>OBXE01000444.1_pt1 | contig 23028 bp, 28 predicted proteins | sample 1495391 | NCBI WGS metagenome assembly OBXE01 (sample SAMEA2580146, study PRJEB22360) | human gut metagenome | biome: human gut; feature: human-associated habitat; material: faeces | place: Denmark | collected 2008/2010 | reverse complement strand
TGTCTGTCCACATTCCGGGCATTTCCTGGTTTCTCCCTGTCTGGGTTTATCCAAATTCTTTTCCGGTATCTGAGAACCGCAGTTACTGCATCCATAAGTGTTATTTTCTTTGTTCCAGAAGAGATATCTTTCTGTGCTGCAGATTTTATAAAGCCACTCTTTAAATTCTTCATCATTATCTGTGATTTCTTCCATGAGCCGGTCAATCTTTCGGTATTTGTTATTGAGACTGCGGAGACGCTTTTCTTTACCGTAATCCTCTTCCATGCTTTCGATCTTAGACAGAAGATATTTATCCGAATATACGGTCTGTACGGCATTTTTCACAGTTTCTATATCTTCTTTGGTATCCCACCGGAATTTTTCAAGTATTCTGGAATTATAAAAGCTTTCATACAAGGGATCGTATCCCATGATCCGGATCAGCTTCTGGGTATTCCAGTCTCCCTGTTCATATCTGCCGGCATGTTCCCCGGTTTCCGTGTTTAATACATAGCGGCTGATATATCTGTTGTACCGGAACAGGTCCAGAATCAGGTACTCTTTCTCAGTCTGGGCTTTTACAACGATCTTTTCTCCGATATCCTTTTTGTTCTTATGTCTGGGTATTGGTATCGGTACCTTTTCAATCAGCTTATATTTCATCGTCTTCCCTCCGTACCTCTCCGGAATTCAAAAAATATGTTCCGTCTTTATCGGCTAGAAAGACTCTGGCAGCTACGATCACTCCGTTTACATCTTCTTCCATCAGTCCACCAACTGCTCCGGTCTGTAAATAAACTTTCGGATTTCTTCCCCGCGCAATCGCAATCTCGTCTTTTTGCGCCCGCGCAATTTCCTGTTTTATCTGCAGGTGGGCAGCCGCCCTTTCCCAATCCATTTTGGGATTCTGAATCATGTATTTCATGGACATCCCGGCAAATGCTTTTAAATCCAATTCTTTCACCAGGGTGATCTCTGTGCAGCAGCAGCGAAAATGCTGTTCTTCGTTGATGTCTCCTGCTGCCTCGATCAAAAAATATCTGTTTCCTGCACCTAAAGGAAAATAGCTCAGGCAGTCTGGAGCATATTCAACGAAATGCCAGCCATTCCGGTATACTTTGTATTCCTCTTCTTTATAGGTTTTTCCCGGTTCAAGTTTTACTCCGGATCCGTATGAAGTAGCCAGTTCCTTTGAAAATCCTTTAATTCCCTGCATCTTACGCCTCCAGGTAATATTCTTTTGCAATCCTGCGCACGTCTGCCTTGGTTTCCCCGCCTTCATAGACCGGGCTGCGCATGGCTTCTTTTTTGCCATTCATACGAAATTCTGCCAGTTTCACAATTGCGTCCGGTACCTGTATTGCACACTCGCTCGAAAAAGTGAGGATCTTCGCAAGGCATTCCGTCAATGATTTCTCTTTCTTTCTCACAGCAAGGCACAGTTCATCGTTTCCATCCAATAACGCCAGGATGGTATCTTTCTGATCAACCTGATGTCCCTTTATTCCCAGTTCTTTCGCTTCACCTTCGATTTTGGCAACTGCTGCCATGTAAGGAGTTGCAAGAGAGTCCACGATATAATCCATGTAGTCTTCTGCATCTTCTTTTTCCAGACCATTTTCCACTGCCAGGGTGATCAACGCTTCCAGATCACCTTCCTCTCTTTCCGCTGCTGCTGTGCGGATCAGTTCCTCATAATCCATCTTTCCAAATTTTTCAAACATCGTGTTCTCCTTTCTGTTATTCGTCCATTTTCTCTATTTTGAATCGCACTGCATGACCACCGAACAGCTTGTCCACCTGCTGCCAGAGATCTGCATTGCGCAGTTCCTGATTTCCTGTCCGGGTCCATCCATTTTCTTTCCATGCAGGAAGACTCTGGTATCCGTTCTGCAGATACCTGTTATCTGTATGGATCGTAAGCAGGGATGGGCGGCGTAATCTCTGTAATGCTGCTGCCAGACATAAAAGGGCAAGACGGTTTCCTGTGGTTTCTTCCACTTCTGCTGATACACAGCTTGGATTTCCTGCGCTTTTCGGGAAATCTTTGCTGTAAATGATGTATGTATACTTGCCTTTCTTTATTTTTCCAATTTTCCTGGTAAGAATCAGGGAGATGTCTACTCTCGCCATTTTCTGATCCATCTTCAAATCCTCCTGTCTATCTTTACAAGGGTATAGTGGCGGTATGCATAGCCGGTATGTGGATTGATTCCCATCTTTACGGATTCAGGATCCACATAATATCCTTTTGGTGCTTTGGGATAGATCGGCTGCTTGTGTCGATCTACCAGGCTTCTTCTTTTGATTTCTTTTTGCTTTGGCTCTTTTCGAACCAGATTACGGGAACAGCTGTATCGCTTGATCTCATCCGGTTCATGTTCTTCCAGAGGTTTTGTGATATACTCTGAAAGTTTCACATATCCGCCTGCATCATAAAGGGATGCAAAGTATACATGTCCATTCTCCCATAACTCTGAGATGATCCTGTCGGTACCGGTCTCCTGATCTGCTTCGCGGTTTACCAGAAGATGTACATGAGGACCACCTTTCTTTCCAATAGCCAGACGATAGATGTATTTCAATTCCCATCCCTTCTTCCGGTATTTTGTTCGGACTTTCCGGATCAGCTTTCCCAGGTCCTTCTTCATCTGCTCCCATGTGGGGCGGTCACCTTTTTTGTATGTAAGAGTCATCCAGTAATCACCGGGTGAGAAGTTCCACTTGATCAGTCTCCTGACATCTCTCTGTCTTCTCCACTGATTCTGTTTGACTATCTCTTCCGGGGTGGCTTTTCTCTTTTCTTCTCTTTCCTGTCCCTTGGCACCATACCTTCCCGTATGCTTTTCCTCTATCTCTATGGTGCTGCCAAAATCCCATGTCTCTCTGATGTATGCCCACCTCATATAGCATCTCCTGTCGTAAGTCTAATACCCCTAATCGAGCTTCCAAGAGGCTTGCGCCCCTGGAAAAAGGTTAAAAATATAGCAGGCTTTCTCCCGCTTAAATCTTGACTTTCTGGCACCTGGATGTTATAGTTTGGATAGGTTAATTATCCAAGTGGCAGAAAGTCACCCTGACTCATGTATTCGCATTACATGAGTCTTTTTTATTCTATGTGTTCGATCGGTCCATAGAGGCCTTCCATTTCTTTTGCTTTCCGGAGTGTTTCTTCCATAGTTCCTACGTAACTTGCAAGTGTCTTGTTTCTGAACCTGACAATTCGGATGGTTCGTTGCTGATCCGGAGGAATCTTTACCGATTCTTTGGTTCTTCTGGAAATCCGTTCTACTTCCCTCATTCTTTCTTCCTCTGTCATTCTGTTCTCTCCCCGATCAGGTTTTTGAGATACTGAATGCATTCTTCTGACCATTCTTCCATATGCTCATTGTCTTCAAAGCTAAATACCTTTGCGTTTGTTATAATCGCTAATGCTTTTGTGCCTGTGTCATAGTTGTATGCCACATAAATATTCTTTTCTTCAGCTTTGAGTACAATCTCCAGAATCTCTCTTATTTTGTCTCTGAACATGTTTCCTCCTCCTGAACTCTCCTGAACTGATCTACCGCCCAGTATGCGGATATCCCAAAAAGGATGTTAAACCAGACTGGGATGTCCACATATTTCCCTGCAAGGATACAGAGGGCTATGATTATGTACTGCTTCATAATTTTTCTTTCCTTTACTCAATTGTTGGGCTGTTCTGGCTTCTGACTTTCAATAAATCGTTCCAGATCACTGCCGCGTACTTTCCTGCTCCCGTTTCCTTTTCCTAAAATCAGGTACGGGAGATCTCCTTTGTTCATCAGGTCGTATACCGTAGATACATTAACCAGTAAGATCTCTGCTGCCTGTTTTGCTGTATATAATGGTCTGTATGGTTCCACCATCTTTTTCTCACCTTCTTTCTAAGTATCTGTTTATAAAAAATTAATGGCTTTGTCGAACAGCTTTCATTGACTCTCTCCTCATATGCTCTTATCCTGTGAGTACAGGGTAGCGACGTACCCGAGTACATATGAAAGGAGATTGCTATGAATATTGTTCAGGAAGATATTCTGAAAAGAGTTATTTCTCATTACAAAGAAACTGGCATAAATTCATTTGACAGTTCTACATTTAATACAGTCGAAAATCTGTCATTAAAAGAACTGGAACGTATGGGTTTTGTTTCCATTAGTGACGACATTCTTGAAACCGTTTCTTTAACTGATGAAACTCTTAGCAAAATTTCTATGAAATAATTTCTTTGAGATGTGCACGGGATTCTTTGTATGGAGCAAGAATTTCCTGTGCATTTCTCATATCTTCTGGAGTAATTTCAGTCAAAACATCTATCAGTCCATTAATGTCGATTTCAAGAACTACTGTATTGTTTCCCGACGTTTTTCCTGATGTCGAATAAGAAACATTCCGTAATGCTGTGCTGATGTCAATATCGAGAAGTTTTACTCTCGTACCTTTTCCAGAATTTTCAATTGTGATAACTGGCTTTACTTTCACTTTCCTTTACCTCCTCTCTATGCTGTTTCTTTCTGATCTGACAGCTATTGACTTTTCTTCTTTACTCTCCTATTCTTGTATTACAGGTACTGCCATGCCTGAGCAAATATAGAAAGGAGAATTTCCGTGAGCAAAAAAGCTTATGAACATCTTAACTGTATTCCCGACTTTCCCGATCCTTCTTCCCTTAACAATATTTCGGAAGAATCATTGAGGAACTTTGATAATTCGGAAGCTTATAAAAAATATGTTCTTCCAATTCTTGAACGTGAAAAACAATTAAAAAAGCAAAAACGTTCAGAATGGTTCTGGCTTAAAGGATTGTTAATACTTAATACTATTTTTGCAGGAATTTCTGCAATTAGTGCGTTATTAGCACTGCTAAAATAGCAATCTCTTCGCACAAATTCAAACTCAAAAGAACAAGCAGATATAAAAGTATCTTTGCTGAACATTCTAAATTTCTTTTTGAGCGTTCAGCCATTGCTGCTGTATAAGCGATAAGTTCATTTCTCTCGCTTTCCGTCATATTTTCATAATTTACTTGTTTTATTTCTCTCACCTCCCCTCTATGCCGTCTCTTTCTGATCTGACAGCAATTTCTCCATTGGAATATTTAAATAATCAGATACTTTCTTTATCTTTCCTATTGCAGGTTGATGTTTGTCCCATTTATAAATGCTACTTCTCGCAAAACCTAAGTCCATTTCCAGTTTTGTTACTGAAATTCCTTTCTTTTTGCAAGCTTCTTTAATATTAGAATAAATTGGCATTTCAAACCTCCTTTGCTTTTCGCAAAATATTGCGTTTTATCATTGACAAATTGCGCAAAATATTCTATATTAAAAGCGTGACCAATATAATATAATGAATGCCTTTTTATTTATGTCATTCGCAATATCTTGCGCAACTTGTAATTTTATTATACACAAGATATGGCGTATGTCAATAGTGAATTGCGCAAAATTTGGAGGAATTTACTATGGGACTTTACGAAAACGTAAAGGAGGCTGCTAAGTCAAAGGGATATTCTATAAATAGATTAGAAAAAGAACTAGGATTTGCCCGAAGCTACATTAGCAAATTCAAGAACATAACTCCCAGTGCAGACAAAATTCAAAAGATTGCAGACTTCCTTGGAGTAACATCTGAATTTCTTATGAATGGGAAAGAAAATAGTTCACAATCCGTGCTTACAAGCAAAGACAATCGCGACATTGCAAAAGATTTGGATAACATCATGGAAAAACTTACCTCTGGTGAAGATGGTCCTGCCAGTTATAATGGTGAGGAACTTAGCCCAGAAGCAGCTGAGCTTTTCAGAGATGAACTGGAGATTGCTCTGAAGCGATTAAAGATTATTAACAAGGATAAATATACGCCAAAGAAATATAAAAAGTAGGTGAGATACTTGAATCGTGATATTAAGAAGATTGTTTCTTACTACAAAAGAAAAACAGGAACCACAGACCCTTTCGACATTGCTGATCAGCTCGGTATCTTATACCAGATATGCAATCTGCAGTTCGAGGGATGTTATATGTTCCTAAAGAATCACCGCTACATATTCATTAATGAAAATCTTCCGGAGCATGATCAACGTCTGGTCATGGCTCATGAGCTTGGACACGCTATCCTGCACCGGAAAGAAAATTGTTATTTTATCAGAAATAAAACTCTCTTGTTAAATTCAAAAAAGGAAATTGAAGCTAATAGATTCGCCATGGAGCTGTTATTACCGGATTCGCTTTTGGAAGAATATAGAGATTTTACTATTGAACAGATATCTCGGATGACAGGGTATCATCAGAGACTGATTGAATTAAGACTCAAATAATATTTATTTTATGTATAAGGAGGCAAAGCGTATGGCATTGGTAAAATGTACTGAATGTGGAAAAGAATTTTCTGATAAGGCTTCTGCATGTCCTAATTGTGGATGCCCTACAAGTGAAATGGCTTTTGGCAATACTTCGCCTATCAATCAAGCAGATAATAGCTTATTTCAAAGACCACATGCTACGCAAAAAATAAGCGCTGTCAAAATTGATGAAGCAAACCGAATGTTCCAGATTCACGGAACCGTACCTACGAATGGTAAAAAATCCGGCATTATCGGAAAATCATTCAAGGGGCTTATGGCCGTAAGCACAATGGGAATGTCTGTTGCTGCTGAAAAATTAATTACTGGTGAAAAAAATAAAGTTGGTGCAAATAAATGGTATCCTTTTTCTGACCTTGTAAGTTATGATCTCCTTGAAGATGATGCGCTTGTTACAAGCGGTGGTGTTGGTCAGGCGCTTGTCGGAGGTGCTGTATTTGGCGGCTTCGGAGCTGTAGCTGGTGCAATTACAGGAAAGCGTGTTCAGAAAAAACGTATTGAATCTCTGTATATTAAAGTTACATTAAATAATTTTGATACACCCTGTATCTTGATTCCTTTAGTTACTAAACCAATCAAAACTAATAGCAAAGAATACCAGACCGCATTTGAAGAGGCACACAAAATATTGTCGGTTTTAGATGTGATTACACATAATCAATAAAAACTTTTATAATAAAATAAAAACCGCCCCAGCATTGGCGTACTGAGACGGTGATCAGGACCTCCGAAGAGATCTCATATTTTGGCAAAGATATTGTATCATCTTCGGAGCAGTTACACAAGCCGAACGTTTGTGTGGCTGTTATTTTTATACCCAAAATTAAATAAGGAAGGTGATATCATGGGAGAATTACGTACAAGAAAACGTGGAAAGGGATGGGAGTACAGCTTCGAGAGTGCCAGAGTGGATGGAAAGAGGAAGTCTATCTCGAAAGGGGGCTTTAAGACCAAGGCAGAAGCCCTTGCCGCTGGCACGCAGGCAAAAGCAGAATATGATAATGCAGGTGTTGTGTTTAAACCATCTGAAATGTCGTTGTCTGATTATCTGGATTTCTGGCTTAAGGGGCATATTAAAAGTAACTTCACGGATAATACCTACGATGCTTATGAATCAGCTATCCGATTACATATAAAGCCTGCTTTGGGCAATTACAAGCTGGCTTCGCTTACTCCTGCTGCCATCCAACAATGGATCGACAGTTTAAAGGCTGAGAAGCATCTCTCTGAACAGAGCATTGCCAATTATCGTGGGATTCTGTCCGGATCATTAAAATATGCCATCTATCCCTGCCAGTACCTTAAAACCAATCCCTGTACCTTTACCAGGCTGCCTTCGGTTCCTGTTTCGCAAAAGAAAAAACAGCACACGGAACACGTCTGCAGTCTTAAGGAATGGAACGATATTGCGGATCACTTTAATGGCAGTTACTATTACCTGCCACTTATGATCTGCTATCACACTGGTATGCGTATTGGCGAATGCTTTGGACTTGATCTAAAGCATGATATTAATTTTGACAGGCATACGATATCAATTAACCGACAAATGCAACAGAATCTGGATGGTGAATGGATTTATAAGAATCCAAAGTATGACTCTATGCGAACATTAAAAATAGGATCTACTCTGGAATCCTTATTAAAATCTGAAATTAGTGTTATGGAAATGAATCGGATCCGATATGGGGAATATTATACAAAGACTTATGTAGATCCAGAGAATCACCTGCACTGGCTGCAGGCAGATCAGGAAGTACCTGATGGATATTCTGAAGTATGGCCCCTCACAAAAGAGAATGGAGAAATGTTAACACCGAACCACATGAAGTATTGTACCAGAATAATCAAGAAGAAGCTCGGATATGATGACTTCCATCCTCATAGTATCCGGCATACACACGGAACTATTCTTGCGGAGAACGGAGTCCCTATAAAGACTATCATGGAGCGTCTTGGTCATAAAAATATTAAGACAACTATTGAACGTTACATCACAAATACCGATAAAATGCAGGACCAGGCAGTTGCACTTTTTGAGGCTGCCATTAAATAAAAATTGTCTACCGCTCAAAAAACGGTAGACAAATGGTTGACAAATAGCTATTTTTAGTTATTCAAAATGCCGATTTTCCGCTAAAATACGGCATTAGTACTCCAGTGTTTCCATATATTTCATAAATTGTTTAGCCACCTTTTTCATGTATTCTAGTTATGTCTATTATAACCTAATATTGTTACAAATCCAGTATTTATCAGTGTTTCGGTAATTATCTCATATCCTACAGTTTTCTATCATATTCTATAGATTTCTGTACACGGTAGACAAATGGTTGACAAAAAAGATGATACAATAGCCTCCCGGCAGATGGGTACTGCCGGGATTTCTTCCTATTTATATAGAGTTTATATCAGTGCCTTTCAAACATAGCATACTATTTCAGATGTCTGAAGCTTCCTGCCGGTACATATTCTCTTACAAATCCCTCCGATGGATGACCAATCCGAACAAGGTACCAATTCTTTCCTGTAGCATCCTTGATAGTCTTGCCTTTGATTACATCTACCAATGTATCTTTTTTCAGTTTCGGCCACAGAGTTGATCTGGTCTTTCCTGCATCTACGTACGTTTTTGTGTCTTTACTCATTCTAGCTACATAGGCTACGGTTTCTGCAGATATTGTGGATGTGCTTGTACTATCAGAGTTTCCGGATGTTGCACTTGATTCCTCAGTGTAAAATCGTCTTGTCTGATAGAACTTTGCACTGTGGGTATATGTAAGCCCATTCTTATAGGATGGTGTTCCTGAGCCGTGGCCAAACAGCATCGGTACTCCGTTCTTCCATCCTGCGAATCCCTCTACGTGTTTCGCTTCTCCAGATCCGAAGTAGATCAGGTCTCCTACCTGCAGTTTCTTGTAGTCATCTTCAGTCAGATGGTCTTTTCCTCCATAATAAGCTACCTGCGTGCCTTTTTCAACCTGTTCTCCTGTCCAGGTTCCGATTTGAATGCCATAGGCTTTCTCAAACGCTTTCCACCAGAGGGAACTGCAGTCTGAATATCCGCCAAATACCTGACTTCTGAGATCTGACTGTGTGTACTGGTTCTTTCCCTCTCTTGATGTGGCAAGTTCTACTGCTTTGAATGCTCCTTTTGCCATTGTCCCATCCCTTTCCATATGATCATACTGTGTGAGATTGTACTGATTAATGATTGCCATTACTTGCTGCACATAATCCGGATCCGTTGCATAGCCGCCATCCCAGATTGCTTGGATGCAGATTTTGGGGTCTGTCTGATTGCAGGCAAAGGCATAACGTCCCAGACTTGTGATCAGATCATAGTAATCCTCCACGGATTCTTCAAGGCTGTCATAGGCCCGGAACAGATCTGTGATAATTGTAAAGGTTGAACCGTCATAACATTCTTTCGTCTTGGAGCTATAAACCTTTCCTTTCCAGTTGGTCCCGGCTTTGATACCGAAATAAGCATGGGCTTTTACCATCATATCTGATGTACCCCAGCCTGTTTCCAGTGCTGCCTGAGCTATGCAGACAGATGGTAGAATCCACTTCTGTCCGGATGATTTTCGCCTGATATACTCTTTTATGGCATATTTAGATAGTGTAGCAATAAAATCTTTTACCTGTGCTGCTGTTGCCATTTACTTTCCTCCAATAGAAAAAGGGATGATCACTCATCCCCTGAATCATTCGTCTTTATTTGTCTGTTTAATGATCTGGTTTACATATGTAGAAAGACCAGCAATCAGGATTCCCTGTGTGATCGCTGTGAAAATCGCCATCGCAATATCCTGTCCGGTACCACAAGAGCAGGTGGCAAACACATAGATTGCACAGATTACAATGCTGATTCCGCCAAGGGCGAGCGGGATATACTTATCTTTTACTGCCTGCGCCTGTTTTAATGCCATTCCTACGAAGTATAAGGCAATCGCTACTACGATGAGTTCCGGTTTTACATAATTTGTGATCTGTTCCATGTTCATTCTCCTTTTTGTTTGATATGTAATTCATCAATTTCCTGCTTCATTTTGGTCACCATACCATTCCCGCCCAGCGCATGATAGGCGTCGTACATTTCGCAAAAGTTCTGGTACGCATACGATGGAATGTTTCCGAACTTTGTATACTTTGCATGATACTCTATCATCTGCACGCGGAGCAGGAGCATAGTCCCCTTACTATTTGCATCCCGATCTTTCTTCTGATTTTTCAAGAGCCAGACTATATACCCTAAAAGAACCGGTAATACAATAGTATATGTCTGTGCGAGTATTTCTTTCACTATTTCACTCTTTCTCCGGTTTGCGCCGGCGTAATTTTAAAACGGTAATATGTCTTTCAGCGGCTCTGCTCTTATATTCTCTGGCAGTTCATCATCGTCAACATCTGCATATTTACGGCAATTAAATTCTACTAGATCAATGTCCTTTTCAATCTCCTGCAGAGTTTTATTGCTCTGGCCGTTTGCAAACAGGAACAGGTCGTAGATGATAGACCAGAGCTTACTGATTATCTGCAGTTTCGTCATTCTTCAACGATTTCCTCCATGTCTGCGTCAATAAGGAGCTTTTTTACCTTTTCTTTCAGGAGTCTCGGTGTTCTCTTGTATTCTTCTTTTGCTTCTTCAATTGTTTCTTTGCTTAAGATTTCTGTAACCCATAATTTTGCCATCATTTCTTTATCTCCTTTGCTTAATAACATAATGATTAAATTCCTACGCATAAACCTGTTCACTCATTTCTAGCAGACACTCTTTTAGCATCTCAATCTGTTTTGCCTGCGCTGTGATCTGTTCTGACTGTTCTGTCAGAAGCTGTTCTGTACTCTTTTTAGTTTCTGGAACATAGTCAAGATACTTTTTTGGCTTCTGCTCAATATCAGGAAGCCGATCTGCAGATGTCACAAATTCATTACAGTCATATTCGTATACTGTTTCTGTGTGGCTCTGTGATTCTTCTGATATATTTCCTTGCCGTATTTCTTCTGTGATTTCTTTTTCGTTTGCACAGATAAATACATAAATTCCGTCTCCGGAATCAAACGTCTTAAGCAATGGCTGTTTCTGTGTAAATTTTACTTTCTTCACGTCTTATCACCCCTTTACATATCTTCATAATCTTCTTTACTTTCCATTTCTTCCGGATGTGCTTACTATTTGTATTCTTCAGGAATCCATAGAAACTACTACATCGTTTTGCCAGTTTGAATGGGATTGGTTTATGTGTCTCATAACATTTTAGGGCCTTTTTATATGCCCTTCTGATTCTACGGAAGTTTCTTCTGCGAACAGTCATTTTATGCTGATATATCCGGTATCCCATCATATCCACGAATGTTCCAGTTATTTTGTAGATACGGAAGGTGTTCTTAATGGTCAGTCCCATATCTTTTGCTTTTCTAATGAACATTTTCATTGCTTTCTTGATGTCTTTCTTATTTGTTCCGGCAAACAGCGTATCATCCATATAAAACGTTTGCTTCTTAACAAGATTAATCCGCTCACTGCATCCATTCCGGTGCTTTCTGGTACGGTACATTCCTTCGGCAACATGATGATACAGGATGCTCATATACAGATTGCAAAGAAACTGGCTAAGATATGAGCCTATACTCAGGCCTTTCTCAAAACTGTAAATCAATTTTCTGATCAATTTAATCAGCAGATCGTTCTTGATGTGGCATTCCAGGAATTGCATAAGCTTATCCCTATCTATGCTCTCATAACATTTCTTTACGTCTGCCTGAGCAACGAATGTGAGCTTATGGTTTCTCAACCACCTTCTTACGTCCCTTGCACCTTTTAGAGTCCCACGCCCTTTGATGGAAGCGTACTGGTGCTCTCCAATGCGTTTCAGAATAGGCTGCAATGCTATAACTGCTATGTAATCATACAACTGATGCTTTATATTCTGGATTCCGATTCTACGGATTTTCCCGGACGATGGGTCTGCTTTTTCCCGGTACCATACCGGAGGGAATTTAATGTCCCAGTTAATGATTTCATTCTGGATATCATCAATCACTGCTTCCACCAGAAAACGAATGGCATTCTTTCCGTTTCTTCTGAAAATGCAGTAAATTTGATTAACATCCAAAGTCGTATATGTACTAAGTAATCTCAGTACATCATTTCTTTTGTATTTCTTTTTCAGACATTTATATACCGCTGTACTGATTAATTCGCGGTCTGTTATATCAATGGCCTTACAATATCTTTTCATTCGATTATTTTAAAGAGGGTTTTCGGTTTTTTCTACTAGCCCCGAATGTAGTCTCACACACTGCATTCCCTACTTACCGTCTCCGGCTTTCGGCTGGCCTTTCTTACTTATTTTAACGCTTATGCGTAAAGAGCCTTTTGGCTATACCCTTTTCAGGTACGAAACATGATGCATATAATACTGGTTTTGATATAAATAATATCAGGAGCCGTAGTTCCACCTGTCATTCCAGAGCCCGTTCCTGCAATTCACGTACGCGGAACCGGAGTTCGTCCCATTCCTGAGGTTCCCGGCTGCACCATGAGTCCTTATGCTTTTATTTTTGTATGTATTTGGAAGGAATTAAGGGGAAACCCCCTCTTTCGGAAAATTCACCCCTAAGGGCCTTTTTAATCGCAGGAGCCGCAGTACCACCCGCCACTCCAGAGCCCGAGCCAGCAATCCACGCACGCGGAACCGGAGTTCGTCCCATTCCAGAGGGCCCCGGTTTCAAGTGATTCTCTGGTTCCAGATGTGGCTGTTCCTCCGGCGTAAGCTCTGCTTCCCATTCCCCGATCAGAAGAATCGGTTGCAGCTATTTGCCACCATGCACCTGTTTCTTCGTCAATTCCTACATCGCCGACCCACCAGTCACTTCCTTTGCCATCTGCACTGGCAGGTATGTTTCCAACAAGTTTATATGTACTCTTGACAATATTCTCGTTATCACTCCATGCAGTTCCTTTTTCACGGATATATACATCTTTGCTGTAATCACTTTTGAATACCATCACTGCATTTGCAGCTACATGATAAGCACCCACCTGATATTCAACACCCTGAATTCTGTATGGATGTCTTGCTGATGTGTTTGATACAGCTGCACCGTCATGCTTTCCGATTACTTTCTTCGTCTCGCCAGTGTGAATGTGCATAGAAGACATTGTGATCGGCGCATTTAAGGTATCCGTAAGTTTTACAGGCGCTGTAGTAAATCCTTCTGAAATATCCAGATACACTGCTTTGTTTCCGCTTGCAAGGTCTTCGATACGAAGAATTTTTACATCATCCGCATAGGAATGCATTGTTCCGACTCCACGGTCTTTATTCACGGATCCGTTATTGTTTGACCCGTATCCTACTGATACACATAATCCAACTTCCAGGTTTGCTGCCTGTGCTGCTGTTACTGGAAAATAAGTTGCCTTCTCCGACCTCTGCTCTGCTGCATCAAACTGGAAGTTCCAGTTGTTTACACCCTGTGAAATCTTTCTGGAACTCTTCTGCCCGCCTTTGATCGCATTGAAAATCATGCAGAAAGTCTGACGTTCTTTGCCGCATCCTAAGTACCCGGCTCCTTTTTTCTGGTAATTCTGATGGATGTTTCCGTAACTCTGGTTTCTTAAAATCTTCTTTCCAGGCTGTGAGCGTGGCAATCCGTCAGAACCGGCTACAGATGGAAATGCAGACAGAAGCCAGTAAGCTGGCACGGAGCCGTTAGCATTCTTCTGAAACGGTTTCAATCCCAGGTCCTCATGTGGCGTATCAGAATAAGACCAGAGGAAATAATCTCCTTTATCTTCTTTCCGATAATAGAACATTGGTCCGAAAGAGCATACATCTACGGCGCCAGTCTCCGAATATCCATCCTCGCCCTTGATTGCAGTCAGTTCATAGTCCTCGTTGTCGTGACGGATATAGTTTCCGTACCACCACTGAAACTCTGGACGGTTCGCATATCCGTCTGCACCCTCTACGGTGTCTGTAGACGGTTCATATGGAATCAGCTTGTTTACGCCTAACTTCTCAATCGTAGTTGTCGGATTTACCGCCGATTTCCACTCTTTTGACTGATAGACCACGCCTGTCCTCTGACGATTGAGATATTCTTCTACGGTGTCTGTATGCGGTGTTCCACAGATAATGTCATTCAGGACACTAATTTTTGTTCCTACAACTGCTGCATCCGCCGCCTTTCCGGATACACTCAGAGTTTTGTCTGTTCCGGAAAGGTAGTCCCCTGCTTTCTGATATTTCTTATCAGCTTCTGTGGCTGTAAGATATTCGCCCTTCGGCTGGTAGAGTTCCCCCGCTTCTTTCTTCGTTAAATACGGAGCCATGTTGATGATCGGTCCCATGGGATCCCAACCATCGGCAGTCATTACGACATTCATCCCGGCAGCTCCGTAAATGGAGTCTGTGGCAATATTGTACATCCAACCTTCCTTTGCGTCCGTTGGAAGATCATCTGCAGTCTGGACGGTTCCCTTATGCTGTATCGGTTTCCAATCCCCCATTGATTTTATGTCTTCTGTCAGCTTAACAAGTTTTCCTTTGAGAATTGCATATACCTCATCTGCTCTCAAGTTTTATCATCTCCTCTCACAGTTTGTACCATTTGTCGGTACTCTTCTCGTATTTGTAGAAGTCTCCTGTATCCAGCATCAGGCAGGAGCTTCCGGTTGATAGGTCTTTGTAGTGGGGAAGCTTATCTACGTCCTTACTTAATCCCTCATAGTTCCTTACTCCCCGGAGCGGGACGTTTGTACATACCAGGCTACCGAGATTCCATATCTCTTCGCCATCTTTGTAAGCCTGTCCGTCCACGAAGCTTGATCCATTTGATTTCATTCTGCTTTCCTCCTTTTTCTTATTTGCGCGGGCGCAATTTGCGTAAAACAAAAGAGCCTGTTACGGCTCTGCTCGAATGTTCATCATCTTTATCCTCCTTGATTTATGATACCGCCCATGTCATCAGTTCTGCTTTTGTCTTAAATTGATGGAGTACGGGTGCATTTGTTCCAGATATTGCTGCTACTATGCCGGGATTATACATTGTAGACGGATTAAAGTTCTTGTTATTAAAAAACTGTATTCCATTCTTCCCGATACTTCCGGTATAATAGGTATCCAAACTAAATACATTATCAGAAAGTATAATTTTTGATCCGACTTTTTTGTACTTGTCCGGTTCTCCCCATATATTAGGCAAATCAGCTCCTTTTCCGTCAACGTCGCAAGTATAAAAAAAGATTTTATCTATATTCTTTTTCAGTTCCTCCGTTTTTGCCTTACACAATAGATAGGCGTATGACGAAACCCTTCTTGTATTTCCGCTTGTTGTTATTTCGTCTTCTCCATAAAACCCAAATTCAATATTGTCACGATTTAATGGCACATCTAAAAGTAATGGATTTAAAAAAATCTGTTTAATAGCTGTAAAAAATGAAGACGGTGGAACAAAGTAATCTAACCCTTCTGTCACTGTTAAATCAAAGCTCACAGACGAACTGCCTTTCTTCCATAAAAGCGTATCACCACCCCATATTTCCTGTATCTCTTTTCCTCCAGAATAGAAACTGTCTATTTCTTTCCCCCCGGAAAAAGCTTTATATTCTATTGCCATTTAGCTCTCCTTGTATGTCATAAACACCGTATCTTTTCTCGTTTTAATTGCGTCTGGAAGTTTATCATAATCCTCTTTTTTGATTCGTTTCATACAGCGCATAGCTACTTTTTTTGTCCGTTTTTCTGTACCATTGCCTCCGAAATCATCAACAGTAGCTGGAGTAAATTCATCTGTACCGTCAGTAAATTCTTCGTAGCTTACTACGGGCATTTCTGATCTGGTGCGGTTGACGGTTGCAGATATCTCAGGTGTATCTTTTCCGAGCTGTCGGCTATTTGAATTGAACGGTGCATTATTTGCGCTATAAGTATCAATCAGCTGGTTGTTTCCCAGCTTCAAAGTCCTGCTCATGATATAGGAGTGTACGTACCACTCCAGTTCTGTGCCATCTTCCATCTGCTTCGTGTTGCGCAGTTCTATGGTCTGTCCAACAGTATTAAGCGGATTTCCGATAGCTTCCACTGTGTAGGCTTGTGCCCGATAATACTTTTTCAAATCCTGATTTACAAAAGTTCCGTAGCAAATATTTATAATCGGCTCAGCCCTTGAAATACCACCATACTCATCTGCATTCCATGCATAATCCATCCAGTCTTCATTACCCACAAAAAAGCTGTTCCGGTTATAGAAGACATTGTTTTCATATGCTTCCTGTGCAGTTGGCTCACCCTGTGTAAATCCAAATGCCCTGTTAGGATCTGGATCTGTGAGAATCGTATGCGGAAACCAGATTCTCCCCTCTTTCGCCCAGAAGCTTTTGAACGTATCAAGATGTACTTCGGCATTATCATAATACTGATAAATCTTCTTTCCGGTTGTGGTTTCTCCCGTCTTATGACTGTTTTGGCGAAGCTTTAGGTATTCAAACTTGCCGTCCCTATTCATCCATCCAAAACGGTCGTTCTGAAGGCACAGGTCTTTTATAACATTAACCGCATTTATTTCATTCGCATTGTTTGTATATGGCACATAAGCATCATCCCAGTGCAGCTTTGTAGATATTTGTTCAATGCCTAAGAATTTAAACAACATATCGCGGAACTGTTTCTGTGTAAGTTTTTTCTTCTTATCGGCAATCTGGCTCTTGTACCATCTTGCAATATCTGTGTTTCTGAGATCATACAGATAGTCGTAGGCTACAATCTTCCTTGTCGAATAGATAGAAGTCCTCTCTGCACTTGCAATCCTGCCTGTGAATACCTTGATCTGTGTTTTATTGCATTCCAGATACACCTCAATCCTGCCGGACGGGTATGAGTCTTCATCTGTCCCCCAGAACTGTTTATGCCCTGTTTCAAAGGTTACTTGATTGGAGATGCAGCCGCCAAATATGAAATACTGCTCAGAACAGATAGACTCCTGAAGGACAAATGTATTTGCCTTGATACCACCATTTTCATGGGTCAGATCTTCGAACTCTCCATCTATCCAGTGTACTGTCACATAGACTGGCTCTGTATTTTCCGCAGCCTCTCCTGTATCGCCCCCGCCTGTGTTGCTGTCAAATGGGTTTTTACCATCGTTTGTGACTTTAATCTGAAAGCTATCGGAACCGATAAATTTAGTAATGCCATCAGAGGTTGTGTTATAAGATACCGTGATAGTTTTTGAGCCAGCTTTAGAACTGTCAAAGCCAGACACTTCATAATCAGTTACAGTTTTTTCATCTCCAAGACCGCTTACCGTAACCACTTCCAGTCCTGTCAGATCAAGTGGCTCCCCTACTTTATAAAATACCTTTTGGGGAAATTTTGAAATCCGGATTCCCGTTACTTCAGCAACAACTTCAATCTGAAAGGTTGCAGTCATTGTATTTCCATCCTCTGTATATGAAATGTCCACTGCTTTTTTTCCAGATTTTGACATATCAGGTGCAGAAACTGATAGCTCTCCGCTAATCGGATATGCTTTATTATTGGAATATAGGACATTGCATTCCAGCCCTTCTTTGCTGAAGGTATCGCCTGCTGTATACTTTATTCGTGTAGGTAATGATACTATATTTAATTTTTCTGGTTTTGCAGTCCACACAATGGTGGTTTTTGTGTGACCCCATGGTGCACCTGAGATCGAATCCTTTTTTGCATTTATTTTCAGTATGGCGTTTGAATAGTCGCCGCTTCCAAGTATTCCGTTCAAACCATATGAGTACCCACTGACATAGAGTTCTTCAACACTGCTCGGAATTGTAATAATTGATATCTCTGAACAATAACTAAATGTATAAATCCCGGTTATGCCTTCATTAATTTGAAGGGTTTTTACTCTCCCTCCAAATGAGCTAGGGACGTTTTTCGGTGAGCCAAGCTGTCCAGTTCCTGAAATTATACATAATCCTGTGTTAGTGTCAAAAGTCAGGGTAGCAGAATTGTTGTCTGGATATCCTGTTGTTGTTGTAAACGAGTCCCCATATACCGTATAAGGACAGTGTATTTCAAACCCTGCATAACTTAATGTCGTATAGAAGTTTCCTGCCTTTGATGTATCTACCTCAGTTTCTTTAAATTCAGAAGCGGAAATAAGAGCCTGGCTTCCATTTTCATAAATCACTTTAATACTGCTGACTGCATATCTATAGTTTCCGGTATTAGTATCTCCGATAAAGAAATTTCCATTGGATCCATACCGCTCATATACTTCAATGGATGCTATGCCATTTACTTTTATCTTATAACCCGTTTTTTTATCCTTATAAGATATGGTTACTGTTTTCTCACCAGGTGTTGCCGTACTTGGAATTTCTATAGAATAATAATCTATGGCTTCCTCTGATCCATCGTCATATACAGCATTTACAATCAGCCCGTTGCTCTCAAAAGAATCGTTAACGAGGAAATCTCTTTTTCCTGGAGATTTGACGATCTGTATATAATCAAGGATCTTCTGAGGGATGTCTTCCACATTAACTTTAAATGATACCGATGCCCCCTCATACGTTAATGTAACAACCTTTTCGCCAACTGTGTCACTGTCAAATCCTTCTATTGTATCTGGAGGAACAGATACTTTCTCTCCGGAAGAATATAATGCATTAAGTTTAAAGCCTTTTATGTCCAGTAGTTCTCCAATTTGGTATTTGGTTTTCAACGGCTCCTTATCAAGGGATAAACTTACAAAATCACCAAGTGCTACGAAATTATAACTGTATTTCTTCGCCCACGTTTCAACATCTGAACCCGCAAAACTGTATATCGTAATATATGGATGCGGATCACTGGTTTCCTGATTGCTGATTGCATACTGGTTTCCGTAAATATACGTATCAGGATTCAGGATGTACACTCTTTTCAGCGCTGCCATTTTTCTCAGCGGGGAGTACCCATCTATTTTAGTTACGCTTTTAGGAATAACCAATTCTTCTATCTTTGGAAGGCCCTCAAAGGCAGAGTTAGCTATTGCTGTAACTCCATTAGGTATGTAAAAACTTGTAAAAGAATTACATCCAACGAAAGCCCCGACTCTTATTGTCCCAGTCAGATTTGGGAACCATGCTTCTTTTATTTTAGGGCAGCTCATCGAAACCTGCGTTAATGACAATGGAAAATCAACCTTCTCAAGCTGCGATGCAGATAACGTAGAGATTGAAGTAATATTATTGGGGAGTCTTAATACTTTTAGCTTTGCACAATTTATCGAAAGCAGTGCAGAATCATCATCATGGATAACACGTTCTACATCTGAGCTGTCAACGTCTGTATATTGGCACTTTGCTGTCTGATGTATACTTTTAATTCCAGAATATCCAAGTCCGGAAAAGTGAGAAACACTATCTGGTATAACAAGATTCTGAAGTTTCTCATAATGATAAAACGTACAGGTTCCTATTTGTGTAACTCCTTCGCCAATAACAACTCTTTGGATTTTACGCGGCAGAAACTTATTGTCAGAATTATCAAGAGTATTAAACAGGTTTTGAGCGGAACCGAAATTTTTGGCTTTTCCTTTTCCAGCAATAACAATCGTATTTATCTCTTTGTAAAGCGTAGCCACTACATCGGACGCATTTTCTAATCCTATCTGTTCAGTGTAGGTAGTAAGCCCAGTAGATTCAACTACAGTTACATTAAAACTATCGGTATACCCATTTATCTCTACAGTAATACTTTTAATTCCAACAGTTGCACTATTTAATGCAGATACTGTGTATCCTTCAGTAACAGGAGATAAGCTTCCATCAGGATATCTATATGAAACTATCATCCCCGTAAGATCAATATCTTCACCAATCTTATACGTCACCTTATCCGGCAGAGAGGTAACTGATATCCCAGTAATAGCTGCATCCAATACATTAACTTTAAACGATGCAGTTTTGTTAAATGCAGTAACAGTTATTGTTTTAGTGCCAACTAAATTACTGTTAAAACCAGATAATTTATAATCAGAAATTGGCGTAGAACTTCCATTACTTGCATTAATGGAAACTACCATTCCTGCGCTGTCAAACAATTCTTTTTGATAATATGTTGTTTTGTTTGGCAGTGTAGTCACTGATAAACCAGTAATGGTTGCATCTGAATATTTTTCATAGGAAATTCTTTGCAAAATCCCTGCATTTTTTACGCAAATGTAAAACGGTGCTTTTGTGTTAGCTGTTATGTTCAAATTCGCAGTATTGGTTCCGTCAGTAATACTGGAAGTCCCACGGTCCTTATCTGGAAATCGTATAACATTAATGAATATCATCTGTCCTTCTATTAAGAACATTTCATACTCTAAGAAATAAAAATGGAAGCCCGATCCGGTTGATTGTGAAAAATGTCCGTAGATTCTTATCTTTAAGAATCTCTTTCCAGATACTAAAGTTCCCTCTTGGCGATAAATGTCATAACTGATAGTTTTGTATACGAAACACAGTTTTAGCTGCCTTTCTTTTTTCCCAAACCCAATAGAATTGTATGCACCAACATATATAGTATCTGCCGCTTTTCCCGCATAAGTAAACCAGTTTACGCCTGGGACGCCGATTTCTCTTGAAATAGAAACATTTTTTGAAATTACGTCCATGCCATCAGTTGTATTTAATATGTCTTCAAGCTTATATACCTTCGCCATCTCTGCCTCCTAAAATAAAGAGCACATGAGCTGTGACACCCATGTACCCTGGTTTAATATTCGATCAGTGCGATTCTGATGCTCGCATAAAAGATCATGTTCCTTTTCTTGTCGATCTCGTTTACTGTGAAGTCTATATCCGGGATGTATACTTCTGCATCTTCGTAAGTGTTCGTCTCGTCATTCCAGTAAGTGATCTTCCCTTTTCGCTCTGCTTTATTTGTGATCGCAGCATTCATAATGTTCTGGCACTGGATTTTTTCTTCGAGCGTCAGATCATCTACTGTCTCGAACTCAATTTTTGTACGCTTGTGGTCCATTACGTCCCTGTGCAGATATCCTCTTGTATCTGACCAAGGATCGTTTTCAAGCCTCTGGTTTGGTGTACTCTTCCAGCCGCCTTTCTTGATGTATTCGTGCGGGAATACCTGTCCTCCGAACTTTAGCAACCAACCAGCGAAATTTGAAGCGGATCCTGAACTAAATTCGCTCATATATTCACCTACCCTTCAAAGATCCCGAAACCTGTCCGGTTCCTGTATTGTCCGTTCTGATCGCGAAGCCAGCGGATAAATTCATTTCCGTCAATATTCAGTACAATGTACTGAGGAGAACTTCCGCCATTGTTTCCGGATTCCCTCAGAGCATCCATCATTGCCTGCTTCATAGTTGAAAGAGGAGATACAACCTCTGTCTCACGTTTGTTATCGCCGAGGATTGCTGCAAACTCTCCGGCGTTTCGTGGCACAACTGTGCCTTTTGCCAGGTATGGAATCTGTGGTGCTGTCATAGTCGGGATTGTAAATCCCCATGTGCTGCCACCAATCTTAGGAACCCAGTTCGGTACCTTTATCTTCAGATGATTCAAGACACCAATAGCAGCATTGACTCCCGAGATGATTCCCCGAATCATTCCATTTATCAATGCAATAACTCCATTAATCGGAACTTTTGCAATTCCCACTAACGCCTCGAACACGCCCTTGAAGATTTCTTTCACGCCGTTCCATGCGCGTTCCCAGTCTCCGGTGAAAACTCCAACAATAAAATCAATTACTCCGCCTAGAGCTTCCAATATTCCAGCTACTACTTCCGATACTGACTCAAACAATTCCAAGAATACATTTCCTATAACGCTTAGTGCGCTTCCAATCTGCGGGGCTACATTACCTATAATAAATTCCACCAGAGGTACCAGTACGTTCTCCCATAACAGTTTCAATGCATCTACAATCTTTCCGATCAGCTCAATTGCATTCCTAATCGCATCTCCGACAGGTCCTGCCATAATCTCGCTAATCTTAGCTGCAAGTTGATCCAAAACAGGAACTATGTAGCTGTTATAAGCATTTAAAAAGACTGTAAGTATTTCAGATAGCCCATTCGCAAGAGAATCGAAAAATGGCTTAATATGAGCATCGTACATAGCAATAAGCTCATCCATAGCAACTTGCCATGCCTCAGCAATAGCCGATATAACAACCTCAATAGGCTGTAAGGTATTCTCTATCGTCTGCTTAATCAATTCGGCATTTTGCTGCAATGGAGTCAGAAGCAAATTGAGCGAGTCTCTAAGCAACTGTCCAGTGAGTGTCAACGCTGTCATAACGGTATCAGAAATAATCTGGATCACGCTTCCAATGATGTTCTGCGTAGTCTGTCCGCCGAACACAGAGAATATATCCGCCAGAACCACCGACAAATCTCCGATTTCGTCTGCGATATCTCCTGCAACATCAAACATCTTTATGATAAAATTCTTGATCCGGTCAACATTCTTCGACAGGTATGATTCGATTCCGCCTACCAGCGCTGTTGCCAGCGTCAAGCCAACTCTTGCGATAGCTCCGGTTATCTTTCCAAGATTCTTAACTACCTTTTTTGCAAATTCCGAAGCAGCTTTCTTAACATCAGGATCCGTAAAAATATCGATCAGATACTTCTTAATGTTCCCAAGGTCACTGATTAGC
>OBXE01000431.1_pt1 | contig 23601 bp, 19 predicted proteins | sample 1495391 | NCBI WGS metagenome assembly OBXE01 (sample SAMEA2580146, study PRJEB22360) | human gut metagenome | biome: human gut; feature: human-associated habitat; material: faeces | place: Denmark | collected 2008/2010 | reverse complement strand
CTGTCTCATTTCTTGCGTTATGTGCATGGTGTGGACTCTGTATGTGTCCAAAAAATCCATACCACTTCAAGACTGCGGTAAAAAAAAGCCCGCGGTTTCATCGAGAAACCGCAGACTGACGGAAGGAAAAGCGAAGCGGAGCTGTTCGTGTGTTCTGAATCAACAGCCATGCAGCACACGGGACCATTTGTCCGTTGCGTGTGCTGCATCCCTGCGGCGGTTAATCGAGCTCCGCTTCGTAGTAGTCAAAGCCGGCATCAGGCTGAACGTAGAATTTCTTCAGGTTCTTAACCTTGGCCGAAACATTCTGTTCGTTGATGAGAAAGATCCACGGCGCATCGTTCCAAATGGCGTCCTGACCGGCGTTATAGAGCTTGGTCTTTTCAGCACGATCCGTCGTGAGCAGTGCTTTCGTAAAGCTGTCATCGAGCACCTTGCTGGAATAAAAGCCGTAGTTGCCCGCCACCGGCGCCCAGCTTGCCGTAGCAAGCAGCGGACGGAGCGCCCAGTCAAGTTCGCCCGTGGAGCTCGACCAACCGGCATAGAGCATGTTGAGCTTGGCATCTTCAGGTTTTTTCAGCAGATATTCATTACGCTGACCGGCTTCCATGGCAAGGATCGAAACTTTGACGCCGACCTGAGCAAACTGCTGCTGCAGGAACTGAATGACTTTCTGTGCAGTGGTGTGGTTGTAGAGCGACCAGAGGGTTGCAGTGAAGCCGTTCGGGTAGCCCGCTTCCTTCAGGAGTTCGCGGGCTTTCTTGGGATCGTAAGGCCAGGGCTCATAGACCTTGGCATAGTCGACGCCTTCCGGTGCAGAGCCCGTGGCCGGAACGGCATAGCCGCTGAAGGCCACCTTGGCAAGGGCTTCTTTATTGACGGCGTAATTGAGCGCTTTACGCACCCGTACGTCGTTGAAGGGCTTGGTTTTAGTGTTGAAAGCGACGTAACGCTCAATGATGGAGGGCGAAACAGTCACTTCAAGGTTGTCGCTGCCAGTCAAGGTCTTGGCCTGTTCGGGGGGAACAGGGAAGATGAACTGTGCTTCGCCCGTGCGCAGCATGGCTACACGCGTTGAATTTTCCGGCACCGGCTTGAAGTAAATGCCGTCAAGTTTGGGGAGCCCCTTCTGCCAGTAGTTGGGGTTCTTGACAACATGGAGAATTTCCGAGGGGTTGTAATCTTTCAGGATGTAAGGACCCGTGCCGCAGGGATGAAAAGCAATCTGCTTGCCCGGATATTTTTCAAGCGACTTCGGGCAAATCATCACGCCGGCCGGATGGGCAAGCTGATTAATGAAGGCCGAGAACGGCGTATGGAGCGTAATGCGCACCGTATAGTCATCAACGACTTCGGTTTTGGCAATGTTCATGTAGAGCGTGTAGCGTCGGAGCGCATTGTCCTTATTCGTCACGCGGTCGAAATTGGCTTTGACGGCATCGGCTTTGAATTCCGTACCGTCATGGAACATCACGCCTTTTCTGAGCGTCACCGTGTAGACCAGGCCGTCCTTACTCACTTCGTAGCCGGTTGCAAGGGCGTTCTTAAGCTTCATGTCCTTGTCGAGACCAAAAAGCCCTTCGTACATTGACTTGGCCGAGTTCTGTGAAAGCGTGTCGCCGGCATCGTAAGGATCCATCGTCGTGAAGGTTGAGGCGAGCGCGACGGTGATTTCCTTGGCGGCAGCGCCTGTGGAGACGGCAAAAGCTCCGGCGAGAGCGCCGGTGAGCATCAGCATGCGGAAGGTATTGGTCATGGCAATTCAACTCTTGAAATAATCTGAAAGGCGGCCGTCATTGAATCTGGCGTCTTGCCCGATTCAATAGGGAGGGACTGTAAAAAAATAATAAGCAAAGACAGTGCCAAACTCATTGGGATGCTTGCTCTTGCAGCCAGGAGCTGATCTGCGAAAGCGGAGTACTGGCGGGCTGCTGAGTTTGGATAACGGGGTCCATGCACGCGCGGGAAGAACGAATCGCCCTTGACGCACATAAAAAGGCGAAGGTGCACTGATGTGGTGCACCCTCGCCTGTAATCCATACTTTTCTGCGTCAATACTGATTTCACAGTTTCGGATGGACGACCAGCCGATCCACAAGATGGAAGAGTGCTTTGACGGCAGTTTTGATTTCAGAAACGCTGACGGATTCTTTGGGCGTATGTGCGAGCGGTCCGTCGCCAGGCCCAAAATAGAAGGCTGGAATGCCGAATTTCTGCATTGAACCGCCTTCACCCCAACCCGTCATTTCGGTCGTTTCAGGAATATGCCCAAGCGACTCGCCAAGCGCAGCAACTGCAGCCTGTGCCAAGGGCTGCGTCATGTCCGTGGAGAGTGCCGTCCAGTCGCCCGTTACCGTGAGTGAAGTCGAAACCGGAGGAAAGTCGGGGTCTGTTCGAACTTCGCTCAGAATCTTTTCAATGCGGTCACACTGCACTTGGGCGGACTCCACGCCTTGATAGCGAAAGTCAATGGTGACGGAAGCACTGGCCGGAACAACATTTTCCGCTGCGCCGCCCGAAACAAGATCAATAGAGGATGAGGCCGGACCTGCTGCGGCGTTTCCTGCGAGCAGTTCCGGAAGACGTTTTTTGGCGTGAACGATAAAGAGCGCCGCCGCTTCAATGGCATTGATGCCGAGATGCGGGCGGCTCGAGTGAGCGCTCTTGCCGGTAAAGTCCACGCGGATCCAGCAGTCTCCGCGATGTGCTGAACGTACGCACAGCCCCGTTGGTTCACAAATGACACAGAGCTGAGGACGCGGAGCATCCGGGCAGCTCAAGGCTCTGACGACACCCTGTGCCGCGGTTTCCTCATCCGTAGAGAGAATGAGCCAAAGTACGCCGTCGACGCCTTGACGAGCGGCTTCACAAAATGTCGTGAGCGCACAGGCTGCGCCGCTCTTCATGTCCGTTGTGCCGCGTCCGTGCATGCGGTCACCCTCGATGCGGGCGCTCCAAGGATCTTCCATGCCGGCGGGCGGGACGACGTCGACGTGCCCCGAGAGCATGAGTTCCGTCACACCCGCCTTGCCGCGGCCGGTTCGGGCCAGCAGCACAGGGTTGGGCGCTTCAGGGAAGAGGATGCGGATGTCGGCCTCGACACCCGTCGATTCAATAAGGTCTCGAGCGGTTTCCAGCACCTGCAGACAGGCGGGTGACCCAGAAACGCTTGGGACTCGGACGAGCGCCTGTGTCCAAAGAACGGCGCGTTGTTCCAATGTGTCCTGCGGCATGAAAATGTCCTTCAATGAATGGTTATTCGTGCCATTGAGAATAGCGCGGTCTCCAGAGCTTTCAGGACAAGACAATCGCTCAAGTCCTGCGTCAAAGATCAAATAAACCGTCGCTCTGAATGGATTTTTCCGGCGCGGCACGAAGCAGGAGCGAATCCAAGGTCGATTGCCTTGCCTAGCAGGTTAAGACAAAGGATGATGCGTACAATGGTGGGTTGGAGCCCGGGATTGTGTTGTTGCTCGAAGGAGTGAGGAGATCCGTATGCGCGCAGCCAACTCGCATTTTGGAAAACATTACATTAACGGCGTCTGGACAACCCCTAAGGGCGCCATGATTGACGTTGAAAATCCGGCGACTCGTGAAATATTCGCACGTGTTCCGGACGGTACGCCCGAAGAGGTGGATGCCGCCGTCGCAGCGGCTCAAAGCGCATTTCCCAGTTGGAGCAGTACGCCGCTCGCGCAGCGCATCGCGCTGATGGAAGGGATGCTCAGGCGCTTTTACGAAAAAACGGAAGCCGTCATTGAACTGGAGGTCGCCGAACTCGGTGCCCCGGTTGCTTTCGCACGAAGCAAGCACTGCCTCTATCAGCAGAAACGTACGGCCGCATTTATTGCGGCCGCACGGTCGATTGCCGCAGAAGAAGCATTTCCCGCGTCCCTCGTCATGCGTGAACCAGTAGGTGTCGTCGCTGCCATTACGCCGTGGAATTACCCTTTGGGGCAGATCATTCAGAAGGTTGTTCCGGCGCTGCTTATGGGCTGCACGGTTGTGCTCAAGCCGAGCGAATGGACGCCGCTTACCGCCGTTTTGCTCATTGAAGCCTTTGAAGAGGCCGGATTTCCGCCCGGGGTTCTCAATCTTGTACAGGGATACGGTGAAACCGTAGGGGAGGCCATGACCGGGCACGCAGGGGTCGATTTGATTTCCTTTACGGGATCAACAGCCGTCGGCCGCCGAATTGCAGGCCGTGCCGCCCCGATGATGAAGCGCCTCATTTTGGAGCTCGGAGGCAAGTCAGCGGCGGTGTGGCTGCCGGAGCTCGAGGGGCATGAGGCCGGCCGGATGGCCGCGAAGAAAGTGCTGGATTCCTTGCTCCTCAATGCCGGACAGACCTGCACAGCGCTATCTCGATTTCTGGTTCCTGCTGAAAAGCTCCAAACCGCTGAAGCGCTTCTCAAATCCGTTCTTGCAGACTACCCGATGGGAGACCCCACGGATCCGGCAACCCGTATGGGCCCCTTAATTTCCGGGGCGCAGTTTGAACGCGTTCGGGAATACATTGCTTCGGGCATCCGTGAGGGGGCTCGTCGGGCTGCCGCCGGAACCGGGCGCCGATGACGGATGGTTCGTGCCGCCCGTTGTATTTTCGGATGTCCGGCCTGAGATGCGGATTGCTCAGGAAGAAATCTTTGGCCCTGTCCTGTCGGTGATGCCGTACAACACGCTCGAAGAAGCGCTGGCGATTGCCGACGGCACGCAGTACGGTCTGTGCGGCGCCGTCTTTGGTCCTCATGAGGCAGCGGTGAATTTTGCGCGTCGTATGCGCACGGGGAACGTCTACGTGAATGACGCGTCACGCGACCTTGCAGCTCCCTTCGGCGGCTTTAAATCGAGCGGCGTCGGACGTGAAGGCGGCGTTTTCGGTCTGCTCGAATTTACGGAACCCAAGGCAATTTTTGAGCACGGTTCCTAAGCCGATAAGACGCCGCAACGGGCGAAAGTCATCCCAAGACGATCGCCCGTTTATGCTGTCAGCGCTTTAAGAAGAGGAGCATTAAGAGCCGGCAGCCGATGATGATATAGGCTGAGCTGCGAAACGCAGGCGGTTGGCTTGGACCGTTCCCATCCGCCACGAGTAGATCATCATCACGACCAAGCTCACGCCGATGGTGAGCATCAGGTTTGTTGCGCCTGCACCGGCAAGCGCTATGAAGCAGAATCCGCAGCCTAGAACCGCTGCGATGCAGGACAGACGCCCCTGCTGCGAGGTGCTTTCAATGCGAAGCAGATCAATGCAGCTGTAGAAATAAGGGAGCATCGTCAGCAAGACGGCAATCTCGGTGATCATCTCAAAAAGCGAGGCTGCGGAGCCGCCCTTGGCATTGAGTGCAGTGATGAGGAGCATCAGCCCCGTCATTTGACTGGCAGCCAAAATGAGGCCTTTGCGCGGCATGCCCCGATGATCCAGTTCACCATAGATTTTGGGAAAGTGCCCGTCTCGGGCAGCTCGAGCGCCGGCTTGAGTCACCAGAAGCATCCATGAGCCCAGAGAAGTCAGACAGGCAATCACGGTGCATGCGGCAACAACCGGAGCAGCCCAGTCACCCACCATGAGTGCAACGCTCGCTGCGAATGGCGCGCCGGATTTAGCAATGACGTCCGCAGGGAACATGCCGGCAATAGCTTGAAAGCTCAGAACATATACAATGCCGGCCAGTCCCGTTCCCAACAATGTCGCAAGCGGCACCGTTTTTCGGGGATTTTTCACCAGACCGGTGGATACGGAGGCCGATTCGATGCCGATGAATGCCCAGAGGCAGAGCAGTACGCTGCGGATGACCGCTTCGGAATCGGCGGCGCCTGAAGTATTCCAATTGGCGGTGTAGGTTTGGGGATCAAACCAGAACCAGCCGAAGATTGCAGTGCCGGCCACCGGAAGCAGCATGGCGACAAGACCAATGGTTGCCATGCGGCCGATAAAGGATCCGCCCATGAAGTTGAGGATGGTAAAGATCCAGACGATGGCGATGCAGGCCAGACCGGCGGGAATCGGGTCCTGCAGGGCAGGAAAAAACATCGACAGGTAGGAAACCGCTGTCACGCCGATGGCTAGGTTTCCGACCCAGTTGGCGTTGTAGTAAAGAATGCTCGATTGAAAGCCAAAGGCGGTGCTGACTTCGCCGGCGTAGGCGACAGGGCCGCCGCTTTGCGGATTGACGGTGGAGAGTCTGGCGTAGACGTAGGCGAGCGACATTGCGCCGATGACTACGATGATCCAGCCGATAAGAGAGATGGAGCCGATCGAGGCGAGGTTGGCTGGCAGCAGAGCAATTCCCTCGATCATGTTGCCGGCAACAATGCCGATGCAGACGATAAGCCCAAGTTTGTGTTTTTCGCTTTCATGGCCGGGAGGCTTCATGATGAACACCTTTGCTGCTGGAGCCCCAACCGACGCAGCGCTGAAGGCTGCGGCGGAAGAGAAACTCGAAAGAATCCGCTCATTATTAAAAGGTTTAATCTCGGGCTTAAACAAAGTCCTCATGAATGCATCATTAATTGCTTTTCCGGTCAACGGTTCTTCTCCGGAAATTCCATAAATATTTATCAATAACAATATGTTGATGAATATGTGATTACTTTTGGCGTGGCGGGCAGCATCGATTTCGGCGGAGATCATGCCCGGATGAGCGGGCTGAGAAGATTGTTTTTAAATATCCGCCGAGGGAATGAAGCCCGCGCGAAGAGACATTCAACGGATTTGAGCTGGTGCGGATGCAGTAAGTCCAAACGTGTATGGAGGGGTGTTTGGGAGTGGTTATGATCAAATCTTTCCAAATACTGGGAATCCGCCGCCATGGAGCTCGATCTCATTACTTTTCTCATCGTTTGTCCGCTCGTTTTTTTTGGCGGCCTCGTTGATGCCGTGGCGGGCGGCGGCGGTCTGATTGCGCTGCCGGCTTATCTCATTGCCGGCGTGCCGGCACATTTGGCGCTGGGCACCAACAAGCTTTCGAGCGCCATGGGAACAGTGGTTTCAGCCTTTCGGCTTTGGCGTGCGGGATTTCTCAATATCCGCAAATCCCTGCCGGCCATTGTGTGTTCGCTTTTGGGCAGTGCTGCCGGTGCGCATCTGGCGCTGCTGGTGCCCGAGCGTGTCTTTGAACTCATTCTCGTGGGACTGCTGCCGATTGCTGCCTTTTTTGTGCTTTCAAAGCGGGCGGTGATGTCTAATGACGAAGGGATTATCACTGCGCGAAAGCAGCTTGTCATTCTCTGCATCGCGTCGCTCATCTGCGGCGCCTATGATGGGTTCTACGGGCCCGGAGCCGGCACCTTTATGCTGCTCGCTTTTACGCTTTGGGCAAAAATGGGCGTGCGGTCGGCCTCTGGGACCATGAAGGCGGTGAACCTCGCGAGCAATATCGCAGCATTTGCAACGTTTGCGCTTTCTGGTGAAGTGATTTGGCTTCTTGGTCTGACCGCAGGGATCTTCGGCATTGCCGGTCATTACATTGGCGCCGGGTTAGTGCTTCAAAACGGCACCAAAATTGTTCGGCCGATCATCGGCGCTGTGCTGGCGGTGCTTTTTGTGAAGACCGCTTGGGAGCTCTTAAGCTGAAGCTCCATCAGCCTTCATCGGCTGTTTCTTCCCAGAGCGATTTCGTGTCCAGAGTGCTGCCGCTCTGCAGGAATCGATTCTCCTTATAAAGGCGGTTCCAGTCGCGTACGGTATAAGCCGGCACGCCGAGCACAATGCTTGCACGCTTATAGCCGTAGCCTCGATTGAAGAGCTCAAGTGCTTCCCGCTTTTTTTCGAGTGAGTAGCGCTGCCGGCCGTGATCGGACAAAGCCGTTTTTGCCGGAGGGCAATGGGCTTGCTGCTGAGGGGCAGCCTGCTGATCCCGTTCGTTCGTGTTGTCGCACTCAGCAAAGAGAGACGGTTCCTCCGGGGTCGCTTCAGCTGCCGTCTCGGCAGGTGATTCAAAGCAGATTTGGCATTGAAGCGGCGCATTGACCGAAGCTGGCTGCGGCAGATCGTCGGCAAATTTAAGTTTGGGCATGGCGGCTCACAACTGCATAAAGGAAAAGTGCTTTTAAGCCTAACGGCAGTTGAAAAAACTGCCATAAAGCCATTCTGAGAAACGCTTTCTGTGCCGTTTATGAGTGTATTCAATATTGAACTGCACAAAAAATGAGCGTTAAACGTACGGCAAGTGGAGCACCTCATACCGACGTCTAACGCTCTTAGCGAGGAAGCTGGGCGGCGGACGTGCGATACCCAACATTTCGCACGTCCGCTTGCCACAGACTCAGAAAAACCCATGCATACAATCTATTTCGATACGGTCCATCCGTTCTGATGCCTTCGTCATCCAATGGGCGATTCATACGCTCAAATTCTGTTTACGATTGGTCGGAACGAATAAACTGCGTAAAGTTCAATAACCAGATAATTACGGCAAATTCATAAAATCAGTGTTCTTCTATTGGTGGCAAAAAAATACCGGCAACCATTCATATAGGAGGGTTTATTCACGCCAGAGTGCTCGGGAAGACGTTGGCCTCGTAATATTCGTGATGTGCCGGTTAAGTCACACAAAAGGAGAGACATAACTATGGTACGAGCATCCTTCTAGGAAGTCATAAACTTTATAGCAGTGAAAGTAAATTTAAATCTCAAGAGCACTCAGTAAATTATCATCTATTTGAAATATAACAAATATGACTATTTCAAAATGCCTAAAAAAATGATGCAGTGTACTTTCGACAGGAGAGGTTAAGTCAAAGTCTGCAGCGGCAGTTGGACTCATTTTTGATATTTTGCGAGCGTGTAGTTGTGCTTATTCAGAGTTTCTTGACAGGGCATTATTCGTCAGGCGTTGAAGTATGAGGGATTTCATGTAGTTTGAGAAGTTGCTTTTGGTCAATCTTTGCCTGGTGTAAAATCTAACCCATCAGTCTGTTTTGTAATGGGTTAGGGGAACCGCAGAGATTTAATACGGTTTCTTATTAAGACGATTTTAGGTAAACCCCGACCTGTCCATTTCATTGTGTGATCGAATGACTCCCGCCCGCAAAAGTACCCGCAGAATTGCCGCCGTTCATGACCTTTCGGGGGTTGGGCGTGTGAGTTTGATGGTCGTGATCCCGATTCTTTCAACAATGGGATTTGATGTCTGTCCGCTGCCGACGGCCATTCTTTCCAACCATACGCAGTATCCGGAATACAGTTTTCTCGATCTGACCGACGAGATGCCGAAAATGATTGCCGGCTGGAAGAAGCTCGAAATCGAGTTTGATGCGATATACACGGGCTACCTGGGTTCGCCCAGGCAGATTCAGATCGTTTCGGGTTTCATTGATGATTTCCGCCGTGAGGACACGCTTATTGTTGTCGACCCGGTTTTGGGGGACAACGGCCGACTTTATGCCGGAATGACCAAGGAGATGGTGCTTGAAATGCGCGTTCTGGCGCGGCGTGCGGATGTGCTGACGCCCAATCTGACAGAACTCTTTGCGCTGCTCGATCGCCCTTATCAGCATGAGTGTTCGGACGAACTTTTAAAGGAAGCCCTTAAGGCGCTTTCCGCTCAGGGGCCCGATACGGTGATCATTACCGGCGTGCCGGTCGTCGGCCGGCCGGATCTGACCTCGGTTGTTGCGTCCAGCCGCTCCGACGGCCGGGCGTGGAAGGTCACGTGCCCTTACCTTCCGGCCCATTATCCGGGTACGGGCGATGCCTTTACGAGCGTCGTCACCGGGGCGCTTCTGCAGGGTGACAGCCTTCCGGTTGCGCTTGACCGAGCGGCCCAGTTCATTTTGCAGGGCATTCGCGCGACTTTCGGCTATCAGGGCGACAATCGCGAAGGCATTCTGCTCGAACGGGTACTGCCCAATCTCAATCTGCCGATTCAGTCGTCGACCTACGAGCTCCTTTGATTGGCGCCTTGGCAGCGGTTATGCAAAACGGCCGCCCGTGCGCAGAGCATCGGCGGCCGTGAAGGTTCTTTGAAGAGCATCCCGCTGTCGGCAGGATGCTCTTTTTTTGAGGGAGATTAGTACTTGTCAAAGTACTGCTGAACTTCCTTCCAGTCGGCGGTCTTCGTGAGCGAGAGCTGGAGAAGGACGCGAGCCTTCTGGGGATTAAGGGACTGAGCGGCAACCCAATGCATCTTCTCGTCGTCGACTTCAGCATCCTTCGTTGCAGAGCCGGTCGGCACACGCGAAGCACGAACCACCACTAGGCCGTCCTGCGCAGCCTTTTCAAGGACCGGCCAGACAGCCTTGTGGATGTTGCCGTTGCCGACGCCCGCAGAGACGATGCCTTTGTAGCCCGCCTTCACGAGTGCTTCAGCCTGATAGCCCTCGACGCCGGCGTGGTTGTAGACGATGCCGACTTTGGGCAGCTGATCGAGCTTCGTCACGTCAAACGGCGCTTTGAGCTGAGCGCGCAGACCGACGGCTTCATAGGTGACCTTGTCGTTGAAGATCCAGCCCACTTTGCCGAAGTTCATGGCTTGGAACGTTTCAGGCTGCGTGGTATTTGACTTAAAGACGTCGCGGGCGCCGATGACAACATTGTCCATTGCAACGACGACGCCCTGTTTAGCCGTGTCAGGCGTGGCAGCCGTCAGTACGGCGTTGTAGAGGTTGCGCGGACCGTCAGCAGAAAGACCGGTGGAAGGGAGCATGGCGCCAACCAAAACCACAGGCTTCTTGCAGGCCGTGGTGAGCTGCAGGAAGTAGGCGGTTTCTTCCATCGTATCGGTGCCGTGCGTGATGACGAACCCGTCATATTTGCCGCAGTCGCTCGCAAGCGTCTTGGCGAGTTTGAGCCAAACTTCGTCAGACATATCCTGAGAGCCAATATTGGTCACCTGGATAGGCGTCACGTTCGCAATCTTGGCGAGCTGCGGAACAGCGTCCACGAGGTGGTTCACCGACACCGCACCGGCCTTGTAGGCCGAGCCGGTCGAAGATGCGCCGGCGCCGGCAATCGTGCCGCCCGTGGCGAGAACGGCGATATTGGGCAGAGCGAGCGCAGCGGTCGAGGCGGCAGCCAAAGAGAGCGCGAGAAGCGTTTGCTTGAACATGAAGATTGCTCCTATGTGGTTTTGGCGGCGCTTCCATTGGGTTTGAGGCGCCGTACTTTTATAGGCAGCAGCGGGCGGCGCCTCACTAGGCGCCGCCCTTTACTGCCGATTGGTCCTGACAAACTCACGGTCCGGTTTGTATCCGCAGCGCCCCGTCAATGCCGCTCTTGGTCCTGAGCGCAGTGACAGGAAAAGGGATTAACGCTAAAGATATTTCGTTTACCGAAAGCCCATCTGTTGGTTTTTGAAGTGTATGACGGCTGATTCAAAAGTAGGGGGTTGCGACGTAATCCATTGACCTGATAATGGTGGCGTGCACGAACTTAGTGTTGATACTGATGTGCAAATACATTCAGACGTGCACAATCAAATATTTCATCTTTCGCGCGGCCAAAACAACCGCACGTCATCCGTCTCCGCAGCTCGGCCGCCCGCTCAGCAGTGGGCTTAATGAAAAAAAACAACGATGACGATTTTTCATCCTCAGCTTGATGAAAACGGCGAACCCGTCGCCGTGTCTCGTCCGACAAGATCGAGTCATGTCTCTGCTTGGGGCGATTCTGGGGCAGCAGCTACTTTCTCCATAACCGATCCGACGCTTCTTCCAGCCGTGCTTAACGGCATTGCACTCACGCATGCGCCGTTTGAATGCTTGGATTGGGTGCGCTTTGCGCATGAACTGCCGGCCGTAGCGGAGCCGCCTTTCCCGGCAACGGATAAGCGCCGAACGAGCGGCCTTGTCATCATTGAACCCGATCGGCGTATCTGGCTGGTCCACCCGACCAATCAATTCGGCGGAGTGGAGGCGACTTTTCCCAAAGGTCGGTTGGAGCCCGGGCTGACCCTCGCGGCAAATGCCGTGAAAGAAGGCTGGGAGGAAAGCGGATTGGATGCTCGGCCGCTTGAATGGCTCTGTGACATTGAACGCACCAAAACCATCACGCGCTACTACCTTGCGTTTCGGGCGGCGGGAACGCCTGCTGATATGGGATGGGAGAGTCAGGCGGTGAGTCTTGTGCCGGCGGATCAACTGGCAGCGTTTTTGAATCGGCCTAATGACCGCAAGGTGCTGCCCGCTCTGCAGACAGCGCTCAAACGGCTCTTTTGAAGTTGGGCGCAGCCGACTCCAAACGCAGCAAAAATCATTCGCCCGAATGCGTTAAAAATGCCCGGCATCCGTCGCCTTGGGTGCACATAATTGTCGACAAATCACGGACATTCGCACAAGTGAGGTAGGGTATATGCCTTATCGACTTTGCGGCCGTGTAAGAAAGGCGTGCGTCAGGTTTTCTGGGATGTTTTTTCACGAAAAGCCTGCACATAATGTGTCCGTCCCGAATTCGGGTTGAATACGAACAGATTTCTCTACGGGTTAAGAAGAACATGTCTCAAACGATTCTGCAAAGCGTGCCGGTTGGCGAAAAGGTCGGTATCGCGTTCTCTGGCGGCCTCGATACGAGCTGCGCGCTGCGCTGGATGAAGACCAAGGGCGCGCTTCCCTATGCCTATACGGCCAACCTTGCTCAGCCCGATGAGACCGATTACGAAGCGATTCCCCGCCGTGCAATGGAATACGGCGCCGAAAAAGCCCGTCTGATCGACTGCCGTGCGCAGCTTGTGAACGAAGGCATCGCTGCTATTCAGTCCGGTGCTTTCCATATTTCGACGGGCGGTCAGCTCTACTTCAACACCACGCCGCTCGGCCGCGCTGTAACGGGTACGATGCTCGTTGCCGCCATGCGTGAAGACGGCGTGAACATCTGGGGTGACGGTTCGACCTATAAGGGCAACGACATTGAGCGCTTCTACCGCTACGGGCTGCTCGCCAATCCGAGCCTGAAAATTTATAAGCCCTGGCTCGACGTTACCTTCATCAAGGAACTCGGCGGCCGTGCTGAAATGTCCACCTTCCTGCAGAAAGAAGGCTTTAACTACCGCATGAGCGCTGAGAAGGCCTATTCGACCGACTCCAACATGCTCGGCGCCACTCATGAAGCCAAGGATCTCGAACATCTCGACTCCAACGTCAAGATCGTCGATCCGATTATGGGCGTGGCCTTCTGGCGCGACGACGTCAAGATTGAACCCGAACTCGTCAAGGTCTCCTTCAAGGACGGCGTGCCGGTTGCGATTAACGACAAGACGTTCAGCGATCCGGTCGCCCTCATGATGGAAGCCAACCGCATCGGCGGCCGTCATGGTCTCGGCATGTCCGATCAGATCGAAAACCGCATCATTGAAGCCAAGAGCCGCGGCATTTACGAAGCCCCGGGCATGGCGCTGCTCTTCATCTGCTACGAACGTCTCGTCACCGGCATTCACAATGAAGACACGATCGAGCAGTACCGCATCAACGGCATCAAGCTCGGCCGCTATCTCTACCAGGGCCGTTGGTTCGACAGCCAGGCAATCATGCTCCGTGAAAGCGCCATGCGCTGGGTTGCTTCCGCCATTACCGGCGAAGTCACGCTCGAACTGCGCCGCGGCAACGATTATTCGATCATGAATACCGTGAGCCCGAACCTCACGTACGAACCCGAACGCCTGACGATGGAAAAGGGCGACTCGATGTTCTCCGCCGAAGACCGTATTGGTCAGCTTACGATGCGCAACCTCGACATCGTCGATACGCGCCAGAAGCTGGGCATCTACTCGAAGGAAGGCCTCCTTGCCGGCACCGACATGACGCCGCTGCTCGGCAAAAACGCGAATTAATTTCATTTGCGTGAAATAAATTCTTGCAATTCAATTTAGCCTGAACGTTCACTTCGCGCTAAACTGCATCGCGTTCGAAAACGGCTCCGTTCCCGCCTTGGGAAACGGAGCCGTTCCGCTATGGGGATTACAGAATGGCAGTGATTCTCATTTGTTAAGGAAGAACTGAAGGACAAAGCCGCAAAAATACATTGACTGCTCTCCAAGGGAGAGACGCATATGACGAAGATCGAAACCCAAACGCCGGCGACCGCAGGCATTCAGAACGAAGCAATTCTGGAAGCGGACACAAACAATCCCACGGCCTTGGAATCTCCGAGCGAATTCTTCAGTCATGGGGAAGGAGACAGCCCGCGTTCGCACGCTGCCGAGAAGACCCGTCTGTCGGTTCTTGGCTTTGCCGTGCTCCTCACGCTGAGCTTCTCAGTTATTGAGTTGGTCGGCGGCTGGTGGGCGAATTCACTCGCCCTGATCGGTGACGCCGGCCATATGGTCACAGACTCCATGAGTCTCTTGTTCGCATTGGTCGCCAATCGTCTTGCAATGAAGGGTGCCGATGAAGCGCACAGCTTCGGACACGGCCGCGTTGAAGTGATTGCGGCCTTTGTCAACGGTCTGACGCTTTTAGGCGTTACCTTCTGGCTCTTTTATGAAGCGATTGAACGTATCCGTGAGCCGGCAGCCGTTGCGGGCGGCAGCGTTATGGTGATTGCCTTTGCGGGACTCTTAATCAACGTGGCTGTCGCTTGGTCCTTGTCGCGCGACCGCCAGAACGTCAATACGCGTGCGGCGCTTCTGCATGTGCTCGGAGATCTGCTGGGTTCAGTGGCGGCTATCGCCGCGGGCGGCATCATTTGGGCGGGCGGTCCGGCTATTGTCGATCCGCTCCTTTCGATGTTTGTCGGTCTTTTGCTCCTTCGCGCAACCTGGAAAGTGCTCAGCGAATCCGTACGAATTCTGCTTGACGGCACGCCTGAACAAACGAACTTTGATGCTGTCGGCGAATACATCCGCTCAGTGCCCGGTGTGGATGAAGTTCATGATCTTCATATATGGACGATTACCCCGGGGCATGATGCTTTGCAGTGCCACGTGCGCATTGCTTCGTACCAGTGCTGGCCGCGGATCCTGCACGCCGTTCGCGAAGGCATCAAGGGGCGCTTTAATATCGACCACGTTACGGTTCAGCCCGAGTGGGAAGGCATGGGACCGTGCTGGAATTGTGAAGGTACGGAGCGCGTGATCCGCCGCGCTGACTGCTCGAACTGCTCAGGATGCCGGCATGCAGCGCCGGCGCCGCAGCCGGCAGCGCTTCGCGTCTGATGCGGGTGCCCGGAGAGCGCTTCAAAAGGCTGAGACTAGGCCGCCTCAGCCTTCATGCTCTTTTAGTCAGCAGAACACTGCAGCGGGCAGTCCGAAAAAATCTGCTCGAAGAAAACGCAGTAAGTTCATTAAAATAATAAGTTAACTTGCAGTGCATCCCTAACGCATGGGAATACTTGGCGAGCGATCCGCTGCGTGAATTGGCGGCAAGCTTTTTGCCGCCGCTTATAATGCCCGCTTTAAATTTTTTATCTCTCCGTCTTCTCTCATCGGTTGGAAGGTTATGACCAAGTACGTATTTGTCACCGGCGGCGTCGTGTCCTCGCTCGGCAAGGGTATTGCCGCAGCTTCGCTTGCGGCCATTCTCGAATCTCGCGGCCTCAAGGTTACGATGATCAAGCTCGACCCGTACATCAATGTGGATCCGGGTACGATGTCGCCTTTCCAGCACGGCGAAGTGTTCGTGACGGAAGACGGTGCGGAGACTGACCTTGACCTCGGCCACTATGAGCGCTTCATCTCCTCGAAGATGCATAAGCCCAACAACTTCACGTCGGGTCAGATCTACGAGAGCGTTCTGAAGAAGGAGCGCCGCGGCGAATACCTCGGCAAGACCGTGCAGGTGATTCCGCATATCACCAATGAAATTCAGGAATTTATTGCCCGCGGTGCGGCTTCTGCCCACGGCGGCAAGCCCGATGTTTGCGTCGTGGAAATCGGCGGTACGGTGGGCGACATTGAGTCGCTGCCGTTTGTGGAAGCCGTCCGCCAGATGTCTTTCCGCGTGGGCCGCAACAACACCTGCTTCATTCATCTGACGCTGTGCCCCTGGATCAAGTCCGCCGGCGAACTCAAGACCAAACCCACGCAGCACTCTGTGCAGAAGCTGCGCGAAGAAGGCGTCTACCCCGACGTGTTGCTCTGCCGCGCCGAATGCATGATTCCCGAGAATGAACGCGCCAAGATCTCGCTCTTCTCGAATGTTCCGATGGAGAACGTGATCAGCGTGGCCGATGCTTCGACCATCTACGAAGTGCCGCTCATGCTCCATGCTCAGCATCTCGACGAAATCGTCTGCAAGAAGCTCGGTCTCGAAACCAAGCCGGCTGACCTCTCCGCCTGGGCCGACATCGTGCATAAGCTCAAGAACCCGATCCATAACGTCACAATCGGCATGGTCGGCAAGTATGTCGATTACGCCGACAGCTACAAGTCTTTGAACGAAGCGCTCACGCACGCCGGCATCCATACGAGCACCAAAGTTTCCATCCGCTTCATTGACTCGACCAAGATCGAAGAAAACGGGACGGACTGCCTCAAGGGGCTCGACGGCATTCTCGTGCCGGGGGGCTTCGGCAAGCGCGGTACGGAAGGCATGATTCAGGCGATTGAATACGCTCGCGTCAATAAGATTCCGTTCCTCGGCATCTGCCTCGGCATGCAGTGTGCGGTGATCGAATTTGCCCGTCACGTCTGCGGTCTCGGCGGCGCCAATTCGACAGAGCTCGATCCCGGCACGCCTCACCCCGTGGTGGCGCTCCTTACCGAATGGAAGGATCATTCGGGTGCGGTTCAGCGCCGCGACGAAAGTTCGGACCTCGGCGGTACGATGCGTCTGGGCCGCCAGGAAGTGCCGGTTGCGCCCAATACGCTTGCGCACAAGATTTACGGCGATGTTGTGGCCGAACGCCATCGTCACCGTTATGAAGTCAACAACTCCTACGTCCCGCAGTTCGAAGAAAAAGGCATGGTCATCAGCGCCAAGACCCCGCTCGAACACTTGCCCGAGATGATGGAGCTCCACAATCATCCGTTCTTCTTCGCGGTACAGTTCCATCCGGAATTCACCTCGAATCCGCGCTTCGGCCACCCGCTTTTCAAGGCTTACATTGAAGCTGCTGTAAAGCATCGCGAAGCTGCGGAAGAAGCTGAAAAGGCTGAGGCCTAAAACCCGCCTGACAAAAAAGCCGCCCGGATTCTCCACCGAACCTCGGGCGGTTTTTCTGAAATTCATTCACCCTTCAAGGAGACGCGCTTTGCAGCTCTGCGGATATGAAGTCGGCAACCGCCGTCCGTTCTTTCTCATTGCCGGTCCCTGCGTGATCGAATCCGAAGCGATGGCGCTCGACATTGCCCATCAGATGAAGGAGATCACCGCCGAACTCGGTATCCCGTACATCTTCAAGGCCAGCTACGACAAGGCCAACCGCACCTCCGGAAAGAGTTTCCGCGGTCTGGGCATGGAAAAGGGGCTCGAGATCCTCGCCAAGGTGCGCGCTGAAGTAGGCGTGCCGGTCCTCACGGACGTGCATACCGAAGCGGAAGTGCCGGCGGTCGCGGCGGGCGTGGATGTGCTTCAGACGCCGGCTTTCCTTTGCCGCCAGACGGACTTCATCCGGGCCTGTGCGCAGTCGGGCAAACCCGTCAATATCAAGAAGGGGCAGTTCCTCGCTCCCGGCGACATGGCGAACGTGATTGCCAAGGCCCGCGCGGCTGCTCAGGAAGCCGGACTTGATCCCGATCGCTTCATGTGCTGCGAACGCGGAGCGTCCTTTGGCTACGGGAACCTGGTAAGCGACATGCGCGGTCTGGCCATCATGCGTGCGACCGGCGCGCCGGTTGTCATGGATGCGACGCATTCCGTGCAGCTCCCCGGCGGCAACGGCACGAGTTCCGGCGGTCAGCGTCAGTTCGTTCCGGTGCTCGCGCGCGCGGCCTGCGCAGTGGGCGTTGCGGGGTTCTTTATGGAAACGCATCCGAATCCTGCAGAGGCACTCTCTGACGGTCCCAATGCCGTTCCGCTCAATCGCATGAAGGAACTCCTTGCTGAGCTCGTTGAGATCGATCGTCTGGTTAAGGCGCATCCCTACCTTGAAGAGAGCTTTGCGTCCTGATTTCCTGCCGGCTCGCTGATCCAAAGGAGTGCGGTGCCGGAGAGCTCTTTATCAACCCAAGCCTGACGGGCTGAATAGCGCCGTCAAGCAAACCATCATTTCCACTCGTAAATAGATCTGAGAGGCACATACATGAGCGCCATTATCGATGTCATCGGCCGTGAGATTCTCGACAGCCGCGGCAATCCGACCGTTGAAGCGGAAGTTTGGCTTGAAAGCGGCGTTGTCGCAACGGCGGCGGTTCCCTCGGGCGCTTCTACCGGCGTGCGCGAAGCGATTGAACTCCGCGACAAGGATCCGGCTCGTTTCGGCGGCAAAGGCGTTCTCAAGGCCGTGGAAAACGTTTCGGGCGAAATCGCCAATGCCGTGCTCGGCGCAGAAGCGTCCGATCAGGTCTACATTGACCGCCTGATGATTGATCTGGACGGCACGGAAAACAAGAGCCGTCTCGGCGCCAATGCGATGCTCGCAGTCTCCATGGCCGTGGCGCGCGCTGCCGCTCAGGAAACCGGTCTGCCGCTCTACCGCTACTTCGGCGGCATGGGGGCCGTAACGCTGCCCGTTCCGATGATGAACGTCATCAATGGCGGCGCGCATGCCAACAACAACCTCGACCTGCAGGAATTCATGATTGTGCCGGTCGGCGCTCCGACGTTCCGTGAAGCGCTGCGTTGCGGCGCTGAAACCTTCCAGGCGCTCAAGAAGCTCGTCAATGCCCGCGGCTTGTCTACGGCTGTCGGCGATGAAGGCGGTTTCGCTCCGGTGATCGAGTCGCACGAAGAAGCGCTCGATCTGATTCTGGACGCCATCGCCGCCGCCGGCTACGAGCCGGGACGCGATGTCTGTCTCGCACTCGACTGCGCTTCGTCGGAATTCTTCGACAACGGCCGCTATGTGATGAAGAAGTCCACGGGCGATTCGCTTACCGCTGAAGATTGGATCGGTGTGCTTGCCGACTGGTGCGGCCGCTACCCGATCGTCTCGATTGAGGACGGCATGGCCGAGGGCGACTGGGAAGGCTGGGCCAAGCTGACGGCTGCGCTCGGCGACCGCATTCAGCTCGTGGGTGACGATCTGTTCGTCACCAACCCCAAGATCCTCAAGGAAGGGATTGAGCGCGGCATCGCCAATTCAATTCTGGTGAAGGTCAATCAGATCGGCACGCTTTCGGAGACGTTCGAAGCCGTCAATATGGCCAAGTGCGCGGCTTACACGGCCGTCATTTCGCACCGCTCCGGCGAAACGGAAGACAGCACGATCGCGGATATTGCCGTGGGTCTCAATGCGGGTCAGATCAAGACCGGCTCGATGAGCCGCTCGGACCGCATGGCTAAGTACAACCAGCTGCTGCGCATTGAAGAGCACCTTGCCGGTGCCGCCGTCTATCCGGGCCGCACCGCATTCAAGGCGCTGCGCGGCTGAAGGGCATAAAACCCTGCCGGATCCCATTGTTGACGGGCTCCCGGCAGCAAAGATCCTTGCCGCGCTGAATATTTAAGGCTCGGGAAGACCTTCCATCACCGGACAGCTATCTACAATAGAGAGCTGTCCGGTTTGTTTTTTTGAACTGCAAAATCAGCAGTCACTGCTTCCACGCCGCTATGGTCCGCTTATTCATCTGCATTCTGCTTCTCGGCATCTGCGCCGCGCAGTACCAGCTGTGGCTTGGGCGGGCAAGTTGGAGTAGACTGTCTGAGTTGAGAGTAGTACTCAATACGCAGCGCGAGGAGAATGAATCGCTTCGCCGAACCAATGAAGCGCTGCAGGCCGAATTCAATTCGCTCGCCAACAATCAAGATGCCATTGAAGAGCGCGCCCGCCGCGAGCTCAATATGGTCAAGCCCAATGAAATTCTCTTCCGCATTGAGACGACGGAAGAAGCGGCACGCAAATCCGATGCAGCAGCATCCATGCCGGACGTCGACGCTCCGGACATTGCCGCAGGGGCTAAACCGACCTTTACGCCTAAGAAGTCGGATCTTTATTCCGCGCCCAAGAACCAGCGTGCGCCGAAGGCTCGGGATCGACGTCAGTAGATTGACGCCCCGGGCAAAACAAACGGCGCGGAGCCATCCCCGCGCCGTTGGTGAGCATTCTTAGTCTCAGAAAGAACGAACGTTATGCCTTCTGCGTCTGCACGCCCGGCGTGAAGAGCGCTGCGGCGTCGATGGCGTCGTAGTGCGCTTTGGCGCCGCAGAAGCGGCAGGCGACGTCAAGAGCGCCTTTTTCCCGGATGATGGCGTCGACTTCTTCGCGGCCGAGTGAACGTACCAGATCGTCGAAGCGGGCTTTAGAGCACGTGCAGGCAAAGTGCGGCGCCGCTTCGTGCGTGACGAGCGGAGACTCTTCCCAGAAGAGCCGGCGGTTGATGTCTTCGGGTGAGAGCGTAAGCAGTTCGGCGCTCTTCACCGTGCCGGCAAACATCGTGAGCCGCTGCCAGCCTTCCGGGTCATAGTCAGCGGGGAGTTTTCCGCCTTCGGCGGGCATTTTCTGAAGGAATACGCCGCCCGCCGTCTTGTCGTCGGCAGCCAGCACGAGCTTCGTGTCCACCTGCTCGGAATGGCGAAAGTAGTTTTCAAGCGCTTGGGCAAGCGTGTCGCCTTCGAGCGCCACAACGCCTTGATACGGCGCCTCATCGGCCGGGCGATGCGCTCTGTCGAGAATGAAGGCGCAGCGGCCGCGGCCGGAGACATTGACGAGATCTTTGAGCTTGGCGTTGGGGTCGAGCTTCGCCGGATCCGTGCCGGCCGCAAGCTCCACCATCACGCGGAAGGCATAGCCGGGGCGCACTTCCGCCAAGGCACGGCGAACGGGACCGTCGCCCTCAATTTGCAGGGCAACTGTCCCGTCAAATTGCAGCGCGCCTGCAGTGAGAAGCGCTGCGGCGGCCATTTCGCCCGCGAGGCGGCGGGCCGCAACGGGAAGGTTTTGATTGACGACGGCCTGTTCAAGGGCGTCGCCTAATACAACCGTTTCACCGCGCACATTTGCGCGCGGGAACAGCAGTTTTTGGAGAGCATCCATGACAATGACGAAACCTATTAATGAAAAACCTGAGGTTCATTATTTTAGCGGTGCGGCTAAATCGATAAACTTTTTAGACCGCAACGCATCTGCCTCAATTGAGGCAAAACGTGTCCAGTCTTTCAAGAGCTTTGTCGTGACTATTGATCTGCATATGCATTCCAATGCGTCGGACGGAATTCTTCCGCCCGCAGAAGTTGTTCGTCTTTGTGCCGGCAACGGCGTAAAGCTGATGAGCCTCACCGATCACGACACGATGAAAGGCATTGAGGAGGCTCGTGCAGAAGCCGAACGCCTTGGCATCGCATTCGTGCCCGGCATTGAAATTTCCACGCGCTGGGGACAAAAATCGATTCATGTGGCGGCCTATAACCTCAATCCGAATACGGAAGCCTTCAAGGCTTTCTTCAAAGGCGTTGACAAAAAACGCATTGAGCGCGGGGAACGGATGGGAAAACTCCTTGCGGCCTGCGGCTGCAAGGGGGCCTTTGAAGGCGCAATGGCGCTTGCCGTTCATCCGGGATCGCTTTCCCGTACGCACTTTGCACAGTGGCTTCTGGATGCCGGCTATGTGGAGAATTACGCCCAAGCCTTCGATAAGTACCTCAAGCCCGGCAAGCCCGGCTACGTGCAGATTGAATGGCCGGAAATCCGCGACGCCGTGCGTTTTGTGAAAAGTGAGGGCGGCACGGCTTCTCTCGCTCACCCCGGGCGCTACAACCTCAAAGAAGGGTGGATGATTGACGAACTGCTGACGGCCTTTCAGGGAGCCGGCGGAGAGGCGATTGAAGTGGCCTCGGGTTCGCAGACCCGCGATGATGATGTGCTCTTTGCGGCCAAGGCCAAGCAGTACGGGTTTCTCGCGAGCACCGGGTCAGACTGGCATTCGCCCCGCTCGCCCCGTCCGACGCCGGGGAGTCAGCCGCAGGTGCCGGCTGATCTGACGCCGATTTGGACGAAGTTCGGCTTCCCAAAAGATTTCTGCGGTCAGCATTGATCGCAGCAGCACTTCTCCCAGCGGCGAAAATAAAGCTGCCCCCGAAGCATTGAGAAATACTTCGAGGACAGCAGGAAGATTGGTGTATCAAGCCTTAATTTTGATGGGCTGTGACTTCCAGACCCGCGATGTGTCCAAAGACCAATAGGTCGGTGAGCGCATTGCGTCCGAGGCGATTGCCGCCGTGGATGCCGCCGGTGATTTCACCTGCGGCGAAGAGCCCCGGAATCGGGTTGCCTTTGTCGTCAAGCACCTGCGTTTTTTCGTTGATGCGCAGACCGCCCATCGTGTGATGGATAGTGGTCGTGAGCGGAACGGCATAAAAGGGTGCCTTTGTCACAGGCATGCCAATCAGAATCTTCGGAACCGAAAGCCCTTTGGTGTCTTGAGCTGCTGCGGCAGCGTTGTAGGCCTTCATGGTCTGGGCGAAGCCCTTTTCGTCAATGCCGGCGGCTTTGGCCAGATCTTCGAGGGTATCGGCTTTATAGGCATAGCCGTGCGAGAGGGCAATCTGTATCAGATCGTCACGCACTTTCTTTTGGTTGATGGTTTCCTGATCGAAGATCGAGTAGACCACCTGACCGGGCTGCTCAAGGATGCCGTGAGAAATTTCATCGCGCCGGCCCGTTTCATCCACGAAGCGCAGTCCGAGCTTATTCACGTAGGGCGTATCCTGCGGACGGCCGGCAATGGCGGATTCGAGTTCTCCGTTTTTCGGATTGCCGTGAGGATGGATCTGAATCCACTGCATGCCTTCGAGCGCAGCGCCGGCCTTGACGGCGGCTTCAAGCACTTCGCCCGTCGTGCCAGGCTGGTTCGAAGTAGCAATAACGGAGATGTTGTTGTACTTCTTCACCATCTGGAGATTGGCGCCGTAGCCTCCGGCGGCGAGGATGACATTTTTACCCGAGAAGATATGCGGCGCACCCTTCACATCAACGGCTTTCACGCCGGTCACTCGGCCCGACGGATCACGTTCGATCTCGGTCACCTTCATAGAGGTGTAGATCGTGCTGCCCGCGGCTTTCACTTTTTTCGCGAGCGGAGCGATGTAGGCATCGTAAGTAGAGATCGGTGTTTTGCCGTCAGCCTGACGCGGCCACTGTCCGCGGGGGTAGAGGCCGCCGATGCCCACATCAATCCAGTGACGCGGGACGTGGAACCACGTCATGTCAGACTGTGATTCCAGCCAATTCATAGCGGCTGTGGCGTTTTGGGTCATTGTCAGAACAAGCTTCGGGTCGCTGTGGCAGTCACCGCCCTCGATCGTCTGCAGCGCAAAGAGTTCGGGCGAGTCGAAGATGTACTTTTTACCGGCGGCATCATGCGCGGCAAGCTGCTTTTTCACCGTTTCCTGAAGGTCGGCTACGGCCTTGCTGCAAGGCTTCATCGAGGTGTACTTTGTCACGATGTCGCGAACGGCCTGCGTCATGTCAAGAAGCTTCTCGGGATTAGGATCCATGGCGGACATGTTGCCTTCAGAGCGGGCGGTGTTGCCGCCCAGCATGGCCATCTTCTCGAGCACGATCACCTTGGCGCCGCGCTCGACGGCGGGGGCTGGCGGCACCCAGCCCGGTCCCCCCCCCCGTCAGCAGGA
>OBXE01000420.1_pt1 | contig 24347 bp, 19 predicted proteins | sample 1495391 | NCBI WGS metagenome assembly OBXE01 (sample SAMEA2580146, study PRJEB22360) | human gut metagenome | biome: human gut; feature: human-associated habitat; material: faeces | place: Denmark | collected 2008/2010 | reverse complement strand
TCGTAAAATCGCGACGGGGGGGGGGGGCCCTGTCGCAGCCCGCCGTGTCGGCCGTGAGCAGGAGCTTGTAATCCTCGCCCCCGCAGGCGGCTGTTTCGACGTCTGCCCCTTGGGCGAGGGGGATACGGCCGATGTCGATCGCGGCGCCTACCCCCGAACGCTCCATGATGTGGCGGATGTCCGAGGCCAGCCCGTCCGAGAGGTCCATCATGGCGTGTATTTCGGGGCGTGCGCCGAGCCAGATGCCTTCGGCCACTTGGGGCTGCGGGTTGCGGTGGGCTGCGGCGGCGGGGGTGTCGTAGCGCCCGGCGAGGATGTCGCGCAGCCCGGCGCCCGAAAGTCCGAGTTCTCCGGCGACGAGTATCGCGTCGCCGGGGCGTGCCCCGCTGCGGCGCTTGATGTGTGCGTCGGCGATGCGGCCGATGGCCGTGACATTGATCGTGATGCCTGCCGCCGAGCGGGTCGTGTCGCCCCCGGCGAGCGTGACGCCGAACGCTTCGGAGAGTTCCCGGTAGCCGAGCATGAACTCTTCGGCCCATGTGCCGGCCGTGTCGGCCGGGAGCGACAGCGACAGCAGGGTGCCCACCGGGCGGGCGCCCATCGAAGCGACGTCGCTCAGGTTTACGGCAAGGGATTTGCGCCCCAGTTCGCGGGGCGAAGTTGCGGGACGCAGGAAATGGACGCCTTCGGCGAGCATGTCGGTCGTGAAGACCAGCGATTCGCCCTCCCCGACGGGGAGCACGGCGCAATCGTCGCCGATTCCTTCGAACCCGTTGTCGGGCAGAGCGGCGAAGAGTTCTTTTATGTGGTCTATGAATCCGAATTCGGTCATGGTTCTCGGGTGTGTCCGGCCGCGGCGCCCCGCCGGCCGGTGCGGGTTTTCGGGTTTTTCACGTGCGGCTGCCGCCCCGGGGGCGGAGTCCCCGCCTGGGGACGGGAACGAAGCCTGTGCGAACCGCGGCAGGGGCGTGGGCGGCGTTTGAAATCATTATTTAACGGGCGATGTCGAACAAAGGTATTAAAAATTCTTTAAAATCACTATCTTTGCCTGCGGATTGCGCCCGGGTATGCCGTGCGTGTCAAACAGTCTCGAAGATGAAGATATTGATTCTTAACGGCCCGAACCTCAATTTGCAGGGGCGGCGCGATACCGGGGTCTACGGCACCCGGACTTTCGAAACCTTTTTCGGGGAGCTCGAAGCACTCTATCCGGCCGTCGGGTTCGGTTATTTCCAGTCCAACCTCGAAGGCGAGCTGATCGACGCCGTACAGCAGGCCGACGGCACCTACGACGGTGTGGTGCTCAATGCCGGCGGATATACCCATACGTCGGTGGCGCTGCGCGATGCGGTGTCGGCGGTGTCGGTGCCGGTCGTCGAGGTGCACATTTCGTCGATCCTCGCGCGCGAGGAGTTCCGCCACGTCTCGCTCCTGGCTCCCGTGGCCGTGGGGTCGATCATGGGTTTCGGGCTGGATTCATACCGGCTGGGCGTCGAGGCCCTGTTGCTCCGCGGCAGGGAGTAAGCCCCGGGTTCCCGGAGCGGCCCATTCCCCGGCCCGGTAGGGGAGGGCGTGCGGAAGTTCCCCGGGGCTGTCCGCGCAGAGCGTGTGCAGGAGCGGCACCGGGCGTAACGTAAAATGTCGAAATACTAATATTTTAGCATCATACTTTTATGTATAGAATGAAAAAAACCAAGATCGTCGCAACAATGTCGGATTTCCGTTGCACCGAAGAGTTCGTGAAAAACCTTTTCGATGCCGGTATGGACGTGGTTCGTGTCAATTCGGCGCATGTCTCGGAAGAGGGCGCTACGCATATTGTCGAGACCGTACACCGCGTTAACCCGGCTATCCCGATCATGATAGATACGAAGGGCCCCGAAATCCGTGTCACGACGATCGCCGACGAGTACGGCAACAGCATCAATTTCCGGCCGGGCGACCGTGTCGCCGTGCGCGGCTCGGACGGCAGCGACAAGACGACCCGCAAGGTGGTTTACATGAACGTCCCCAACATCGTGGATGACATACCCGTCGGGGCGCGGATGCTCATCGCCGATGGCGAGCTGGAGATCCGTGTTGTGGAAAAGACCGCCGAGGAGCTGATCTGCGAATTCGTCGTGGGCGGCGCCATGCGTTCGCGCAAGAGCGTCAACGTGCCGTCGGTGTCGATCAACCTGCCTTCGGTGACGGAGAAAGACCGCCGGTTTATCGAGTGGGCCGTGAAGAACGACGTGGACTTCATCGCACATTCGTTCGTGCGCAGCGCCAGGGACATCAAAGCCGTGCAGGACATCCTCGATGCCCACGGCAGCAAGATCAAGATCATCTCGAAGATCGAGAACCGCGAGGGGCTCGACAACATCGACGAGATCATCGAAGCGTCGTACGGCATCATGGTGGCGCGCGGCGACCTGGGCGTGGAGCTTCCCGCCGAGGCGATTCCCAATACCCAGCGGCGTATCGTCGAGAAGTGCATCTGCGCCAAGCGTCCGGTGATTATCGCCACTCAGATGCTCTATTCGATGGTCAAGAGCCCGCGTCCGACGCGCGCCGAGGTGAGCGACGTGGCGAGTGCCATTTACGAGCGCGTGGACGCCGTGATGCTGAGCGACGAGACGGCGATGGGCGACTTTCCCGTGGAATCGGTGGAAACGATGGCCCGCATCGCCCGCGAGATCGAGCGTGACGAGACGCATTTCAAACCGATGATCGACATGGACATGGTCTCGGTGAACCACGAGATCACGGCGCAGCTGGCACGTTCGGCCGTGCGTGCCTCGACCAACCTGCCGATAAAATATGTGGTGCTCGATACCAAGACCGGCCGTACGGGCCGTTACCTGGCGGCATTCCGCGGGCAGAAAACCGTGATGGCCGTATGCTATCAGCTGCATGCGCAGCGTATCCTGGCCCTGTCGTACGGCGTGGTGCCGATCCTGCGCAACCAGGAGCTGAAGGACAGGTACCACTTCCTGATCGACGCGCTGGAGGTCATCGAACAGCACCAGAAGCTCGACGGGCAAGACCTGCTGGCAATCGTGGGCGGCAGTTTCGGCCCCGACGGCGGTGCGTCTTACGTCGAGATCGCCAATATCCTCAATATCCGCAAGCGTAACGAAGAGATCGTTGCCGCGCAAAAATCTTAGGCTGTGGACGGGCAGCTCAGGGATAAGGTAGCCAGCGGCGTGGCGTGGAGCATGGCCGAGAAAGTCGGTACGATGCTTCTCCAGCTGGCCGTGAGCCTTACGATCCTGCGGCTGCTGAACCCCGCCATCATGGGTGTGATTGCGATCCCGACGGCCTTCCTTGCCGTGGCGATCGTGATTGCCGACAGCGGCTTTTCGCAGGCGCTGATCCGCAAGGGGACACCTACGGCCGACGATTACAAATCGGTCTTCGCCTTCAACGTCGGGGTTGCGCTCGTGCTTTACGGGGTGCTGGTAGCGCTGGCGGGGAGCATCGCGCGGTTCTACGACATGCCGGAAATCACGCGGATAGCACCGGTATTCTTCCTCCAGCTGCCGCTGAGCGCCGCATGTGCGATCCAGAATACGATTTTTGTCCGGACATTCCGCTTCGCACTGCTCTCGAAGGTCACCTTCGCCTCGTGGTTCATCGCCGGGATGGTGGCCATCGGCCTCGCATTGGCCGGGTTCGGGATCTGGTGCATCGTGGTGCAGCGCGTATTGCAGGCCTCCGTGCGGGCCTTGCTGTTGTGGTGGCTGAGCGACTGGCGTCCCTGCGGGAAGTGCAGCCGGCGGCCGCTGCGCGAAATGGCGCCGTACAGTTTCAGCCTGCTGGCTACCGATTTCATCTCGACCCTCTATAACAAGGTGCCCCAGATATTTCTCGGGAAACTCTATCCGCAGGAGACACTCGGCTCGTACGAGCAGGCCGTCAAGCTGAAAGACCAGCCGGCGACTTCGGCCATGCAGGCCGTGCAGAACGTGACCTTCCCGGCGCTGGCCAAGATCAAGGACGACGCGCCGAAACTGGCCGAAAGTTACCGGCAGATCGTCATGGTCGTGGCCTATGCCATGTTCCCCGTGATGCTCGGTCTGTCGGCCATCGCCGAGGACATGTTCGCCGTCTTCCTGGGAGGGGAGTGGATGGCGACGGTGCCTTATTTCGAAGCGGTATGCCTGGCCGGGCTTTTTTACCCGCTGGGGTTGGTGGCCTACAATGTGTTGAAAGTCAAGAGCGGCGGTGCGCTGATCGTAAAACTGGAGGTCGCCAAGAAGGTGATGATGTCGGTGGTGTTCGCCGTGACGATTCCGGTCAGCGTCCAGGCCGTCATCTGGGGGCTGGTGGTGATCGCCTTCTGCGAGATGGCGATCAACTTCTTCGCCACGACCCGTTTCACGTCATTCGGCGCAGGACGCTTCGTGCGCACGGTATTGCCGACGCTGCTCGTGGCCGGGGCGATGTACGCCGTCGTGCAGCTTACGGCACTGGCGGTGCCGGGCAATGCGTTGTTGCGGCTGCTGGCCGAAGTGGCCGCGGGTGTGGGCAGCTACGTCCTGCTTTCGGCGTTGTTCCGGCTCGAAGCCTTCCGCGAGGTGGTCGCACTGGCCAGGCGCCAGTTTATCCGCAAATAGGCCGGCTGCCGGGGTGGCAGCCAGGGCTGGTCGTCGCTACGGGATATATAGGAAAAACGTTCGCCGGATCAATATCCGGCGGGCGTTTCTTTTACGGCGCGGTACCTGTTTGGCAGTGTGTTCCCTGTTTGCCAGTGAGGTTCTTTGGTGCGCGGTTATGTTTTGCAGCCCGGTTGCTGTTTGACGCGCGGTTCCGTTTACGGCGCGGTTCGCCGTTTTGCACGGCGTATGCGGTGTCCGGGACTTGCTGCCTTGGCGGTCGCTGCCGCTTGGGCGGCTCCGTCGCGTGCGCAGCTCCTTTGCCCGTCAGGCGTAGACCTTCGGGACGATGGTGCCGCGGAGGACGACCAGTGCGTTGGCGACCAGCGATTCGAGTTCGTTCTCGCCGGGGTAGACCGAAACGGGGGCGATGAACGAGCAGTGCTGTTCGATGTACCGCACGACGAACTCGTTGTGGGCGATGCCCCCGGTGAGGATGACGGCGTCGACCCGGCCGCACATGGCGGCGGCCATGGCGCCGATCTGCTTCGAGATGCCGTAGCACATGGCCTCGGCCACGAGCCGGGCTTTTTCGTCGCCCTGCACGATACGCTCCGAGACCTGCATCATGGAATTGGTGCCCAGGTGCGCGACGAGCCCGCCTTGGCCGGCCAGCATTTTCTGGACTTCGCGGCGCGTGTAACGCCCCGAGAAGCATAGGTCGGCGAATTCGCCCGCAGGCAGGCTGCCCGCCCGCTCGGGTGCGAAGGGGCCGTCGCCGTCGAGCGCGTTGTTGACGTCGACGACACGTCCCTGTTTGTGCGCGGCGACGGAGATGCCCCCGCCCAGGTGTGCGACCACGAGGTTTGCCTTTTCGTAGACGATGCCGATGCGGTCGCAGTGCAGGCGTGCCGTGGCTTTCTGGTTGAGTGCGTGGAAGATCGACCTGCGCGGGCAGTCGGGATGGCCGCTCAGGCGTGCCACCTCCTCCATCTCGTCGACGACCACCGGGTCGGCGATGTAGGCTTTGACGCCCGCCATGGCGGCGATCTCGGCGGCCAGCAATCCCCCGAGGTTCGAGGCATGTTCCATCGTGGCGTTCGTCAGGTCGCGCCGCATGGCTTCGTTGACTTCGTATACGCCGGCCGGGATGGGGCGTACGAGCCCGCCGCGTCCGATGACGGCCGACAGCTGCATGATGTCGAACCCGTGTTCGGACAGCGCCGTGAGGATCATTTCCCGGCGCCAGCCCAACTGGTCGATGATGTTGGTGTAACGTGCGATCTGTTCGGCCGTGTGGCGCAGGGTCAGATCCAGCGAAGGACGCTCCTCGTCATAGAGGGCGACCTTGGTGGAAGTAGAGCCGGGATTTATCGCTAAGATTTTGAAGCCCATAAATTCGGTTCCGGTTAGTAGTTGGTAGGTTGGTGTAGGTGTGTGCCTATTGTTTTACGGCCAGGCAGGCCAGTGCGATCGAGTAGAGCTTGGTCTTGCTCGTGTCGCCGCGCGAAGTCAGCACGCAGGGTACTTTCGTGCCTGCGACCATGGCGGCCAGTTCGCCTCCGCAGAGGTGCGTTACCGACTTGAAGAAGACGTTGGCCGACTCCAGGTTGGGGAAGAGCAGGCAGTCGGGGTCGCCCGCTACGGACGAGCCTTTGACCTTCTTGTGCTCGGCGACATCCTTGTAGAGTGCTACGTCGAGCGACAGGGGGCCGTCGATGATGACGTTGCCCAGCTGTCCGCGGTCGCCCATTTTGGCCAGCAGGGCGCCTTCGGTCGACGAAATGACGCTGGGAAGCAGCTGCTCGGAGGGGGCGATGCAGGCGATCTTCGGAGTTTCGATACCCAGCAGGCTGGCAACGTTGGCCAGGTATCCGATCTGCTTGATCTTCTGTTTGAAATCGGGCAGCGGGATGACCGCGACGTCGGAGATGACGAGCAACTTGTGGTAGCAGGGCATCTCGACGATCGACACGTGGCTCAGCACGCCCTTCGGGGGGAACAATCCGGCTTCCTTATTGAGGATGCCGCGCATGTATTTGTCGGTCGAGACCAGTCCCTTCATCAGCACGTCGGCGTTGCCTGCCACGACGGCGGCCACGGCCTGCTGCACGCATTTCACGTCGCTGGCCTCGTCGACGATGTTGAATGCCTTGATGTCGATGTCGTTTTCGGCGCATACCTGCTCGATGACTTTCTTCTCACCGAACAGCGTGGGCTCCACGATACCTTCCTTGTAGGCTTCGTAGACGGCTTCCAGCGTATGCGAATCCTGGCCGTAGGCTACGGCCAGCCGTTTTTTACCCCTTTTTCTCGCCTCGTCGACGATTTCTGTAAGATGTTGGATCATTGTGGTGTTTTGCTTTTATTTATTTTACCAGATTGTACGTGTCGGTGGCGATGACCAGTTCCTCGTCGGTGGCGATGACGGCGACCTTGACCCGCGAGGAGGGTTTCGAAAGGATTTTGTCCACGCCGCGGGCGCCCTTGTTGGCTGCGCGGTCGAACTCGACGCCCATGAATTCGAGCCCCGTGCAGACCGTCTCGCGCATCTCGCACGAATTCTCGCCCACGCCGCCCGTGAAGACGATCAGGTCGACGCTGCCCATTTCGGCGGCATACTCCCCGACGAATTTGCGGATGCGCCCGTAGTGCATATCGCGGGCGAGGATGGCGCGGGGGTTCCCTTCGTCGTAGGCGCGGTCGATGTCGCGCATGTCGCTCGAAAGGTCGGTGAGCCCCAAAACGCCCGATTTCTTGTTCATCATCTCGTTCACCTCGGCGTAGGACATGCCCTCCTTTTCGCCGATGAAGGTGATGGCGCTGGGGTCGACGTTGCCGCAGCGGGTACCCATCACCAGCCCGTCCACGGGCGAGAAGCCCATCGACGTGTCATGCGACTTGCCGTTGAGCACGGCCGTGACCGATGCGCCGTTGCCGATGTGGCAGGTGATGATCTTCGAATTCTCGAAGTCGAGGCCCGCGAGCCGGGCACCGGTCTGTGCCACGTATTTGTGGCTGGTGCCGTGGAAGCCGTACTTGCGCACGCGGTACTTGTCGTAATAGGCGTGGGGCAAGGCGTACATGTAGTTTACGGCCGGGATGGTCTGGTGGAACGAGGTGTCGAAGACGGTGACCTGCGGGACGCCCGGCAGGACTTTCTCGATCGACAGCACGCCTTCGAGGTTGGCCGGGTTGTGCAGCGGTGCGATTTCGAACAGCGAACGGATCTTGGATTTCACCTCCTCGGTCACGATGCAGCTCTCGGGGAAGAACTCTCCGCCGTGTGCCACGCGGTGGCCGACGGCCTTCACCTCGTCGAGCGAGCCGATGACGCCGTGTGCGGGGTCGGTCAGCGCGTCGAGCACCAGTTTGATGCCGGTGGTGTGGTCGGGGATGGGACGGTGCAGCTCGAACGGTTCTTTGCCGACGGGCTTATGGGTGAGGTCGCCTTCCGGCAGGCCGATGCGTTCCACGATTCCTTTCGCGAGCAGTTTGCTCGATGCGGCTTCCATGTCGATCACCTGATACTTGATCGACGAGCTGCCGCAGTTCAATACCAAAATTACCATTTCTCTTTATAGTTAATTTCTAAATGTCGTTCCTATCCACATGCCGGCGGCTGCAAAAACAATGCATACTGCCACGCTCAGCCCCACGTAGGCCGCCGCCGCCGTGTAACACTCCGCACGCAGCAGGCGCACCGCGTCGGCCGAAAAGGTCGAAAAAGTGGTGAACCCGCCGCAGAAACCCACGATGAGCAGCCATCCGAGTGTCTCGGAGCTGGTAGCTTCGAGCAGAATGCCGATCAGCAGCGAACCCGCGGCATTGACCGTGAACGTACCCGCCGGGAATCCCAGCAGCGTCTGCCCCGCCATTATCCCGCCGGAAAGCAGGTAACGGACGATGCTGCCGGCAGCGCCGCCGCATCCTACGGCCAGAAGTTCACGAATCATAAGTTAAATATACACCAAATTTTAAGGATATGCAAATTTACAGAAAAAATGCTTACGGATTGTTATTTTTCCTGCCGTTTTTTCGAGGTTTTTTGTCGTATCGGGGTTTAAGGTTGGCGGATTTGTCCGTCACCCGAGACGATATACTTGTAGGTCGTGAGCTCGGGCAGTCCCATCGGGCCGCGGGCGTGGAGTTTCTGCGTCGAGATACCCACTTCGGCGCCGAAGCCGAACTGCCCGCCGTCGGTGAAGGCGGTCGAGACGTTGACGTAGACGCAGGCGGCGTCGACGCTGCGCGTGAACTGCGTGGCGGCCTGCTTGTTTTCGGTGACGATGGCCTCGCTATGGCGCGACGAGTAGCGGGCGATATGCGCCAGTGCTCCGTCGAGCGATGCGACGGTCTTGACGGCCAGTTTGTAGTCGAGGAACTCGGTGCCGAAATGCTCTTCGGCGGCATGTTCCAGCAACCCGGCGGGGTAGTGCCCGTCGAGGGCGGCGAAAGCCTCTTCGTCGGCGTAGACCGTCACATGCGCCCCGGCCAGCGGTGCGCACAGCTCCGGAAGGTCGGTGAGGCGGCCGCGGTGGATGACCAGGCAGTCGAGGGCGTTGCAGACGCTCACGCGGCGCGTCTTGGCGTTGCAGACCACGGCACGTCCCTTTTCGAGGTCGCCGTCGATGTCGAAATAGGTGTGGACGATGCCGGCGCCCGTTTCGATGACCGGGATGCGGGCGTTCTCGCGGACGAAGCGGATCAGCCCCGCCCCGCCGCGCGGGATGACTACGTCGACATAGCCCACGGCGCTCAGCAGCGCCCCCACGGCTTCGTGCCCCGCGGGGAGCAGCGTGAAGGTGTTTTCGTCGATGCCTTCGGCGCCGAGCGCTTCGTGCAGCAGCGCCGCGATCGCCTCGTTGGAATGGCGGGCGTCGCTGCCCCCTTTCAGGACGCAGGCGTTGCCCGTCTTGACGCAGAGCGCGAAGATGTCGGCCGTGACATTGGGGCGGGCTTCGCAGACCATGCCGACCACGCCGAACGGTACGCGGCGCTTGACGATGGTCATGCCGTTGGGGCGCGTCCAGCGCGCCAGTTCCTCGCCCTGCGGCGAACGCAGGTGCGAAACGGCCTCCATGTCGGAGGCGATGGCGTCGATGCGTTCGGGGGTCAGCCGCAGGCGGTCGAGCATGGGCGACGAGGCGGGCATGGCCTCGATGTCGCGGGCGTTGGCTTCGAGCAATGCGGGCGTATGCCCGCGCAGGAGCCTTGCGGCGTGTTGCAGGATGCGGCCGAGGCGTTCGGGTTCGACGTCGGTCAGCGCCGTCCCGGCCTTCCGGGCGGCCTTGAACAGGGATTCGTAGTCCATAATCGTTTATTCCAGGTAGAGGTAATCGCAGTGGACGAGGGGCTTGAGCCCTTTGCGTCCGATGTTGCGGCGGGCGGTGCCGCTGTCGCACGAGATGCGTCCCACGGCCAGTTGTGCCCCGTCGGGCGAGAGGATGCGCACCAGGTCGTCGCGCTCGAAGTCGCCCTCGACGGCTGTGACGCCCACGGCGAGGATGCTGGCGGCCTTGCTGGCGCGGACGGCTTCGGCGGCGCCCTGGTCGATGCGCAGCACGCCCTTGGCGAAGCCTTCGCTGCTGGCGATCCATTTCTTGACGCCCGAGGCTGCCCTCGGAGCCGGTTCGAACCGGGTGCAGGGCACATCCTTTGCGGCCAGTACGAGGTCGGTGAGGATGCCGTCGCGGCGGCCGTTGGCGATGATGACCTCGATGCCTTCGGCCGCCGCACGCGATGAGACGCGGCTTTTGGTGGCCATGCCGCCGCGGCCCCGCGACGAGCGTACGGGGTCGATGTATTGCGAAAGGTCTTCCGACGGTTTCACGCGGCGGATGACCTGCGACGCGGGGTCGGCGGGCGAGCCGTCATAGATGCCGTCGATGTTGCTCAGGATGATGAGCGCCTCGGCGTTCATCATGGCCGCGACGAGCCCCGAAAGCTCGTCGTTGTCGGTGAACATCAGTTCGGTGACCGAGATGGTGTCGTTCTCGTTGACGATCGGCAGTACGCCGTTGGCGAGCATCGTTTCCATGCAGTTGCGCTGGTTGAGGTACTGCCGCCGTGTGGAGAGGCTCTCCTTGGTGGTGAGCACCTGCCCGCAGACGATGCCGTATTCGTTGAAGAGGTCGTAGTAGCGGTTGAGCAGCTTGACCTGCCCCACGGCGGAGAAGAGCTGCCGTGCGGAGACCGAATCGAGCTTCCCGGCGCGTTGCCCGAGGATGCTGCGCCCCGAGGCCACGGCTCCCGACGAAACCAGGATGACCTCGGTGCCCGCGCGGTGGAGCCGGGCCACCTGGTCGACCAGGGCCGAGATGCGGGTGGTGTCGGGACGGCCGTCGTCGCGGGTCAGCACGTTGCTGCCCACCTTGATGACGATGCGCCGGTATTTGTTCTGTGTGTCCATATGCGTTTCATTCGCCGGGAATGGCCCGGCTCAGGGTTCGAATTTGTAGCCCACGCCCTTGATGGTGACGATGCGTTCGTCGCCGATCTTCTGGCGCAGTTTGCGGATGTGCACGTCGATGGTGCGGTCGCCCACGACCACCTCGGTGCCCCAGATCTTCGTATATATCTCTTCGCGCGAGAAGAGCTTCCCGGGCGAGGAATAGAGCAGGTCGAGCAGCGCGAATTCCTTGCGCGGGAGGGCGACCTCGTGCCCGTCGCGCAGCACGGCGTACCGCTCGCGGTCGACGGTGATGCCCGCTGCGGCCGGTTCCGCCGGCGCGGCTTCAGCGTCGATCCGTTTGAGGATGGCCTGCACGCGGCTGACCAGCAGCTTCATCTTGATCGGCTTGGTGAGGTAGTCGTCCGCTCCGACGCCGAAGCCCGTAAGCTGCTGCTCCTCCTCGCCCAGCGCCGAGAGGAATACCACCATCGTGTCGCGCAGCCGCGGGTCTTCGCGGATGGCGCGGCAGGTCTGCGCTCCGTCCATGACGGGCATCATCATGTCCAGCAGGATCAGGTGCGGACGGCACTCGGCGGCGGCTTTCAGCGCCTCGGCGCCGTTCTGCGCCGTGAATACTTCGTAGCCCTCTTTCAGGAGGTTGTACCTCACGAATTCAAGGATGTCGATTTCATCGTCGACAAGCAGGATGCGGTGGCTCATGGTTCCGGTTGACAGGTTTTGCATCGCACGCGGCACCGGTGCGGTTGCGTGCCGCGCATATCTTGGGCGAAGTTAGCAAATTTCCGGCTAAATCGTTCGGCAGCCCGGGAAAAATGGTTATATTTGCGAGATTTATATACTTCCGTATATATGGAAATCAAAAACGTGTACTGAGATGGCTACTGAAAATCCGAATCTTCCTGCTCCCGAGGAGCAAGTCAGCGATGCTGCTGAAGATGTGCAGACTGTAACTTCCGAAGCGACTCCCGAAGTCCCTGAAACCGAGGCCCCCGCAGCGGCGGAGGCGGAATCCGTGGCGGAAGCGTCCGCGGCAGAAGAACCCGTTGCGGAAACGCCTGCGACGGAGGAACCCGTCACGGAAATGCCCGCGGTGGAAACGCCCGCGGCAGAGGAACCCGTGGCGGAAAAACCCGAAGCGGAAACGCCCGTGGCAGAGGAACCTGTTGCGGAAACGTCGGCGACTGAGGAACCCGTAGCGGAAAAGTCTGCGGCGGAAAAACCCGAAGCGGAAACGCCCGCGGCAGAAGAACACGTTGCGGAACCCGATGCTGCGCCGCGTGCGAAGCGTGCCCGTATCAAGCCTGTTGCCGAGGCGGTAACGACCGAACCCGACGAGGAGGCAGTGCCGGCCGGCGCCGAAGTGGACTTCGCGGACGAGGAGGCGGCGCTCGCGGCACAGGATGCCGGGCTGGAACTGGAGGGCGAGACGGCCGAGGAGGCTGCTGCCGACCAGCTGGCCGAAGGGGGGCCGTCTGCCGAGGACAAATTTGCCGGGAAGGGCAAGGAAGAGTTGGTAGCCCTCTTCACGCGTATGCTCGAAGAGCAGCCCGTGCAGTCGATCCGCCGGGATGTGGAGGCGCTGAAGATCGCCTTCTACCGTATCCGCCGCGCCGAGGTCGAGGCCGCACGCCGCAAGTTCGTCGAGGAAGGGGGCCGCGAGGAGGATTTCGCACCGGCCGTGGACGGCGCCGAAGTACAGCTCAAGGAGTTGTTCAAGGAGTACCGTCATCGCCGCGACGAGTTCATCGCAAACCTCGAGGCCGAGAAGGAGAAGAACCTCCAGGTCAAGCTCGGGATCATCGAGGAGCTCAAGGAACTGGTCAATTCGGACGAGACGCTCAACCATACCTTCAATAAGTTCCGCGAATTGCAGCAGCGCTGGAAGGAGACCGGCATCGTGCCGCAGCAGAACGTCAAAGACCTGTGGGAGACCTACAACCTGCATGTCGAGAATTTCTACAGCTTCATCAAAATCAACAAGGAGCTGCGCGACCTCGACCTGAAGAAGAACTACGAGCAGAAGATCGCCCTCTGCGAGCAGGCCGAAGCGCTGGTGCTGGAGCCTTCGGTCGTGGAGGCGTTCCACAAGCTGCAGAAGCTGCATGACGAGTGGCGCGAGACGGGCCCCGTAGCCAATGAATATAAGGAGGTGCTCTGGGAGCGCTTCAAGGCGGCGTCGAGTCGTATCAACAAACAGCATCAGGAGCATTTCGAATCGCTCAAGGGCGAGCAGGTCAAGAACCTCGAACTCAAGACGGAGCTTTGCGCCGCCACCGAGGAGCTGGCCGCACAGCCGCTCACGACCCGCAAGGAGTGGAACCGTGCGAGCGACCGCCTGCTGGAGATCCAGAAGACCTGGAAAACCATCGGCTTCGCACCCAAGAAGGACAACAACCGTATCTACGAGCGTTTCCGCACGGCATGCGACAAGTTCTTCGAGGCCAAGCGGCAGTTCTATGCCGGGGTGAAGGCCGAGATGGAGCACAACCTGCAGCTGAAGACCGAGATATGTGAGGCCGCCGAGTCGCTGATGAACAGCGAGGAGTGGAAGAAGGCCACCGACGAGCTGATCGCCCTGCAGGCCCGCTGGAAGGAGATCGGTGCCGTGTCGCGCCGCCATTCGGATGCGATCTGGAAGCGTTTCCGTGCCGCATGCGACAAGTTCTTCGAGCGCAAGGCTTCGCATTTCGCCAGTGTGGACGGCGAGCACGAGGAGAACCTCCGGCAGAAACTCGCCTTGCTCGATGAGATGGCCGCGGCCGACGTCAAGGCCGGCGGATACGACGTGATCCGCGAGTTCCAGCGCCGCTGGGGCGAGATCGGGTTCGTGCCCATCAAGCAGAAGGATGCCGTCCAGAAGAAATACAAGGCCGCCGTCGATGCGCTGTTCAACACGCTGCGCGGTTCGGAGCGCGACCGTTCGATGAACCGTTTCCGCGAGAAGGTCTCGACGCTCAAATCGGCGGGCAGCAACCGCCTGCGTTCGGAGCGCGAGCGCCTTTACAATAAGGTACGCCAGCTCGAACAGGAGATCGGCCTGCTGGAGAACAACATCGGTTTCTTCGCCAAGTCGAAGAACGCCGAGGCGCTCGTCGCCGATGTGAAGGCCAAGATCGACCGCGCCCGCGAAGAGATGGCCGCCGCGATCGAGAAGGTGAAGCTCATCGACCGCCAGGCACAGGAGGAGAACCAGGAGCACAACGAAAATAAATAGATATAGTCAGTAATGAAACTTTCCAAACCCAAGTACATATTTGTTACGGGCGGTGTCGCATCGTCGCTCGGCAAGGGTATTATTTCGGCCTCGATCGCCCGCCTGCTGCAGGCCCGAGGCTATTCGGTGACCATCCAGAAACTTGACCCCTACATCAACGTCGACCCCGGCACGCTGAACCCCTATGAACACGGCGAATGCTACGTGACCGAGGACGGCGCCGAGACCGACCTCGACCTGGGGCACTACGAGCGTTTCACGAACCAGCCCACGTCGAAGGCCAACAACGTCACGACGGGAAAGATCTACAAGAGCGTGATCGAGAAGGAGCGCAAGGGCGAGTACCTGGGCAAGACCGTGCAGGTCATCCCCCATATCACCGACGAGATCAAGCGCCGTATCCAGATGCTGGCGCAGAAGAAAGTTTACGACGTGATCATCACCGAGATCGGCGGTACGGTGGGCGACATCGAGTCGCTGCCGTTCATCGAATCGGTACGCCAGCTGCGCTATTCGCTGGGCTACAAGAGCACGGCCCTCGTGCACCTGACGCTGATCCCCTATATGGCCGCTTCGGGCGAACTGAAGACCAAGCCCACGCAGCATTCGGTCAAGGCCCTGCTCGAAAACGGGTTGCAGCCCGACATCCTCGTGCTGCGCACGGAGCATCCGCTGTCGACCAACCTGCGCCGCAAAGTGGCGTTATTCTGCAATGTCGACGCCAACGCCGTGATGGAGTCGATCGACGTGCCGACGATCTACGAAGTGCCGCTGAAGATGCACGAACAGCACCTCGACGAGGTGGTGCTCGACAAACTGAACCTGCCGGCCGAGAAGGAACCCGACATGGCGGCGTGGACGGCCTTCGTGGAGAAGGTGAAGCACCCGGCCAAGAAGATCGAGATCGCGCTGGTTGGCAAATATACCGAATTGCCCGACGCTTACAAGTCGATTTGCGAATCATTCATCCATGCAGGGGCCGTGAACGACTGCAAGGTCAAGTTGCGCTATGTCAATTCGGAAAAGGTTACAGCCGAGAATGTGGCCGAGAAGCTGGGCAGGATGTCCGGTATCCTCGTGGCCCCGGGCTTCGGCAACCGTGGCATCGAAGGTAAGATCGTCGCTGTGCGCTATGCACGTGAGAACAAGATCCCGTTCCTGGGAATCTGCCTCGGTATGCAGTGCGCCGTGATCGAATTCGCACGCAACGTGCTGGGTCTGGCCGATGCGAATTCGAGCGAAATGGAGTCTACGCCCCATCCGGTGATCGACCTGATGGAAGAGCAGAAGGGCGTGACGGCCAAGGGCGGCACGATGCGGCTGGGCGCTTATCCCTGTACGCTGAAGAAAGGTTCGAAAGTCGCGGCGGCCTACGGCAAGCTCCATATTTCGGAGCGTCACCGTCACCGTTACGAATTCAACAATGATTACCTGGCTGCGTTCGAAGGTGCCGGTATGCAGGCCGTGGGTATCAATCCCGACACGGGGCTGGTCGAGGTCGTCGAGGTCGAGGGGCATCCCTGGTTCGTCGGTACGCAGTACCATCCCGAATATAAGAGTACGGTGCTGAGCCCCTCGCCGCTGTTCGTGGCATTTGTGGGAGCGGCACTCGAATATGCCGGGAAGAAATAATATCAACACTCATAACAGCGAAAGAACGAAACAATTTTAAATGGATAAAAAAACAATTTTAGGTATTGTCGTCGTGGCGGCGCTTTTCCTGGGGTTCGCCTATTTCAATACCAAACAGCAGGAGAAATATCAGCAGGAAATGGCCGCGTATCAGGCCTACCAGGATTCGGTGGCGGCAGCGACGCGCCCCGTAGTCCCCGTAGCCGACAGTACGGCCGTGGCAGCTTCGAGTGCGGTTGTGCCCGAGGCTGAGGCAAATGCCGCTGATGCCGTACGCCGGCAGCAGGTCGCTGCGCTGGGCGAATACCTCGCCGGTGCGCGCGACGCGGAGGCGGAGGAGTTTACCGTCGAGAACGATGTGATGATCGTGACCTTTTCGACCCGCGGCGGCCGGATCACGGGCGTGACGCTCAAGGATTACACCAAGTATGCACCCCGCGGCAAGCGTGACCAGCTGATCGAGCTGATGGATCCCGCGAGTGCCAGGTTCGACCTTTCGTTCTACGTGAAGAACGGCTTGAACAACGTCAAGGTCAACACGATGGACTATGTCTTCCGGGCCCAGCCCGAACAGGTCGAAGGCGATGCCCGGAGGGTGGTGATGCGCCTGCCCGTGGCAGCGGATGCCTGGCTCGAATATGAGTACCTTATATATAATAAGCAGGTGCCCGAGCGCGACTACCTCGTGGACTTCAACGTGCGGCTGGTGAATATGGCGCCGCAGATGGCCAACCAGGCGTCGATCGGTATCGACTGGTCGAACAATTCCTACCAGAACGAAAAGGGATTCCAGAACGAGAACATGTACACGACGATTTCGTACCGGTTCCCGGGCGAGAGCTCGATCGAGGATCTGGGGATGAGCGAAAAATCCAAGTCGAAGAGCATCTCCACATCGGTCAACTGGGTGGCTTTTAAGCAGCAGTTCTTTTCGTCGGCGTTCATCGCCCCGCAAAATGTCACCAACGCCAACCTGGCGTTCGATACGGCGGCTCCCGGTTCGGAATTGCTGAAGAGTTTTTCGGCGCAGATGACCGTGCCCTATACGGTGCAGACCGAAGGGTATGACTTTGCATTCTATTTCGGCCCGAACAAATACGCCATCCTCAAGAAGGTCGCCGCTGCGGACGGTGAGGAACTGCACATGGAGCGCCTGATCCCGCTGGGATGGGGTATCTTCGGCTGGGTGAACCGCTGGTGCGTCATCCCGGTCTTCGACTTCCTGCGCAACTATATCGCCAGCTTCGGCATCATCATCCTGATCCTGGTGATCCTGGTGAAACTCGTCATCTCGCCCCTCACGTACAAGAGTTACGTTTCGATGGCAAAGATGCGCCTGATAAAACCGCAGGTGGACGAGCTCAACAAGAAATACCCCAAGAAGGAGGACGCCATGAAAAAACAGCAGGCGACGATGGAGCTCTACAAGAAAGCGGGCATCAACCCCATGGGCGGATGTATCCCCATGCTGATCCAGATGCCGATCCTGATCGCCATGTTCCGTTTCTTCCCGGCTTCGATCGAGCTGCGCGAACAACCGTTCCTCTGGGCCGACGACCTTTCGTCGTACGACAGCATCGTGAACCTGCCGTTCTCGATCCCGTTCTACGGCGACCATGTGAGCCTTTTCGCCTTGCTGATGGCCGTGTCGCTGTTCGGGTATTCGTATTTCAACTACCAGCAGACGGCTTCGTCCCAGCCCCAGATGGCAGGTATGAAGTTCATGATGGTCTACATGATGCCGATCATGATGCTGTTGTGGTTCAACAGCTATTCGAGCGGCCTTTGCTACTACTACCTGCTGTCGAACCTCTTTACCATCGGCCAGACGTTGCTGATCCGCCGCATGGTCGACGACGATAAGATCCATGCCGTCATGCAGGCCAATGCCGCCAAACGGAGCAAGGGCAAGAAGTCGAAGTTCCAGCAGCGCTACGAGGAGCTCCTCCGCCAGCAGGAGGCGCAGCAGCGTACCAAACGCAAGTAAACGGTTCGCACCGGCGCAGGGCCGGCAGCGGGGATTGCCGGATACGGCGCAGGCCGATGCGTGAAGCCCGGTGGCCCGCGCGGTTCCGCGAAGCCCGACGATACGCGATATGAATAGGCCGGAGGCGGTTCCTGCGATGCGGGTTTCCGGCTCCGGCCTCGTTTTTGCTCCGTCGGGTTTGCGATCGTATATCCCGACTACGCGGCGGCGGCCTTTTCAGGTGTTGCCGGGCGGCGAGGCAGAAGTCTCCTCGGGAAGCGCTCCGGGGAGGATCGGGCCGCGGGCGCAGCCGGGGCGGTGCATAACAGCTGCCGGGGCGCGCAGCCGGGGATGAAAAAATCCGGGCAGCAAGGCCGAAGTTGCCTCGGGGCGGGACGGAGTTTCGGGCGCGGCCCGGGAGGGGGCACGACAGCTGCCTGGGTGCGAAGCCGGGTGTGAATCCGGGGCGCAGGATTTGGAGCACGGAAATCCAAGGGCGCAGAGTGGGGAACGAAAATCCGGGCCGTGAGGCCGGGCGTATCAAGTATATGATTGCCAAATAGTATTGCAGATAACGATGAAACGAACTTTTTTTGTATTGCTCCTGTTGGCGGCCGGAACCGCACTCCGGGCGCAGACACTGGGCGGGGAGTACCGCCTGTCGCGGGTTTTCCCGGTCGAAGGCCGGCAGGGGATCGCCGCTGACTCGAACTACTATTATGTTTCGGGCAGCACGGTGCTCTACAAGTACGACAAGCAGGGGCGGCTGGTCGCCCGTAACGGGCAGCCGTTCGAAGGGTTGCCGCTCGCCGCGAACCATATCGGCGATATCGACGTCTGGAACGGTGAGATTTATGCCGGCATCGAGACTTTCGAAGACGGTAAGGGTGAGAATATCCAGGTCGCCGTGTACGATGCCGACGACCTGACATGGAAGCGGTCGATCGATTGGGAACCGGCTTCGGGGCAGGTCGAGGTGTGCGGGCTGGCCGTAGACCGCGACCGGAATATGGTCTGGATGGCCGACTGGGTCGACGGGCGCTACCTGTACGGTTATGACCTGGCGACGGGTAAGTATGTGCGCAAAGTCCACCTGCGCCCGGTGCCGCAGTGGCAGCAGGGGATATATATGGCCGGCGGGCAGATGCTCATTTCGGCCGACGACGGCGATGCCGACCTGGACGAGCCGGACAACCTCTATATTGCCGACCTGCGCGACGGGAAAAGCTATGCTACGGTGTTGCCGTTCCGTATGATGTCCGATTTCCGGCGCGCGGGCGAGATCGAGGGGCTGACCGTCGACCCTGCGACGGATGAGCTGCTGGTACTTTCGAACCGGGGTTCGCGCATCGTGCTGGGAATGGTCAGGGGTTTCTACCCGGGGTACGACAGCGAACTGCACGAAGTGTATGTCTATGAAAAGGTAAAATAGGAAAAGTCCCGGAAGGGACTTTTTTTGTTGAGGTTATGTGCCGGATGCCGATCTCGTTGCCGCCAGCCGATGCCTTTGCGGGCGCATTTCCGGGGGGGGGCGACTGGCTCCCGCTGTCTTGCTTGCGGGGCGCCCGGTTCCGCGGATGGGCGTTTCCCGTTGCTCGTTGTGGGAGCGTCCTTATTTTGCTGTCGGCTGACAACGTTTTGCTGTCGGCTGACGACAGGGGGCTGTCCGCGGGTATCCGCTTGATTTGCCGGGCAGACCCTGGCCGTCGCTATATCTTTTCCCGCTCCCGGTCTTCGAGGATGGCGTCGAAATTTTCCTCTGCCCACCCGATAAGCGCTGTGAGGTGGGGCATGAGCGACTCGCCGCGGGGCGTGAGCGCATATTCCACGCGGGGCGGTACCTCGGGGTAGACCTTGCGCGACAGCAGCCCGTCCTGTTCCAGCTTGCGGAGTGTCGATGTGAGCATCTTCTGCGAGATGTCGGCCGTCCGGCGGTGGATTTCCGAAAAACGCAGGCACCCGCTCGTATGGAGGTTGTAGAGTACCAGCAGCGACCACTTGTCCCCGAAGCGGTCGACGATATGGCGGATCGGGCAGTGGGCGTAGGTCGGGTGTGCGGTTTTTTCCATGTCCGTTCGGGGCGGTCTTTCCTATTCTACATACAACACCAGTCCCTTGAGGTACTCGCCTTCGGGGTGGTAGATGCTCACCGGGTGGTCGGCGGGCTGCGTCAGCTGGTGCAGGATGCGCACGTTGCGGCCCGCGATGGCCGCGGCCGAGAAAATCATCGTGCGGAACAGCTCCTTCGACACCGCCTGCGAGCAGGAGAACGTGAAGAGGATGCCGCCGGGGCGTATCTGCGATATGGCGCGGGCGTTGAGGCGCTTGTAGCCCTGCATGGCATTACCCAGCACCTTGTGGTGCTTGGCGAAAGCCGGCGGGTCGAGGATGATCAGGTCGTATTTGTCTTCGATGTCCTTGAGGTACTCCACGGCATCGGCGGCTGTTTCCGTAAAGTTGGCCTGCGGGCCGAAGTTGAGTTTCATGTTTTCCGTGGCCAGCACGACGGCGCGTTCCGAAGAGTCCACCGAGCAGACCTTCTCGGCGCCACCGGCCATGGCATAGACCGAGAAGCCCCCCGTGTAGCAGAAGGTGTTGAGCACCGTGCGCCCCTTCGAGTAGCGTTTGACCAGCTCCCGGTTTTCGCGCTGGTCGAGGAAGAACCCGGTTTTCTGCCCCTGCTCCCAGTTGACGAGGAATTTCTCGCCGTTCTCCGTTACCACGTGCGCCGAATGGTCGGAACTTCCCCACAGGTAGCCGTCCACAGCGCCCAGCTTGGCGTTGAAGGGCACGGTTTGCGAACTCTTGTCGTAGATGGCCGTGATGCGGTCGCCGTAGGCGGCCAGGATCGCCCGCGCGATGTCCTGGCGGGCGAGGTACATGCCGACGGAGTGGCACTGGATGACGGCCACCGTGCCGTAGATATCCACGACCAGTCCCGGGAGCCCGTCGCCTTCGCCGTGGACGAGGCGGTAACAGTCCGTGTCGGGGTTGTCCGTGAGCCCGAGCGTGCGCCGCACGTCGTAGGCCACGGCGATGCGCCGGTTCCACCAGTCCTGGTCGATCGGTTCCTTGTCGAATGTAAGCACACGCACGGCGATCGAGCCGATCTGGTAGTGTCCCAGGGCGATGAAATCGCCCGTGCGGGTATATATTTCGACCAGGGCGCCTTCCGTGATTTCCGATTCGTCTTCGGCCTTGATGTGGTCGATGGCGCCCGAGAAAATCCACGGGTGGCGGCGCATGAGCGATTCTTCCTTGCCTTTGCGCAGGTATACTTGAGGTGTCATAATTCGGGATGTTTGATTTTGGGTGTGTGAAGCAGTCGGTCGTAGATCGCCGTGCAGACCCACGCATCGGTCGCGGCGTAGAGTTTTTGTTTGTCGGTGAATGTCGCGGCCTCCCAGTTACTCAGCCGCTGAGCCTTCGATACGCGCTGCCCCAGCACGATGGCCGAGAGTTTGCGCAGGCTCTTCTCCCCGATGCCCCATTGGGGGGCTATCGTTTGCAGGTCGACGAACCCTGCGTCGCGGAAATGGCGTATCTGGCGCAACGAGCGCAGGTCGCCCGCGACGTCGGCGCCGATTTTCAGGATCTCCTGGCTTTCGAGCACCTGCAGGATCGGCTTGGCGAGCGGGATCTTGTTCAGCCGGAAGAGGAAGCATAGCTGCGGCGTGGAGAGTTGCAGCAGCGACACGCGGAACGTCACCCCGGGCCGGAACGACGGGCGGGTCTCGGTGTCGAAACCGATGACGCGTTGTTTCATCAGGAATTTGCAGGCGGGGACGATGTCGCGCTCATTGTCGACGATGCGTATTTCGCCCCTGAATTCGATGGCCGGAAGCGCTGCGGCCTCCTCGTTGCTGATCTTATCCGTAAAGTTGTTTGTCGTAGTCATGCCGTGGAACATTCTCACAAAAATAGGGAATTATTTCCGGAAAACGGCATGCGGGGCGATTTTTTACATCCCCGCGGGCGGTTACGACCCTATTTTAACCCGATTTTCCCGTCCCTGCCCGTGCCGGCGATGCCTTCGTCGAGCAATTCGCGCAGCGCCCGGCCTATCTGCTGTGCCTCCCCGGGGAATTCCGCGGCCAGTTCGTGCGGGTCGGCAGCCCCGCGGGACAACCTTTGGAGCAGTTTTTCGCGCAGCCCGCCGTCGGATGACGGCGCAGCGCCGTCCTGCGCCTAATTCCCTAGGCGGAGGCGGGCCCGGCGCCGCCCTGCGCCTGCCGCTTCCCGGCACGTTTGTGTGCGAGGCAGATGTCGCATACGCCGCATGCCGCAGGGGCGCCCTCGCCGAAATACCCTTCCAGGACGGCGCTGCGGCAACGGGTCTCGTTCGCGGCGTAGGCGAGCATGTGTTCGAAGCGTTCGCGCATCAGCTCCTGCCGCCGTTTGTAGGTCTCGGGGGCGATGTAGAGGTCGGCGCGGGGCAGCCGCTCCTCGTCCATGAAGAGGATCGGCGAGCGGTTGGAGGGGACGTAGCGGATCACGCGCAACTGCCAGAGGCGTTTGAGCAGCTCCTTGACCCGCTGCACGGTATAGCCGCTCCAGGTGGCGATCTCGCCCTCGTCGATCTGCCGGAATTCGGTGAAGACCCCGTTGTAGAGGCGCAGCAGCGTGCGGATGAAGTGATCCAGCTCGTCGCGCTGTACGCGGAGTTTGTAGAGGTCGTCGCGGCTCACGCAGAACATGATCCGCGCCGGGTTCTCCTGTGCGTCGGTCAGCGTCATGTAACCGTTCTGCTGCAGGAGCTTCAGGGCGCTTACGACCGTGCCGGAGTAGAGGTGCTCGCGGGCGCAGAAGTCGTGGATGTTGAACAGGAACGATGCCTGGGCGCCGTCGCCGATGCCGACCTGCAGGTAGGAGCAGACCCGTTCGTAGATGTCCTTGATCTTTTCGAGCGGCGGGAACTCCTGCTCGAAACGCCGCACGATGCGTTCGCCGTCGTCCGACGATACCAGCAGCAGGGCGTAGCTCCGCATGCCGTCGCGGCCCGCTCGGCCGGCCTCCTGGTAGTAGCTCTCGAGCGAGTCGCACATGCTGTAATGGGCGACGAAGCGCACGTCGGGTTTGTCGATGCCCATGCCGAAGGCGTTGGTGGCGACCATCACGCGCGTCCTGCCCGAGACCCACTCCTCCTGTCGTAGCGAGCGTTCGGCATGCCCCATGCCCCCGTGGTAGGCCGCGGCCGTTATACCCTCCCTGCGCAGCATGTCGGCGACCTGCTCGGTGCCTTCGCGCGTACGGACGTAGACGATGCCCGAACCGGGGACGTTGCGTACCAGGCGCAGCAGCTGCCCGTTCTTGTCGTCGGTGTGGCGGACGCTGTACGAAAGGTTGGGACGTGCGAAGCTGCTCCGCAGGATATGCGGTTCGCCGAACCGCAGGTGGCGCATGATGTCTTCGGCCACGAGTTTCGTGGCCGAGGCCGTGAGCGCCAGCACCGGGACACCGGGCAACTTCTCGCGCAGCTCGGCGATGCGCAGGTACGAGGGGCGGAAATCGTAGCCCCACTGTGAGATGCAGTGGGCTTCGTCGACGGCCACGAGCGATACGTTCATGCGCACGACGCGCAGGCGGAAGGCCTCCGTTGCGAGCCGCTCGGGGGCGACGTAAAGGAACTTGACGTCGCCGTAGACGCAGTTGTCCAGCGCGATGTCGATTGCACGCGGCGAGAGCCCCGAATGGATCGCCACGGCCGGGATGTGCCGTGCCCGCAGGCGGTCGACCTGGTCTTTCATCAGGGCGATCAGGGGCGTCACGACGATGCACAGCCCCTCCTGCGCAAGCCCGGGGATCTGGTAGGTAAGCGACTTTCCGCCGCCCGTGGGCATCAGGGCCAGGGTGTCGCGCCCGTCCATCACCGAACGGATGATACGCTCCTGTACGGGCCGGAATTCGGTGAAGCCCCAGTAGCGTTTCAGCACGTCGTATATCTTGTCCGCTGGCCTTTCCATGAATACAAAGGTAGGAAAAATTAGGTGTTTCCCGGAATTTTTTATACTTTTGCATCGGATTAGACGTTCGACAAATGAAGATAAGCGAAAAATTCAAAGTGCGCGAGATGGCGGGGGAGCATGTGATTATCATGCCGGGCCGCTGCGGTGCCGACATGACCCGTATCCTGGCGCTCAACGATTCGTCGCTCTATCTTTGGGAGGCGCTCGGCGGCAAGGACTTTACCACCGGGGATGCAGCCGCCCTGTTGTTGGAGCGTTACGACGTGGACGAAGCCACCGCACAGCGCGATGCCGAGGCCTGGGCTGCGAAGCTCGCCGAATGCGGCGTGCTGGAGTAACCGGCGGCACGTGTCCGGCGCACGGACGGAAAACTTGAAAGGTAGCATGAAATTGAAAAGACTCATATCGCTGTTGCTGCTCGCCATCTACCTGACGGCGTGGGGCGGCCCTGCGTATGTGTCGCTTTCGTGCAAGTGCGTCACGATGTCGTCGCATGTCTGCTGCCACCACTGCCAGCACAGCGCCGATGCCGCGGGGGGCGGCGAGGCGCGGGGGGGGCCCCGCAGCATCCGTC
>OBXE01000397.1_pt1 | contig 26041 bp, 31 predicted proteins | sample 1495391 | NCBI WGS metagenome assembly OBXE01 (sample SAMEA2580146, study PRJEB22360) | human gut metagenome | biome: human gut; feature: human-associated habitat; material: faeces | place: Denmark | collected 2008/2010 | reverse complement strand
ATGAGCCCGGACGCCTTGGCGAAGTCCCGTCCGGATGGTTCTGGTGTGGGCAGCGAGAGTCCGGAACGCACGAACGTGAGCCGGTCCATCACGCTCCGTGCCGTCTCCCGTCCGCCGATTATGCCGTTTTGTGTACCGCTTGCGGAGTCCTTCCCGCTTGCGGGGAGGTCTCCCGTAGGGAGAGAGGGGTATTTGTTTATATATTTGTTCATATATGGGTCTGTCACCGATGACAGGGCTGTATTGTCACCGATGACAGGGCTGTCGGGGCCGGGGCCATGCGGTCCTGTCCTTTCGTCGGTGTCGTGGATCGGCTTGTCCCCAACGTTTTCCAGCCCTGTCATTTTGACAGTGCCGTGGATCTCCTTTCTCTCGGTGCGGGCCCGTCTCGCCTGGCGGCCGGGTTTCAGGGCGACCTTCTCCAATGTGACGCCCATGCAGCATTCCCACACGATGGAACGGTATGGTCTGGCGACGTATTCGCCGTGTTCGTTCCATTGGGCGAGGCTCTGGTTGCCACGGCGAATCGCGCCGGCCTTCTCGAGATCACGCAGGGCGCGACGGACCGAGGCCTCTGAGCAGTGGGCCTCGAGCATCAGCGTGTCAATCGTGGGCCAGGCGCTACGCCCGTCGGGCTGGCAGCGGTCGGCCAGGGCAATCAGGACAAGGCGTGACGTGGCGGTCGGACACGGGGCCTCGCGCAACGCCCAGCTCGTGCACTGCCAACTCATCGCGCACCCCTTCCGATGAGTGTCATGATGGCGTACAGGAGACGCGCGAGCAGACCTCCCGCCGCCAGGACGGCGTATAGGAGCGGGGTAAGCAGGCCGAGGCAGCAGAGCGCTGCGACGGCGAACACCAGATACATGGCTTCCATGTCAGTCTTCTCCTCCCGTTGCCCGTGAGGCCGCATGCGACCTCACAAGCTGAGATGCGGTGTCGCCATCGAACGCAGCCGCCCGACACAAACTCCATGTCACGAGCAGCGGGCCGGAAACGAGCGGAATGGCGAGAGGGACAAGGCGTATGGGCCACATGAATCAGCCCTCCTTCCATGCGGGATGGGCGAGCATAGATGCGATACGCCCATCCCTGTCGGCCATGACACCGAGCGCGTGCAGGGACTCCCCACAGGACCCGGCGTCGGCGACGCCATCCGGGACAGCCGGATCAAGGGACGGACACCCATTGATGATCCGCCCGAACGCGTGAAGCGTGTCACCGACACCTTGCAGGTAGGAGAGACGGACAATCTCACCGACGGTCATCGTGGCGTCGACCTCCCCGATGCCGGCGATCCGTTCTAGAGCATGGCCGATATCGGCACGTAACCGTCCCGATTCCGGCATAAAATCGTTATGATTGATGGTCATTTCCATTCCCCTCCTTCCTCTGCCGGGGTTCCTCCCATGGACCACACGGACAGGTCGCGCGCGTCCAACGAGTTCCCACGGCACCACAGGCCGGCGGCCACGAGAAGAACCACGAGGAGGGCCGACGGGACAAGGAACAGGACGGATAGCGCCATACCGGCCGCGACACCGATACTGGACGTGCCGATAGGCTGCAAGGAGGAAGGCCAGCTCGCCACGGCCGTACCGGATGGATAATCCCATCCAATAATCTGATTCATCCCATGCCGAACCCGTGGGCGGCGGATCCCGTCGGACGGCGTGTCGCGCCGAATGGCACGGATCGGAGACGTCATGGATGACTGTTTCGGCTATCATGTTCATTGTGTGAGCCTTTCTTTGTTAAGGACAATGCGGGACCGGTACCTTCGCGGATCATCGGCCACAGGAGGTTCGCACTTCCCGGCCCTGTTCCATCGGAAGTCGACAACCATGGAACAGGGCCTTCCTTTTCTCCGTTGTTGGTCATAGGAATTCATGGGCATCACACCTCACCATCAGCACCTGTTGAGTCCGTTCCGACCCCAACGACCGGGCGCAAAGTATCAATCCGTCCAAGCAGGTAATCGGTTGAGACCCCAAAGAAATCAGCAAGAGCCGAAATATCCTTAGTGGTGTAGCCATAACGACCGTGACGTTTATCGCTAAGCCGCTGTTCCGGGACACCGATGGCCCGTGCAACCTCTCTTTGGGACTTTCCTTTTTCCTTCATAAGAAGGGAAAGTCGCTTAGTAATATCATTTTCGCAGTACAACGCATCTCCTGTTCTACTACGGATTTTCTGTAATAATGTCTATGAACATACAATCGTTTAGATTTCAACACGCCGTATATTACAGATTTTCTGTAGTACAATCGATGACATGACAACAGTATCGATTCAGCCGAGCGCAACTTTGCGCAGGCAAGATACGGTCGCCATGAATGTAAATATGATTCTGGCTAATACCGGTCTATACAAAAGAGATCTGGCCAAGGCAATGGGCATATCTCCCCAAGCAATGGCTAGTAGATTGCAAAGCAAGGCAATCTGGAGTATCGACGAGGTATGTGCGGCGGCGGACTTCTTCGGCCTTCCGATTACCGCATTGCTTGATCCATTTCTTACTCCAGCAAAGGCACTTGACATCATCAGCAAACACGAAGGAGGTTCACCTGTCGCTGATACAATCAGAGACAGTCGAATACGCAGGGCATGGATTTTGACGGCCTGAAAACTCGCGTCAGACCGTAACCTTGTTCCTAGGCTCAGCTAGGTCTATGAAGCTCATAACCCAGAGGTCCATGGTTCAAATCCATGCCCCGCTACCAGTAAGGTCGCAGGATTCACTTTTAAGAATTCTGCGGCTTTTTCTATATCCTCAAGCGTCCATCGAATTTTGCCGGAAAACTTCTGCGACAATGAAGACTTTGAAATGTTCATCGAATCTGCAAGCTGTTGCCTATTCTTATTTTCTGACGCCAACGCGATTCTTAAATTATGCATAAAAACATCTTGTAGCGGCACCTCATTACTTGCACCATTACTCTGTATCATGTTTTTTGATTCTTTCATATTGTTAATATAACATAAACACTGTTCATATCTTCACGACACGCCGAAGTTTATTTTATCTTTACTTTGTTCTAGATTACGAAACATGGAAAGTTTAAATATTCTGAACTCCAGCGGTACAGCACATAGGATACGCGTGCTGCTTGCAGATAGAAATATGACGCAGAGCTCGCTGGCAACGGCATTAGGATTATCTCGTTCAGCTCTCTCGCAACGTATTAGGGGTAATACCCAATTCAAAGCTGATGAGATTGTTGAGATCGCAAAGTTGCTTTCTGTGACACCGAATGATCTATTGATTTCCAACTCACGGGATATGAAAAATGCGTGATCAGCTTGCATATGGAAGCTCCCTCCCGGGGTTAGGCAGGAGGGAGAGTTTTCAATGTTTTGGCCATGGCCCCAAAGCGAGGAAACCCATGAACCGCTTCTCACTATACACGATTCTAGGGCCGAAGTGGTTCATTGCGGACGATGGTCGATAAATACCGGAACTTTTATGGTTAGGAAGCACTAATGAGTGTCGCGGCAGTTGATTGGGCGTTGAGGCGAGCCCCTGTAGGTGCGGATGCGTCTGCGCGTCTGGTACTCGTGTATCTTGCGGACCGTGCGGACGATGAAGGGCGGGATGCTTTCCCGAGCATTGCCACTCTTGTCGAGCAGTCTCACTTGTCCAGAAGCACTATCAAGCGTATTTTAAGGCGTCTTGAAGAGCAGGGGCTCATCAGTCGTGGTGACCAGTTAAAGGTTGCCCATTATCGTATCGACCGTCGTCCCGTGGTCTGGGATCTGCATGTGGAATTGACCATGGATAACTCGCAGGAGGAGCGGGGGCTCAAAATGACCCCTCGTGAAGAATCGCATGATTCCGCGGTTTCTGCGGGGGTTCAAAATGAGCCCCCGCTCAGTGAGGAAATGTGTGAGAATCGTGAGCGGAGGTTCACTGGTGCACGGAGCGGGGGTTCACTGGTGGACCACAAACCATCCTATAAACCATCCATTAAGCCTCTTTATCCCCTTGAAGGGGATGAAGGCGATGTGGTGGCGATTTCCGATGATGGTTTCCCGGATGGGCCTGACGAACGGATACTCGATGCCATCCGTGAGGACGATGCTCCTACCGCTCAGGATGAGGGTGGGGATGCGCAGCGGGTTGTTTCGTTGATGGCTTCACTGCGTGAGTCCGCTCGTGTTGAGCTCGCGCCGTTCAAATCCGAGAAGTCCCACACGAGGTTTGAGCGCAGGCAGCTTGCAGCGGCTGCCCGTCTTGTGGCCGCGTTTGGCGTGGAGCGGGTGGAGCGTACCGCTCGGTGGGCGTTGGATGCTAGCCAGCCGTTTTGGAGGTCCGTAGCGTTCACTCCTGAACGGTTGGAGCGTAACTGGACACAGGTTACGAGCCAGATGAGTGTTCCACGGCCTTCCACAGGGGCTTTCGCGGATTCTTCCCCGGTCTCCCATGTTCATGTGCATTCTCGTGGTTGCGAGCATGTGCAGCAGGTTCTGGGATACACGAATCCTGGGGATTGTGTGGTGGATTCACGCGCAGCGCGCGTCCTGGATTTGCTTCGGTCTGGGTATGGCGTCGAACGGATTCGTGAGACCCTTGCCGCGCGCGAAGTCACTCCTATAGCTCGATAAGCCCATGTTTTCAATGTTTTTCCAAGGTTTAAGGGGTTAATGATGGAAGGATTTAGATCAACCGGTTCAACGCGGTCGTGGCGTTCAGCATCGAAGTGTTCGACACTCTCACCGGCTCGTGCCGATGAGTTGTTTTTCGCGGATGGCGCGCATCCTGACACGGTGGCGCATGCGAAAACGTATTGCTCTACGTGTCCCGTCAAGGCTCAGTGTGCTGCGTGGGGCGCGGCTATTAATGCTGAGTTTGGTGTCTATGGTGGCGTGCCGTCGTATGCGCGTAAAAGTCTGGTGAGTTTGTACCGCCAGGCTCATCCTGATGAGAACACGGCCGCATTGAGCGAAGACGAACGTTTCACGAGATTCGCTGAATGGATAGGATGCGCGCCCGGTGTGTTGGGGCAGCCCATTCATCATGTTAGCCACTCGCATAATCGCGCGTACTGGCAGAGGAAGCGTGCACGCGTAGTCAGTGTCCAGGCTGGGGATATCGAACTTAATGGGATTATTCGTGTAGCCGACATTGAGCCTGTTCCAGGCCGTTGTGTCCAGCTGACTCTTTTCTAAGGTTTTTAAGTTTTACCACCAATCAATCTAAGGAGAAAATAAGGATGATCAAGAATCATTCACGTGTTGCCGCTGCCGTCGCAGCGGGTGCGTGCGCGTTGGGGTTGGCCGTCCCGCCTGCATTTGCGGAGGATACCGCTCCTCTTCCAACGCCGTCAACCTCAACGACGAAGCCTGCTGAGCAGTCATCCGAAACGGCTCCTGGCATGAAGCCTTCCGATCCACTTCCAGCACCAACGACAGCGCCGACCACGACGCCTATTCCAAAGCCACAGGATACAACGCCTACCGAGACGGCCCCGACACCAGCCCCTGTTCCAACGACGAAGCCTTCTCAGCCATCGGTAACAACGCCTGAGCCAACTCAGTCGGTAACCGACGATGTGACCGTTCCCGCTCCTGGCACCGCATCAACCACGGTCGGCAAGGCGCCTAGTGCTTCCCTGCCGGTTCGTCGCTCGTATACGTCTGTGCGTTCTCGGTATCGTTATGCTACGCGTAGCGGCGCAGCGTCCGCTCCTCGCCTCGCACAGACCGGTGCGTCCATTGTTCCACTTGCTGTTGTCTCGGCCGGTTTGATGGTTTTGGCCGGGGTGAGTTTTATAGCTCGTCGAACGTTCGACCGCTAAAAAATTCATCGTTGTCCTTATGTCCTTCATCCCCGAAATGTTTCGGGGATGATGAATGAGTAAGCCGTGAGCACACCCATGTGTACTCACGGGTATTGGAAAAAGATTGCTAAGGAGAAAATGATGTTCACTACGGTTATTGAAGCAGGTTCGGCGGTTCTTGCCGCTGACGCGAATAGTGTCGTGACGAGTGTGTTGAGTACGCTTGCAACCTGGGTTGTTGTCGGCGGTGGTTTCTGGGCGGTGTGGGGTGCCGTCACTTTGGGTGGCGGTCTGTCTGACCATAACTCTCCTCAGATTCAAAATGGCGTGTGGAAGATCGTCGGCGGCGCGATCGTCATTGCCGCCGCCGGCTTGTTCAAGACTCTTGTGTAACGAAGGTCCGACCGTATCATGTTTGATTTCAAGGATGGGTTAAAATCCCTGCTGAACCAGATCAGCCAGGGGATGGATCCGACAATATCAAGCCTGTTGACTCAGACTCCGGCGGGTAAATATCCTGATGCATATCAGACGGTAACGAATATTGCTACTACCGCGGTCAAGCCTGTCGCCATGACCGTGTTGGCGGTGGTGTTTAGTCTGGAAATTCTTCATGCGAGCCAGAGCATCGATCAGGATGGTACGCAGGGTGTACGCACGATTACGAAGTCGTTATTCAAAATCATTATCGTGTATATGGCTGCAATGAACGCGTCATGGCTGTGTGAGCTTATCACGTATTTGATTCAGCAGATCGGCACGGGAGTCAGCAGGCTCATAACGCTTCCTGGAACATCATCCGATGCTCCTAAACAACTGTTGGGAAATGCTCTTGAGTCGAGTGGTGCTCTTGGCCAAGCAAATCTTGGCCAACAATTAGTCGCAATTATTATGCTGCTTATTCCCTTCTTGATTTCCAAGCTGGCGACGCAGGCGGTGCAAATCCTTATCATCGCGCGTTTTGTTGAGCTCTTGATTCTCACGGCGTTTGGCGCTCTCCCCATCGCTTTCCTGTCGTATGACGGGACGAAAAGTTGGGGTGAGGCGTATATCCGCGAGTATGCGTCGTGTGCGTTTAGCAATATCACGCTCCTGATAGGCCTAGCCGTATATCAGCCTGTTGCCAACAGCATGCTTACTCACAATCAAGATCTGATGAAGATGAATCTTAATCAGGTGGTTTTCGATAATTGGGGACAGCTCATCACGGTGAGCGTGTTGATGGTTGCACTCGTCCTCATCAGCCAGAAGACATCTAAGGCATTGTTTGGTCAAGCCTAAATGAACAGGAGAAGTTTCATGCTTGTGATGGATGTTCCCACGGATATTAACCAAATAGACCCGAAGCAATGGTTTGGGCTTACTGGTCGCCAGTTCTTGTGCGTGTCCGGCGTTGTTGTATGCGCCGTAGGGTCGATTGCTTGCCAGTTCCTCGCGCCTGCAGAGATTTCTCATGTAGTCGATCAGGTCATCATCATTCCTATCGTGCTTTTGGTATTGGTGGGCTGGTTCAAAAAATCCGGACTGCCTGTAGAGGATTTTCTTGTCCGGTATTGGCAGTGGCGCATCGTGTTGACGCGTAAGCCTCTTATCCGTGAGGGAGAGATCCCTCATGACAGGCATGCCACGCGGCGCGAACTCAAGATCGTCAACGAGCACGTCGAAATAGCGCCTACCGTCCAGGACGCTTGAACGTTCATCAGTCAATGGTTAAAAAAATATGGTTCCTAAGGAGTTTTCAATGTTTGGATTGAGTAGGAATCGTGGGTCTCATGTAGATCAGGGGCATGTGCAGAAGGCGAAGAAGGAAGCTTTGACTGCGGCATCCATGGTGTTTCTGCATGGTATCCGTAAGGATGGCATCGCCTATGTCGGGGCTGGCTGGTGGAGCGCGACGGCACTGATTAGTGATGTCAATTATCAGCTTGCCTCCGTAGATACGCAGAAGAAGATCTTGAACGCATGGATGAGTACGTTGAACATGTTTGACGAGAATACGCGCATTCAGGTGACGAGTGCGAATCGTATGCTCAACGGGCGTAGCGTCACGCGTGGCGTGTACATGGATGCCGAGGGTCGTGATGGTCTGGATTCGTATCGCCGGTCGTTTAATGAGCTCGCCGCCGACCAACTCAAAGGCCTGGCGTCAAGCACGGTGACGGACAAGTATATTACCGTGAGCGTCAAGGAGATCGGCCAGGACAAGGCAGTCGTCAGGCTCAATCGTCTCCTGTCAGGGTTGAAGACGCAGCTCGTTTCCATGAGTGGCTGCACGGCACATCGTCTTGATCGCGGTGAGCGCCTTCGTGTCCTGGGCTCGATGCTGCAACCGGATGAGCCCTTCACCTTTAGCGAGGAGCTCTTCGAGCAAGCGCCGAAGAATATGCGGGCGAAGGATTTCGTCACTCCATGGAGCATGGATTTCAGGAATAAAGATCAGATCACTCTATCGTCCCGAAGTGAGACGTTCATGACCCATGTGTGGTTGGAGGCATGGCCGGCACAGCTAACGGATACCCTTATCTCCGATCTGGCCGATATCACCGCTCCGATAGTGGTCAACGTGCATATCGCGCCATGGGATCGCGCGTCCGGCTTGGAAAAGGTCAAGACGAAGCAGGCAGGCGTCAAGGGCGAATATGACAGGACCGTACAAAAGCTCGCCAGGCAAGGATTGGGCGCGGAGAGCGTGCCTGATTCCATTACCGAGCGTGTGGATGAAATGACTACGTTGCTTGATCAGCTTCGTACGTCGAACCAGCGTATACTGGACACGCTTGTTTTGGTGAGCATGAGCGCCGATAGTGAGGACGAGCTCAAGCAAACGCTTCTGGAAGTGGAACGTGTCGCACGTCGTTTATCATGCAAGATGAGCGTGACGCGTTACATGATGCCTGAAGCCCTGAACGCCATGCTGCCATTGGGCGTCAATAGACTGCCGATGAGGCGAGCATTAACAACGGATAGTGCGTCGATCCTCATCCCTTTCACCGCCCAGGAAATCATGGAGCCTCACGGCCAGTTTTATGGGATCAACGAACGCAGTGGCAACCCCGTAATCGTGAATCGTAGCGAGCATATGAATTCCAACGGGTTCATCCTGGGAACGACCGGCTCAGGTAAGAGCCAGTCCGCTAAGGCCGAGATCGCGCAGCGTGTATTGAATTCCGCCGATCGCGTAGTCATCATCGATCCCGAACATGAGTATGTGCCGCTGGCGCAGGCTTTGGGCGGACAGGTCATCACCGTTTCCGCGGACTCGACGCAACATATGAATCCGATGGATATTAATCTGACGGGTAGCGATGATACCGACCCCGTGCGCTCCAAGGTATCGGTCGTCTTGGATCTGTTAGGTGCTCTGATGGGCGGCACGACAGGTTTAAGCCAGCTCAAACGAAGCATGATCGATACGGCCGCGATGAACGTGTACAGGGATACGCGCGCTCAATTGGATTCGACCGGATCGTATACGCAGCCAACCTTGGTGGATCTGAAGGAGCAGATCAAACGCGTGTATGTGGACGTGGAGAACCCTTCTCCCGAAGCGCAGGATCTCGTCACCGAGCTGGAGATGTTTACGACTGGTTCCTCTTCCGGTTTCGCACACCTAACGAATGTTGATCTTTCCGGACAGTTCATTGTTTTTGACGTGTCCGCTTTGGCCGGTCAGATTCAAACGTTCGGCATGATGGTCATTCTCGACCAGATTTGGAGCCTGGTACGTGCAAACCGTGATACCGGTTTGCGCACATGGTTGTATGTGGATGAGTTCCACCGTTTCTTCCATAACGAGTATTCCATCCGCACTTTCCTGGATATTTATAAGAGGGCACGCAAATATGGCCTGGGCGTTACCGGCATCACTCAGAACATCGATGAGCTCTTGGGCAATGATCAGGCACGTTTGATGCTGTCGAACGCGGATTTTCTTCTGCTGATGAATCAGAAGACGACGGATGCGGAAATGCTCCAGGATCTCCTCGAACTGTCGGATGAACAGGTGCGGTTGATGACGACCGCGCAAGCAGGATGTGGTCTGCTCAACACGAACGGTGTTTCCCTCGGTTTCAATAATCGCATGAATCAAAGGAATCTTTTAGCGAAATTGTATTCGACCAAGTTCGGCGACAGCCTACCACAAGCGGGAGGTGCGCTCTAATGCCTGCGTATGAGCCTGGAGAGCATCAGGCATCGGACAGCCTGTATATCCAGGTTACTTCAGCTTCTCAGGTTACCCGGGTAAGTGCTGGCGCGGCTAAGAGTGTGGCGAGTTCGACCGGTAATGGTACGGCTCGCGCGTATCAAGGCGTAAAAGCTGCTGTACGCAATGCGAAGTACGGCACTCCTGGAGGGCCAAGAATCACATTACGCGGCCGCGTGTCTCGTCGTGTTTTCCTGTTGAAAAAAAGGTTGAAGGAGTCTCCTCGATCCATACTCAAGGGCGTAGGCACAGGACTGAAGAAGTCTCCCGGAGCGTATGGAAAAGGCGTGTCGAACGCGGTAGGCGCTTCTATGCATGGCATGGAGTCGGGTGCAGATGATGAGCTTACTCAGCTGTCTGCATCCTCATCTCGTCTTGTTTCCCAGGCTCCACGCGCAGGGGTGAAAACCATCCGCTCAGGCGCAAAGGCTCTCAGGAAAGCCCATAGGTCAGTCAAGCGTGCCCAGCTTGCCGCAAAACAGTTGAAGTATGCGCGCTCTACCATGCAAACGGTCAAGGCGGTCGCCCGGATGGCCGCTTCTGGCTTGAGTGGTATCGGTTTAGCGCTTCTTCCGCTTGCCGGCATTATTGTTGCGCTTATTGCCACCATTGGTTTACTGATGAGTTTCTTTAGTGGCCAATCGGAATGCGATGCTGGGAATGCTGTTGCGGCGGGTGGTTTTGGCGCTACCAGCGGCAAGCTTGAGGGGTTAAAAACCACACAGGTTCGCGGCGTGACCGCGGTAGATTATCAAGCCTTGGGTATCAAGCCTTCATGGTTCGAGGATGATACTTCCGCGTACCAGTTTCAGCAGTGCACGTGGTGGGTCGCTAACCGGTGGAAGATGCTGGGCTTGCATGTCGACCATCACATGGGCAATGGTGTCGACTGGGCCGCGTCCGCGAAAAAACACGGGTATCCGACAGGAGATACGCCACGTCTTGGCGCTATCGTGAGTATGTCAGGTGGCGTCCTTGGCGCTTCTGCCGGCCCTTACGGGCATGTCGCTGTAGTTGAACAGATTGATTCGGATGGTAGCATTTGGGTTTCCGAATCTGGTACAGGCGTTTTCAACACGTATGGCGCCCCTATCGTGGATAGGTATTCAAAAGCGGCATTGGACGCCTCGAAGGGCAGATACGCGTATATTTATTCCACCGGGTCCACTCCTTCCACCACTACGGGTGATGATGCTCCCACTGGCGCTAATGAAGTGTCCTACGCGCCTGTAGGATGCCCCGTCAATGATGATGGGAATACGGGTGCGGCGTCCGCGGATGCGAGGACCGCTCAAGAGTACGCAAAGAAGACCATGAAGGAGCAGTACGGGTGGGGCGATGATGAGTATCAAGCACTCCTGAAGCTGTGGAATAAAGAGTCCGGATGGAATTACAAGGCTGAGAATAAGAGTAGTGGCGCGTATGGTATTCCGCAGAGTCTGCCTGGTAATAAAATGGCAACTATGGGTGTTGATTGGCGCACGAATTATCAAACCCAGATCAATTGGGGATTGAAGTATATTAAAGGCAGGTATGGTACGCCATCTCAAGCCTGGGCGCATAGTCAGCAAACAAATTGGTATTAAAACACAGGGGGAATTTCATTATGGGTGAGTCGCAGAAAAAAGGTCGCATCATTCTCTTTGGCATTCTCGCCATTATCGTGCTTCTTGTGTTGGGTATTGGTGCGGGCGTGCTGATTGGCAGCCGTATGGCAGGCTCCTCGCGGCAGGCCACATCCTCATCGTCGAAGACGGTGCAGGAGTCACCAGAGTCATCCGAATCGTTGTGGCATGGAAAGGATATTCGCAAATCCGGCGAGGGCGTGTATCCGGGCATGGATAAGGAACGCGCATGCGCCCAAGCAGGCGTGGAAGCAGCATATTGGCTCATCAGTGGTTCAGGCAGTCAGCGTGAGGAAGAGCTGTATAAGCGATTCTTTCTTCCTAACCTTATAAGCGCAGATGTCGATCCAGAGTCTACCGCTCACTGGATCAACCATGGTGATCCGCCCTTTACCGGCGTTCCATTCGATATCACTACGGATATGTTCGGTACAAAAGTCGATGACAATAGTATTGCCTGCGTGGTTTCTTATGATGGTAAAGAGCATGGGAGAGATGATATACCAAATAGTTCTGACCCGTATCCGGATTCCGGCGCAATCTATTTCCAGCTTGCACGCGACGATAAGGACTCCGCGTGGTATGTGATGTCCACGATTTATAACCCTAGTGATTATCAGCGCAATATTAAGCAGCAAGGAAATAATTAACTAAAACTTCCCAACCCTAATTTATCCCTTTCTGATTCCATTCAAATAAAGTATCCAACCAATCAAAAACGACATTATGGGCAAGTCTCAAATTGTTGACCTGACAATGGGCGTCCGCACCACTTTCCGCCTCAAATATTTGAAGTTTAGTTTGCGGATTTTTAGACTTAAGCGCTTCATAAATCGTCCTAGTCTGGCGCTGCAATTCGACGCTTTCACCTTCTCCCATGATAAATAAGCAAGGGCACAGAATTTTTTGATAGTCTACAACCTTTGCACGGCTAAACACCTCAGTAATAGCGCTCTTAAAATCAGAAGCGCCAAACTGCCAAGCATATTTTTTAAGATTTAAATCCGCAGACTCATTCAAATCTCCAGCTAACCTTAAAACGACATTCATTAACCAACCTGGAGTTTTTAAGCTTGACCCAAATTCTTTTCTAAAGAGTTCCGCAATGTCATAAATGGCTGTACTCGCAATCCATGCATGAATTCTCGAATCCTCTTCGGCAGCTTGCGCGGTAAAATACCCCCCTCCGCTGACACCATAAATGGCTAAATCATTCAGCTCGGGATTCCTGCCTTCCAACCAGTCTATGCACAGTGAAATTGGAATAGCGGCATTCACATCAAAAGTTAACCCCCTACCAGGGTTAGTCCCTTGACCAGGAAGGTCAACCATTAAAACATTGTAACTTCGCCTCCATCCAGGATAGCCAGCAAAGTAAAATAAATCTTCGCGATAAGTATCCCCGCCACCAACCATGATCAAGGTTGGACAATTATTGCCGCTGTGAAGATAATAACCCGGTAAATAGGAATCCTGATAATCAATCGCTAGTTTTTCGACCGGGGCTCCCAGCGAATGGACTGCGTCAGAAAACGCTCTCTCCATTTGATGAACGGTAGACAGATATTCGTCAGAAAACGGATTGATAAACTGGATTGCTGAACGAAATGAATAGGCCTGTGCCAGATAATACTGTGCTTCTGTTTGCCCACTCAAATCCGAATTGCTTACTTTTTGCTCAAGATAGTCCCCATGCGATAAAAAGACATTTTTCCAGTCATCGGGCTTTGGTGATTTTCCCAACTTTTGGGCAAGATAATAAAGTTCTCCGTGAGAGAAGCCAAAAACTTCGCCAATACCTAACAACCAATTAAAGAAAAAATCCGTATCACCATTCTTGAAAAATATTCGGGTGGATTGCCTTTTTAAAATGACCTCATTTTCCTTCATCACTTACCTCCTGTTTTCCGGATTTTTCATGTGGGAAGTTTTAATAATTAAATGGTCGCCATCCAGTGCGCCAGGTGTGGCACCATAACGGATGAGGGGATTCTTTTCCGCCCGTCCCGCCAAGCACCTCTGTCCCTGTCTTCTTCAATCAGCGACGTAGCGGACGCACCTCACCTCGGAGAGGTGAAAGACGACTCTCAGATTCAGGATGAACGAGCTGGCGATGCGACGCTATCGTCTCCCTGAGAAGCGAGGCCCTCGATTCCGGCGTGGCCGGTTTGGCTACAATTTGCTTGCGTAGTTTCGTACCTTGGCGAGGAATCGTGTGCGCTTGCGTGGGGTTGATCTACGTAAGTAGGACATCTGGTGGTGTTTGATGGTCGTGATACCGCACATGATTTTGAGAATCTGGTGATGGAGGACCTTACCATAGTCAGGCTCGAATAAGCGTGCGTAGAACCCCGGAGTATCGTTCGTGGTGATGATCCATGCTTTCTTGCCCTTGAGCAGCCCCTTGGGAAGCACTCCCCGATACACGTAAGCGAACCCTTTGGAGAAGACACGATCGATGAAACCCTTAAGGATGGCGGGCATGCCGGACCACCAGATCGGGTAGATGAATACGAGCAGGTCCGCGTCGGTAATGATCCGACGGTACCGCTCGGTATCCGGGTCGATGTTCAGGTTGCGGCGCAGATGGTTTTCATCGAAGCGCAGGACCGGATCGAAGTTCTCCCTGTACAGATCAACCACGGTCACCGAGTGTCTGGCGGGGTTATCTTCCAGCCCTTGCATGACGGAGTTCAGGATAGCGTGGTTGTATCCGTTGTCATTGGGATAAGCGTAAAGCACTGCGATATTCATGAACCTATTGTATGAATCGGGACGCACCTGTTGTCATGGATATGTCCCGATAGCTTAATCCTTGATGAGCAGGGCCGTATCATTGGGATGCCATCCCCCTGGGAAGCAAGGCCCTCGATTACTGCCAAGGCATCGCCTTTCGCCCCACCCTAGGGGATTTAGCTTAATTTTCGACTGTAGAACGGTTTGAGACCGCGCAAAATATAGACGCACATCGCATTATCCAATCGTCCGAGCTCGTCCGCGGTGAGGAGTTCTCGCTTTTGTGCGGATTGTTGGATGCTGTAGGAGCCGTTCATTCCCTTGTTCTCCGTTGTTGATGTTGTCCAAATGGTTTGGTTGCCCAGTATTGTGCTATACCATTTCGTGGTTGTCTCATCATTGCCGCCCAGGAAGAGCTTGCTGTCGCAGTTGGCGGTGATGGTTTCCCACTCGTCCTTGTAGAGCGCCTTGATTTGGCTGATCGTCTGGAGGATGACCGACACGCTCATGTTTCTGCTGCGCATGGTGGAGATGAGGATCGGGAATCCTGGTATCTTGCCAATGTTGGCAAACTCATCCAGCATGCAATGCAATGGAATGGTTAATGCGCCGCTCGCATTGTGGTCTGCCTTATACATGGTGGTTTCGAACAAGCATTGATAGAAGATGGATGCCAGATACGTGAATGTCTGGTTCGTGTCACTGATAATAATGTAGATGACGGTGGGCTTGTCCCCTACCTGGTCGAGCTGCATGGTGTCATTATCCAGGATGGTTTTAATACGCCTCGCGTGCAGTCCTGCTGTTTGGTTCGCAAGTGTTGTGATAATGGAGGCGCGGGTTTCTGCGGGGCCTTGCTCGTAGGTTCGGTATTGGCTGCAGGCGAAGTCGAGGCCTTCAAGCATGGCAAGGCTTTCCCCGTCATAATCATCCGCGGATTTTTCAGCGTCCTCGATGAAGGCGCGCGTTTCCGCCATAAGGTCATCGATAGGGCTCTCCTGGTCAGGGTCGGATTCACTTGCGCTCATCTGGCTGAGCATATTCATGACGGTGTTCATGTTGCGCGTTTCCGGATCCTCCGCAAAATACGTGTAGGCAAGCAGGCCGGTCAGCAGGCTTTTGGACGCTTTATCCCAGAAGTCGCCATAGTTTTTGGTGTTCGCTCCTGTGTTGGTGATGATGTTATCAGCAAGCCTTATGAGGCTTCCTTCCGGATCATCGGGATTCATATAGTTCAGCGGGTTGAAGTGGTCTGAGGTGGCCATGTCGATGAGGTTAAAGGTTTTAATCCGCCACCCAGCCTTACGCATCTTTTCGGCCGTTTGGTGATGGATTTCGCCTTTCGTATCAGTGATGGCAAGACTGATTGGAGTGTGATGGGTGGCCATGTTGGTCATGTTTGGTAGGACATAGCCGCGCGTCTTGCCCGAACCCGATGCCCCGGTGACCAGGACGTTGAGGTTACGCCTCGTCTTATATGTATCCAGGGCGAGAGCTTCACTGTGGGTCATGAGGAGTGTGTTACCCGGGTTTTTGTCACTGTAGGGTCGCATGTCCGTGCTGCTTGCCCAAGCGGCGCTGCCGTGTTCCTCACCGTCTCTTGTGACGTGTTGCCCGCTGTAGTGGTAGAGCAAAGCCAGGAGCACAATGGCTGCCGTGGCGGCGCCTGCGATGAGGTCCATGCGGTTCATACTGGGAACCGGGTTTTTATACGCATCCAAGCTTGCATTTATCGCGGCTGGAACATCGTGGGACGCCATGTAGGATACGCGTACCGGCCTGCTGACGATATTGCCCGCATAAAAGCCCATGAGAGTAAGGATGAGCCATATGATGGGGCTCATTTTCCTATTCGATGTCATTAGTGTCTCCTTGATCGTCGTCCGTCATCACGGTGGCCAAGTCCGCCCATGGATTCATGGAGGGTAGTGGCGTGGTTTTCGCACGTTGGCGCCGCTGTGCCTCATGTTTGATTTTTTCGATGAGACTTGTTTTCGTCCATTGCCCTTCCGGCGGCTGGAATTTGCCGCGCGCTCCTGGAACGTAGGGTTCATGCGCATCCTCCTGTGCGGCGTCATCGACTATGGGGGTCTCGTCCCTGAGCTGACTGTGGATGAGAGCATGGCTTGGCCCTTCAGGTTGCGCATGATGCTCGCTCATACATACGATATGCGGGTTGGCCAGGCTGTCTGCGATGGTGATGCTCATGCCTGTCCCGCTTGTCTGCTGGTGTGGGTGGCCATGTTCAGGATACGAATTTTCATGTTTTCGCTTCTACCGTCAAGGCCGATGGTTTCCAGGCCGGTTACGACGCCTTTGATGATGACATCTTGACCTTTCACCCATTCCTGGAGGCTGACCCATTGAGCTGTTTTTTTGACGGCTTTTGCATCCACATATGTTGTATTTCCCCGCTCGTCATGGCATGCAAGAGTGAGATAATAGACGACTGTCGAATCGTCCGGAGTGTATTTGGCCGGCGTTGTCACGATTTTGCCGTCACACCATACCATGTCACCGACATGCGCTTGCATCACGCACTGCTCCTTTCGCCGTTACTTTTTTATTGTTGCGGGTTTCTTCATGGTGTGGCGTTGTGCGTTGCCGGTTGCGCGGCGTGCCTGCGAGCGGGCCTGGGCGCCTTTCCTTACCGCTTTTTGCACGTCTTTTTTCGTGAGCTTGTGCCCTTTCTTCCGGGCTTTGACCTGGCTGATGTTGTCTTGGCCGTACAGGTCGAGATGGTCTACCGTCTGTGGATGCTGATTCAAAAACTCGTTCGCTTGGCTGATGGTCGGCTCGCCTTGGAGGAATTCCCACGCCTCTTTTTCCGGGATGAATCCTTGGGCTACTTGCTCACCGATAAGCTCTTTCTGCCGCGAGGTGGCGGGAGTCGCGTGCCAGTAATCCGGCTGTTCGACCGACACGGTCGCACTCCCCGCTTCCATGGGGATTCCTGCTTCCTTCGGCCCGACCTCTTCGCGGGCAAGGGACCGTTCATCGACCTTTTCCATATCAGGATCATTCAGTTCCCTGACTGTTTCCTGGGCGTCGGCGATCGTTTGGCTGATGTCGTCCGCGCTCATAGTCGGGTGTATGCGCGAGAGTGCATCCTGCACAAATTGCGATGCTTGCAGCGGGAAATCAACAAGAGCCGTACCGTTTTTCCTGTTCTGGCTGATATGAAAATCAATCCCGCTCTTTTCCAGCTCAGCTGCGAGTTTATTGCCTTGCTCGAGGTCAAAGTCAAGGCGTGCGGTGGCTCCGCCTGTTTTCCGATTCAGGTTTTTCAGGCTCATCTTTCCTGTCGTCCGATGCTCCTTGATTGCCTGATGGGTCTTATGGACCGCTGCTTTCGAGATTCCAAAAACCGCTTGGATAAGTGCCTGGGCACCATGGGCTGTCAGTCTTACAGCTACGCGTGCCACGGCCTCGGTTCCTTCCTTGATGGCCTGGGTCGTTTGTTCCTCCAATGGCATTTGTGACTCCTTAGCGTTAATTTCCTTGGTTCTCTTTTACTTTTTATCGTCCTCGTCTTTTCATGATTTTAGGGTCATAAGGCACCTGCCTGTGGACACGGATTTTTAGCGGGAGAATCCCGGTCTTTGCCTCTGATCGTGTTCACGTATTGACTCGTCGACGGCTTGAATCCGTGTCCGGAGTGTGCTGATGGTGTCTTCCAGTCTGTCCATGTGCTCATCGATTTCAAAGAGTTGTATTTCACTATCCTCGTTATCCTCATCCAACGCGATCCTGCTGATAACGTCTTGGCGCGCAATCATCAGACTGGTCAGTGTTTCATCAGCCTGTTGGAGCGTACCGGTCAATTCCTGTATCACGTTATTCGCACTGCCACCATTGCGTGCGATCAGGGATAGCGCTGTTGCCTGCCTGGAAATCTCACCCGCCATACGCATCTGATTCCTCATCCATCCGTTCTGTTTCGCGCTTCCATGCAATTCGATCCGTGGCATATGGCGTCGCACGTCTTTAAGGTCATTCCAGGTTTGCGCAGGCTGTCCGAATGCCGCGTACAAGTCACGCATACTCATTTTTCCCATGCCCTTCCCCTGCCGGTCGGAGACAGGAATCCCGGTGTCCCGTCCGAAATAGATACGGATGGTCGTACCGGTTCTTGTCGCCATGGTCTTTGGCACAGTGATACGTTTGTTGCCCTTGGTGCGTGGGATGATGATGCGGATTTTTTCGGGGTCTTCGTAGTCTATGAGTTTCTGATTGACACTGATATGCTTCAAGGCTTGATGGTTCAGTTTCATCATCACAGCACTCTCATCGTAGGCCATGCCGAGGCGATTATCACGGTACTTCCTCCCCGTTGCCAGGTCGGTATAGGTGATGTGTGCGCCACGAATGTTCGCCTCCACCTGATATTTTTTGAGCGTATTGCTGAACTCAGTAAAGGTTTTGGATTCCGTGCATGCACGGTCAATCATGTCACGAATACGTTGCTTCTGCCCTTCCCCACGAAGGCTCGCGTAATAGTCGCCACTACGCAACCACAAGGTTGGGTTCTGGCTCGTCTTCATGTCCTGTCCGTGGCGTGGACTGACACTGAACCCGTATTCCTGGCACAGTCCATCACTGATAGGTGTCCACCTTTTCATGAGTGTGTTCTTATCCAAGCGCATCTTGTAATGCGTCTTGCCATTCGTATTACAGATGATGATGTGATTATGGATATGGTTCCTATCAATGTGCGTGGCAATCACATACTTGTAGGCTCCATTGTCCGTGATTCTGTTGGCGAATTCCATTCCCAGCCCATGCGCCGTGACCGGGTCAACATCGTCTTCGGGGTCAAAGGATTGGATCACGTGACGAGCTAAGGTCGTGTTCTTCTTCACGCCTGCCATGCTGTTTCTATCGTCCGTCATCATCGCCTCGGCAAGATTGCTTGGATTCCGAATATCGGGGTCATAGGGGAATAACCAGGAAACGGTCACGTAGTATTTGTCTTGTGTTTTGTCATCTCTGGTGATGTAGGCAATAGCTTTATTCAGACTCGTTTTTATCTGCCCGACCTTGACGATCGCCATGATTATTCCGCCTGTTTTCCGTACGCGTGGGCCGCTTGTCTTTCGATGAGAATGAGATTCTCTTCATGGAGTCTATCGAGTTTTTCCTGTACGAGTCGGAGTAAGAGCGTGGCCTCGCGTATCGTTTCCTGACTGATGTTTCTCCTCGCATTGGCGACGTGCGCGATTTGATTAATATTGTTTGCCATTCCCCTGATTTGTTCGTGGAGCCTGTCGGTGTCAGCGTTGATTTCCACCGTGATGGTAAAAGGCTCCGAGAGAGTAGAGCGCGCCCATTTACTAAAGGATTGGCCGTCCCCCGCTTCAACTTGGTAGCGCTCATAAACATGATTCCACTCCTCGTCAGTGAAGAGAACCGTTCTCCGAATATTTCTGGTTCGGCTGCCTTTCCAACTCATTCATGTGCCCCTATTCATGCGTAGCTACATTCCCATCATGCACACGATCGCACACGTATCAGGGACATAAAATACGAAGGGATCGTTCATCTTCTTCCATTGCTGGCAATGAAAGACCGCGAGGGGTGTGGGTCTCCCACAAGGACAACGATTTCTATCGTTGCGCCTAGAGTACGTACTCTAGGCTATCCTTGCTATTCCCACACGGCCGAAGGCTGCCGTGGGATGACCGGACGGCAACCGGTCAATTTTATGGGAATGGCACGGAGTGAAAAAGCAAGAGGTTTCACGCGTTGCCTTGTGCAAAATGAGCATGGAAAAAGAGAGCCAGACCGATTAGGGTCTAACTCTCCTATAAGAGTCGTGCGTGGTTAGTGTCCACGGTAAAGATTTGCCGCAAGGGAGCTTGCTTCGTGTCCACGAGTTTTCAATCCTTACGGGTCGGTTCGGGTAAAACGCGCGGCATCTCTTCAAGCAATTGTTTTATTTCTTCCATATTGACGTGTTTCATCATCAAAGGCGTTCCAACGGTCATGCCGCCTAAACAAAAAGGCAACAACAAACCATACATGAACCATATTCATGGAGCTAATCCGTATCTTGCTCGGCAATGAGGAATTCATATGCTTTTATGCCCCTGTCTCTGTGTGGTTCGTGATTGAATGGATGATGTCACATGCAATAGGCAATTTTGAGGAAAGGGAAGCCATGTTGGCTGATGATTTGAAGGCCGTACAGCGCAAGATCGTTAAGGATTCTTTCGCGGATAAGATGGCCGCGTTAAAGAAACAGGAGGCTGAGTTTTCCGACTTGGTCAGTGACTTATTCGCGTTGCGCTCTCTGCATGATTCTTTACAAGAAAAAATGAATGCATACCGGGATACGTATTTGAATAGGAATAAGGCACGCTTGGTTTTGGAGGCCGGAGTCACTACTGCTGAGTTGCGTTATATTATGTCCGCTTCAACCAGCCTCGAAGCACAGGCAGGCGAGGAAGCTCAGCACAGTGAAGAAAACGAAACACCGTAATCAGACATGGTCCAAGAGTAAATTGAGAAATACAAAAGAAGCAAGGGAAAGATAGGAGGTTATCATGACGATGGATTGGGGCGATACCGTCGCGTTACTGCTTCTCATATCTCCTCTTATCATTGTCGTGCTCGCTCTCGTCATCGGTGCCATTGCTCTCGCTTTTGGAGCGGGTGCCGGGATTCTTGCCGGCATCATGAATTTGATTACTCGCCCTATTCAATCGATCTTGTGGGTGGTTAAGTGGCTGCTTCTTATCGCCGCATCGTTTGCGGCGTTGTGGGGTTTCATCTGGCTGTTCTTCCCCGGGCATCGTCTTCACGGTGGGCTTATTCTTGCGGGGGCGGTTCTCGCTGGTTTTACCAGCACATCGTGCGAAGTGGGACGTGACTGGCTCAAACAGAAAGCTATTGAGCGTGCGCAGCATCGTCAGGTCAGGCGTGAGCCTAAACAAGCTGCTCGCCGGTATGAGGACACTGTAGAATAGTGGAAAAGTTTTCAATGGGTTTACGGAGGCTATGATGCAGGCAGTAATGGAAAAGACACGCGCCACGGAAGATGTACGGCATTTCATTGACACGCATCCTTATGCGAGTGAATATTTCATTGATGCTGATGCGCTGCACGCGGACGGGGCCACCGTGGAGGCGTTCAAGACTTACTTGGATAGGAAGCTCCTGAACGCACGCGTCGACAGGTTTGAGGATGACATTCATCTTTTTTATGGCATTCAGACCGAGAATGCTCAACTCGCAGGGGAAAGTTTGGGCTGGAATGCTGTTGATCTGGAATATCAGCCATGGTTCCGACGCTACTTCAGCAGTGTTATTTCCTACGAACCAGGTTCTAGCGTGGAAGATGTATTCCATTCACTAGATGAATGGGATGCTAAAGGCTGGAACCACGAGTCGGACCTCGATGATTTCTTCCCAAAAAACTAGACGCTAATGATCATGGCCGGCACTTCATCGCGAAGACTCATCCATTTTGATCTGCTCCAAGAAGGCTTGGAATATTTTCATATAGACTCCTCTGCTGCCTATCGTCGCATCCGTTCCTGGATGGATGGGCATGGTTTTGACCATGACCAATTATCTGGGTATCTTTCTCGCTCACCACTAACTGATCGTGAAGTTTACAGGCTCCACGATCAGTTCATACGTGAAAATCCAGAGATCGCTGCATGCATCGAAGGGTTCCAGGTTTCCACGATCACTCAAAATATGGAACTCAGCGCACGCACAACCAGAAAAGTCAAGCATTTCGGTGCCGACTACGAGAAGGTTTCTCGCATGGCACGAGCCACCAGGGAGGCACGCAACAGGAGCCGACCAAGATCAACGGAGCCGAAGACCTCCCACCATCATAGGTAGAACCCATCCACTCCGTACACTGTTCTAGAGGCGTGCAGCAAACGAACGTTTATTACACACTTTTTTATGTTCCGTAGCCACCGCCCAACACGCCGGGAAAAGTGTGAAACAACCCATGTAAAAAACAGCGAGGAGAAACACGCATCTGTCCCACCAGTTTTTACACTGAGCAATATGAGAATCGGTTATGCACGAGTAAGCACACTCGGCCAAGACGAGTCCCTTCAGACCGTCGCACTCCAAGCGACAGGATGTGAGAAAATCTTTATCGACCATGCGTCAGGCGCGAAGACAAGCAGGCCTGAACTTGACCGCATGCTCGATCTTCTACGCGCCGGGGATACGGTGGTGGTATGGAAGCTCGACAGGTTAGGGCGTTCCACCCAGCACCTCGTTTCCTTAATCAACCACTTCAAAGACAATGGCATAGAGTTCGTGTCACTGACAGAGAATATGGATACCTCTACTCCTGGAGGAATTCTGATCTTTACCGTTTTCGCTGCCATGGCGCAATTTGAGCGTGATCTTATCCGCGAACGTACCCAAGCCGGTCTCACGGCGGCCAGGGCACGCGGTAGAAAAGGTGGTAGACCCGCTAAACTCGCCCCGGACCAGATTAAGGCTATTCAAAGCCTCTACACCAGTCAAACACTGACCGTCACCCAGATGGCTCAGCAATATCACGTGTCGAGAAAGACGATTTACAACGTTTTAAGACAGTACCGTATTACTGTAGTACGGTAGTAATGTAGTATTTCTTTACTGTGGTGGTATCTCAAGTTGTGCACGCATGGCCACATCCCTCAAATGAGTATCGTCAAGCTGCGCATACACCTGTGTTGTTTCCACGCTTTTATGCCCGAGCAAGGCCGCCACAGCGTAAATGTCATGGCTCGTTTGATAGGCACGAGTCGCGTATCTATGCCTTAGACTATGCGCGGAATACCCCTTCGGGAGGATCCTTTTCAGATGGCGCGATATGTAGCTTGCTTCAACATGTCCGCCAAAGCGTCCAGGGAAAACATAACCATGGACTTGTAAGACCAAAGTAGCGAGTCGCTGGGTGACGGGGATAATTCTTTCTTTTCCACCTTTACCATGGACCAGCAAGGAGTACTGCCCGGCAGTTTCGCTCACATCAGCACTATGTACGGCAGCCATTTCGCTGCGTCTTAACCCCGCGTCCGCTCCTAGAAGGAGCATAAGGCGCTCTTCGCCGTTTGCTTTCATAAAGGCCTCACGTAATGCCATGTCGCCAATAGGATGCGGAACACCCTGGCTGCGTTTTACCGTGGGAAGATTCGCCGTGGGGTCACTATTCTGGCCAATGTTATGGGATAGGACGAGGTAACGGTAAAAATTGGTGATGGTTTCCTTGTACGAGTATCGCGTCTCTGCCGCCCAATTTTTACGAGCGAGAACAGAGATAATGTCATCAAAATCAACCTGGCTAAAAGGCTTGCCCATCGTACTGGCGAAATAGTGTAGCTTATAAATACGGCTTTTAATGGTTTCTTGGCTTTTGCCTGCGGCGCGTAAATACTTTTCCCACTTTGTAACTCTGTATGCCCATCCGCGTGGCCATACGAGTGTCTTTCGTTGCGTTGTGCACATACCTTTCCACGCTAGGAAACAAGGCAACACGCCATAACATCCATTACGCCATTCAACCGAAACGCGAAGCGACGGCCGGTCCAGGTAACGTACGAGAACGATCATGCGAATCGGGATCCATAGGCCGCCTGCGAAGCGATACCCGGACCGGTTCCCCGCTCCTTCGGGGTGAGATACACTTATTGGTCAAGCCACGCTTCTAATGCTTGATGGACAAATTCCTGCACGGTGAGATCCTGTTCAAACGCCTCACGCTTCACCCTTTTCCATTGCTCAGGATCCACTTTGATACTCGTCGTCTGCCAGTACGCAGAGGAACGTGTGTTATCTGGCACGTTCGCAAGCTGTGCCACTGTTGTCCTTTTCTGCGACTGTGGGGTCAGGTTCATGTTTTTCATGTCTTATTCGCCTTTCATCATAAGTTCTATTTCTTGCCACGCTTGTGCATATTCCCACAGCTTTTTAGGATTATGCCCCATCGAAGTTTTAATGTCCTGGCGCTTGTGAATCTGCGCATCAAATAATGGCGTCGCCCACCGGTTAAAGGCTTCCATAACGGCTTTCATAGAACGTGTGCCAGACTCTACGCGTACGAGAAGCACCGCTGCCGGCCTGTCCGTAGCCGATAGTGTACTCCATGCCTGCTGGACATCAAGTGGGCTATCTGAGCTTGGAACAATAACGAAGTCAGCGGTTTCCAATGCCGCCTGCAATCCTTGCCCCGTTGGTGCAGCATCCACGATTTCCATCACGTTTTCTTTTTGCGGACGACGTAGTGTTGCTGGGTTCGCTGCCTGAACCTCGAAACCAAGAGGATCGTTTTCGTTTTCCGCCATGAACGCCCATTGACTCGCGGATCCCTGGGGATCCGCATCAAGGAGCACAACCTCGTGGCCTCGCGCTGTTGCCGTAGCCGCGAGGTAGATACTTGATGTGGTCTTACCGACGCCACCCTTGGCGTTTGCTATTGTGATTCTCATATTTTTCCCTTGCACGGTATTAGAGTAATAGAGTAAAGAAGTACTGTAGTGCGGTAGTGTTGTAGTACTACTATTAAGGAAAAGAAAAGGTTCTTCTGAATATTCGTAAGACATTGGAAATAAAAGCAAATCCAGAGGTCCATGGTTCAAATCCATGCCCCGCTACCAATTGAGATAAGCCGTCAGATGAATGATCTGGCGGCTTTTTCGTTCACGGCAATGGCAGTTTCACACTACGACCGGGTACTGCACACTCCAGCACCACATAGCGCCGTTATCACCGCACAAATTGGCCCATTCCCACGGAAAACCGATCCTTTTCCACAAAAACCGACCTGTCTATGACATCAAACACTGGAATCAGACCACTTTTTATGGGAATGGGCCACTCAATCACGGAAAACGGAAACCAGGTGGTTTCCCGCGCTTTTTGCGAGATCCAGCCGCGTGGCGCGCCTCGGCAGTCCGCCTAAAGCCAAAGGTTGTTCCTACTGGCTGAAAATCCCGCAATCTCCAAGGTTCAACGGGATACATTGACCTCGTTGACTACAACAAGGAGGTCATAAATGACACAAGATACCGCTCCCCTCAAGGGAATCAAGGTCATCGACTGGACTCAGGTGCAGTCCGGTCCTTCCTGCACGCAGATGCTCGCCTGGATGGGCGCTGAAGTCATCAAGGTGGAGAAGGTTCAGGGCGGAGACCCGACGCGTAACGAAATGAACGACGTGGACGGATCGTATTCCCTGTACTTCCTTCAGCTCAATGCCAACAAGAAGTCCATCACACTGAACATGAAGGATCCTGAAGGCAAGAAGATCCTCACCGATCTGCTGAAGGATGCCGACGTATTCGTCGAGAACATCGGCCCGGGCGATGTCGAAAAGCTCGGCTTCGGCTGGGACGAAGTGCACAAGATCAATCCTCGCTGCATCATGGCATCCCTCAAAGGATTCAACAAGGGCAGCCGCTTCGAGCATGTGAAGGCATTCGAGCCCGTCGCCCAAAGCGCCGGCGGTGCGGCTTCGACCACCGGTTGGTATGACGGCGAGCGCAATGTGCCGACCCAGTCCGGTGCGGCTTTGGGCGATTCCAACAGCGGCATGCATCTGCTGATCGCCATCCTGTCCGCACTGCTGCAGCGCCAGCGCACCGGCGAGGGCTGCTACGTCTACCAGTCCATGCAGAACGCCGTGCTGAATCTATGCCGTGTCAAGCTGCGTGATCAGCTGATTCTCCGCGGATCGG
>OBXE01000341.1_pt1 | contig 29284 bp, 22 predicted proteins | sample 1495391 | NCBI WGS metagenome assembly OBXE01 (sample SAMEA2580146, study PRJEB22360) | human gut metagenome | biome: human gut; feature: human-associated habitat; material: faeces | place: Denmark | collected 2008/2010 | reverse complement strand
CTGCCAATCTAACGATTCCCTTCCCCGCCGCCGGGAGCCATTCGCTATCAGTATTGGCTGCAGCAGTCTGAAAAACATTTCACCGGGCTGCAGCCAAACATTCCAAAAGATCGTCAGCCTCTGCTGTACGTTCTTATAAACCTGCCTCAGAGGGTTCTAAATGACCCTGCCGCAAGCGAACTGTCTTCAAGGCTGAGCCGCTATTCGAACCGCCCTGCAACAGCAGAAATGCTGCAGATAGGCAACGCGAAATCGGACTGTCTACAAACGATGTGCGTAAAATCGGCATCCTTTGCTGCAGCTCCTCAGACGCTCTGTATGACTGCCCTGCTCATTCTCTGTCGTTGTTTGGATTGGAACTCTCTTGAGTGTTGGAAATACATTCAACGCTTTGTGAAGTAAATGCACTTTGAATTAAATTGCGGCATATGAAATCGAGCATTTCTGCCCAAATACTTTATTTTCTCGCGCTATTTCAGTGACATTTTTAGTAGAGCTGGCGCAGCCTCTCACTAATCCGTATCAATGAGGCTCGCAACTGACCACGATTGCGACCTTCAGCGGCAGGGACACTGTGTCTTGCCGTCCGGATCCTCTATAGGGCATCAATCGAGCAGTTCATTTCGAATATTTTTCCAAAGTTTTCTCACCAAGGTATCCGCTGATTGAGACATCGCTCATGCAATTGGAACGACTTTTGCATCAGCGCTAATGGGATTTTTTCCATCGTCTTCTAAAACTGCTGACCATCATCCGTCGTCCGCAGCCGCAAAGACCTCCCCATTTATTCAGAGGACTCACTGATGTTTCGTCTTGGTTTCGCTGCCTTAGCTGCTTCTGCTCTTTTCCTCATCTCCGGACCTGCGCTGTCCGCTCCGACAACAGTAACCACGCCGCCGTCTGCTGCCGCCATGAAGCAGCTCCCGCGCGTAGCTATTCTCGCAACAGGCGGCACCATTGCTAGCCGTGGAAGCAATGCACTGTCACTCACAGATTATGGCGTCGGTTCCGGCCACAAACCCGTCGGCATTGAAGTTCTGGTCAATGCAGTCCCTGAAATCAAGCAGTTTGCAGAGATTTCGGGCGAGCAGGTTTTCAATGTCGGAAGTTCAAAACTCTCTATCGACAATTGGCTTACGCTCGCTCGCCGAGTCAATACCCTCCTTGCAGACGAGCACACGGATGGCATCGTCATCACACACGGTACCGATACGCTCGAGGAAACTGCGTACTTTCTCAACCTCGTTGTGAAATCTGAAAAGCCCGTCGTTCTCGTCGGCAGTATGCGGCCAGCAACTGGACTCTCGGCTGACGGCCCGCTCAACCTCGTCAATGCCGTAGCGCTTGCCGCCAGTAAAGAAGCTTACGGCCAGGGCGTAATGGTCATCATGAATGACCAAATCTCTTCAGCTTTCGGCGTTACTAAAACCAATTCCACCAATGTCGGAACCTTCAAATGTCCTGATACGGGCTATTTGGGCTTCATGCAGAACAATAAGCCCTACTTTTTCAATGCCATTCAAAAACGTCACACTACCCAGAGTGAGTTTTCCATTGACGGTCTAAAAACGCTTCCGCGTGTTGATGTGCACTACACAACACTTGGGAAAGACGGCCGCATCATTGACGCTATGGTCAAACTTGGTGCCAAAGGCATTGTGAACGCCGGGTTAGGTCACGCCAACGTTCCTAATGAAGTCATGAACAGCCTAATTGCCGCTAAGAAAGCTGGGGCCGCCGTTGTTGTGGACTCTCGCGTCGGTTCGGGACTCATCACGCCGATTGGCAAATTCACCCGCGAAGGCTTTGTCAGTGCAATGCTCCACAATCCGCAGAAAGCCCGCATCCTCCTGATGCTTGCACTCACCAAGACAGGCGATCCCAAAGAGATTCAGCGCATTTTCAACGAGTATTAATCTTCTTTCCTTCGTTTCAATCCTCCTATTTCTGCGAGTACCCAGCATGAAAAACACCTTTGTGCTGGGCTACGAGAACAAGCGAAGACCGCTAATACAGCGCCACTCCACTGGACAAACTCAGAAAAGCCGCCATGCCAAACGCGATATGCCAAAGCTCTCCATAACTCCAATACTTCAAAACACTTTCTGAGGCGTACGGCCCCTCATGGTAGGAGCGGTAGACCAACAGGGAACTAACCGCTTAACCTGTGTCACCCAATAAAGCAAAACCTCCTGTCGGAAAATCCTTCAGGAGGTTTTGTTTATCTACGGCTCTCTGCGCTCCGCCTTAGGGAGCAGAGCGCATAAAGATCAATTAGCCGTATAGCGGTGCTCGCGAAGCGCCTGAACACGGTCTTCAATCGAAGGGTGTGAAGCAAAGAGGCTGCCAATACCGCCCGAAATACCGAAGCCCTTTACGGCGCCAGGAAGTTCATTGGGTTCCATGCCGCCCAAGCGCTGCAGCGCATTGATCATCGGCGTGGTGTCGTGCATGAGATCTGCTGCGCCAGCGTCAGCATGGTATTCACGCCAGCGGCTGAAGTAAGCAACGACCATCGAGGCGAGGAAGCCCAGGCAGATATCGAGAACAAGCGACGTCGCATAGTAGCCGACGCCCGGACCTTCATCTTCATTACGCAGAATCTGACGGTCAACCACCCAACCGATGATGCGGGAGATGAAGAATACAAAAGTGTTCATCACGCCTTGCAGAAGCGTCATCGTCACCATATCGCCATTCTTCACATGGCTCATTTCATGAGCAAGAACGGCTTCAACTTCCTGAGCATTCATCGAGCTCAAGAGTCCCGTCGACACTGCGACGAGAGAGTTGGAGCGCGAGGGGCCCGTGGCGAAAGCGTTGGGTTCGCCTTCATAGATGGCGACTTCCGGCATCGGAAGACCCGCTTCATTGGCGAGCTTGCGCACGGTTTCAACGACGTACTGCTCCACGCGGTTGCGGGGATTATTCACGTCAATCATCGTGAGGCCCATCGTCATCTTCGCCATCATCTTGGAGGCGAGGAGCGAGATGATCGAACCCGAGAAGCCCACCACCATCGCGAAGATGAAAAGGGTTCCAAGGTTGAGGTTCGAACCGGCCATGGTGCCGAAATTGATGCCGAACACCATCTGCACCACCGTGAGGATCACGGAAAGCATGATGAAGATGGCGAGATTGGCCAAAATGAGGAGGCCGATGCGCTTAAACATGGCTATCTTCTTCCTTCTAGGCGTCCATTCGGACGCATTAAAAATTGCAGCTGCCGCTTCGTCTTTATTCTCATGGCCGCAACAGCGCGATGCCCCGCGAATGTCTGAAGTTCTCTGAGAGGGTGGGGTATCCGCTTCAGACAATCCGCCCAGTCTTAGGGGAATTTGAAGTTTATTTTACGGTTGAGACTCGAGAGGCTGATTGCTTCATCAGCACCTATTTGTAACAAACAGGCGGTGATTTCAACGATCAGCAACGCGCTTGGGTGAGAAGCTTTCCCATGCACCGCACCCTAAGCAGTGCCACGAGAAGCTCGACGCTAAGAACCCGCACTTGCGGCACTGGAAGCGGCTCCACTTGCGGCCATTCTTTTCCATCAATCCCGCCACGAGCTTTGTCATGGGATCATCGGGATTGCCTTTAAGACGAATCTGCAAAAGCGCGTTGTAGGCCGACAGCGTCGGATGCTTTTCAAGAAGACTCTGCGCGAGAGTCTCAGCCGCTCCGATGCCCTGCCAAGCGGCAATACGCGAAAGCGTTGCTTCCATGACATCTGCCGTACTGAGCCGTTCCGTGGTGTCGAGCAAGAGCTTTAATGCACCCGCGCGATCACCCTGTTCATTCATCGCATCGGCGAGCTTGCCGATTACCAAAGGCGCATAATCCGGATTCTTCTCAATGACCCGGCGCCACCAGCGAACAGCTTCAGTCGTGGCGCCTGCGGCCTCTGCCACCTTGGCAATCGTCATCTGGGCACGCGGCGTAGCGTCCGCGTACTTCATAAGCTGCTCGACCAAAAGACGAGCATCTTCCGAACGCTTGGCACGAAGCGCCTGATCAATGCGTTCGCAGTAGAAATGTGCAATTTCAAGCGAATGCGTTTCGCCGGCCTGTGTTTCGAGCAGTCGAGCCGTTTCCGTTGCCGCCGCCCATTCATGCTCAATGACATAGATGGAGAGCAACTGGCGAAGCGCATAAAGATGTTCGCTCGGCACCGAAGAAAGTTTGCGGTAAGCCGCTTCTGCGCGGTCAAAGAAGCCGGCCGCCAGGAAGTCCTGAGCGAGCTCCTTGAGCGCTAAGGCACGTTCTTCATCCGAGAGGTCCGCACGATTGTAGAGATGCCGATGCAGACGAACCGCTCGTTCAAATTCCCCCCGACTGCGAAGCAGGTTCCCGAGAACGCGTTCAAGTTCCGTGAGTTCCGGATCCACGCGCACAACTTCAATGAAAGCGTCGATCGCCTTATCGGATTCACCGTCCAGAAGAAGGGCAAGCCCTTTCGTGGTGATCTCCGGCACCTTCTCGGATTCGCCCCGCTGCTTCTGATCGAACCCCCTGCACCACCAACCGGCAAAAAAGAGGACGGGTACGAATACCAGATACCAAAGGTCAAATTCCATGATTGAACGCGGGACGGGAAAAAAGGACTGAGGGAGGGATTTTACGCCGGATTGCTTGTTTTGTTTGAATTTTTCTTAATAGAACTGCTTCATCCGCCGTACAAGAACTTTTGCCTCTGATAAACAAACGGCGCGGAGTTCGATATTGAACTTCGCGCCGTTTTGTTCTTGGGACTCAATGTCCCCATCAACTTGTTGTGAGTTCCTGATCTCCTCTCGAGCAGAGATCAAGTATCACGCAAGGCTTGATGAATTAGAACGTGTGGACGAGACCGCAGTAGACCTGAGTGAGCTGATCCTTGTTGCCAGAATCATCATCCTTAAGCTGGCCATAACCGGCACCAGCATAAAGGCTCGTGCGTTCGGAAAGCGGATAGTTGTAGCGAGCGGAAACGCCGTAGTACTTGGCGTCTTCATCAGCCTGATCAACAGCTTCTTCCGACAAGTCCACATAGTAAAGACCAGCTGTCAGCGTACCACCAGCGAGCGGAGCAGCAGCACCCAGGTGCAGACCGTAGCCCTTCAGACCCAACTTACCCAGACCGAGTTCTGCGGTTGCATCATCACCTGCATTAATAGCCGTCTGATGCTTGAAGTACTGCGCTTCGGCAAAGAGCTGAACAACTTCAAAGTCGTAGTTGCCGCCAACGAAGACCAACTGCCCATCCTTATCAAGAGCACGTGCGCCATTGGTGTTAGCACCATACTTCGTCAGTTCGTAACCGACAGCAAACGAGGCGGGACCATATTCACCGGACAAGCCAACAGAGGCATAACGCTGAGCGTGAGAGGTACCCTCATCGCCGTTGTACTGTGGCTTGTCGTCGGCACCAACTGTATCGCCTTCCTTGGTGTCCGTCTTAAACGAATACTGAGCGGTCAGCTGCAGACCGGCAAAACGCGGGGTCTGGTAGACAACCATGTTGTCATAACGAGAAGAGGAGGCAAAGCCCCAAACGTTACCGTCGCCGCCGTCGAAGGATTCGACGTAGCCGAGCATGTCATAGGTACCGGCAGACGAAGAGATGCCGCCAAAACGACCGAAAGCGACCGAGCCAAACGGGCCGGAGAGCGTCAGACCGGCTTCACGGCCGAAGAGGCGATTGCTCTGACCCATCGTGCCGTCATCGCTGTTAAAGCCGCTTTCGAGCTTGAAGCTCACCTTATAGCCGTTGCCGAGGTCTTCAGAACCCTTCAGGCCCCAGCGGCTGGGCGTATCCCAACCGGTCTGCATGTCGAACGTATCGACGCCCTTTTCGCCCGTCGACTTCGTATGGATGTATTCGAAACCGGTATCGACGGCGCCGTAAAGCGTCACGTCAGCAGCCATTGCAGAGCCGGCAAAAGCGCCGAGAACGGCGAGCGCAGCAAGAGTCTTTTTCATTTTGAAATCCATTCAAAAAGCAACCTGACTGAACAAAATCCGCAAACTTTGGTCAATCAAGTGAATTGATTAAGAAGCTCCAGCATGAGCTTCCGCCTTCGGGCTGTCAGCACAAATGGAATCCGTGCGCAGTCCTCTGAAGTCCGGATAATCCTACAAAGTTTCTGAAGCTTGCAAACAATCCTTTTAAGCCCCATTGAGAATTCTTCTTATTTATCAAAGCTATCCGACATCTTCATCTTGTTTCATTTGCGCAACAAATCTTTCACATCCCGTAAACTCAGAATGATATTGATGCATCTGTTTTTTCCTGCATCATCCTGCGGATACGTCCTTCATTTTCTCAAGCTGATCGCCTCTCCTATTCAATTCACTCAGCCTGTTTTGTCGGTATACGCATACCTCAGATTGAACACACAGCGAGTTCCGACTGACGGGAAGCACTGTTCCATCCGCGTTCTTTCACTCATCTCATCTTCTTGAGAACGCCGCCCATAGCAAAAGCCGCCTCCTCTCGAAAGAGAAAGCGGCTTTCTATCTGCCTTGACTCCCCGTACGGAGAATCTTTCAGATCAAGCGGAAGCTATTAAAGCTTCGAGTCGCGGCTCGCGTCCACACGCTGCCTCAAGTCCTTACCGGCCTTGAAGAAGACGGTGTAGCGGGCGCGCACAGCAACAGCCGAACCGTCCTGAGGATTGCGGCCGACACGCTCCGGTCGATATTTCAAACCGAAGGAGCCGAAACCGCGGATCTCAATGCGTCCGCCTTCAACGAGGGTCTGGCTCATCGTATCGATGATCACACCCGCCGCGTCCATGCAGTCGCGCTCGCGAAACGTCGGAAGACGTCCATAGAGTTCAGCAAGCAGTTCGGATTTGGTCATGGAATTACCCATGGTTGCCTCCTCTGAAGCGAATTACTTCTGTTCGAGCTTGGCCTTGAGCAGGGCGCCGAGGTTCGTCGTGCCGGTGGCAGAACCAACGTCAGAGGCATTGAGGCGATCGAGAGCGTCGCGGGCCTCAGCGGCATCCTTCGCCTTGATGGAGAGCTGGATGCTGCGGTTCTTGCGATCGAGGCTGATAACAGCGGCTTCGACTTCCTGGCCTTCCTTCAGGACGGTCGTGGCGTCTTCAACGCGGTCAGCGGCGATTTCGGAAGCGCGGAGGTAGCCTTCGACGTCGTTGCCGAGGTCGATCACGGCGCCCTTGGCGTCAACGGTCTTGACGGTGCCCTTGATGACGGAGCCCTTTTCGTGCGTGGAAGCGAACGTGCCGAACGGATCGCCGGCAAGCTGCTTGATGCCGAGGCTGATGCGTTCACGTTCGGTATCGATCGCGAGCACAACGGCTTCGACTTCGTCGCCCTTCTTGAAGTTGCGAACGGCGTCTTCACCAGATTCGTTCCAGGAGAGGTCGGAGAGGTGAACGAGGCCGTCAATGCCGCCAGGCAGACCAATGAACACACCGAAGTCGGTGATCGACTTGATCTGGCCGGAGACCTTGTCACCCTTCTTGTGCGACTGGGCGAATTCTTCCCAAGGATTGGCCTTGCACTGCTTCATGCCGAGGCTGATGCGGCGGCGATCTTCGTCGATGTCAAGAACCATGACTTCGACTTCTTCACCGAGCTGCACAACCTTGCGCGGATCGACGTTCTTGTTCGTCCAATCCATTTCGGAAACGTGCACGAGACCTTCGATACCGGCTTCGACTTCAACGAAGGCACCGTAATCGGTGATGTTCGTGACCTTGCCGAAGAGGCGGGTGCCCTTCGGGTAGCGGCGGGCGATGCCGATCCACGGATCTTCGCCGAGCTGCTTGAGGCCGAGGGAAACGCGGCACTTTTCCTTGTCGAACTTGAGAACCTTGGCGGTGATTTCCTGACCAACCTGAACGACTTCGCTCGGGTGGCGGACGCGGCGCCAGGCGAGGTCGGTGATGTGGAGCAGGCCGTCAATGCCGCCCAGATCAACGAACGCACCGTAGTCGGTGATGTTCTTGACGATGCCCTTGACGATGGCGCCTTCCTGGAGCGTCGCGAGGAGCTTGGCGCGTTCTTCGCCCATGTTGGCTTCGACGACGGCGCGGCGGGAGACGACAACGTTGTTGCGCTTACGATCAAGCTTAATGACCTTGAATTCGAAGGTCTTGCCTTCGTACGGCGTCGTGTCCTTGACCGGACGGGTGTCGACGAGCGAACCCGGGAGGAAGGCGCGAATGCCGTTGGTCATGACGGTGAGACCGCCCTTGACCTTGCCCGTGACCGTACCGGTGACGAGCTCGCCCGATTCGAGAGCCTGTTCGAGGTTCATCCAGGCGGCGAGGCGCTTGGCCTTGTCGCGGGAAAGGATCGTGTCGCCGTAGCCGTTTTCAACGGACTCGATGGCAACAGAGACGAAGTCGCCCGGCTGGACGGTGACTTCACCCTTGTCATCCTTGAACTCTTCGATGGGCACGTAGGCTTCGCTCTTCAGACCGGCGTTCACGACGACGAAGTTGTAGTCGACGCGGACGACTTCAGCGGTGATGACTTCACCCTGACGCATTTCCTGGCTGGCAAGGCTCTGCTCAAAGAGCTCAGCGAAGGATTCGGGCTTGTTGGTTTCGTTGGACATTGTGGAATGGATAAAAAGCACGCCCAAGGGCGGTCTTGTCGGTGAAAATCCGAAGACCCAAGGGCGGAGTTAACGAGAAATCGCCGACGCCGTTTTTAAATGGCGCCGACGAAGAAACCGATATGCTACAGCAACTTAATTGAGCTCGGACCACCAACCAAGCACTTTTTTAACGACTTCGTCGATTCCCATTTCGGAAGTGTCCAGCAGCCGGGCATCAGCGGCTGGTTTCAGCGGCGCCACCGCGCGTTCGCGGTCACGCCGATCGCGCTCTTCCAAATCCCGGGTAAGCGCGGCCAGATCAGCTTTTTCACCGCGAGCTTCGAGCTGCTTCACGCGCCGCTCAGCGCGCACGCGGGCAGAAGCCGTCATAAAGATCTTGAGTTTGGCTTCGGGAAAAACTACCGTGCCCATGTCGCGCCCGTCGGCAACGAGTCCGGGAGCCGCCGCCGCACGGCGCTGCAGGTCGAAAAGCGCCTGCCGCACCCCCGGCACAGCGGCGCACTTCGAAGCTGCAACCCCCACGGTTTCGGCGCGGATGGCTTCCGACACATCCTCGCCGTCGAGCCAAATGCGTCCATCCTTAAATTGAGGCGCAAGCGATTGAGCCGCCGCCGTGAGAGCTGCGGGATCGTCAAAAGAAACCTTCGCGCGCAAAGCAGCCAGTGCGGCAAGACGATAGAGTGCACCGCTGTCAAGGTAGTGCCAGCCGAGTGCATCGGCGGTGCGCTGAGCAATAGTGCCCTTGCCGCTTGCGGCGGGGCCGTCAATCGCAATGACGGGGACTGTCATAGCTTCATCCTTCTATTTATTCAATTGACTGCCGACTGGGTTCGTCCGTGGCGATGCGCAAAAGTCTTCATAAAGTCAGCCAACTTTTGCACGCCTTCAATCGGCATGGCGTTGTACATGGAGGCGCGGATGCCGCCGACAGCACGGTGGCCAGCCAAATTGGCCAGTCCGGCTTCGGCTGCTTCCTTAACAAATAAGGCTGTAAGCGCCTCATCCTTCAAGCGGAAGACGGCGTTGACGCGGCTTCTCGATTCGCGCTCAACATGCGAAACGTACATTTCCGGCATGGCATCAATCGCGTCATAGACAATCTTTGCTCTTGCGCGAGCGTACTCATCCATCACCGCAACCCCGCCGTGCGCTTCTATCCACTGCGCCATCAGATTGGCGACATAAAGCTGAAAAACGGGCGGTGTATTGGGCACACTGTCAGTTCGGCTGTAGACGCTGTAGTTAAGCAGCGTCGGCACTTCAGTGCCGGCGAGTCCCAGAAGATCTCGCCGGAGCACGATAACTGCGAGCCCGGCGATGCCAAGGTTCTTTTGTGCTGAGGCGTAAAAAAGCCCGAATTTATGGACATCCACCGGGCGCGTCAGGAAGTTGCTCGTCATGTCGGCCACGAGCGGCACGGCTTCAGCATCCTTCAGCACCGGCACTCGCTCAAATTCGATGCCGTGAATTGTCTCGTTGTCACAGTACGCGCAGTAGCTCGTTTCAGGAATGACTTCGAGCTCTTCATCCGCCGGGATGCGATTGCCCGAACCCGAAAAGGCCGACTGTACGCGGCCAAAGCGCAGCGCTTCCTTGGCCGCCGCTTTACTCCAGGCGCCCGTAATGATGTAGGTCGATAGCGTCCCGGCACCGAGCAGATTCATCGGCACCATGGCGAACTGCATGCGTCCGCCGCCAGGACAAAAGAGCACATCGTAAGTGTCAGGGATCGAAAGGAGCTGGCGCAGGCGGCTTTTGAGCTCCGTCATTACGCCCGTCACCTGTGGTCCGCGATGGCTCGCTTCCAGAATCGACCAACCGCAGCCATGGAAATCAAGCATCTCCGACTGGATCTGCTTTAGAACGCTCTCGGGGAGCATGGCCGGACCGGGGGCAAAGTTGTAGGGGCGCGTCATTGCAATGATTCTCAAAAAGATCCGCTTAATGGATGCGAAAAACCCGGTCCGCAATGCACAGGCTGCATTTGCGGACCGGGTCTATTCTGCCTCAGCCGCGTCAGTTCTGTTTCGGATCCTTGGGCGGGATCACTTCTTCAGAACTGTCGGCTTCCTCAGCGTCATCGCCCTCGTCGACTTCATCGTCATCGATATCGTCGAGATCATCCGTATCAGGCAGGTCGCCCGCATCATCAGGATCAACCTCAACGTTGAGGTGTTCAATTTCGCTTTCATCCTCTTCGCCCGTACGGTCGACGCGGCGAACGGCCGCGAGCGTGTCGTCGGGCATGCGGATGAGGATGTTGCCCACCGTATTGCGGCCGCGTTCAGGCACTTCGCCCGCACGCGTACGTACGACTTTGCCGCCCGTGGAAAGCAGCATGATGTCATCCTCAGGCTTCACGATAACGCCGCTCACCGGCGCGCCGTTCTTTTCAATCACACGAATAGCGATAACGCCCTTGCCGCCGCGGTTGCGCAGCGGATAGGCGGCAAGCGCCGTGCGTTTGCCGAAGCCGTGCTCGGTCGCAATGAGGAAGGCCTGCGTCATGTCGTTCGTCGAGGCGAGCGCCACCACGGACTCATCGGCCTTGACGCGCATGCCTCTCACGCCGTGAGCCGTGCGGCCCATGACGCGGATAGTCGATTCCTTAAAGTGCACGCAGCGGCCGTTGTCGGCCAAGAGGAAGACGTCGTCGTCGCCCGAAGTAATCGTGACGCCGACAAGTTTCTCGTCGCCCAAATTCGTCGCCCGGATGCCGCGGCGGGCGGAGCTGAATGCCGACAAAGGCGTACGGCGCACCGTGCCTCGATCCGTGGCAAGGAACATGTAACGGTCTTCGGAAAACTCCTGAATCGGCAGAATAAAGCTGATCTTTTCGTTTTCTTCGAGCGGCAGCAGATTGACAATCGGGCGCCCGCGCGAGTTGGCCTTGCCTTCGGGCAGATCAAACACGTCGATGGCGTAGACCTGACCAGCCGTAGAGAAGCACAAGATGATGTCATGCGTGTTGGCCAGGAAGAAGGCCTCAATGACGTCGTCGCGCGTCGTCGCCTGCAGGTTGCGGCCCTTGCCGCCGCGCGACTGTGCGTTGTAATCAGCAAGTTCCTGACTCTTCACAAAGCCGTCGCGGGTGAGCGACACAACCATGTCGCGGCACGGAATAAGGTCGCGCTTATTAAAGTTAGTATCTTCCGACAGGTCGATTGTTGAGCGACGCTCATCGCCATAGGCTTCACGGCAGGCAAGGAGCTCTTCCTTGATGATGGCTGTGACGCGTTCGGGCTTATGCAGAATGTCAATCAAGTCGAAGATCCGCTCCATCGTGGCAGCATAGTCCGCGAGAATCTTCTCGCGCTCGAGCCCCGTCAAACGACGCAGATTCATCGCCAGAATATTGTCAACCTGAACCTTCGTCAGATAGTAGAGCCCATCGGGCTGCAGACCGCGGCGCGGATCGAGCCCTTCGGGGTCTGCGTCCTTGCCGTATTCGGCAGCACGCCGAGTGATTTCTGCCGCAAAGCCGAGTGGCCAGCCGCGCCCCATCAGGGACTGCTGAGCCTCTTCAACCGTCTTCGCTGCGCGGATCAGACGGATGAATTCGTCAATATTGGCCAAAGCGATCGCCTGACCGGCAAGAATGTGGCCCGCACCGCGGCTCTTCTTCAGTCGGAAGATCGTGCGGCGCGTCACCACTTCGCGGCGGTGCTCGAGGAAGTACACGACCATCTGCTTCAAATTGAGGAGCATCGGCTGGCCGTCCACCAAGGCGACCATGTTCATGCCGAAGCTTTCCTGCATCTGCGTGTTCTTGAAGAGGTTATTGAGCACCACTTCGGGCATCGCGCCCTGCTTGAGATCGATCGCAATGCGGATCTGACGGGTCGACTCGTCGCGCATTTCGGAAATGCCGTCGAGTTTTTTGTCGCGCCAGAGTTCGTGCATGCGTTCGTAGAGCACGCGCTTATTGACCATGTAGGGAATTTCGTCAACGACAATACGCGTGCGCGAATGGTCGCGGCCGAATTCTTCGAGGTGCGTGCGTGCGCGCATGATGACGCGGCCGCGTGCTCAATAGTACCCCCCGGAGCCGCCCGACAGTCCATAGACGATGCCGCCGGTGGGAAAGTCGGGCGCGGAGATCAGCGCAATGAGATCATCGACCGAGCAGTCCGGATGCTCAAGCGCATGAACGCAGGCGTCAATGGTTTCGCGCAGATTGTGCGGCGGAATATTCGTCGCCATACCTACTGCGATGCCCGAAGAGCCGTTCACCAACAATTCAGGCAGACGCGTCGGCAGAACAACCGGCTCCACTTCGGAGTTGTCGAAGTTGGGAACGAAGTCAACCGTGTCTTCATGCAGATCAGCGAGCATCTCCTCGGCGATCTTCATAAGCTTCACTTCCGTGTAGCGCATGGCCGCAGCGCTGTCGCCGTCGATCGACCCGAAGTTGCCCTGACCGTAGATGAGCGGATAACGCATCGAGAAGTCCTGCGCCATGCGCACGATCGTCTGATACGCCGCACTGTCGCCGTGCGGATGGAATTTACCGAGCACTTCACCCACCACACGGGCAGCCTTCTTCGTGGGCGAACTCCAGACGTTGCCGATTTCCTTCATCGCGTAGAGCACGCGGCGATGAACGGGCTTTAACCCGTCACGAACGTCAGGAAGCGCACGTCCCACGATGACACTCATCGCGTAGTCAAGGTAGGACTGGCGCATCTCGGTTTCGAGCGAAACCGGGAGAAGTTCGTTGGCGATCGAATCGCCCGACGCGCCGTGGCGGCCCTCGCCGCCTTCGTCATCTTCACTCTCGTCTTCGGGCGCAGCATTCGTCTGGGCCGTCTGGGGGGCATCAGTCTGCACATCCGGGGTGTCTGTCGTCCGACGGTCTTCTGCCGCCGGTCCTTCAGCCTCTGCCTTCCCCGGGATCTCTTCGCCCTGAGTCTTCTTTTCTTCGTCCATTAACGGCACCTTGGTGAGTGTTCATCGACCGCAGATATTTCCCGCTTCTGAAAATCAACAGGCACAGAAAAAGCGTGCCGACGCCGACTGAAGAGGATGCGGATCGATCCGAAACGGGTTATTTTAACAGGTTGATCCGACGCGTCCCAAAAGCCTAAAAGACGCGAATGGTTCAATATTCTGCACAGATTTCAACTTTCGACATACTCCTTTCAGCCGTCCCACCATGGAACTTATCGACACCCTCATTGAAGCCCGCTGGATCATTCCGATCGTCCCCAAGGGCGTGATTCTTGAAAACTCCGCCCTGGCCGTCAATGCCGGACGTATCGTCGACATCCTGCCGATTGAGACGGCCGAAAAAACGTATCAAGCACAAAAGGTCTTTCGTTTCCCGACAAGCGCTTTGCTGCCTGGGTTCGTAAATCTGCATTCACACGCAGCCATGAACCTCGTCCGCGGACTGGGTGCCGATCTTCCTTTGATGGATTGGCTCACCAAAGAGATCTGGCCGGCTGAAGGCAAGCTCATGAGTCCAGAATTCGTGGCCGAAGGCTCTTGGCTCGCCGGGCTTGAAATGGCCGCGGGCGGCGTCACGACAACGTCCGACCATTACTTCTTCCCGAAATCCGCTGCCGAGGGGCTGCTTCGTGCCGGTCTGCGATGCGCGGTTTCCGGCATCGTTATCGGTTTCCCTTCAGCGTGGGCGAAAAACGACACTGAATACTTGTCGCTTTCCGAAGCACTGATTCAAGAGTACGAAGGCGACCCCTTCGTGCACACCACCATTGCGCCGCACGCACCCTACACTGTGAACGATGCAGCCTTGAAACGCTGCGCAGAGATTTCTGACAAGTACGGCGTGCCGATTCACATGCATGTCAATGAAACGGCTGTTGAAGTCTCCGACAGTCTGCGCGACCACCACGAACGTCCGATCGACCGTCTGGAACGCTTAGGTCTGCTTAACGAACGCCTGATCGCCGTGCACAGCGTACATGCGAGCGACGAAGACATCACTAAGATGGCTGCTGCACACGCCTCGGTCTGCCACTGCCCATGCTCAAACCTCAAACTCGCCTCCGGTTTTGCTCCGATTGCGAAGTTCCTCAAGGCGGGCATCAACCTCGGCATTGGCACCGACGGCGCAGCGAGCAACGACAAACTCGACATGCTCGGTGAAACGCGTCTGGCCGCCATGCTGGCCAAAGCCGTCGCTCAGGATCCGACCGCCGCTCCGGTCTTTGCCATGCTGGAAGCCGCAACCTTGGGCGGCGCACGTGCACTTCGCTGGGATGCTGATATTGGCTCACTCGAAATCGGCAAGGCCGCCGACCTCTTCGCCATTGACCTCGGCACTCCCGAGTCGCTACCGGTGGCAGACCCTGCTGCACAGATCCTCTATTCTGCCGGTCGAGAATGCATCACCCACACCTGGGTTGACGGCCGTCTGATTATGGAAAAACACGCTCGCGCCGCCTATCCGCAGACCGATGCACTCGCTGCGGTAGCACTCTGTGCCCAAAAGTGGCAAAGCCGCCTCAAAAACTAACTTTGAAAACGATAGAGATCTGCAGTGAGCCCCTCGCAGATCTCTATCAAATTCCTATAATGGACGAGTAAAAGTCGGCGGCGATTGTTTACTGCCGACTGCCGATTAATGCAACCCATTTTTGGATGAACCCTCGTTGCCGTCTACTTCAAAAGCAGGACAGGCAGCTGTTCTCGTCCCATCTTCAAAGGAAACTAATATGAAGTCCTCGAAGCTCTGCGGCATCGCTGCCGCTCTTTTGCTCGCCGCTACCGGTGCTTCCGCCGCCGACGCTGTGAATCCCTATGTTCACTCTTCTTCCGGTCAGGTCGTGAAGAACAGCACGGATCTTTGCTGGCGTACCGGCTTCTGGACTCCGGCTCTCGCCGAAGCCATGGGTATTGACGGCGCTGGCTGCGCTTGCGATGCCGACATCCTCGACAAGAAGGCCTGCACGGCTGTTGAAGCCCCGGCTCCTCAGCAGAAGTCCGCTGAAAAGGTCACCTTCTCGGCTGACACGCTCTTCAACTTTGACAAAGCCACGCTCAAGGATGAAGGCCGTGCGGTTCTCGATGACCTCGTCTCCCGCGTTGCCGGCGTTGATCTCGAAGTCATCCTGACGACCGGTTACGCTGACCGCATCGGCTCCGACGCATACAACCTGAAGCTTTCGCAGCGTCGTGCCGACGCCGTGAAGGCCTACCTCGTCCAGAAGGGCGTTGACGCCGCGCTCATCAAGAGCGAAGGCAAGGGTGAAGCTGATCCGGTCGTGAACTGCCCGAACCCGTCCAAGGCCGGCCAGGTCAAGACGTTCAAGGAACTCGTGCAGTGCCTGCAGCCCAACCGCCGCGCCGTGGTTGAAGTTGTCGGTACCCGCCCGGCCAACTAATGCTTTTCCCGCGACTGCATTCTCAGTCGTAGCATAAAAGCAACACCCCCACCCCACAAGGATGGGGGTTTTCCTTTATATGGAGTGCCGCATGACTCAACGCCTATTCCTCTTTGACCTTGATGGAACGCTTGTCGACTCCGCGCCTGACTTAGCCGGTGCTATGAATGAAATGTTGGCCGCCCGAGGACTTCCGGAGCGGCCGCTTGAAGAGCTTCGTGAACCATCAGGACACGGCGGCCCAGCGCTGCTTAAGGCCGCTTTTGGAATGGAGCGCACCGATCCTCGTTTTGAAGCGATGCGGCAGGAATTTCTCGAGCGATACGCCGCGCGCGCCACCCGATCTTCAACGCTTTACCCGAACGTTGTCCAAATGCTCGACCGCCTCACTGCGGCCGGCGTAAAGCTCGGTGTTGTGACTAATAAGCCACAAGGATTGGCCGAAATCGTCTGCGAGCACCTCGGTCTTACGCCCCGAATGACAGTCGTTGTAGGACTCGGTCCTGCGGGCACGGCCTTGAAACCGAAACCTGATTCACTGATTTACGCCTTGAAGCTCGCCGGCGCAAAGGCGGCCGATGCGCTTTATGCCGGTGACAGTAACTCGGATGGTTTGGCGTGCCAACCCATTGGACTGCCAGCTGCCTGGGTAAGCTGGGGCTGCCAAAAGACTCCGCCCGACTCCGGCATCTTTGACTACATCGCCGACGAGCCCGCTCAATTAGTGGAATGGGCCTTGTTTCGATGAAGTATCCATTTGCAAGGTGCGACGCCATTCGTCGTCAGAACTGCGTATAATCCCTTTCGACTCGGGGGCGCCTTGGTTTCGACAGGGACGCGGACGCCGTACGGGGCATGCCGAGGTGCAGTCACCTCGTAAATCCGCTGCAAACTTATAAACGCCAACAACAAGCGTTTCGCTCTCGCGGCTTAATCCCGCGGGATGCTGCACTGATTTGACTTTGGGTCAGGCCGGGTAACCGGCAGCAGCATCAAATCACAAAGCCTAGGGCCCGCGGCTGTCTCCGACGCGTTCCCGAAATCTAGGGGGCTGGGCAGCGGTTGGCCCGCCGGTCGGCAAAGCCGCTGCTAAGACCTAAATCATCCGGCTATGCATGTAGAACCGACGGAAAAAGGTTTCTGGACGCGGGTTCAACTCCCGCCGCCTCCACCAAATTCAAGTCCCAGACAGTGTTACTGCTGTCTGGGACTTTGTTCTTTCTGCTCCGCCTCAGGTCGGCAGTTGACGAATGCGTCGCCGGTAGGCTGCCGGAGAACATCCGAACCACCGCGCGCAAGTACGGGAAAAGTTGCTGGGGTCCGAAAAACCGATTGTGTAGGCAATTTCCGTGATCGATCGTTCGGTATGCGCAAGCGCATCATGAGCAAGTTGTTTTCTGTGCTTGTCCACCAGCTGCATGAAAATTGTTCGCTCGCCTTCAAGACGCCGCTGCAGCGTGCGCGAAGACATGTTGAGCCGTGCTGCAACTTCCTGTATTCGTGCGCTCTCGCCGGCTTTTAACAGTTCCTCAATTTCTTCTTCAACTCTAACCGTGAAGGAATACTGACGAACACGGTTTAAATACTGACGCACGATTTGTTCGTTGGCCTCACGAAGCATGGCATTCTGTGCAGCATAAGGCTCCATGACATCGTGATAGCTGTAGCGAATAAACCAGCCTTGCGGACTTTCAGTGGCGACCGAACAACCAAAATAGTCTTCCAGCCGTTTTCGGTCATTCGCCGAGCAGTTGTTGATCTGTACGCCGACTTCAACCGGCGTCACCCGATGCTGCGAAAGTGAGTTTGCCTGCCGTTGTATGAATGCAATGACGCATAGTAATGCCGCCTGCTTCGCTTCATTGCCGTGCAACGTCCTCAGTGATAAGGATGAACTGCTTGCATTGTGTGCAAGGCTCATATCCATCGTTGTAGAAATGACCTTTCCATAGCTCGCAGTGAGTTCGAGAACCTGTGCGAGTGAATGGCTCGTCATAATGGCTAGTCCAAGCCCATGGAGTGTCGGCGCCTGCATTTCCTGACCGCAGGTAAGACCAATCAGTTCGTCTCCCGTAGCGGAAATCACTGCCTCCCAAAAGCGGCGAACAGTCATGGCTGGATAGCGGGCATCCGGAACAGTGAGCAGCGTCGGATCCATGCCGATGCGCTCGAAGATCGCTTCTGGCGAAACACCGTAGCCGCGAACGGTCTGACAGATGGATCGAATCCAACTCGCAAGAATACTGTCGCCTAAAGGTAATAGTTGATCGTCGTCCATTGGGACGACCTCTGCTGGCGACCGTTCCAAAGACTGCGTACTCATCGCGCATTTCTCCGTCTGTTAAATTTGGCATTTCAAGATTACTCTGCACTGCCAAGCTTTAAAAAAAAGGCCGCAGAGAGTGCCTGCGGCCAAGAGGGAAAGATAAGGAGAAAATCTCAACCTGCGGAATTGGGGAATTTACGGCTTCCTTAGCCGTAGACAACTCCTTCTTCCTTTACAACACGAGTGCCGGACTCACCGGCCAAAATTTTCTCAATTTCCGAAAGCGCCCCGATAACAGCCGTCTTTCCAGTGCGCTCAACAAAACGGCAAGCGGCCTCCACTTTCGGCCCCATCGAACCCTTGGCAAAACCGAATTCACGCAGAGATTTCGGATCGGCTTGAACAATCTTCTTCTGATCGGGCTTACCCCAATTAATGTAGGCACCGTCAACATCGGTAGCAATAATGAAAAGATCTGCGTCAAGCGATGCCGCGAGCACGGAACTTGCCAAATCCTTGTCAATCACAGCTTCAGCACCTACGAGGCGGCCATTTTTATCAAAATAGGTCGGAACGCCGCCCCCGCCGCAGCAAATGACGATGTGGCCGTTTTCTACCAGTGTCTTGAGCGGTGCAAGTCCCCAAATACGTTTAGGATCCGGGCTCGGTACGACTCGGCGCCACTTGTCGTTATCGGGAGCAATGGTCCAGCCGTGCTGTTTGGCGAGCTGTTCGGCCTCTTCTTTCTCGTAGACGGGGCCGACTGGTTTGGTCGGGTGCTCAAAGGCCGGATCATTTGGATCAACCTGTGTCTGCGTGAGAATAGTGGCTAAGGTAGCGGTTTTCGGCACATAGTTGACAAGTTCTTGCTGGATCATGTACCCAATCATGCCGACGGATTCAGCACCAATCACGTCCAAGGGATACATCGGAACTTTCTTATACGCATTGTTTTGCAGTGCAAGCAGCCCCACTTGAGGACCATTGCCGTGCGTGACAACAAGTTCATTACCAGCATAAGCCTTGGCAATCTGTCTGCAGGCCAGGGATACGTTTTCACGCTGGTTTTCGCAGAGCATCGGTTCGCCGCGTTTTAAAAGGGCGTTGCCGCCAAGTGCGATGACAAGACGCATGATTCAAGTCCTTCTTCAGAAATGTTGGGTGTCAGAGGGCAACTTTGCCCTCTCTCAAACTCCATTGAGGGGGCGGACCAGCCCATGAGCTTGCTGGCTCGGCCTGTTTGATGAGTCCCCGCAGAGAAAATCGAAACTCTGCGGCAACTCTCACCTCAATCGAATCAGTTGACGCCAACGACGGCGGCCAGGAGCGCCATGCGCAGGGCTACCGAAAAGCCGATGGCACGGAAATAAAGTTGATGTTCAGTATTGTCGATACCGAAATCAAATTCCCCAGGATTGCGCGGCAGAGAGTGGTGAACACCGACAGTCTTGCCAGTCTTTGCCTTGATATTGCGAAGCATTTCAAGCGAAACGTAGTAGTTCGCCATCTTCTTTTCGAAATCCGCACGGTTCGGGTCATCCTTTTTCACCGAGCAGCCCGGCAGATAAATGAGATCTACGTTTTTTTCCGCATAGAGCTCTTCGTTCTGCTTCATCGTGAGATCAAAATGCTCTTCGAAATTCGCATTCATCTTGATGAGTTTCTGGCGAACCACTTCAGGCGTACGCAGCTCACTTGTACCTGTATAGATGATCTTTGCCCCCATAGCTGCCAGCGCCAGTGCGAAGGACTGTCCTGAACGGGCACGAGAAAGATCCGGTGTAGCGATAGCAACGGTCACCTTAGAAAGATCGCCAAACGCGCGCCAGCAGGTGTAGGAATCGAGGAGCCCCTGGGTTGGGTGCGTCACATGACCATATCCACCCGAGATAACCGGCGAGCAGTGACCTTCAATTTCCTTCAGTGCACCGAGCGCTTCCTTGTCGTCAGGATGCCGCATGACGATCACATCCGCATATTCGCTCGTAACGCGCAGACTGTCGGCAAGCGACTCGTTCTTGGCGACCGACGAATTATGCGTCGGATCCGCCTCCGTAATCACAGAGCCGCCAAGCCGATGCATTGCGTTTTCATGTGAACAGCGAGTACGGGTAGAAGGCTGGAAAAAAAGCGTATAGAGCACTTTGCCCTTCAAAAGATCCGTACCGGTTCGCATGAACGGTTCAAGCATCTTTGCCGCTTGAAAAAGCGAGTGGATTTCATTGCGGGAAAAGTCATCAAGGAATGTGATGTTGCGCCCGCGCATGTGAGTATTTTCGAGCGCTTCACGAATATCAAGATGCTTAAAGTTCTGGTCGAGAGCCATGATAAAAAGTTCCTTTCTTGAATGTTTAATAACCATTCCGCTGCAGGTGCAATTCGCGAGCGGAACCGTTCCAAGGTGAGCGACCTCGCACGCTCACACAAGGAGCGGATGACGAAATAAGCGTTTAATCGTCAGATCTCAACGTCGCGATTACAGTCTTTGGAATAGATGTAGGAGAACGGGCCTCGACCGATGCCATAGGCTGCCTGCACGGAGAAAGCTCCCATCCAGAGGAAGTCTTCCTTCTTTGTGAGATACCACGTGTCGTCAAGCAGATAAGTGCCTTCTCCCTCATAGATGTAGGCGCCATGCTCCTGAACATGCGTCTCACAGATGTTGTGCGAAGCGCCCGGGTCGAAAGAGAGAATGTGCATATTCATGTCAAAGGCTTCATTCACCGGCAGGAAATCCTTGACATGGACATTGGCCATTTCGTCGTAATCACGGAAGGCAATTTCATTGATGTTCCCGAAGACTGTCCAAGGTTCAAGCCCTTGCGGGTGCGGGATATAACGCTGCTTATAGAGCAGAATGCGGCCGACCTTGCCATTTACATTACGCCAGCCGATACCTTTTCCCGCAGGGGCATAGCAGTAGCCGCCCTGTGTCAGGTTCTTTTTTTCCCCGGCCACATCCGCTTCCAGCTCGATTTCCCCGTCAAGCACATAAAGGAAGGACTCTTCATGCGGCAGAGTCGCGTAGGGATACTCCGTCCGGGCATCGGGTCCAAGCGTACCGATGAGCTGCACAAAGCCTGCTCCGATCTTAGGCGAGCAGAGAATCGTCATCTTGGCGTCAACAATCCCGGGAATCGTGTTAATAACACGTCCCTGAGGCGTGATGATGGCAAAGTCGCTTTTGACGACTGAACGATTCGAGAGTAAATCCTGCGGATAACCAGACATTTAAAATCTCCTTCAACGCACTGACATTTAGGTTTTGACTTTCCATCTACAGAGGCAAAATTTCACCTGCCTTCAAGGAAAATTCATGACGGAATTAATTTTCCGTTATTAAGTAATATAGTCATTTAAAGACATTTATCTATAGCTCGTCGCGTCAATTTATTATCATTACGTGCCACAGCATTTACAACAGATAAATAATAAAAATGATATATTTCATATAATTAAAGAAATCCAATATTTGTCACATCCAGCAATCAACACAATGTCGTGTCGTCTCAAATCAAATAATGACAAATAGACCGTCTTTGCACGCCAAGGAATACTTATATGAATACATAATGGCAAAAGCCGTATCGAGGCAATCGACACGGCTTTTAATGAGCGTTAATTATTAGATATTAAATTCGCCTTACGCTGTCCCTAAAGTCATCGGCGTGCAATACAAAGATAGATAGCGGCAGCAAGAATTCCACCAATGAAAAATGTAAAGTTCGCCCATCCCGTCCCATTATCCAAAAGCATGACCAAGATACTGGCCGCTCCGGCAGGAAGCAGTGCACCGACGGCCTGCCAATTGACGCCGTGTCGGTACCAATAAAGACTGGTGCTAGATGTGCTGTAAAGATCCGCAACACTTATCTTGCCTCGTTTAACAAGGTAATAGTCGACGATCAAAATGCCGTACACCGGCCCAATCAGTGCAGCCAGAAGATCGACCGTGAGGTGAATAACCTCCGGAGAACTGAACAGATTCCAAGGCAGAATCAGTACGGAGACAATTGAGGCCAGCATACCTCCTTTGCGCCAGGAGATGTATTTTGGAAAAATATTGGAGATATCAAAAGCTGCCGAAACAAAATTCGCCACGATATTGACGCCGACAGTTGCCACAAGCATCGTGAGTCCCAAAAGGAGAACGGCGGCTTTGTTGTCGAGTCTGCCCATGACAGCGATAGGATCGACAATCAACTCTCCGAAAACAGCACGTGTTCCTGAGATCGTCACAACGGAGATCAAAGAGAAAAAAAGAAAATTGACAGGCAGTCCCCAAAAATTGCCCTTCTTCATGTCCGATATAGTCTTCGCATACCGTGAAAAATCACCAAAATTGAGTGTCGGACCTGCAAAATAGGAAACAACAAGCGCTGCTCCAAGCAACATCGTCCAAGCCGTTTGTGAAACACTCATCTCGGTTTCTGACAGCGTAAAGCTGATGTTCTCCCAACCCGCTCGGCCGACAATGAGAACCATGAGACCAAGCATCGCCAAATATACGATCGGCCCAGCCCAATCCATGAAACGGCGAATGGCCTCCATACGGCATAAAAAAAGCGCCGTTTGCAGAAGCCACATCACGAGAAAACACCCCCATCCTAGAGGTGACAGCCCAAAATAACTGCTCTCATGGTATGAAATAAGACTGGGAAATTCATAAAGCACCACCACCATGAGAGCGGCGCTCGCAAGATAGGTTTGAATACCGTACCAAACAATGGCAATGATGCCGCGAATGAGGGCCGGAATATTGGAACCGAAAACGCCGTAGGTCATTCTGGAGATGACTGGAAACGGAATGGCAAACTTCTGACTCGGCACACCGATGATGTTGGCGAGCACCAAAATAATCAAGATGCCGGCAATCAGCGAGATAAAAACCTGCCATCCGGCAAGGCCGAGCGAAAAGAGCGTGCCAGCGAAGATATACCCGCCCGCACTGTGCACATCTGACATCCAGAAAGCGAAGATGTTGTACCAACTCCAGGTTTGTTGGGAGGGAATGAGATCCTTATTGGCAAGGATGCTTTGAGGGATGTCTGCAGCCATATCAATTTTGTCTTTCATCTTATTTCTCGCCCTTCGAGACGCTTCTCCATTCCTCCTCTATTTTCAAAAGACAAGTCATTTAGGTCATTGGCTACCGACGTCAAAAAATAATCATTACGTGCCAATATTAGACTTTTTATGTAATATTTAAAAATTCATATATACCAATGCAATCTCTCATGTATTAGTTATACATAACAACCGATTCGGCAAACAAATGACGTGTATTAACAAGAAAAAAAGGACACCCAGAAACTTCTAGGCATCCTTTTTTTGATAGAGATCCTCGCCACTTATCCGATCTGCATTCTTCTTCCAATCGGTCGGGCTGACGGTCCATTTTGGAGGGACCACACCTCTTCACCGCGCACTAAGGTACGCACAATGCGGCAACCGATTTTGCGCCCCTCATAGGCTGAGAATTTATTTTTGTAAAGCAGATGATCTGCTGTCAGCACATAAGTCTGCGAGGGATCAATGAAGGTTAAGTCTGCATCCATTCCCAAGGCAATTTCTCCCTTGCCTTTCAAACGGAATCGCCTGGCTGCATTGGAAGCGAGCGCGCGAGCAAGCACCACAGGGCTGATGCCGCGCTTGAGCACTGCCTCATCAAACATCGCATCAACACAATTCTGACATCCGCTGATGCCGCCCCAGGCATCGAATGCATTGGGTGAAGCCTTCAGGTCAAAAGTACATGGAGAGTGATCGGAAACGAGCATCTCAATGCGCCCGTCGCCGAACAGCTCCCACATGCGTCGCTGATGGGCACGATCCCGAATGGGTGGAGAGCACTTTGCCTTCGGTCCGATGGCATCGAGGTCTTCAGTGGCCAACAAAAAGTAATGCGGACAAGACTCAAAACTCGCATCCACGCCGCGAGCCTTTGCCCGTTCAACCTCCTCAATGGCTTCCGGACAGGAACAATGCGCAATATGTATGCGGCAGCCTGCAGCTTCAGCAATCATCAGTACGCGGTGCACAGCCTCCACTTCGGTAAAAATCGGGCGGGATGCCACATAAGCAGAAAGTGACGTTTCGCCCGCGGAGCGAGCTTCGGCGCCAAGTCCATCCGTGATGGTCGCATTCTCACAGTGCACGATCAGCAGACCATCCTTTTTCGCAATTTCACGGGCCCCACGGAAAAGCTCAAAGTCGGTGACATTTTTAAAGTCACCCGGCTTACCGGAGCCGCATGTCGCAACGAAGGCCTTGAACGCCGCAACCCCTGCATCCGCGAGCGGTGCCAAATCCTTGAGATTCCAAGGAACGAGCCCTCCCATCGGCGCATAATCGACCCAACATTGCCCTTCGGCTGCCTTGAGTTTGATCTCCAGACTTGGAACATCCGTCGTGCAAGGGATCTGATTCAGCGGCATTTCTGCAAATGAAGTAATTCCGCCGGCAGCCATTGCCTGTGTACCAGTACGATAGCCTTCCCATTCAGTGCGGCCGGGTTCTGAAAGATGCATGTGCACATCAACCATCCCCGGCAACACATACTGTCCGAGCGCGTTAATTTCACGTGCAGCCCGTTCGTCGATCGTTGGTGCCATGGCTGCGATGACGCCGTTTTTCACGGCGATATCCACCATTTCTACCGCATCAGGAAGGACTGCCATTCCTTTTTTGATAATCAAATCAAACATGCTTGCGATCCTCTCTCAGATCAGAAATTGAGATTGAACTGCTGCTGCAGATAGAGCGCAGCACAACATACGGCACCGAGCACCAACATGAGCGGCGTATAGAACCGCAGCCACTTTGTATATTCGACTTTAGCGATCACAAGAGTCGCGACAAAAAAGCCCGAAGTGGGAAAGAAGATGTCTGTAAGCTGCCCGCCCCAGGCATTCGCCGAAACAATGGCTTGCTGAGAAACATCCAGCAGAGAGCCAAGCGGCGAAAGGATTGGCATCGTCAGAATCGTGAGTGCCGTGGCGCCTGGAATCAAGGCGTTGAAGATGGCTTGTTCCCAAAAAATAGCGATTGCAGAAAGCGCCGGCGGCGTTGTGGCCAAAAGCTGCTCGAGCCAATAAACAATCGTGTCGGTAATAACGCCCTTGTCCATAACCACAGCAATGGCAGAGGCTACGCCGCACAGAAGAGCACCGACCATCAAATCCCGCATGCCCGCATTTATGTCATCGCAAATCTCCTGAGCAGTCTTGCCGGCAATGATGGCTGCGATGATACCGATCGTGAGAAAAAGGCCGCCGATCGCCTCAAAGCCAAGATTCATTGACAAAATCAAATAGACTGCGAAGGGAAACATGACGAGGCAGGAGATGCCCGCCCACGTCTGTCTTGACGTGAAGACAAGCTCTCGATTCCCCGATTTTTCACCTTCTTCAGCTGCAAGCTTTTCTTTAACTTCGATATCCGTGTCGTAGGTAAGAGACTTCTGTGGATCCTTCTTGACACGTGCCGCATAAACCATCACATAGACGATGGAAATCAAAATCACTACAGCCAGTACAACAGCGCGCAGGCCGGAACCAGAAAACATCGTCACTTGAGCAATTTGCTGCCCCATGCCGACGGAGCCGGGAATCGTAATGCCGAAGGTAAAGCCCATACACGGAGAAAGCAAAGCAACGGCAGTTGCAGTCATTCCGTCGTAGCCGAGTCTATAAAAGAGCGGCAGAAAAACCGGCAGATATGCGAGCGAAAGTTCCGGCACACCAATAAAAGCAGCAAGGAGTGAAAGAACCAACATCAAAACCGGGGCAACGAGGAATTCAGATTGCCCGACAGCCCGTGAAAGGCGCTGCACGCCGAGGTCAATCAGCCCTGCACGTTTGATGAGCCCCATGCAGGCTCCGACCATAAAAGTCAAAACGACAATACCGGCAGCACGTTCAAAGCCATATGGAATAGCCGTGATGATCTCAAGCCATCCGGCTGGATGTGGTTCAACCGCATGGTATGTATTGGCGACTACCAGATTTTGAACACCGTGAACGGTCTCAACTACATGGCGGTCATACTGCCCAGAAGGCACGATGTACGTAAGTACGGCCATCAAGAGTATGAAGATCCCGAGAATGATGTAAATATCGGGCATCTTGAAGTTTTTTTTCTTCTGTGCTGACTGCGGGAGATCCTGCTTGGGCATTTTGCGATCCTTGAGAGTGGGATGCTCTGCTCGAGGAGTTGGACAGTGTCTCTTGGCGCCTAGAGAGGTCCGTGCGGAGCAAATTGAAATTCGTTTGCAAAGTTCCAGAACCGACATTCAATTGGTTCTTGCAGCTTTTTCTATCTGAAATATAGGTTGGACTCCCTAGATTCATCGATGCCCGTTGGCGTCAACGTATTGTCTTTAGGCGCCATAAATGCCGGTTCGATTGAAAAGGCTGCGGCGGTTAGAAAGCGCGTTGCTTAAGTCCCTGAATGCAATCACATCAAATCGATCGAATAATCCGAGGTTGGCTCAGCCAGTGACGCTGGGAGCTTTGTAATTGACGCTTAATGACACCCGGTCGACCGCCTTGCCGATGACAATGAACCTGAAGGTTCTCTCATCCAGACCAGATGAAGCTGCTATGAAGTTATCCTCGCCTTTTCTTGCTATTTGTCTGGCAGCGACCCCCCAACGCAGCCAAGAAGCTATAACGATATTCGAAGGCCTAACTGGGATATGTCGGCCATCAATCAACTACACCGGACAAACGGCAGGCCGGTTTGTGGCGCCAGAGTCCTGCAGTGATGAGGTTGCCGTTGTGCTCCTGATCAATGCCGCTGCTGGAACCGCGCCTTTTGTACGAAACCTGCCGATCTTGGTGCTGCAATTTGAACCTGAAGTGGGTACAGGCACAGAGGTTCAAGGCAAAGTGCTCTGCCATTCAAAATGGGACTCACCAATGTGCGGTCTTTGTCTTGAGGATGCTTCGCATCTCGAAGGACTGCCCGTCAAGCTGAGCGAAAACCTGCCCACCCGGCAAGCCTGTCCCTGGGGTGATGATGTTGCCCCAACACCTCCGGCCTCGGCAGCCTACCTGATGCTTTCCGGCGGCTGTATTCATACCCGAACGCAGACTGCCCAACGAATCCTGCGGCGTGCGGCATCCATTATGTTGAGGCGGCTTGACGCAGTCCGTGAACGGCTAGCCGAAAGCTCTGCCCTGGAATCCCTCCTTACCGCCCGAAACTCTTAATTCCGTCCTGCATTATTTTGGAGAAAACCATGGTGAAATCCATCTCGCTTCCCGCTCCAGCCATACTGTCCGCTCCACTTAAAGATGCGCTGTCTCAGCGCCGTACCAATCGTGAATGTTCAAGCGAAGCGCTGACAGATGCTGAACTCGCCGCGCTCCTTTGGGCCTCTGCCGGCATCACCGCCGATGATGGCCGACGAACAACGCCTTCTACGCTCGATTTGCGCGCCGTCTCTCCCTATGTACTGCGTAAGGACGGTGTGTGGCGCTGGGATGCCGCCCAAAATGAACTCGAACAGCTTGCCTCTGAAGATGTTCGCAAGGTATCGACTGCATATCAATTTGAGTACGTCGAAAAGGCACCGGTAACGATTGCTTTCGTCGTCGACACTGAGCGCGCGAAGACCGCTCGTCCGACGGGACCATATGTGGACGCAGGCACAATGGGGCAAAGCTGCTATCTTGCCGCCGCATCACTTGGACTTGCAGGCTGCATCCGGGCGTCTTTTGACCATGATGAACTGCGCAAGGCCATGACCCTTGACGAACGTTTTGAGCCCATTGTGCTTTTCACCTGTGGCCGACCGCTCTCATTTAATAGCAACAGCAGATAAAAGCTTCTGTCATCAGAGCAACAGCCAAAAGAGGTCAGGAGTATGTTGGTTCGCGATAATAACGGTCGTCATTACCCTCTGTCGTTTTACGCACCAATGTCTCTTCACAGCTTTCCTTCAGACAACGAAGCGGCCTACATCCGCCTCTACCCAGTGCTCGATGCACTTTCACTCTTATTTCTGCAGCCTGAAAATTTGGGCGCCTCCGACGCACTCGTCGACGCAGGCGACGCGCTTCTGGATGAGGAAGGCATTTCTGCTGAGACCCGGGAACGGATTGGTGCAGTTGTTCCGCCTCAGGACATCGAAATCGCTCAAGCCTATGCCCGACTCTTTCTGGGCTCCGGCGCCAAGACAATCCCGCTGTGCGAAAGTGTTTGGACGAGTCCGCAGCATCTCCTTTGCCAAGGCTCGGAATTGGAATGCCGCAAGGCTTATGCCGATGCCGGACTTGAGCTCACAAGCGGACCGGTTGTCCCTGAAGACCATCTCGGACTGATGCTCGCCTTTCTTGCCGTCACAGCGATGCGCGCAGAAGCCCCGAAAGGGCTCGAATTCTATGCAGAACATCCGGCAAAGTTCGTACCGAACCTTGTAGAGGCCATTTATGCAATGGGGGACTCGGCCGGTCCTTACCTCGGCATCGCCGCCATGCTGATGGGCATTCACGAACTGCTGACGCCAAAGAGCGCCTGACCGCTTCGCCTCCATCTAATATTCTGCGCCCGCAGATTCTGCCGATCTGCGGGCGCGGATTTTTCAAACCCAAAAAACTTTAGACGCGAGGAGACATTGCAGCCGCATCCAAATGTCGTCCGACATAGCGGATTTTGGGCTCGGTGCCGGCCGCAGCGTTCATGGGTTTAGCCGCAGCAATCAACTTCTCCGCTTCCGGTGCGGGCGCATCAAAATCTACCCAGGTCATAGCCCCGATGCCGCAGGCCTCCACGCAGGCAGGCGGACGGCCTTGACTCGTGCGATGTGTGCAGAGCGTACAGTGTTCCGCACGGCCGGCAGCGTGCCTTTGCCAAGGCTCGAGTTCGCGGATAGCAAGCGGCGTTTTGCCGCCGAAGTAATTGGTTTCACCAGACGCATTGAATTTCGGAGCGCCGTACGGGCAGGCGCGTTCGCACATCCGGCAGCCAATGCACTTTTTCTGATCTACCAGAACTTCACCCGCAGGGCCGCGGTGAATAGCCTTGACCGGACAAACCGGCATACAGGCGGGCTTGGCGCAGGGCCTGCAGCTCACCCGTCCGATCTCC
>OBXE01000326.1_pt1 | contig 30496 bp, 37 predicted proteins | sample 1495391 | NCBI WGS metagenome assembly OBXE01 (sample SAMEA2580146, study PRJEB22360) | human gut metagenome | biome: human gut; feature: human-associated habitat; material: faeces | place: Denmark | collected 2008/2010 | reverse complement strand
CCAGCCGGCTTGGTAGCCGATGACGAACGCCTCGGCCGGACTGTCGTTGCCCAGCCCTGATGAGGCCAATGCGTTGAGGGCCTGTTGGGTGAGGTCAATCGATTCGGCCATGAGTCAGTCCTCCAATTTGATGTCCTGCATTTCGTGCAAGACCGCTTCGCAGGCGGTCTCGAGTGCGTTCCGCATGCTGCGGGCGCGGTATCCGTGTTCGTTGAGGTTGAACAGGTCGGGATGACCCCGACCCCACTGGTCGAAGCCGATGGAGGCGATGGGGATGGTTTCGACCAATCCGGTATCCGCGTCCTCGTGGCGGTATTGGATGGTGACGGACTCTTTCATGATTCCTCCGCGTCACTCATGAGATGCAGGGCCCATCTGCCCAAGGCGTCCAATACGGGTTTCCGTACGGATTCGTCGTGCAGCATGCGGGGATGGCATCTGTACAGGGCTGACTGTCCTTCGGTTTCGATGCTGCCGAGGGTGACGGTGGCGCCGTCTTCCTGGTCGAGCATGATTCTGATTTTCTTCATGACTTCTCGCTTTCAGTGGGTGCAGTGTTGGCAGCAGGGTTGTGGGTGGCTGAGGCAGATCCGCCTGCTGAGTTCGCAGTTTGCGCAGGGTTCTTTCCATATGGGTGAGTGGGTGTTTCCCATGGTGTTTTTCCTTTCTGTTGGGTGTTCGGCGTGTTGCTTGTGGTTTGAATGGTTTGGGAACCACTTGTGGTGGTCTCGGGTTGTGGCATCCAGTGGTTCCCTGTAGAATTGCGATTACAAATCGCAAATTCTTTTCACGGGAACCACATGTATGGTTTTGCGGGTGGTTCCGGGAACCACTGGGAACCACTGGGAACCACCTAGAAGTCATCGATTCCGAGATCGTTCGGTTCAGCCTCCCCTCGTGAGAGTTCGTTGGCCTCATCCTGTGTGAGCCTGTCCATGTACGAGTCCGAAGCGGGGTCGTCCACCTGCCGGTATGGACGGTTGGACGAGTAGATGATCGTATTATTGGCGCCGGAGCGTTTTGAAAGGTATTCCTCCTCGCAGAGGGTCGTGACCGATTCCTTGACGGTGCCGCGTCGCGCTCCGCTGCCGTCGTCTTTAAGCTCATGCATCAGCTGGTTGAAGCTGATTTCGCCGCTGTCCTGGATGATCGTGCTGATTTTTTCCATGAGTCCGGTCGCCCGGAATCTTTTCGCCGACTCCGTGTCGCTGGGCATCATGTTGGGCCGGGCGATGGTGACGCGCATGAGTTTCGGATCCGTGCTGTTGATTTCGATGCGTGCGGCTTCGCGCAGGTGGCTGCCGTTGCTGCTCCAGCTGACGGCGCAATGCTCCTCGATCTCGCTGATACGGTCCTTGCCGCTTTTGATGACGATGGTGCCGCGCACGCCTTTGCCGACGGGTTTGGTCATGTCCACGCTGTAGCTGATCCCGTCGATGAGGGCGAGTTTCTGCATCGAGCCGCCGGCGTAGCGGCCCCGATTGTCCTTGCTTTTGACGACGTGGTCGATGAGTACTACTGCTGGCCCGCAGGCGCTGATGAGTCGGGGCATGGTGTTGTACCAGGCGGCGATGTCGTCACCCGAGTTGCTGTCGAGGCCCGCGTAGGCGAGGCAGCTGGTGACTCCGTCGATGATGGCCAACGTGGCGGTGCCCGCGTAAGCGAGGGTTTCGCGCCAGCCGTCGAGGCTGGTGGGGCTGGATGGTTTGGCGCTGGGTCGCACGTAGTGGAGATGCGTCACGATGGCTTCGCTGGTTACGCCGAGCAGCAGGAGGCGTTTGACCACGTTGCGTGCGGAATCCTCATAGTCGATATAGATCACGTCATGTCCTTGTTTGAGTTCCTGTGCGGTGGCGATTTGGGCGAGCATGCTTTTGCCGCAGCCGGGTTCGCCGTGCAAATCGTTGACCGCGCCCCTATAGAAGAGTCCTTGTCCGTCCTCGCGTTGGAACACGGTGGGGGTGGGAGGCAGTTCAATGCCGGAAGCGAGCTGGGTGAGGTCTTCGAACTGCCAGCTGGAGGAGGCGTTTTTACTTGCCTCGTAACTTTCCATTGAACCGTTTTGAACCTGAGATGCGGGTGCAGAACCGTTTTGAACCGGCGTCGTTCCAACGTTTTGAACCTGCTGTGGGTGACTTTCCCCCATTTGATTCGCAATCGTGTTTTGGGTGGGTTCGTTGAACTCGCCGGGCAGCATGCGTTCGATTTTCGACTGCTCGCACGGATCCGCGTGCGACTGTATGCCGTTGACCTTCTCCATCGCGCCACTGAGAATGCTGGCCCATTCGCGTGCCGCCTCACGCTCCTTGCCCTGACGGTCGGGGGCCACCTCGACGATGAACCGTGGCTTCAATTGGTTGATGGCGTCGAGAGCCCCCCGGTGTCCCTCCTGCGCGAAGTTAACCAACGCCCAGACGGCCTGCAACGTGGTGTCGTGGCGACTGCCTTTGCTGGCCGGGTTTGACAGCGTTTTGTTCAAAAATGTGTTGATGGCTTTGCACATGCGGGCGTCGTATGTGCCGGTTTCGTGTGGAATCAGGGTATTGAAGGCTGGTTTCGGCGTCGTATGCTCCGGTTTGCGCAGATAGTCCACCCACTTCCACGGCAGGGTAGCCAGATCGCTGATATGGGGGATCTGGCTGGTGGTCGAGCCGCTGGGAGTGTACCAGCAGTACATTTCGCCGCTCGGGTGGATCGACGGCCAGACCACGGAATACCGGTGGCCGGGCTGCAGGATGTCGACCCCCTCGATGGCTCCGCCCTTCCACGCCAATCCCTCGGGCACCTTGTAGAACAGGTGGCGTGCCGGCGAATCGATGCCGTGCGACGTGCTGCTCCACGTGGCCGGCAATGCTCCCAGCTCCTGGCTGAGTTCGCTGATGCCTTTCGCCCCGTCTGCCTTGACCTGATGGCCTTGTGCGGCGTCGATGTCCAGAACCAATACGCCTTCGGGGATGACGATGCCCGTGTTCGCAGTCGGATCCGACTGCGACCAGAGTTGCATCTGTTCGTCGGTGACGGGTTTGCGGCTGCGTCCAGTGAAACCGCTGGGTGGTGGGGTCTTGCGGCCTTCCGGCAGGGGGATGACCTGCATCCAGCCCGCCGCACGGTACAGTGGCGCGGCTGCCGCGTATCCGTAGATGTCGGTCATCCTTGAAACTCCTTTGATGTGATGTGAATATGTGTGGTGCCGTGCACGCCTTTGCATGCGTGCCGGCCGCTTGGATACGGCTACGGCGGTCGGGACTGGACTCAGTCCTTGTCGGAATCCTTGCTCTTGTGTCAGCCCAGGAGCACGAGTCTCACGCTCATGAGCTGGAGGCTTTCCGAGTCGACGTCACGGAAACCGGCCTGGTCGGAGGCGAGGGAATCCATGTCCTTCACCAGTTCGATCCACTGGTTCTGCAAATGTTTCAGCAGTTCGTCCATCAGAATTCACCTGTTTCCGGCATCTGTTCGGAGCCGCCGTGGTTCTGGGGTTGAGCCTGGTCGGTGACGGCGGTGACCGCTTCGACCGGCACGCCCAACAATGCGGCTATCTCCTGCGGGCTTTTGCCCATGGCCTTCAGCTGGTTGACCTTCATCGGATCCACCTGTGGTTGGCCGAGCTGTACCGGCTGAGCGGGTTGCGCCTGTGCCGGCGGGTTCCATGGGTCGACCGGAGCCGGCGCATATCCCTGATTCGGGGCCTGCTGGGGCTGCTGTGGCGCGTACTGTTGCTGCGGGTATGTCGGCTGGGCTTGCTGCATGCCGGGCTGCTGGGGTTGGCTGCCGTTCACGAGACTGTTGACGCTGGAAGCGGGTTCGATGTGGAATTCGAACACTTTCGGCGGCTGGGGCGCGTCGCCCCGCTGGCCGAGACCCACGAACCGTTCCGTGATGGTGTCGCCCGGCTTCGGGATCTTCACGCCCGCCTGACGGCAGGCATCGCGAAACGCCTTGAGCTGGATGCCCCAGCCTTTGATCCAGAGAGAACGGCGGCCGTCGTCGTCATCCACGCTCGGGTCGCGCAACTGGGTCTGGATGATGACGTGGATCTGCTCCTTCGGGCGTCCGTCGTTCCAGAAGGCGGGCTGCTTGGTCTGGAAGTCGTTGACCTGCGTGGTCTCGATTTTTTCGATGACGCCGGTCACCGAGTCTCCGGGCTGGCTGTTCGCGCCGAAGTACGCTTTGGCGCTGTTGCCGGCGAGCAGGTCGCCGAGCGAACTCAACTGGGCTGGCTGCCGTTGGGGCTGCTGGTAGCCGTAACCCTGCTGCGGGTAACCGTACTGTGGTTGTGGTTGTCCGAACATTGTCGTGTTCCTTTCGTTGTTTTTACTTGGTGAACTGGTATTCGGATTCGATTAGGGGGATGAGTCGGAGCCACTTGTCGGGAACGTCCGGCCACGGCTTCTCGTCGAACTCGGGAAGCGCGCTCATATCCGGCCACACGCGCCCCTTGCATGAGAAGCACTTGTCGGGGCCCGCCGCTGGCAGTTGCTTTATCCAGCTGTCGCGCACGTCGGGGCCCTCCGCCTGCTCCACGCAATCCATGAGGTTGACGAGCAGTTGGGCGCGGGCCAACGCCCATTTGCCGGGCTCCGGGTCGAACCTCGTCTCCCAGGGCAACGCATCACCCAGACTGGTCTTGTTGCGAGGCAGGAAGTAGATGCAGTTGCGTTCCACCCGCTCGCCCTCGTTCTGCAGGCCCATGCCGTAGAGCGAGGCCTGCACCCGGTACTGTTGCGAGGGGCCGTGGGCCTTGACCTTGGTGACGGTCGTGTTGCCGACTATCTTCCAATCGATGGTGCTATGGGTCTTGCGGTCCCACAGGTCGATGCTGCCGGTCACGTCATAGCCGCCATGCAGGCCTTGCAACCGGCCTACGGTGACCCGGTATTCCGAGCGCCAGCGTTCCACGAGTTCGGTCACGTTGTCCTCGCTTGTGTAGGGGAATTGGAATGCCGGCTCCCCGTTCAGCTCCCGGAACATGGTCTCGAAATGCGCGTGCACGCACGTGCCGATGAACGGCAGCCAGCCCGGGGAGCGACGCTCCGGCCAGCCCGCCAGTTTCGCGGCGAGGCAGTGCACGCAGTCCGTGCCCAGTTCGGACGGGCCTATCTCACGCTGCAGTTCGCGCGGAGCGTTGGCGATATCCGCTTCGATGAGCTGGCGAATCTCCGGCCACAATTGCGGCTCCTCCACCGTATCCACCCGGTTTTTCGGCGTTGCGGGCGGCTTGCCCATATCGGGCGCTGTTTGCGTCATGGGCGGTATGTCGACGGGTATCGCGTCACCCTGTTGGGCTTGTGCGACGGCGAGAATGGCATCATTCATACTCATGGTTCTTCACCTCCTTGAGAAAGTCGTTGATCTGTTTCTTGATGTCCGCGAGTGCGGTCCGGCTGAGCCGTGTGATGGCCACCGCCTCGTCCGAGTTGTCGAAGCGCAGCGTGTAGGTGCGGTCGCCGTCCTTCGCGATGGTTGCCGGCACGCTGCAGAAGGCCATCGAATGCACGGGAAAACCGGTCTTGCCCTGCGCCTCCAATTCGCGCGTGGCCTTGCGGATGCGTCTGGCGACGGTGAGGCCCAGCTCGTCGAGTCGTTCGGACCGGATGACGTACAGGTCGTCGGTCAGCTCGTTGCCGTCCTCGTCATGCAGGTCGTAGTCGGCGATGACGCTTTCCACGATCTGGGCGATGCCCAGACTGGACAGTTCCGCGCTCATGAGACCACCACCGTCGGCTTGCCCGACATCGCGTAGTCGGCCACCGCGTCCGCCGTCAGCAGTTTCTCCAACTGGCTGAGCGGGCGCGGCCGCAACTGGTAGGCTCCGGGGTACTTGGTGGCCGGGTAGGCTTTTTCGAACGTGCCGGCGTTGATGCGGCGCGCGCCCGGCTTGACCTGCACCTTCAGGTTGCCGGCCTGGTAGGTGCCGGCCGGATGCGAGTCGAGAATCAGGGATTTGAGATTGTCGATTTCCTCCTGTCGGCTGGCGATCTCGGCCTGCAGTTCGACGATGCGCGCCGCCTGCGCGGCGAACAATCCTTGGCGCAATTCCCCGTCCGGGTTCACGGCCTCCGTGGTTTCAATGGTTGACGTGTCATTCGCAGTCATTTGATGTGCCTTTCACGATGATTTGGGCGTAGGTGGGATACCACGCCGTCTGATGCTTGGTCTGGTTCGTGTGCCGGTTGCAGCAGGTGACCGCCTCGTCCAGTCCGGTGGGCTTGCCGAGCGGCCCGCATGTCCTGCAACGCGGCATCCAAAGACGCCGGTCAGGCATCCTGCCTGTCCTCGGAGGTGAGTCGCAGTCCGGCTATGACCTCCGCCGAAGCGTCCGGGTTGCGCAGCAGCTTCGATATGGCCGCGCCTTCCTTGACGGTCAGTTGGGTGATGGCGATGGCCGACGTGATGGCCGTATGCTGCTCGTTGGTGAGTATGATCTTGTCGGACAGCAACAGTTTGGTGGCCTTGTCGATGAACGTGGATGCGGCGTTCGTGATCCCGTTCGCGGTCGGCACCAGGGCCGCCAGTTCGAAGTTCAGGTCCTCGTCGGATACGAGCGCCTGTTGCACCATGCGTGGCTCGTTGATCGGCTTGCTCATGATTGTTCTCCTTGCTTGTTCGGCTCCCATTCCGGGAGCGGCTTGATACGGATAGAGAGGTGCGGCTCGTACTCGTGCCCGCAACACGTGTAGGGGTCGCCGCTCTTGCGCTTCCGGTAGCGGCCCTTCGACCCGTAGACCCATAGGTCGGGCATCCGCTTGCTGGCGTGGGATTCGACGACCTGCGCGTCGTCCACGTAGGCGACGCCGTTCAATGAATCCAGAACCAGCTTCAGCAGGTTGTCGAGGTCGGGCCGACCCCTATGGCTCATCCAGAACTCCGCCTCCAAGCGCACGGGGCATTGGAACGGTTTCGCCTGCGGGTATTTCAGACGGAATTCCGCGAACAGGCGTTCCTCCGCCCTGACGGTGCGTTTCGGAGTGATCGCGTGCCCGTTGTAGACGCGGGGCCTGCCCTTCGGCACCGGGTCGCCCGGCAAGCAGAGCGTGAACTCACTTTGTTCCATCGCCACCCCACTTCAAAAGAATCGCGAGGAATATGAGCGGCAGGATGATGGCCAGTATGAGCGAGCCGGTTATCATCCACTGCGGAGTGCCCACCGGGCTGGGGACACGGCTGTGCGTGGCCGCGAAACCCGCCAGCCAGCCCTCAAGGAACGTGAGGGCCAATAACACGGCCGACTTCTGGCCGTCCGTGAACCGTGGCTTCGGACGACGCATATGCCGCTTTTTGCGTAACGCTTCGATGCTCATTTCGCGGCCCTCGACTTCTCCATCGCCACGATGCCGGCCAGATCCACCACGTCGGTTTCGACCTGCAACACCTTGCGCATGATCCTCAGATCGCCCTGCATGTAGGCGTCGTAGCCGATCTGATGCGCCACGTCGAACAGATCGCCCAGCATGTCCGCATACCGCTGCCACTTATCCGCCTCGGACTGCGGTTCGGACTGACGGGTCTCCTCGTCCAGTTCCTTCTCCAATTCGACCTCCCCTTCGTTCAGGAGCCGTTCGATAAGCTCCTTCAGCGACATGTCCTCGGGCACCTCCACGCCGAAGGCGTGGATTCCGCTAACCTTGTTGTTTGACATCACTGATTTCCTTTCTGAATCTGATTGGTGATGTTGGGTGTCGGCGCAATACCTTGGACAGTGCAACGCCGACACCGCTTATTTCTTTTTCTCCCGGCATTGGGGCCGGGAAACCTTTATTTGCCGTAGACCAGTTCCTTGCGGGTGATGGCGCACCTGTTGTTCCGGTAGTCGATGACCTCGCGTGGATCCCACACCAGCCGACGGCCGATACGCTTCGGGGCCGGCGGGTATTTCCCGCCCCACCGGTCGTAGCAAGACCAGATGTAAAGAGTGCTCTTCGAAAGATTCAGGAATTCCGCCACCTTGCCAATGGGCCAACCGTCCTGTGCTTCTATCTGCTTGGACATGATTCACCACGCTTCTTGGCGAGCAGGCCGCGCCAGTCCACGGTCGACGCCCACTCGAATACCCGCAGGTAGTCCGCAAAAAAAACGCGGAGAACATCGATGGAATCCAGATAGGAGTGCAATACGTCCTTCGCTTCCTTCAGGTCACCGAACGTCCATTCGCTCCAATCGGGATAGAACGAACCGGTCACCCCGTCGAACGTGGAATACGTCAGGTCGAACCACAAGTCGAACATAGGAACCTTCGCTTTGAACACCGTCAGGAACAGGTCGGCCTCATCGTTCGGATCACATACCAATTCCATGGGGAAGGAATGTCTGTAAGAGTCCGACACGATAGGGTGGGTGAGAGATAGACGAAGATTTTTCTCAGGGAGAGCGCCGGCCATCACGCACCCGCTTTCCTGACTGAGCTCATCCCATGCCCGGTCAAACAAGGGGCGATCTTCTTCCGTGTAGGCGTAGACCTGAATGATGTGACCGTTCGGCAGTGTCAGATCAGCGCGTTGTGGGTCTCGACCGTTTCGCTCTCGATATGCGGCCTTGAGCTTCTTGCCGAATGTGCCACTCTTCGATCGCAGCTGCTTGGCGCTCAGATTCTTCTCCCGTAGATAGTCCTGTGTGTACAGGGGACGGGTCTTCGGGTCGAGCTCAGGTAGTTCCCCCAATTCCCGTGCGATCACGATGCGCGTCTTCGCTTCGAGGAAATCCGGGTGGACGATGCCCTGCGAAGCCTTCAACAGTTCGACTTGCATCATGCGCTCATGGTGAGCCGCCTCAAGCAGGTGTTGCGGACGCTGCACCTCGTATCTGCCGGTGCGCATTACGGTCGGCACTAGTTCGTGGTTCACCCAACGCTGGAACCGGATGACCATGTTGCGCGTGGCCTCGTCCTTGACTGCGCCGGGGCGGCGATTGTTCAAGGCGTGGATCAGGCCGGGCAGCGTGATGACGCTCATTTCTTGTTCTCCTCCAAGGGTGGGCACAATGTGCTTACCCTTTTCATCGGAGTCAAGATTGCGCAACATGTCCTTCGCGCTCTCGTATGCGAGTTTCTTCGCGATGGGGCTGGCGACGAACACCGGCTCGTCGGTGTTGCAGTCCAGTGCGGTGACCTCCGTATCTTCGAAACGAAGGGTCTGCAATGCGTTGCTCATTTGAGACCACCGTCCTCTGCTTCCACGGTTTCTACCTGTTCAATGCTTTCGATGTTGTTGAATGGAACGATTGTCGTAAGGGGTCCATCGGAGGAAGACCCGTCTTTGTCGAGCCATTGGACTTCGTAGAACGCGAAGCCGACGCCGGGGAGGACATCCACGTCAGCTGCGAACAGCTGACGGTGCCCCTTGAACCCGGTCTTGAGCAAGGTTGCTACGCAGGGGAAGTCGTCGCTCCACCATGAGGGGAGGTCGAGGGTTTCGATTTCCTTGTTGTCGGTTAGAATGGTGTTGTTCATTTGAACCTTCTTTCATTTGATCTCGGCATCCGTGGCGGCGGATGCCTTTTTCATTTCCTTGCTGTCTTCGGTCTCCACCGTGTTTGCAGTCAGCCAATCTTCGATGTCGCTTTGTCGGTACAAAACCGTTCGTGGCGTCGCTTGGATGTAGCGGGGGCCTTTCTTCTGGTAGCGCAGCTGGGCCAGATGATTGGGCTTGAGCCCGTAGTGCTCAAACACCTCCTTGGGGCTGAGAGTCGGACTCATAGCAATTGCCGGCATTATCAAAACCTCCTTTCACAAGTTGTCGTTATGAGAACGTGATTAACAAGGTAGCACAGAGTTTCAATATGACAACTTGTATTTTGCCTTTTGGCGTGTCGTGTTGTTAAATTGAGAACATGAGAATTAATGCAGCCATCTACGCTTATATAGATTCAATGAGAGCCGCCAAAGGCTTGACGTTGGATCAAATCGCGACTGAAGCGAGGCGCTATGGAGCAACATGGACACCGGGGTTCATTTCGGGTATGAAAAGAAATGCTTCTGCAGCCTCATTGTTCAACATGCTGATTCTTGTCAAGTCATTGGAGTCACTGACGGGAGAATCTCTTGTTCTCTCCGATCTTTTTCCTGGTGAAGGCGATATCAAATTAGATGGAGGAGCTTCAATTAGTAGAGAGGAGCTCCGCAAAGCCCTTAATGGAAATCATTTCGAATTATTGGGCGTACCGCCGAAGAAAATGTCCGACGATCCAGTAATACAACAAATCAATCAATCATTGTTGAATTCGATTCCGAGTATCATGGCAAAGGTCTCAGAATATTTAGTGTCAACCGCGCTTAACGGTCCAAACGAGATACGTAATAAAATGGTTCGCCATTCTCCAACCCTGTCCGAGCAAAGGGCGGCTAATAAGGTTAATATTACAGCCCCTGCTTTTGCTGCGATTTGTCTTTTAAAATACGGTCATTTCCTCGATGACGAAACTTCGCAACGAGCGGGTCGGAACGCCTCACCCCAAAAGCGAGGGCGAGAAACTCGCGGCGTCATTGAGGAAATCGATTTATGCCTTGACCACATGATTAACGATGGTTCAATTTATTTCCCCACTTTGCGTGACGATAATTCTATCGATCCGTCGACTCTTGATCTTGCCGCGAAGCATGGTGATATCGAGCGTGAGCAGGAAGCATACGAGGAAATGCCATGATCGACGTGGAGACCATCGCCCGTAAATGGGCCAACGTGTACGAGCTGGCGTTGCCGGCAGATCTTGAGGGCGGCTACGACGCGGCAAACAACCGCATACTCATCAGCGACCGGCTCACACCAATCCAACGCCGGTGCGTGCTCGCACATGAGATTAGTCATGCCCGTCACCACGACGTAGGATGCAAATGCGACTCCGCAACCGAGCGGAGAGCCGACATGGAGGCCGCACGCATGCTCGTCAACCAGCTCGAATATCAGTCCGCCGAGATTATCTTCGACGGCGACGAATGTGCCATAGCACGAGAACTCAACGTCATGCCCTGGGTAATCCGGGCATACAAAAACTGGCTGCACGACAGTGTGGCCGCCTAGGGAAAGAAGAAGCCATGGGAAGGCATTCAGCTCCGCGCAACGGGATGAATCGGTCGATTCCCCAACAAAGGGATGAAATCATTCAGCAATATCAGGCATCCCATGATGGCGTCATGCCTCCGGGAGCACTACCTCAACGGCAGGAACAAACGACTTTCATTCCCGAACAACCGGGGAATGCCCCTGATGCCGCTCGAATGGAGCAGCCGATTCCTCCGACCGTTGATCGGAATGTGCCGTTTTTCGGGCGCAAGCAGGAGATACTGCGGCTCCGCGAGGAAGTCGCACGTCTGAATGCGCAGATCATGCAGCTTGGTGCACTGGATATCAAGCAGCGTGAGGATCTGAAGCAACGATTGGATGCCGAAAATCATTCACTGGATTCCAGTATCGCATCGAAGAAAACCGAACTGAACCAGCTTGACGCAACCGTATTGAATCTCAGGGAATTCGGCGAATTACAGGAAATGGGATTCTACGACTACAAGAATCCGGCGGAAGACTCCGTGTCCTTGCAATCCAAACTAGCGGTCAATCGACAGGCGCAAAAACAGCATGTCAAGAACAAGACCGCGGTCCACGTAACGTCGAATTTCACCTTCAACAACTCGGCGGCAAAGGGCAGGAAATTCCTCAACGACATGTCCCGCATGGCTCTCAGCCTCTATAACGCCGAAGCCGAGAACTGCGTGAAAACGGTCAAGGCCGGCAATCTGCAAACATCGATAGCCCGACTCAACCGGTGTTCCGACCGAATCGATCGATTCGGGCAATTCATCGACCTGCGCATCACATGGCAATACAAGCAGTTGCGAATCGAAGAACTGGAACTGACCGCACGCTACATGCAGGCGGTACAGGCCGAGAAGGAAGCCGAACGCGAGCGTCGTGCCGAACTGCGCGAACAGCAGCGGGCTCAGAAGGAGCTCGAAGCCGAGATGGCTCGTCTGCGCAAGGAGCAGGAGCACTACCAGAACGTGCTCGAGAAGATGAAGGAGAAAGGCGATGTGGAGGAGGTCGCGAAGCTGGAATCGAAGCTTGCGGACATCAACAAGTCCATCAACGATGTGGACTACCGGGCCGCGAACATTCGAGCCGGCTACGTGTACGTCATCAGCGACGTGGGCGCGTTCGGCGGGCGCATGGTCAAGATTGGTATGACCCGACGCCTCGAGCCCATGGATCGTGTACGTGAGCTGTCCGATGCATCGGTGCCGTTCAAGTTTGACGTGCATGCCTTGTTCTTCTCCAAGGATGCGGTTTCATTGGAGACTATGCTGCATCACGAGTTCGAGGATAGGCGCGTGAACAAGGTCAACGCGCGCAAGGAGTTCTACTACTGCACGCCACAGGAGGTGCTGGACAAGCTCAAGGAAAAGGACGTGGCCGTGGTCGAATACAAGGTCGAGCCCGACGCGGAGGAATATCGCGTCAGTCAGGCCATCGCCGCGAAACAGAACATAGGAGCAGCGCCCGTGTCTGCTTGAGAAAAGAGAATTGCCCTACCGGTCTTGCACACCGATAGGGCGAGTGAAGAATCCAGCTAGTTCAAGAAAGAAGGACGCTTCACCCCCATATCCTACACGGGGCGAAGCCATACCTGAAATGTCAGTTCTTATCGTCCTCGTCAATCATGATGGGGGAGTAGAAGTAGAGTCTGTCCGTGGCGAGCGGTTCGAATTCCTTCGACCAGATGTCGAATTCGGGGTCGTTCTCATCCCGCCCCTCGTTCTCGAAGCCCGCGCCGGAGAAAAGGTGAACGCTGGCCTCGTTCCGGGGGTCGATCTGTGTAAGCACGTACGGGGTGCGCCCGTGTCTGGCGGCGTCGTTCGCCATCCATCGCAGCGCGCAGTCCAACAGTATCGCACCGAGATGCCGGCCACGTTCGCTCAACGCGGTGGCGATGAACGATATCGCGTAACCACTGGATTCCGGGGCGGCGGGGTCGTATCCGAACTCGCAGAAGCCGACGATGGGAGCGTTCGGGGTTTCCCCGTACTGGAGAACCATCCGGTACATCCCCGGCTCGTCCTTGACGCGGAGTCCGCGGATATAGCGCTGCACGTCCATCGCGTACTCCGGGCCGTTCGGCTCGCAGCAGACGAAGCGGCGCAATGCGAGCTGGTCGCCGGAGTCGCACAGGCGACTAGTGACGATCGCTATTCTCAATCTTCTGCGCCTTCTTCGCGAGTCGTGCCGGACGGTTCATCATCGCGCGGTGCAGTCGCATCCATTTCTCGTCCACGGCGTTGCGTGGCTTGCCGTCCTCGGGCGGCGCGTACGCCGGTATTGGCTTCACGCCGGTATCCGTCATGGTCATGGCCGCCTCCTTTCGATTTTGGCGTAAGGGGATAGCCTACGTGTTTCCCTTCCCCTTGTCAAATCCCATTAAAACACATCAAAACCGGTTAAAACACGTTAAAACTGGAAAACCGTACAAGTGAGTGAAAATCATGGCGAACATCACCAGATACAAGACATCGAAAGGCGAAGTACGTTATCGCGTCCGCTACCGCAAACCGGATGGCACGCAGACCGACAAGAGGGGCTTCCGCCGTAAAATCGACGCCGAAAACTGGGCGGCGGAACACGTCACCATCGCCAAGGCAACCAACAGCTACGTGGATCCGGAAGGCGGCAAACGGCTCGTCGGAGACCTGTATGAGCAGTGGCTGAAGGAAAAATGGCCGTTTTGGAAGGAAACCACACGGGTCAACGCCACCGACTCATGGAGGCTCTACTGCGAGGAGCGTTGGACCGATCGTCGAATCGGCACCATCACCCGCGCCGAGGTCCAGGCGTGGATCAGCGACATCATCGAGAACTCGGGCGCTCCATCCGTGAGCCGCCCGTACCAGACCATGCTCGGCATCTGCCGCATGGCCGTGCGGGACAAGCTCATACTCGACAATCCCTGTGAAAACGTCGAGCTCCCCAAACTGCCGAGGCGCAAGAGCCGTCGCGTGTACCTGACCATATCCCGGCTGATCGCATTCGCCGACGAATGCGCCAGAGGAAAGCATCTGGGAGCGGAGCGGCGAGCGCTCGTGCTGACATTGGGCTTCTGCGGGTTGCGCTGGGGCGAGGCGGCGGCGTTGAAGGCCCGTGACCTGGACTTCGGTCGGGGAGTGCTGCATGTGGGCGGCAACCTCGTGTACGTCGGGGCAAGATGGGTCGAGGGCACTCCGAAGAACAGCGAGGAACGCGACGTGCCCATGCCTCTCATCGTCATGGAAGCGCTGAAACCGATATGCGGGGCACGCGAACCGGACGAAAGGGTGTTCCGTGACCTGCGGGGCGGCCCGATCATGAAGCAGAGCACGGCGAAGACGACCGGATGGTGGTATCACGCGCTGGTGCGCCTGGGCTGGCCGAAGGAGGAATGGCCCACACCGCATGACCTGCGCCATACCGCGGCATCGCTGGCCGTGCACGCCGGGGCGAACGTCAAGGCGCTGCAGCGGATGCTCGGCCACAAGAACGCGAGCATGACGTTGGATGTGTATGCGGATCTGTTCGACAGCGACCTGATGGATGTGGCCCGTATGCTCGACGCCGCAGTGCAGGTGGAGACGGGCATGGAAAAATGTGGGCAAAATGTGGGCAAAAACATTTTGGAGCCCGTATGAAACCCTCAGAAACGTTGGAATCACGCCATTCCCATGAATGGTGATTCTTCAGCAAGTTGAAGGACGCACTGAGCTGAGAGCGGATGCGTTCTTGGCTCCCCCTCTGAGGGGAGCCAAGTCTGTTACTTCAGCAGGGAGCGGCACATGGAGCGGTATTCGTTGACGTAGCCGCCGCCGAAGAAGACGCAATGGCCGGCGATGGGGTAGAGCTGCCAGAGCGTGATGCGCTCCTGCCATCCGGCCTTCAACGGATGCACGGACTGGTAGCCCTCGGTGATTTCGCTCAGATAGCTCATGCCGAACAGGTGCAGCATAGCCAGATCCTCCTCGCGATGACCGCCATGTGCCGCCGGGTCGATGAGCACAGCCTCGGGCTGCCCGGAATCGGCGGTCCACATCACATTGCCGCTCCACAGATCACCGTGGATGCGCGCCGGCTTGTCGGACGCGGCTCGGCCCATCAGATCCGGCAACGCTTCAATCACGCGCTCGGTCAGTTCGACATCGCGCTTATCCAGCTCGCCACGCCTCACACCAAGGTTGACCATCGGGCGCAGACGTCCATCAGCGAAATAGCTGATCGGGTCGGTCCACTCGCCGGTATCCATTTTCACTGGGTCCTGCAATGGTCCGAAATAGCATGTGCCGTTATATCCGTCAGGCGCAGACCCGAAATATTCGGCACCCACATCATGCATATGGGCCAGAGCCGCACCAAAAGCTCGTGCCGCCTGAGGCGTGGGGGACGCGCTGCCCACACGTTCGATATCCAGATAATCCTTGCCCCAGCCGTATACCTGCACCACGCGCGGGCCGCCCTGCGCATGAGCCGCTCCCAACCATTCGAGTCCTCGACCCTCGCATTCGAAGAATCCTTCCGGCGCGAATGCCCTGCTTTTGCGATACGTGGCCATAATGCTCCCTTCGTCGCTTACGTACTATATCCACTTTCATTGTAGAAGCCGTGGATGTTACCGATTCTTAGTGTTGTTCTACACCCCCTTGGATAGGGTGTTCATCGTCATAACACATCAAATACTTAGAAATCACGAGGGGTCATGAATTTTTTCCAAGCGATCATTCTCGGCATCGTTCAGGCGCTGACCGAGTATCTCCCGGTATCCTCCAGCGCGCATATCCGTATTTTCGGCGATTTGATGCTGGGCTCTGATCCCGGTGCGGCGTTTACCGCCATCATCCAAATCGGCACCGAACTTGCGGTGATTCTGTATTTCCGTCACGACATCATCAATATCCTTACTCACTGGTTCAGCTGCCTGTTCGGCAAGAACGGCAAGGATTGGAAGGCCCGCATGGGCCGCGGCGACAATTACGCCACACTCGGCTGGAACATTATCGTCGGCTCGATTCCGATTATCATCCTCGGCTTCACTCTGCAGAACGTCATCGAGACCTCGTTGCGCAACCTGTGGATTACGGTAACCGTGCTGTTGGTATTCGGCATTCTGCTGTGGATGGTGGATGCCAAGGCTCGCCAGAACAAAACCATGAATGATATGACGTATCGTGATGCGTTCCTCTTCGGTTTGGGCCAGTCCATGGCGCTGATTCCTGGTGTGTCCCGCTCCGGCGGCACCATCACCGTCGGTCGCGCACTGGGCTACACGCGTGAGGCCGCTGTACGTCTGAGCTTCCTGATGGCCATCCCCGCGGTGTTCGGCTCAGGTTTGCTCGAAGCCATCAAGGCCGTGAAGAACTACAAAACCGATGCGATGTTCCCCGGCTGGGGGCCGACCCTCGTAGCCATGGTCATCAGCTTCGTACTCGGCTACATCGTGATCATCGGATTCCTGAAGTTCGTATCGAACTTCTCCTATAAGGCCTTCGCCATCTACCGCATCGGTTTGGCTGTGGTCGTCGCCTTGCTGCTGATTGTGGGCGTGCTGCCGGCCATCGATCCCTCCGTGGCGGCTGCGGCATAAGACGGGTCGATAGACGACTCCAATATAATGGTGCTCCCGCTGGCGGGAGCCGTCAGCGAAGCTGACTGAGGGTGGTCACTGGAATATGCCAGCAGAACCACCCTCAGTCTCGCTACGCGAGCCAGCTCCCGTCAGCGGGATATTGTGTATATAGGGCTAATTGCCCATCTGGCGCAGAAACGCTTCTGCTTCTTTGACTAGTTGTTCGGCCTGGGGCGCTCCCAAGGAAGCCTCCGCCTCGGCTTTCTGCTGCAAGTCGTAGTCGTGCTCCAAATGCTCCACGTAATCGTGAAGCTGGTCATTGCAACGAACCAGTATCGATGCCTGCGCCTTCCACTGTTCGGCTTTCTGCTTCAGATCTGCCGTATCGAAGGTGAAGCCGATATGCTTGCCCAACGCATCCAGCAATCGCATAGTGCCGGCAGAGCATTCGTCGCTGCCCAAATATTGGGGGATGGACACCCACATCGAGGAATGAGCAAATCCTTGTTGTGCGGCAGCTACATCCAGAACAGTAGGAATGCCTACCGGGCCGTTATACGACCGGTCTCCTTCGCATTGACAGTCTCCGTCGCTGACGGCGATGGGCAACGGACGGGTATGCGGGCAATCGGAGAACATCGAACCTAACGTAATGATCCGATTGACATCCAGCTCATCGGCAATGGCCAGACTCTGGCTACAGTATTCCTTCCACCGATAGTTTGGTTCGGGGGCGATCTGCGCATAGATATGCTTGCCTGCGTCCAACGTGATGTCGTAGAACGTGGTCTGCGGCCAGATAAGATTGGTGCGTCCCGAAACATGGCACAGCATAGGACGGGCAACCTGATAGTCATAGAAATCATCACATTTAATATGACGAATCTCGCGGGACTCATATCGCTTGACCAGATGGCGCACCGCGTTCGTCGCCGCCTGACAGGCATCATTCCATCCCTCGAATGCGGCGATCAATACTGCGCCGGTGTCCTTCGCTGCTTCACTCATACCTCTAGAGTAACTGGAGTTCATTGCCCGAAGCGCACGCTTTAGCCATAAGCGAGAGTATGCAATTACAGGCGACACGCCGCAGCTGGACGAACTACACGCATGTGTGTATAGTAAACACTCGTGCTTCGGCAGGGAGACCTCGCCAAGGAAACACACGCGGACATAGCTTAGTTGGTAAAGCGCAACCTTGCCAAGGTTGAGACCGCGGGTTCGAGTCCCGTTGTCCGCTCTAGGTCCGTGAGTTGACAGACCTTACGGTGGGTTAGCCAAGCGGTTAGGCAGCGGCCTGCAAAGCCGTATAGACGAGTTCGACTCTCGTACCCACCTCTCAGACCAGCGAAGCAATTCAATGGGATGAAATATGACCCGGGCGGTTGGCGCAGTGGTAGCGCACTTCCCTGACACGGAAGGGGTCACAAGTTCGAATCTTGTATCGCCCACTCGATGAATCGCCGGCAGAATGTTGCCGGTTTTTTCATCACAGGCTCGGGCGATTGGCGCAGCGGCTAGCGCACTTCGTTCACACCGAAGGGGTCGTAGGTTCGATTCCTACATCGCCCACTGGATTCCGCTTCTCACGGCGGATTCCTTTGCGGACATAGCTTAGTTGGTAAAGCGCAACCTTGCCAAGGTTGAGACCGCGGGTTCGAGTCCCGTTGTCCGCTCCACAACGAAACCTCGCTTCGGCGAGGTTTTTTCGTATTGGTTCAGATGCTGGTGGTATTTGTCGCACGCCCAACCTATCGTGTCCTACGTTGATTAACCAGTCCAGGCCTGCACATTAGTACCGTGGGCCCCGATAGCAAAGGACAAATCATGGCGCAAGCTACCATCTCCATAACCGTCAACGGCGAAGCGAAGGAGGTGGAAGCAACCACCACCGGCGTAGAACTGTTCGCGGAAGACAAGAACATCATCGCGGTCAAGATCAACGGCGAGAACCGTGACCTGTACACGCCGCTGAACGATGGCGACACCGTCGACCCCATCGCCCTCGACTCCGAAGACGGCCTCGCAATCATGCGTCACTCGGCCACCCACGTCATGGCCCAGGCCGTGCAGGAAGTCTACCCGAACGCCAAGCTCGGCGTCGGCCCCGTCATCAAGGACGGCTTCTACTACGACTTCCAGGTCGACCAGCCCTTCACCCCGAACGACCTCAAGGACATCGAGAAGCGCATGCAGCGCATCATCAAGTCCTCCCAGTCCTTCCGCCGTCGTTCCGTGACCGAGGAAGAGGCTCTGAAGGAAGAGGCCGACCAGCCCTTTAAGATCGAACTGATCGAAGACAAGGAAGCACACCTCGACCCGGCCGCCGCCACCGAGATCTCCGAAAAGGAGCTCAGCTTCTACGACAACGTAGACCGTGATGGCAATGTGGTTTGGAAGGACCTGTGCCGCGGCCCGCACCTGCCGAACACCCGCTACATCAAGGCCTTCAAGATCGAGCGTTCCGCCGCCGCCTACTGGCGTGGTTCCGAGAAGAACCCGACCATGCAGCGCGTCTACGGCACCGCGTGGGCCACCAAGGAAGACCTCAAGGCCTACCAGACCCGCCTGGAAGAAGCCGCCAAACGCGATCACCGCAAGCTCGGCGCCGAGATGGACCTGTTCTCCTTCCCGGATGAAATTGGCCCCGGCCTGGCCGTGTTCCACCCGAAGGGTGCCGCCGTGATCAACGCTATGGAGGACTACTCCCGTGAGATGCACCGCAAGCACCACTACAGCTTCGTGCAGACCCCGCACATCACCAAGGGCGGCCTGTACGAGACCTCCGGCCACCTGCACTGGTACAAGGACGGCATGTACCCGCCCATGCACCTCGACGAGGAGAAGGACGCGGACGGCAACATCACCAAGCCGGGCGCCGACTACTACCTCAAGCCGATGAACTGCCCGATGCACAACCTCATCTTCAAGTCGCGTCAGCGCTCCTACCGTGAGCTGCCGCTGCGCCTCTTCGAGTTCGGCACCGTGTACCGCTACGAGAAGTCCGGCGAGGTCCACGGCCTGACCCGCGTGCGCGGCCTCACCCAGGACGACTCCCACATCTACTGCACCCGCGAGCAGATGAAGGACGAGCTCACCAGCCTGCTCACCTTCGTGCTGAACCTGCTCAAGGACTTTGGCCTGACCGACTTCTACCTCGAGCTGTCCACCAAGGACCCGAACAAGTACGTCGGCTCCGACGAGATCTGGGAGGAGGCCACCAACACGCTCGCCGAGGTCGCCAAGGAATCCAACCTCGAGCTCGTCGACGATCCGTGCGGCGCCGCCTTCTACGGCCCGAAGATCTCCGTGCAGGCCCGCGACGCCATCGGCCGCACCTGGCAGGTCTCGACCATCCAGCTCGACTTCAACCTGCCGGAGCGCTTCCAGCTCGAGTACATCGCGAAGGACGGCACCCACCAGCGCCCGGTGATGATTCACCGCGCCCTGTTCGGCTCCATCGAACGCTTCTTCGCCGTGCTGCTCGAGCACTACGCAGGTGCCTTCCCGGCGTGGCTGGCCCCCGTGCAGGTGCTCGGCGTGCCGGTTGCCGACGAGTTTGCCCCGCATCTGGCCGGCTTCGTCAAGTCCCTTGAAGATGAGATGGTCCGTTGCGAGATCGACTACTCCGACGATCGCTTCGGCAAGAAGATTCGCAACGCCTCCAAGTCCAAGGTGCCGTTCATCCTCATCGTCGGTGAGGAAGACATGAACAACAACGCGGTCAGCTTCCGCTTCCGCGACGGCAGCCAGCTCAACGGTGTGCCGGTGGACACTGCTCGCGAGCAGATTCTCACCGTCATCAAGAAGCGCGTCCAGGTGAACTCCGCCGACGACTTCAACGCTGCTGTGGCTGAGTGATGTGAATGGTACTGGCTCCCCTCTCTGAGGGGAGCCAAGAAAGGGCGCGAAAATGACTGACGTGCGTGTCGATAATCCGGCGGACTTTCCGCCTCAGGAGGACACGGTCGAACGACTGTGGACTCCGCAGCGCATGACCTATGTGCTGCGCAACAGCGAGGATCGCCCAACCAAGCCCAAGACGAAGGAATGCCCGTTCTGCGTCGGACCCAAAAAATCCGACGAAGACGGCCTCATCGCCTGGCGTGGCACGCACGTGTTCGCCATCATGAACCTCTACCCATACAATGTCGGGCATCTCATGATTTGCCCGTACCGTCACGTCGGATTCATCACCGAACTCGACGATGCCGAACTGTTCGAATTCGAGAAGGCCACCACCCTCGCCATGAAGGTGATGGAGACCGTCTCCCGTCCGGACGGATACAACATCGGCATCAATCAGGGCGAGGTCGCTGGTGCCGGAGTCGCCGCGCACCTGCACCAGCATGTGGTGCCGCGTTGGAATGGCGATGCGAACTTCATGCCCATCGTCGCCCAGACGCGTACCATGCCGATTCTGCTGTCCGACCAGCGAGACGCCTATGCCCAGGCATTCGAACAGCTGGCCCCGCAGTATCATTTGCCGCTTGCCTGACCGGGTGCGGCACCCGCGCAACCGGTTTTATCGGTACGCGCAATAAGACAATCATCGGAAACATTACGGGTATGTCTGATTAACGGCCTACAATCGTTTCGTTTGACATCATCCGTTTCAATAATTGCTAGGAGCATTATGTCAGGTCATTCCAAGTGGGCGACCACCAAGCACAAGAAGGCCGCCATCGACGCCAAGCGCGGCAAGCTCTTCGCCAAGCTCATCAAGAACATCGAAATCGCCGCCCGCCTCGGCGGCGGCGACCCGGACGGCAACCCGTCCCTGTACGATGCCATCTACAAGGCCAAGAAGGCCTCCATGCCGGCCGACAACATCGCTCGCGCCGTCAAGCGTGGTGCCGGTGCTGAAGATGGTGCCGCCAACTACGAAGACATCGTCTACGAGGGCTACGCTCCTGCCGGCGTTGGCCTCATCATCGAATGCCTGACCGACAACCGCAACCGTGCGGCCGCCGAAGTCCGTTCCACCCTGACCAAGGGCAACGGCTCTCTGGCCACCTCCGGCTCCGTGTCCTTCAACTTCGAGCGCAAGGGCCAGATCGTGGTGCCGTCCGAGGGCGTGGACTTCGACAAGCTGTTCGAAACCGCCGCCGAAGCCGGTGCCGAGGACGTTACCGATGACGGTGAGGTGTTCACCGTTGTGACCGGTCCGTCCGACCTGTTCACCGTGCGCAAGGCTCTGCAGGAAGCCGGCTTCGACTACGATTCCGCCGACCAGGTCATGCAGCCGAAGAACGAGGTCGAGTTGAGCCTTGAGGATGCCCGCAAGGTGTCCAAGCTCATCGACAACCTCGATGACCTCGACGATGTGCAGAACATCTACTCCAACTGGACCGCTTCCGACGAGGTGATGGCCCAGCTCGACGAGGAGTAATCCTCGTGATTATCCTTGGCGTCGACCCCGGGCTCACACGTTGCGGGGTCGGCGTGATCGAAGCCGGCGAGCACCGCCGGCTTTCGTTTATTCACGTGGACGTGGTGCGGTCCTCACCGGATATCACCCAGGATCTGCGTCTACTGGCCATCTACAACGGCCTGTCCGAGAAAATGGATCGCTTCGCACCCGATGCCGTATCCATCGAACGAGTGTTCGCACAATCCAACCGCAACACCGTACTCGGTACCGCACAGGCCGCCGGCCTCGCCATGCTCGCCGCCGCGCAACGCAATATTCCCGTGGCGTTGCATACGCCTACCGAAGCCAAGCTGGCTATCACCGGTAACGGGCAGGCGCAGAAGATTCAGGTGGAGCGTATGGTGACACGTATTTTGAACCTCACCAAAATGCCGACTCCCGCCGATGCCGCCGATGCCTTGGCTTTGGCCATTTGCCATGCGCTGCGCCCGGCAGGCGCATTGCAGGGCGGCGAACGCGAACAACATCTGACCGCCGCGCAACGCCAGTGGGCTGAGGCCGCACAGAAATCCACGCGCCGCCGCATCAACCACGACCGAGGCATGTAGTATACTTTCGAACAGTTGTTCGAGTCTTGAATCCTGGAGCCCTGAAGGAGTACCTGTATGATCGGCATGCTGACCGGGCGGGTTGAATCGGTCGAAACCGATACCGCATTGATTGATGTTGGGGGAGTGGGCTACGAAGTGCGCATGTCCGCCACCGACCTGAGCCGTCTGCACGCCGGGCAAGACACCCGCGTCTTCACCTATATGAACCTCTCTCAGGATGCCATTACCCTGCATGGATTCCTGGATCGGGACGCCAAGAAAACCTTCCTACAACTCATCAAGGTCTCCGGCATTGGGCCTAAAGTGGCCCAATCGTTACTCTCCACACTGACGCCGAGTCAGCTGGCCCACGCCATCGCCGACAACGACGCCACCGCGCTGGCCAAGGCTCCGGGGCTGGGCAAGAAGGGCGCACAGAAAATCATCCTCGAGCTTAAGGGCTCTATTGATTTGAGTCAGATCGAGGGTGCTTCCGCTCAGGCGGCAATATCCAAGTCTCCGGTGGATACCGGTACGGAACAGGTTGTCGAAGGACTGATTTCACTTGGCTGGCGTCAGCAGGACGCCCAACAGGCCGTTGCCGAGGCTTGCGCCGAAAACGACATTCCCACGCCGCTTGCCACCGACGATGTGCCGCGTGTGCTACGTCTGGCTTTGGCGCTGATGGATAGGGGCCGCTGATGAGCGAGACAACGGATTACGGAGCCTCCAACACCGGTGCCAACGAAGAGTCGTTGCGCATGGTCTCCTCCCAGCCGATCGGCAACGAGCCGGTCAGCGACGAGGAGCTGCGCCCCCATGTTCTCGAAGGCTTTATCGGACAGCCACGGCTCAAGGCCCAGCTGCAACTGTTCCTGGACGCGGCCCGCAAACGCGATGTGCCACCGGACCATATTCTGCTTGCCGGCCCTCCTGGCTTGGGCAAAACCACGTTGGCCATGATCGTTGCCAATGAGCTTGAAGTGCCGATTCGCGTGACTTCCGGCCCTGCGGTTCAACATGCCGGTGATCTTGCTTCGATTCTGAGCTCCCTCGACGTCGGCGAAGTGCTGTTCATCGACGAGATCCATCGTCTGCCGCGCGCCGCCGAAGAGCTGCTGTATATCGCGATGGAGGACTTCCGCGTCGATGTGATGGTCGGCAAAGGCCCGGGCGCAAGCTCCATCCCGCTGACCCTGCCGCGATTCACCGTCATCGGTGCCACCACGCGCGAAGGTATGCTGCCAAGCCCGTTGCGCGCACGCTTTGGCTTCACCGCACATCTCGACTTCTATCCGCATGAGGAGTTGGAAAAGCTCATCGAACGTTCGGCCAACGTACTGGGCGTAAACCTTGATGCGGGTTCCGCTCATGAGCTTGCGTTGCGTTCGCGCGGCACGCCGCGTATCGCCAACCGATTGCTACGCCGTGTACGCGACTGGGCCATCGTCCACGACCTGATCGTGGTGCGGCCGGACGACGTCAAGGAGGCGCTGGCCCTGTACCAGATCGACTCCGAAGGCCTCGACCGGCTGGACATCGCCGTGCTCAATGCCATCGTGCGCAACTTCAACGGTGGACCCGTGGGCCTGAACAATCTGGCGGCCATGGTGGGCGAGGAATCGGAAACCGTGGAAACCGTGTGCGAGCCGTATCTCGTGCGCGAAGGTTTTATGATTCGCACGCCCAAAGGCCGCGTGGCTACCGAGAAGGCATGGCAGCATTTGGGAATTACGCCCAAAGATGATGTCAGCAAGCTCTTCTAGACTTTCTCCTGTTTGCACACTTGGCGGCGTTTCGTCAATGTCGCTCGTTTGAAGGAGTTGTTTCGTGGAACAACAGTACATTATGCTCATCGTGATCGTCGTCGTGTTCGGCGGCATGATGTGGTGGCAGTCCAAGAAGGCCAAGCAGCAACAGCAGGAGAAGCAGGACTTCCGTCGCAACCTGCAGCCCGGCACCGAGGTCATCACCATCGGCCAGGTGATCGGCAAGGTCGTCGAAGTCGACGAGCAGTATGAGGAGATCGTCATCGACTCCGAAGGCTCCAAGCTGCGTTTCGGCTTCAACGCCATCGCCCGTGAGTACACCCGCCCGGCCTATGTGTCCGATGATGAGGTCGACGAGAACGGCAACCCGCTGCCCGACGAAGACACCGAGGCTCCGGCTAACGATGAGGCTGGTCAGGTTCCGATCGAGGCGTCCGTCGTGTCCGAGGAAGACACCGCTGACGAGACCGGTGACGACAACGAAACCAAGACGAAGTAAGCTGTTCGATTCGGTAGCACCATCCGCGTATCGCATCGCAAAGGCATAAAAGGGGCGAGCACTATGGCACAGTCGGACATCACCATCGACGCATTGAGCAAGGTAGGGCAACAGGACGCCGAATATCTGGTGTCCTTGGTGCGTTCCGTACCGGGGTTTCCCAAGGAAGGCATCATCTTCCGTGATTTCATGCCAGTGCTCGCCGACCCCAAGGGCTTGAAGATTCTGCTCAAAGCACTTGAAGAGGCCCTGCCGGTGTCCCCGAGCGAATTCGACTCCATTGCCGGTCTCGAATCGCGCGGGTTCCTGTTCGGCCCGGCCATGGCCGCCCATTTGGGCAAGGGTTTCATCGCCGTGCGTAAGGCCGGCAAGTTGCCGCCTGAAACCATCGGTGAATCCTATGACCTCGAATACGGCACGGCCAGTGTCGAAATCGAAACCGACGCCGTACAGGCAGGGAAGCGAGTGCTCATCGTCGATGACCTCATCGCCACGGGCGGCACCGCCAAAGCCGCCACCGACCTTATCGAAAAGGCCGGTGGCACCGTGGTGGGCTTCAGTTTCGTGATGCGGCTCGATGGCCTCGACGGTCTGGATAAGCTCGACGGCAAGCCCAGCAGCTCGCTGATCGCGATGCCGGCCTGAGATTTCGTCTCACCCAACGTACAGTCAGTTTTCAAGGTCCGGCATGTACTGTGTACAGTTACATGCCGGACCAATTACATAGTCAGGGAAGGATCGATGGATCTTTACGAATACCAGGCGCGTCAGCTGCTCGAGGAACAGGACATTCCCACCCCGGACGCCATCTTTGCCCAGAACTCCCATGAAGTCGCTGAAGCGGCGGACAAAATCGGCTATCCCTGCGTAATCAAGGCGCAGGTCAAGATTGGTCATCGTGGTCAGGCCGGCGGCGTCAAGATCGCCCATAACCGCGACGAGGCGATTCTTGAATCCGAGTCCATCCTGCCGATGACCATCCACGGGCACAAGGTTTCCGGCGTGCTTGTAGCCGAAGCCAAGAACATCCTGCACGAATACTACGTGTCCATCTCCGTGGACCGCACCTCGCGCGACTTCGACGTGCTGGCCACCGCTAACGGCGGCACCGAAGTCGAGGAAATCGCCAAGGAACATCCGGAGGCCGTCAAGCGCCTGCACATCGATGCGCTCGGTGACTTCGACCTGGCCGCTGCCACCGAAATGGCACAGAGCATCGGCTTCTACCACGCGGACGTCGATCAGGCCGCACAGATTCTGCTCAAGATGTGGCGCTGCTTCAAAGACAACGACGCCACGCTCGTGGAAATCAATCCGCTCGCCAAGATCGGCGACCCGGATGACGAATCCACCAAGCAGCTGAGCGCCTTGGACGCCAAGATCTCCTTGGATGACAACGCCTCCTTCCGCCATGACGGCTGGGCGCGTTTCGTGGATCCCATCGTTCCCGACCCCTTCGAACAGCGCGCCCGCGAACACGGCCTGCACTACGTGCACCTGCACGGCGAGGTCGGTGTGATCGGCAACGGTGCAGGACTCGTCATGAGTTCCCTGGATGCCGTCTCCGGCGCTGGCGAGGAACAGGGCACCAACATCAAGCCCGCCAACTTCCTGGACATCGGCGGCGGCGCCTCCGCAGCCGTCATGGCCGAAAGCCTGGAGATCGTACTGTCCGACCCTCAGGTCGAATCCGTGTTCATCAATGTCTATGGCGGCATCACCTCCTGCGTGGAAGTCGCCAACGGCATCCTCGAAGCGGTCGCCAAGCTCGGCGGTTCCAAGCCGATCGTTGTGCGCTTCGATGGCAACGCCGCCGCCGAGGGTCTGCATATCCTCGCCTCCGCCAATAACCCGAATATCCATGTGTCCGAAACCATGGAAGGCGCGGCAGCCAAGGCCGCGCAGCTCGCCGGTGAGGCGACCCAGTCCAAGGAGGTCCGCTGATGCTGTTCATCGAAGACGGCGCTCCCGTTATCGTCCAAGGCATGACCGGCCATCAGGGCATGACCCATACGGCTCGCATGCTCAAGGCCGGCACCAATATCGTCGGCGGCGTGAACCCGCGCAAGGCCGGCACATCCGTCACCTTCCCCGGTGCCAAGAACGGTGCCGACGCGGACATCCCCGTGTTCGCCACCTGCGGCGAAGCACGTGAAGCCACCGGCGCCAAGGCCAGCGTGGTGTTCGTGCCGCCGAAGTTCGCCAAGTCCGCCGTGGTCGAAGCCGTCGAAGCCGGCATCGAACTCATCGTGGTCATCACTGAAGGCATTCCGGTGGCCGATTCCGCATACTTCGTCGAACTGGCGCTCAAGAAGGGCGTGCGCATCATCGGACCGAACTGCCCTGGTCTCATCACGCTCGGCAACCCCGGCGTCAATCTGGGCATCATCCCCGACGGCATCGTCGGCCGCGGCCCGCTCGGACTGGTCTCCAAATCCGGCACCCTCACCTACCAGCTCATGGGCGAATTGTCCGATATCGGCTTCACCGCATGTCTCGGCGCCGGCGGCGATCCGATCGTCGGCACGACGCTGCTGGAAGCCCTGCAGGCATTCGAAGCCGACCCCGACACCAAGGCTGTCATGATGATCGGCGAAATCGGCGGCTTCGCCGAACAGGACGCCGCCGCATGGGCCAAGGAGCACATGACCAAGCCGGTTGTCGCCTACATCGCCGGCTTCACCGCCCCCGAAGGCAAGCAGATGGGCCACGCCGGCGCCATCGTCTCCGGAGGCAAGGGCACCGCCCAGGACAAGAAGAACGCGCTCGAGGCGGCGGGCATCCCCGTGGGCAAGACCCCGGGCCAGGCCGCCGAAATCATGCGTGACGTACTCGCCAAGGCCAACATCGACTGATCGGTTCCAACCAATCGTGATGAAAGCCGTGATTCGCCAATGGGTGCGGGGAGCCATAGTCGCCCTCGCATCCATGGCCATCTATGCCGTTGCATTAGGCTGCTATACAGCGCTGATGTTATTGGTCGTCTCTATGGAAGAGGGCGGCGACAATCTCACCGTCGGCACAACCTCGCTGACACAGGCCGTTGTGCTTCTGAGTGAGGGATCGGGCTTTAGAACCGATTCGTTCACCCTCACCATTACGCCATTGCTGTTGACCATACTGCTGATATGGCTGATCAATGCACTCATCATGCGAATCAAAGCATACGGGCCGCATGCGTATGTTGCCGGATTGATTGTTTGGCTCGGGTTGAACGAGGCATTCCGGCAATCCGTGCACCTAGGTCTTGTCGATGACCAGTGGCTGGTGTTGCTGAAAGCAGCCATCGTATTCTCGATCGGTTTCCTATGCGCAGCCGTACCGGAATCAGCCAAAATGCGAGCATTCAGGGACTGGACTCGCAAGCAGGTGCCGGCGGACATACGCCACTGCCTGAAAATCGGCGTCGCCTTGGCCGTCGCGATACTGAGCATATATCTGGCAATTGGATTGATTACCGTCATCGTATGGTCGGTACGCAACCATGCCGCTGTCGTATCGTTGTTCGAATTGTCCGGGATGGAAACCGGTTCACGAATTCTCACCACCGTCGCCATGCTGATCTGGCTACCCAATGTCATGCTCTGGGCTGTTTCCTGGCTCTTCGGCGGCGGATTCGCCATCGGTGATTTGGCCAGTTTCACGTTATGGCTCGGCCAATCCAAAGAGCTTCCTGCAATTCCGGTATTCGGTATTCTGCCCGAACCGGTCAGCAGCGAACTATGGCGTACCGTTGCCTTGAACGCGCCTCTCGCCATCGCTGCGCTCGTGGGCCTGCTGGCTGTATTCCTACCGCAAGGATTCGCCTGCAGGCCGTTGAATATACGGAATACGTCCACCCGCGGCCCAGTACTGGTTTCGCTGATCTACTCCGCCGGGGCATTCTGCCTGAGCGCGATGCTGATCTCACTGGCATCCACATTGCTGTTCGCTCTGTCCAATGGATCGCTTGGCGATCATCGTCTTGCTCACATAGGCGTCGACGTCATGGCCTCCACCAGAGTCGTCGGTCATTCGACCGCACTGGGACTTACCGCGGCGTGGCTGCTCGCGCTGATTGGCACAGCGCTCGTTTTTCCGATAATCTGGTTGGTTGAGAGAATCAAGGATTCCCGCACCACCGCCGCGACCTCGAAGACCGCCACCGTTCGTCAGGCGCGGTTCCTAGCGTCACAACCACAAGAATCCAAGGAGGAACAGGATGACAAACACGAACCGACCGATACGTCGAGCACTGGTCTCGGTCTTTCATAAGGAAGGCATCGAAGTACTCGCGGAAGCGTTCGTGAAGGCCGGCACCGAAGTTGTTTCCACTGGTTCGACCGCCAAGAAGCTTGCCGAACTGGGCGTCAAGGTAACCGAGGTGTCCGATGTCACCGGATTCCCCGAATGCCTCGACGGCCGCGTCAAGACGCTGCACCCGTACATTCACGCCGGCATTCTGGCTGATATGACCAACCCCGAGCACGCCAAGCAGCTCGAGGAGTTCGGCATCAAGCCGTTCGACCTGGTGGTCGTCAACCTGTACCCGTTCGCCGACACCGTGCGCTCCGGCGCCAACGAGGCCGATACCATCGAGAAGATCGACATCGGCGGTCCCTCCATGGTGCGCGGCGCGGCCAAGAACCACGCCACCGTGGCCATCGTCACCGACCCGGCCGATTATGCACTGGTCGCCTCCCGCGTGGCCGACGGCACCGGCTTCTCCTTGGACGAGCGCAAGTGGCTTGCCGCCAAGGCCTTCGCGCACACCGCCGCCTATGACGCCACCATCAACGAGTGGACCGCCAAGCACTGGCCCAAGCCGGCCTCTCTGGACGCCGTCGAGGTGGACAAGGACGATCAGGGCACTGAAGTCGATTCCGCCAAGTTCCCGGCCCAGTTCACCCGCACCTGGGATCGTGCGCACACCCTGCGCTACGGCGAGAACTCCCACCAGCAGGCCGCCCTCTACATCGACCCGCTCAACCAGACCGGTTTCGCCCACGCCGAGCAGCTCGGCGGCAAGCCGATGAGCTACAACAACTACGTCGATGCCGACGCCGCCTGGCGTGCCGTTTGGGATTTCGCCCCACAGATTGCCGTCGCCGTGGTCAAGCACAACAACCCGTGCGGTCTGGCCGTCGGCGCCACCGTTGCACAGGCCCATAAGAAGGCCCATGCATGCGATCCGATGAGTGCCTACGGCGGTGTCATCGCGGCAAATAGCAAGGTCACCCTCGAAATGGCCGAAAGCGTCCGTCCGATCTTCACCGAAGTCATCGTCGCTCCGGATTACGATCCGCAGGCGCTTGAACTGCTGCAGACCAAGAAGAAGAACCTGCGTATCCTCAAGGTCGCCGAGCCGCCGAAGTCCAAGACCCAGTTCCGCCAGATCGACGGAGGTTTGCTGGTGCAGTCCACGGATCTCATCGACGCCTCTGGCGACGATCCGGATGCTTGGAAGCTGGTGTCGGGCGAACCGGCCGACGCCGAAACCGTCAAGGATCTGGTCTTCGCATGGCGAGCCATTCGTTGCGTCAAGTCGAACGCCATTCTGATTGCCCACGATCAGGCGACCGTCGGCATCGGCATGGGACAGGTCAATCGTGTGGATTCCGCCAACCTGTCGGTCGAACGCGCCAACACGCTGGCTGATGGGGTCAATCGCACCAGGGGCGCAGTAGCCGCATCCGATGCGTTCTTCCCGTTCGCCGAT
>OBXE01000305.1_pt1 | contig 31641 bp, 29 predicted proteins | sample 1495391 | NCBI WGS metagenome assembly OBXE01 (sample SAMEA2580146, study PRJEB22360) | human gut metagenome | biome: human gut; feature: human-associated habitat; material: faeces | place: Denmark | collected 2008/2010 | reverse complement strand
CTGAATCGTCGTTCAGGAAGTGGCTGGCTGAGCAGGGGCTTATCGGTCAGGACGTGGCGTTGTCCGCCATTGCTGCCGCACTGCATGTGCACGGTGTGCAACGCGTGGAGATAATCGAACCCACACAGAATATGGCCATCAGCGACATACAGGCGGCGCGCTGTGAGTCATTCACCATCAGCGAAGGTGGGCGTAATGAGTAATTCACTGTTACCGCCATCAGCCAGCAATTTCATGCGTTGCGCCGAAGCTGTCGGAGCGCGCATTACAGACATTCCGGTAGACCTCAACACGCTGTGGTCGCCGGACACCTGCCCGGTGCATCTGCTGCCTTATCTCGCCTGGGCATTTTCCGTTGACCGCTGGGATCGCAACTGGCCGGAAGAGACAAAGCGACAGGTGATTCGTGATGCATGGCTGATACACCGACACAAGGGAACCATCAGCGCACTGCGCCGGGCCATTGAGCCGCTGGGATATCTCATTCGTGTGTCTGAGTGGTGGGAGTTCGACGGCGAACCCGGAACATTCAAGGTTGATGTTGGCGCGCTGGACAGTGGTGTGACCGAGGAAATGTATCTGGAAATGGAACGGCTGATTGCCGATGCCAAACCCGCAAGTCGCCACCTTATCGGCCTGAACATTATCCAGGACATTCCCGGCTATCTGTATACAGGCGGTGTGGTCTGTGATGGTGATGTTATTACTGTTTATCCCGGATAAGTGAGAAACAATGAGCACGAAATTTAAAACCGTTATCACTACTGCCGGAGCCGCGAAGCTGGCAGCCGCCACTGTCCCCGGCGGGAAAAAAGTAACTCTGTCTGCAATGGCCGTGGGTGACGGTAATGGCAAATTGCCGGTGCCGGATGCCGGTCAGACGAAACTGGTGCATGAGGTCTGGCGTCACGCTCTGAATAAAGTCAGCGTGGATAACAAGAATAAAAACTATATCGTGGCTGAACTGGTTGTACCGCCAGAAGTGGGCGGCTTCTGGATGCGTGAGCTGGGTCTGTATGACGATGCCGGAACACTGATTGCGGTCGCCAACATGGCAGAAAGCTATAAGCCTGAACTGGCTGAAGGCTCCGGACGTGCGCAGACCTGCCGCATGGTCATTATTGTCAGTAACGTGGCGTCCGTTGAGCTGAGTATTGATGCCAGCACAGTGATGGCGACGCAGGATTACGTCGATAACAAAATCGCAGAACATGAGCAGTCCCGCCGCCATCCTGACGCCACGCTGACAGAAAAAGGTTTTACTCAGTTAAGCAGTGCAACAAACAGCACCAGTGAAAGGCTGGCAGCAACGCCAAAGGCAGTAAAAGCAGCCTATGACAATGCTGAAAAACGTATGCAGAAAGACCAGAACGGTGGCGATATTCCAGATAAGGACGCTTTTCTGGACAATGTTGGCGTTACCAGCCTGACGTTTATGAAAAACAATGGCGAAATGCCGGTTGATGCCGACCTGAATACATTTGGTCCCGTTAAGGCTTATCTTGGCGTCTGGTCTAAAGCTACATCCACTAACGCGACGGCTGCTAAAAATTTCCCTGAAGACGGTGCAGTCGGTGTACTGGAGGTATTCAATGGCGGTAATTTTTCAGGAATGCAGCGTTATACCACCAGAACAGGCGATGTTTATATGCGCAACCTTTCTGGCACATGGAATGGTTCAGACGGTCCGTGGAGTTACTGGCGTCAGGTTCAGTCTGCAACACGCCCCCTGAGCACAACCATTGACCTGAACACGCTCGGAGGCGCAGAGCATCTTGGTTTATGGCGAAACAGTAGTGGCTCAATCGCTTCATTTGACCGCAACTATCCGGAAGAAGGAAGTTATGGTCAGGGACTCCTTGAAGTTCTTGAAGGTGGTGGTTACTCGCGAACGCAGCGTTACACGACCCGCCGTGGAAATGTTTATGTTCGCTGTCTTTCGGCCTCGTGGGATGCAGAGAACCCACAGTGGGAGCCGTGGTCAAGAGTGGGCTACCAGTCAGAAAGCCGTTATTACGACGGTGATTTGAATGATGTAACCTCACCAGGTATTTACAGCGTTACAGGTAAAGCGACCAATGGTCCAATACTGGACGGAAACGGCGTGACAGTCCTCGGTATTCTGGAAGTGTTGAGGCGCTTTGATGGTGTTAACGTATGGCAGCGTTATACAACTGCCGGAACAGGTACAACCCTTAAAGGTCGCACGTTTGAGCGCGTTTTTACCGGCAGCTCATGGAGCGAATGGCGGGAAGTTTACACATCTTATTCACTTTCCCTGAATCTGGGTATCGGTGGCGCAGTAGCAAAACTCACCAGCCTGGACTGGCAGACCTACGATTTTGTGCCGGGCAGTCTGATAACCGTTCGGCTGGATAATATGACCAATATTCCCGACGGTATGGACTGGGGCGTCATTGATGGCAACCTGATAAATATCGCTGTTGGTCCGAGTGATGATTCCGGTACGGGACGCTCAATGCATGTATGGCGCAGCACTGTAAGTAAAGCCAACTACCGCTTTTTTATGGTGCGTATTTCAGGAAATCCGGGAAGCCGCACGATCACGACAAGACGTGTGCCAATCATTGACGAAGCACAGACATGGGGCGCGAAACAGACATTCAGTGCTGGCCTTTCTGGTGAACTGTCCGGCAATGCGGCGACAGCAACAAAGCTGAAAACAGCCTGTAAAATTAATAACGTTTCGTTTGATGGGACATCAGATATTAACCTGACGCCGAAAAATATTGGTGCATTTGCTTCAGGAAAAACAGGAGACACCGTTGCGAATGATAAAGCCGTTGGATGGAACTGGAGTAGCGGAGCCTATAACGCAACTATTAGTGGGGCATCAACATTAATTCTTCATTTTAATATCGGTGAAGGAAGTTGCCCCGCCGCCCAGTTCCGCGTTAATTATAAGAACGGCGGTATTTTTTATCGTTCTGCTCGTGACGGTTACGGATTCGAGGCTGACTGGTCTGAGTTTTATACCACAACGCGAAAACCTACAGCGGGAGATGTCGGTGCACTGTCGTTATCTGGTGGTCAATTGAATGGTGCACTGGGTATCGGAACATCCAGTGCTCTTGGCGGTAATTCGATTGTTTTGGGTGATAATGACACGGGCTTTAAACAGAATGGTGATGGTAATCTGGATGTTTATGCTAATAACGTCCATGTTATGCGCTTTGTTTCCGGCAGCATTCAGAGTAATAAAACCGTAAATATTACGGGGCGCGTTAACCCCTCGGATTACGGCAATTTTGATGGCCGATACGTGAGGGATGTCCGACTTGGCACACGTGTTGTTCAGACCATGCAAAAAGGCGTGATGTATGAGAAATCAGGCCATGTAATTACCGGGCTTGGCATTGTCGGCGAAGTTGATGGCGACGATCCGGCAGTATTCAGACCAATACAAAAGTTAATTAACGGAACGTGGTACAACGTGTCACAGGTGTAATTTATGCAGCATTTAAAAAACATTGTCGCCGGCAATCCAAAAACCGTTGAGCAATATCAGCTAACAAAAAATTTTAATGTTGCCTGGCTGTGGTCAGAAGACGGAAAAAACTGGTATGAGGAAGTGAAGAACTTTCAGCCGGACACAATAAAAATTCTTTACGACGAGAACAATATTATTGTGGCCGTAACCAGAGACGCTTCAACACTGGACCCTACAGGCTACAGCGTTGTCGAAGTTCCCGATATCACCGCCAATCGTCGCGCCGACGATTCAGGAAAGTGGCTGTTTAAGGACGGAGCTGTGGTTAAACGGATTTATACGGCAGACGAGCAGCAACAGCAGGCCGAATTACAAAAGGCCGCATTGCTTTCCGAAGCTGAATCAGTCATCCAGCAGCTGGAACGCGCTGTCAGGCTGAATATGGCGACGGATGAGGAGCGCACACGACTGGAAGCTTGGGAACGCTACAGCGTTCTGGTCAGCCGTGTGGATACAGCAAAGCCCGAATGGCCACAAAAGCCTGAGTAAAAATTAAGCTCCGATATCGGGCCTTCTCTCATTCTGGTTGTTCGGGAAACGTTACTGGCAGGCCGGAGGTGTCTGTGGATTCGACTTTCTACGCGTAGAGCATCCATTCGGTTAATTTTTGTTTATTCTCGTCGGAAATGATGCCCAGCCGTAGCTGTGAGCCCCATAGGCGATATACAGACTGAAGAAACAACCAGGCAGACCCAGGAAAAAGAAAACCGCTAATCTGAACATTAGCGGTTTTTGCGTTAATTCAGAACAGCCCTTTAACTGAACTGGTTGCGCTGTTAAGAGATGATGTCACCTTATCTTTGAAGCCAGACAGCATATCGCTGAACGATGAGGATTGCAGGCGCTCCCGCAAATCCTCATCACAGCGTTCAAGGGTCAGTGAAAATTCTATCTTTTTCGCCTTACCGTAGCGATCAAACTCGGAACGGGTCGTATTCGTTTCGGTCAGAACATACATGCCGTAAATCTGCCCGACGCCATCAATAAGAGGCCAGGGGCGTCCTGTATACGCCTGCGTGGTCAGCAGCGACAGCGACACTTCGCCACCTGTAATTTCAGGATAAAGCATGCCGGAAAGCACAATGCGATCATCACCTGCACCGATATACTGCCAGCTTGCTGAACGGTTAACGCGTTCATTTTTCACATGCCGCCAGTTTTTGTTTTGCTGTAACTGCTGATGCGGCAGTGTGCGCAGCTCAAAAACAAACATGCCGTAGATCATCATCATGACCATGACTCCTCAATCTTTATCGTAAAAACTGCCACGTCCGGCACGGGCGCGCCGTTCCATCTCTGCCCTGACCATTTCACCGACCAGTTTCGCCAGTTCGCGGGGATTCTGCGTAACAACGTTATGCAGATGGACATGAATTTCACCACCAAATCCGGAGGCAACAGGCTCCCGGTTACGGGAAGTTGCAGGAACTGATGCCACTGGCGATCGTATGGCCTCCGCCACCGGGCGGGAGCTGGCCGCAACAACAGGGACCAGCGCCGGAGGCAGCGGAGCCGGGACCACGGGTGTGATATTAATTGCGGGGGCAGGCTTACTGACATGCGCAATCTTCCGCTCCTGCCATTCCCCACGAACAGCAAGTGCGCGGGGCAGGTTCTTAAAGACAATATCGCCGGGGCCAATGCGTTTTTTCGTCTCATCAACCAGCTTACCTGTGTTATCAGCAATTTTGCTGAGTCTGCGTAGCGTCCCGGTATTGCTGTCTGTGAGCGGTTTGTTGTCTTTGGGTTTATCACCTCCGGTGCCATTGCCATTTTCCACAGGCTTCGGCGGATTGATTTTCGCAAGGTCCCCCTGAAGCAAGGCAACCTTGTCCTGAAGAATAGCCGCACGCTGTGCGTCTTCGATTTTCTTGCGCGCCCTTTCCGCTTCATCCGGAAGGACGCCAAGTTTTTCAAGTATCCACGCCAGCGTATCCAGTAGCATTTTTGCAGGTGTCAGAACAAGCTGTAACGCACCGCCAAGAACGTTACCGAATATCTCGCCAGCACTGGTACATTTATCCAGCGTTTCCTTGCTGGACTCCATCGGTGACAGCAGCGATTTAAACCAGTTAAACACCTGGCTGATCCCGCTTCCGATTGCGTCAAAAACAGGACCAAACCGTTCAAAGGTTTCGCGCAACGGGGTCAGCCTTTCCATAATCCCGCTGAACACCCCGGCAAAAAATGCCCTGATGGGATCCCAGTATTTCCAGATAAGAACGGCAGCTCCGGCAAGCGCAGCCACGATAAGACCAACCGGACTGAACAGCGCCCCGATAGCGCCTCCCAGTAAAGAAACGGAACCCGTCACCATTCCCCACAGCGCAGGCAACACCCTGACGACATTCATTGACCGGGTAAGAATGTCAAAACCAAGACGCAGGGTGGCCAGCTTCCCGTAAAGCACCCCAATAACCAGCGACAACGAGCCAATCGTTGCAGTCATTGCCAGCAACGCACCGCCTGCTATCAGTAGCTGGCGCGTCAGTACCGGATGGGCCTGCGCCAGCGAGGTGATTTTTTCAAGCACCCGCGTGAACCACTGCGTGACAGAACGCAGCGGACCGTCAACCAGATCACTGATGCGAATACGAAGACCTTCCCATGCGCTGTCGAGATTTTTCAGGTCCCCATCAAGATTATCGGCCATTACTTTTGCGACGCGATCGGCCTCTCCCCTTGCCCCCTGCAATTCTCTGGTCAGTTTTTGCAGCTCTCCTGAACCAGCCGCCGCAACAAGCGTCTGCAAACCAACGAACGCCTCTTCTCCGGCGATGTCCTTGAAGAAGGAAACCTGGTCCACCTGTCCGTATTTTTGTGTCGCCTTATAGAGATCAAGCAGCACATCCTCCATCGGGCGCATTTTGCCTCTGGCGTCAGCAACTGACACTCCCAGCTCTTTCAGCGCATCAGCCGCAGCTTTTGGCGGTGATGCAAGGCGGGACAGACTTGCGCGCATGGCCGTACCAGCATCGCTTCCGCGAAGACCATTATTGGCAAGCATCCCGGCCATGGCCGCCGCTTCTTCAAGACTGATACCAAGTTTTGCGGCAACCGGACCGGTATACTTCATGGTTTCGCCCAGCGCGCGTAAATCAGTATTGGTCCGGGTGAATGCTGCTGTCAGCGTATCGCCAACCCGGTCCATTTGATCGGCTGTCAGGTTGAACTGTGTGAGGATATTGGAGCCTATATCAGCCGTCTCGCCGAGTTCGACGCCACCTGCCAGCGCCATATTAAGAACACCGGGCAATGCGGCCTGAATGGCCTGCGGAGTAAAACCAGCCATTGCCAGAAAGCTCTGCCCACTGGCGGCATCACTCGCAGTAAACTGTGTTTCAGAGCCAAGTTTTAACGCCTGCTCACGCAGCGCCTTAAACTGCGGGCTGTTTTTGTCGATTCGCGTCAGTGCCTGAACGCGGGACATCTCTTTGCCGAACCCGATCGCAGGCTGCAAAAAACGCCCGGCAGCATAGCCGCCCGCCGCTGCCGCACCAATTGCCAGCGCACCACCTGTTTTCAGTTTTCCCGCAGTTTCCTGCGCGCGCGAATACCGCTCACGCGCCCTCGTTACACGCGCAAGCGCCTGCCGTTCGCGTTCAAGCTGGTTGTTGTATTGTTCGGTGCGTCTGATGGCCTGCTGAATGGTGTTATCGCTGCCTGTCAGTGAAATGCCGTGGCGTTTCAGCTCTCCGCCAAGCTCCCGCATTTTCTGAATTTCCCGTGTGCGCGATTCATTCAGGCGTTCAAGCCGGGTGCTTAACTGCTGCATCAGCTTTTGTTGTTTTTCGCTGAGCACTGTACCCGTGCGTTGTAACTGATTAAGGGCGTTAAGCTGGCGTCGTGCTTTCACGATGCCCGCATCCGCTTTACTGACAGCGTCACGGGCGCGCTCAAATGATCGCGCCTGACGCTCGAGATTTTTGATCGCCCCCTGCGTTCGCTGGATGGAGTCACCAAACTGCCCCATCAGGCGGCGGGCATTTTCGGCAGGCCGGGTCAGCCTGTCAACGGCGCTGAAAGCGACCCGGATATCAAGAGTCTTCATTGTCTGCATTCCCGCTGCGAAGTGCCGCCCGCTCACGCCAGCTAACCACTTCGCCGGGCGTCATCATGAAGATTTCGGCGGGCGACCAGTTAAAAATGGCGGCAATATCCGCCACCAGATCTTCGATGTGCTCAAAGCACACCAGGGTGATTACGCTGCCGTCTCCTGCACGCTCTTCGCGCCAGAGTCTGGCTCGCTCATAAAATTTACAGCCACAGCGCACAGCTGAATAAAATCGCGTGACGACATTTTTTTAATCATCACTTCATCCAGTCGTGGCGAGGTCACGCGAGGCAACAGCGTAAACATGGTATCCGCTTTCAGATTCAGCACATCAGACAGCGACAGACCACGCAGGGATCCAGCCTGCTCAATAGCCCCGGTGATCTCCACATACGTGATTTTTTCGCCACCACGCTCAATTGGTCGGGTCAGTTTTACGCCACGTTCGACAGCCATATCCTCACCTGCCGTCACATCATCCGCCACGGTGTTATTCCGGGTTTCAGTATCGATGTCTTTCATCAGTTGTCTCCTTTTCAGTCAGAGGCGACGCACTGCGCCGCCTGCATATTACTTATCAGCCAAGCCCAAGCGCGGAACGGATATGGTTAGGCACAATGTCCTTGCCGTCCTTCCGGTAGATGTGGTTCAACAGGTCGATTTCCCACAGCGGGCGATCGTTAACGCTCAGCTTGTAGTAGGTGTTTTTGACAGCGTAAGTGTGTGATGTGGCTTCGCCCTGTTTGGCTTCCCCCATATCAATTTCCGTCACACGCCCGCGCATCTCGATTTCATACAGATCGCTTTCTGCATCGGTGTAGTATTCACCCGCAAAACGCAGCAGCGTGCCGTCAATCGTGCCGCCATATTTAAGGAACAGCGCACGAACAGCTCCCCCCATGACAAAACTCGCATCAAGCGCGGAGTCGTCCAGACCGAGATCAATACTTACCGCCCCCATCATGCCACCCCCCCGGTAGCTGTCGGTTTTGCGCGTCAGTTTGGGCGGCGTGACGGATGTCACTTTACCCACTTCGTTTTCACCATCCACAAACAACGTAAAAAAGCGAAGATGTTTTGGTACAGCCATCAGGCACCTCCCAGCACCGCAAATGCGGGACCAAAGAATTCATCAGTAAACGTCTGGTAAAGCTCCATGTCTTCCAGTGGCGGAACGGGCGTATATTTGTAGCGAATACGCACACGTCCCTGACGTAAATTCGTGGTGCCGTTATCCACCACGTCATACCAGCACTCCGCGCCAATCAGTTTCCCGGCAGTAACCAGCGAATCCAGTTTTGCCCTGATGGCACTGATAACATCCTTCACGTTCGCAGGCGTCAGTGGACTGTCGATGGTTTCAAATTGCGCTTCCGCAATTGAATCAGCCAGCACCTGTGCGGCTCGGGTATACACCTCAAAGATGTAGGCGTTCGTTTCCGGTGTGCGGTTGCCCCAGAAGCGGAACCCGTTGCGACGAATAATGGTCGTGATTTCTTTGTTATTGAGGCTGTTGGCATCACTGTCTTCGGCCTGCAACGACCAGAACACATGCCTGGACATTCCCAGCACATTTTTAACCGGAACGTTGGACAGCGATTTGTGCCAGCCCTGCTCATGGTCAATGTACGCACGAAGGCCGCACGCATAAGCAGGCGCGGGGAACGTTTCGTTTTTTCCACTTTTCGGGTTGTAGGCGATGAAGTCCGGCCATAAGAGCATCACCTCACGTTCGTTGAATTTCTGGCGGTAGGTAATCGCCTCAGCCATCGTGTTACAACCATGACATGTGGCATACACAAACGCGCGCAGTTTACCCGCAATCACGCACAGGGATTTCGTTACCGCCTCCGTGTCCAGCTCCGGCGCGGCCAGAATACGCGGACGGTATCCGATGCTTTCATCCTGCTCTGCAACAAGCAGCGCATACATCCCCGTATAGCTGCCGTCATCCTCAGAACCACCGATAACCAGTTGATCCTGCGTCTTACCGTCTTCTTCTTTGTGTTCAGCCACGCGAACGACGATCACCTTTGTGCTCACCTGGTCTGCGATGGCCTTAAGCGCACGATAAAGCGTCCCCGTTGTCCCGCATTTTCCCAGCACGTCATTGACGCGGGTCAGCAGTGTGGGCTTGTTCAGCGGGAACAGCTTCGCGTCCGCATCATCCGCCGTTGCCACGATACCGATAACGCTGGAATCAACATCGTTAATCGCTGTTACCAGGTCGGTATTTTCCGTAACACGGGCACCATGAAAACGAGTTTCACTCATAGCTTCAGCCCCTTGTATCCGTTAAATGATTCGGCAACAATCATCACCCACCACGCGCGTAATCTCACCCCTGCGCCGTTCTCCCGCCACGGCGACAACAAAAAGCAGTCCCCCCCTCCGCACGCACATGCGACCATGCCGCACAGGGAGGGAACAGATGACCGACACCACCATGCAATTGCTCAGTCAGGGCACAGACCCCGTAAAAATGCCGGATTTTGATATTCTCGCGGAGGGGAAAAGGCTGTCCGGCGTGGCAGAGCGCCTGATGAGTCTGTCACTGACCGACAACCGGGGATTTGAAGCAGACCAGCTCACCATCACGCTGGATGATGCGGATGGTCAGTTGCAGCTACCGCCACGGGGCGCGCGTCTGACGGTTCTCATTGGCTGGAAAGGCGAACCGCTGACAGAAAAAGGTTCTTACATTGTTGATGAAATCGCACACGAAGGACCGCCGGACAGGCTAACGGTTTCAGCCAGAAGCGCAGATTTTCGGGATGAATTTAACGTTAAACGTGAGGTGTCCTGGCATGATGTGACCGTTGAGCGTGTGGTATCCGCCATCGCTCATCGGTACGGCCTGAAACCGCAAATCAGCGAAATGCTGATGGATATCGAAATCGACCACGCCGACCAGACCGAAGAAAGCGACATGTCCTTCCTTACGCGCATGGCGGAAATGCTGGGCGCAATCACCACGGTAAAAAGCGGTAATCTGTTATTCATCATGCCAGGCGGTGGCGTGAACGCACAGGGCCAGCCGTTGCCATCGTTCGCCATCACACGCAGCAGCGGCGATCGCCATCAGTTCCGCATTGCTGACCGCGAGGCGTATACGGGGGTACGCGCCTACTGGCTTGATCTTAATTACGGGAAAAAGAAAAAAGTCAGCGTGAAACGCCGCAAACCGCCCAAGCTCAAAAAGGAGAAAAGCAGCAGCCGTGAAGGTGATTATATGGAAGGCGCGGAAGGCAATGTTTTTGTGTTACGCAAGACTTATCAGAACGAGCAGGCAGCAAGACGCGCAGCGGCGGCAAAGTGGCAGCAGCTACAACGCGGAGCCGCATCATTCTCCATCACGCTGGCGCGTGGACGTGCAGAACTCTACCCCGAAATGCATGGCACGGTAACAGGATTTAAAAGCGAGATTGATAATCAGGACTGGATTATTGCAAAAGCCGAGCACACCATTGATAACAGCGGCTTTACCACACAGCTTGAGCTTGAAGCAAAAATCCCGGAATGGATAGCAGAAACAGAATAAATCTCTTAAAAATATTATTTTTGAGATGTGCTTCTACACTGACAGTAAGAACAAAAGATAATGTATCAGCCCACTAGATGTCAGAGGTTGGGGCATCAACCAGATGCTAACAATAATACGGATGTTTTTCCCACATGACAGAGGAAGTCAAGTATAATCTTCACAGTCCCTCCCGTCCAAGGGAATATGACTCAATAGTAAAAGTTCCAGTTTAGTTAGTAGACCCACACTTTATAGAAGAGTAAATCATGATTGGACAATTTTTAAGTGCAACAGAGATTTTAGCAAAGAACTATGTTCGTAATAAAATGGTTAAAAATCCATTTTATTCGAATTTAAAATGGAATTTTGTTGAAAAAAACATCATAAGATTAACATCCTCACCGGTTAAATCAGTACTTTGCATATCAGCTTTTTCATTTGTACTACTTTATGTTGGATATTTAAACGAATTATTTATAAAAAAGAATCTTTTACATTATTTCCCGTTTAGGCATTCATTAACCGAATGGCAAACAACCATTTTAAGTGGCCAATTGACAATTATTGGTATTGTATACCCCCTTGTTATAGGTTTAGTAAGTGTCTTATTCCAAAAAAAAGCAGATAGAAAAATAGCCCAAACTGCTTATCAGCGTTACTCAGGATTCATGCTTGCTGGACTCAGCGGGCTTTTCTTATCAGGATTTATACTTCTCAGTGTACTAATTAAAACTGTCTTTGGAAGTTATCTTTATGGTATAGCCTGTCTAATCAGCATATTATGGCTTTTGATAAACATAGTTCTTTCTATTTGGTTCTTTATCGTGAGCCTTGAAATTCTTGATGATGTAAAACGGCAAATAATTATAAAGCGATACATTGCCTTCGAAATAGTAATGCCCCATATTTGTAACAAAATCTCAGCCAATCTTAGGTTATACCCTATCTATCAAAAACATAACTATTCAAATTTAGAAATCAAGCAAGCCGATTACAAAGGAGAATACATATCTGTGGCTAGCAGTTATTCTAAGGAAGATGAGTTAAGTTTATATCACCGTCCTTTTCAACTTATTCTTAATCTTATTAATTACCAACTAAAAAAAAAGAATCATTTTGCGTCATTTGTCATTGGTGATAATCGTGCAAAAGAAACAGAATCCACGGGTAAGATACTTTTTAGCGTTAAAAATATCAAACCAGACAGCTTATTAATAAAAATACTTAAGCAATGTTTTTATAGGGCTCCGATTAAAGGAGGAGATTTTTCCGTAAGTCTTACAATGCAGGCTATAACAGCAGATACGTATATGTATCTGCGGGATTCTGATCTCTTTAGTTTTGACGATGCTATCTCTGCATTAATTAATAACTTTAATAATCTCTGCGATTTGTATTTTTTTCAAGATGACAATACCAACAATAATTTCTTACTGATCACTACAGAATTATTTGAACGGAGTTTTCAATATGAGTTTTCAGATGAAGTTTATAAAATATCAAATAATTCCATGGATAAAATTAATCTTTCTGAAAGATTTTTTGAATTATGTCTTTGGAGCGGAGTGCGTATTCTTAATAATAGAAAACATCTTATCAGCAATGAACTTTGTATCTATATGGGAATTACTCGTTCACAATGGTCAATATTAACAGAATGGTTCCGAAACAACCAATCACTCTTAAATGCCTCGCTTCGTTCACGTTATAATCGTATATTAAGAACCTATGCCACTGTTTGGGAGCAATATCAAGAAAGCATCAACTTTCGTTTCTGCAATACAGAGAATTCAGATTTATTTGAATTATTTTGCAAAACGCAACTACAAGAACTTCCATCGATCATTATTGATGCAACACAGACTCGCGATCCTTCTACTATTGATACAGCCGTCGATCTTATTAACCGATGGCAGCACTCAATGAATATTGACAGCCATTCGGTAGAAAAATACAGTTACCAAGGCCAGCTTTTTAACCCGGGTTTTTTCATCTCCAAAAAACTAAACTTCAATTCAGACAGAGAGTGGTTCAATATTGCCATCATAAATGCGTTGACTGACATGCGTATATGCACATGTCTTTATCTGACATCAAGAATCAATACTTCTGACAAACTAATGACACATTACATTAAACTTATTTTAGAGGGTAAACTTATTGACCAAACCGGTGGATATGAAACTCCCACTGAAGAAATTGATAATGCAAGCCAACTAATCAAGATATTAGTTAGAATCTGCCTGTGGACATGGTCTGAAAATATGGAGCACAATGGGTGGATGAATAGTTTAGCAAGGCGTTTACGTGACTATGATAAAACAGACATGGTGATGGGCAGAGTTTACAGTAATGTTTTTGACTGTGGATTTATTGATATGGAACAATCATGGGTGCAGCTATTATTAATTTTCTCTAACAAGAACGATAGCGTATCAAAAGAAATAAAAGAAGCAATAGAAAACGACTATATAACATATCGTGAGAAGCAACGACTCATTGGAATATTATCAAAAATTTGTAACTCCATCGAATACACTAAAATCAAGCTGACTTTAACATTGGACGATCTCCAAACAAAAAAAGAAAACTTAAGAAAGTTGCTTCAAGAGCATATTAACATGCTAAAGAAAGATCTTGATATGAGACTTCAGGATGCTGCCATAGATGTACATCGACTAGATAGCACTGCACGTAAAACATCAGAACATCTTCGTAAACGCATCAAGAAAACGCTCCCTCTTTCACTTTTCAAATCTATTGATTTTAAGCAGGCTAGCGATTGTTTCACAAAACATAAGATATCTATTAAGATAGATAAAGAACCGTATGCCGAAGGAATAGAATCCATCCCTTATATCAATGAAGGTGATATTCAAGCAGGCTTCATTCTCAAGGACATCCAGAGAATAATACTTTCAAATTTATTTAGCACTGGCTGTTCGCAACATACCGTAATAGAAGATTTCAATATGTTGATTGATCACATAAAATCATCTGCTGACTTGGCTGGCAAACTGGTTCTTGTGATGAGTAAAGAGATCTTTCAGCAATATAATCGTATGCTTTTCGATAATCCCAACCTCAGAGAACTAATGAGAAAAAATGATGATGGCTCTATGAACATAACTACTGAATCCGGTACCTGTAAGGTTTACTTCTTACCATTTGTTAATCAACCATTTTCTCTTGTGGTAAAGGATAACTACTTCACTAAATTAATTATTAGAGAATATGATAATAATAAGTTAGTAAATGTCACTTCAGAGAATATCAAAAGTGACTCAGATAAATTCAAGCTAACTCTTAACTATGAGTTGAATATAGTATTTGAAGGAAACGCTGATTTAAAAATATCTCACTCGCAAAGAGTGACATCAGAATAATATCTTTGACGGCGCTCCTTAGAGTGCCGTTCGTTTATTAACTAATGCTAAAAATCATTATATAGAGAAAGTCATGTTTAAATCTTAGAGAATACAACCTAGAATAGTGCAAGCACTACAATAAGAGAGGTCGCTATGTTCCGTTGTCCGCTTTGTGGCGCATCTGCCCGTATCCGCACTAGTCGTCCGGAAAATGATTCAAATACCGTGAGACAAAAGTATTATCAGTGTAACAATCTAGAATGCGGCGTATGTTTCTCAACACTGGAAGCCTTCCACAAATTCACTTCAAAGCACGCCTCCCCCATTCACTCATCAGAGGGCATCCCGTGGCATGAACTGCCAACTTCACACAGAGGAAACAATCAGATGAGTTTGCCCTTACCTCAGAATTAACGAGCAGAATTGCCGGAGTAACAAAAAAGCGATAGATTACGCGCGGGTGCCTTTCGGCTGATGGTCGGAGGGAATACCTGAAGGCCAGATGTGGAAAGGCCCCGGAAAACATTTTTGTTTAACCGAGGCCCTAACCGTCTACCCTAAGCAAGTGATAGGTTAGCGCCTCCCCGAAAAAGGAGCAAGCGCTATGTCGCAAAAATCGCTTACGGCCATCACGTTCTGCGTGACGGCAATCCTCATCATCTGGATGCTGCACGGTTCGCTGTGCGAAATACGGATGAGCTTCTGGGGAGCGGAGTTTGCGGCGTTCTTACAGTGTAAGCAGTAAGGAAACCGCGACGGGGGAGCAATCCCCCGTCAATCGGTTGCCAGGGTAAGGTCGATAAGGCACCCTATCTCACAGACATGAACAACAAACCCGCAGCGTAAAAACTGCGGGGTTTCTTTTTGGTGTCCTCACCGACTTGAAACAGTGATCAGACTTTAAGACAAAGCCCGCAACGTAGCGAGCTTACTCCCCCCCCACTAAATGTGGACACATCGTGGAACGAAGAGACATAAAACATTATAAATCAATTAGTTATTGAAAGAAAAAAGGCCGCAGAGCGGCCTTTTTAGTTAGATCAGATTACTCGTCTTTGGGCGAAGCGTTTTCGACCCGGCTTTTTAACTTCTGCCCGGGTCTGAAGGTCACCACGCGCCGTGCTGTAATGGGAATATCCTCGCCCGTTTTCGGGTTACGTCCCGGGCGTTGATTCTTATCACGCAGATCGAAGTTACCAAAACCAGAGAGTTTCACCTGTTCGCCGTTTTCCAGAGCGCGACGGATCTCTTCGAAAAACAGTTCAACCAGTTCTTTGGCATCCCGCTTGCTAAGCCCAAGCTTATCAAACAGATATTCTGACATTTCAGCTTTTGTAAGCGCCATAGGTTCAATCCCTCAATGATGCCTGGAATCGCTCTTTTAATGCCTCTACACATTTGGCGACGGTAGCGGCAATCTCCTCTTCTTCGAGTGTACGGCTGGTATCTTGCAGGATCAGGCTTATGGCGAGGCTCTTATACCCCTCCGCAACACCCTTACCGCGGTACACGTCAAATAAGTTTACGCCAACTACCTGATTTACGCCAACTTTCTTACATTCGGATAAAATATCCGCTGCGGGAACGTTTTCTGCGACCACCACCGCGATGTCACGACGGTTCGCCGGGAAGCGAGAAATCTCGCGCGCCTGAGGCACCACGCGGTCTGCGAGCTTGTTCCACTCCAGTTCGAACACCAGAGTGCGACCGTTAAGATCCAGTTTACGTTCCAGTTCAGGATGAACAACCCCAACAAAACCAATACGTTCACCTTTCAGATAAATCGCTGCGGATTGCCCCGGATGCAGTGCCGGATTCGCTTCTGCACGGAACTCAACCTCATTCAGTTTACCGGTCAGGTCTAGAACGGATTCAAGATCGCCTTTCAAATCATAGAAATCAACGGTCTCTTTTGCCAGGTTCCAGTGCTCTTCGTAACGGTTACCGCAAATCACACCGGCTAACATCAGATCCTGACGAATACCCAACGGTGCCTGAGTATCTGGCACGAAACGCAGACCGCTTTCGAAAATGCGTACACGGTTCTGCTGACGGTTCTGGTTGTACACCACGGTTGCCAGCAGGCCGGTCCACAGAGAAAGACGCATTGCTGACATTTCAACAGAGATCGGGCTTGGCAGCAGTAAGGCTTCAACGCCTGGATGGATCATCTGCTGCACTTTCGGATCAACGAAGCTGTAGGTGATCACTTCCTGATAGCCTTTGTCGTTGAGCAGCGTTTTTACGCGCTTGAGCGACAGATCAGCTTCACGGTGAGTCCCCATAATCAGGCTTGCCTGTACCGGCTCATCCGGGATGTTGTTTTAGCCGTAAACACGCGCGACTTCTTCGACCAGATCTTCTTCAATCTCCATGTCGAAACGCCAGCTCGGCGCAACTGCCTGCCACTCGTCTTTGCCTTCGGTCACTTCGCAGCCGAGACGACGCAGAATGTCTGTTACCTGCTCATCAGCAATATGATGGCCGATCAGGCGATCCAGTTTGCTACGACGTAAAGTGATGGTTGCACGCTTCGGCAGCGTTGCTTCGTTAGTGATATCAATTACCGGACCCGCTTCACCACCGCAGATGTCGATCAGCAGACGGGTCGCACGTTCCATCGCTTTGTGCTGCAGTGCCGGATCAACGCCACGCTCATAACGGTGAGACGCATCAGTATGCAGGCCATGACGACGAGCACGACCGGTGATAGACAGCGGGCTGAAGAAAGCGCATTCCAGCAGAACGTTTTGCGTTTCGTCATTCACGCCAGAGTGTTCGCCACCAAAGATGCCGCCCATCGCCAGCGCCTTGTTGTGGTCGGCGATGACCAGGGTGTCAGCATTCAGCTTCGCTTCAGTGCCGTCGAGCAACACCAGCGTTTCGCCCTCTTTCGCCATCCGCACCACAATGCCGCCTTCAATGCGATCTTTATCGAAAGCGTGCATCGGCTGGCCCAGTTCGAGCAGCACATAGTTGGTGACGTCAACAACTGCATCGATAGAACGGATCCCGCAACGACGCAGTTTTTCTTTCATCCACAGCGGAGTTGGCGCTTTAACGTTAATGCCTTTTACCACACGGCCAAGATAGCGCGGGCAAGCTTCCGGCGCTTCTACTGCAATCGGCAGCGTGTCGTCGATGGTCGCACCAACCGGAACGATTTCCGGTTCAACCAGCGGCAGCTGGTTCAGCACGGCAACGTCACGCGCAACACCAATGATACCTAAGCAGTCGGCACGGTTTGGTGTCACGCTGATTTCGATGGTGTTGTCATCGAGTTTCAGGTATTCGCGGATGTCGGTGCCAATCGGCGCATCCGCAGGCAGCTCGATAATGCCGTTATGATCGTCAGAAATTCCCAGCTCAGAGAAGGAGCACAGCATCCCTTCAGACGGTTCGCCACGCAGTTTCGCGGCTTTAATTTTGAAATCACCCGGCAGAACAGCACCAATGGTCGCTACCGCCACACGCAGGCCCTGACGGCAGTTTGGCGCACCGCAGACGATGTCCAGCAGGCGATCGCCGCCGACATTCACTTTTGTCACACGCAGTTTGTCAGCGTTCGGATGCTGCGCACACTCAACCACTTCACCCACAACCACGCCGTGGAAGCTACCGGCAACCGGTTCTACACCATCAACTTCCAGGCCCGCCATCGTGATTTGATTTGCCAGCGCGTCGCTATCAATCGCCGGGTTCACCCATTCGCGTAACCACAGTTCACTGAATTTCATAATCTATTCCTGCCTTATTTAAACTGTTTGAGGAAACGCAGATCGTTTTCAAAGAATGAACGCAGGTCGGTGACGCCGTAGCGCAACATAGTCAGACGCTCCATCCCCATCCCGAAGGCGAAACCAGAGTAAACTTCCGGGTCGATGCCAACGTTACGCAGCACGTTCGGATGCACCATCCCGCAGCCCAGTACTTCCAGCCATTTTCCGTTTTTACCCATGACGTCCACTTCTGCAGAAGGTTCGGTAAACGGGAAGTAGGAAGGACGGAAGCGGATCTGCAAATCTTCCTCAAAGAAGTTACGCAGGAAGTCGTGCAGCGTGCCTTTCAGGTTGGTAAAGCTGATGTTGGTATCAACAATCAGACCTTCCATCTGATGGAACATCGGCGTGTGAGTCTGGTCGTAGTCGTTACGATAAACGCGGCCAGGCGCGATGATACGAATCGGTGGCTGCTGGGCTTTCATGGTGCGGATCTGTACGCCAGAGGTCTGGGTACGCAGCAGGCGGGTAGCGTCAAACCAGAAAGTGTCGTGGTCAGCGCGCGCAGGGTGGTGACCAGGAATGTTCAGAGCATCGAAGTTATGATAATCGTCTTCGATTTCCGGCCCGGTTGCCACGGTAAAGCCAAGCTCACCGAAGAAACTTTCGATACGGTCGATGGTACGGGTAACCGGATGCAGCCCGCCGTTTTCAATGCGACGACCAAGCAGGGAGACATCAATCGTTTCCGCCGCCAGACGCGCATTCAGTGCTGCGCTTTCCAGTTCCGCTTTACGCGCATTCAGCGCCTGCTGAACCTGCTCTTTCGCTTCATTGATAACCGCACCAGCTGCCGGACGCTCTTCTGGCGGCAGCTCACGCAGGGTCGTCATCTGAAGGGTTAAGTGCCCTTTTTTACCCAAATATTCGACGCGCACATTATCTAACGCGGCAACATCTGACGCCTGGCTAATGGCCGCCTTCGCACTGGCAACCAGTTCTGCGAGATGTGACATGTTTTTCCTCATTGTGTCAGTGGTGACACTGGTTCGTTGGACTTAGAGCCCATCCCATCAGGCTATTTTACTTGCCATTTTGGTCCCGGGCAGTGCTCGAAATCCTCACGTACTTAAGTACGGTCCGGTTTCTCCGCGCTGGCCGTGTCCAGACTGGCTGCGACAATTACGCCTGATGAGACAGGCTTTTTATTTTTCAAAACGCGCATACAAAAAAAGCCTCCACTGGGAGGCTTTCAGGCGCTGTTTTCCGTTTCTCTTCTCACGCGCTAGCCTCCTGGAGTCAGGTGCTAAAGTAAAAAAAGAAGCGGAAAATAGCAGCATTCATTGCTTGCGTTACCTTTTGGTACTCTTCAAAAGACCTTTATTGAAAAGGCTACGGCGATAAAAGTCAATGTTTTGATGGCGTTGAAACGAAAAGAGGGAGACTAGCTCCCTCTTTCAACTGGCTTATGCCAGAGCTGCTTTCGCTTTTTCAACCAGAGCGGTGAACGCTACTTTGTCGAATACTGCGATATCAGCCAGGATCTTACGGTCGATTTCAACAGAGGCTTTTTTCAGGCCATTGATGAATTTGCTGTAAGAAATACCGTTCTGACGTGCTGCTGCGTTGATACGCGCAATCCACAGTTGACGGAACTGACGCTTACGTTGACGACGGTCGCGGTAAGCATACTGACCAGCTTTGATAACAGCCTGGAAGGCAACGCGGTATACGCGAGAACGCGCACCGTAGTAACCTTTAGCTTGTTTCAAAATTTTCTTGTGACGTGCGCGTGCAATAACACCACGTTTTACGCGAGCCATATGTGCTCTCCTGTATCTATATTCTAATTAAAAAGTTAAAAACGTTAACGGCTTATGCGTACGGCAGGCACGCGATTACCAGGCCCAGATCGCCTTTGGAAACCATGGCTTTCGGACGCAGGTGACGTTTACGTTTGGTCGCTTTTTTGGTCAGAATGTGACGCAGGTTAGCGTGCTTGTGCTTAAAACCACCTTTACCGGTTTTTTTGAAGCGCTTAGCAGCACCGCGTACGGTCTTAATTTTTGGCATTTTAATAACTTCCACTTCGCATTGTTAATAAACGAAACAAAGGCGAACAATGCCTGTGAAGCCCAAAGGCTCCACAGACAGTGCTACTTGAAGGCCTTACTGTTTCTTCTTAGGAGCGAGCACCATGATCATCTGGCGGCCTTCGATCTTCGTTGGGAAGGATTCGACCACTGCCAGTTCTTGCAAATCGTCTTTCACGCGATTAAGCACTTCCATACCGATTTGCTGGTGCGCCATCTCACGACCGCGGAAACGCAGCGTGATTTTGGCTTTATCACCCTCTTCGAGAAAGCGAATCAGGCTGCGGAGTTTTACCTGATAGTCGCCTTCATCTGTACCAGGACGGAATTTAATTTCCTTAACCTGGATAACTTTTTGCTTTTTCTTCTGTTCCTTAGAAGACTTACTCTTTTCATAGAGGAATTTGCCGTAATCCATTATACGACAAACCGGCGGCTCGGCGTTAGGGCTGATCTCGACTAAGTCTACTCCGGCTTCTTCTGCTTTCTCCAGAGCTTCTCTCAGACTCACAATACCAAGCTGCTCGCCTTCCAGACCTGTTAAGCGAACTTCCTGGGCGCGAATTTCGCCATTGATACGGTTAGGGCGCGCCGTTTGAACTCGTTTTCCGCCTTTAATACCTTATTCCTCCAATTGTTTAAGACTGCGGCTGCGAATCTCTTGTTGCAGCTTCTCGATCACTTCATTTACGTCCATGCTTCCCAGGTCTTTACCACGGCGGGTGCGAACGGCAACTTTGCCTGATTCCACCTCTTTATCACCACAGACCAGCATATATGGGACGCGACGCAAAGTGTGCTCGCGGATTTTAAAGCCAATCTTCTCATTTCTCAAGTCTGCTTTAACACGAATGCCCGCATTTGATAGTTTTTGCGTCAATTCGTTAACGTAATCAGACTGTGAATCGGTAATATTCATGATAACAACCTGAACCGGCGCAAGCCAGGTCGGGAAGAAACCAGCGAATTCTTCGGTCAGGATACCGATGAAACGTTCCATCGACCCCAGAATTGCGCGGTGAATCATTACCGGTACCTTACGCTCGTTGTCTTCGCCCACATAGGAAGCGCTCAGACGAGACGGCAAGGAGAAGTCCAGCTGTACTGTACCGCACTGCCATGCACGATCGAGGCAGTCATACAGGGTAAATTCAATTTTCGGACCGTAGAAAGCGCCTTCACCCAGTTGATATTCAAACGGGATGTTGTTTTCTTCCAGCGCAACCGCCAGGTCCGCCTCAGCACGATCCCACATTTCGTCGCTGCCAATACGTTTTTCAGGACGAGTGGAGAGTTTGACGACGATCTTCTCGAAGCCAAAAGTGCTGTACATATCATAGACTAAACGGATACATCCGTTAACTTCATCGCGAATTTGTTCTTCAGTACAGAAGATATGCGCGTCATCCTGGGTAAAACCACGCACGCGCATCAGGCCATGCAGCGAACCTGACGGCTCGTTACGGTGGCAGCTACCAAACTCGGCCATACGCAGCGGCAGATCGCGATAAGACTTCAGCCCCTGGTTGAAAATTTGTACGTGCCCCGGGCAGTTCATCGGCTTAATGCAGTATTCACGGTTCTCAGAAGACGTGGTGAACATTGCATCTTTGTAGTTGTCCCAGTGACCGGTTTTTTCCCACAGGACACGGTCCATCATGAACGGACCTTTAACTTCCTGATACTGGTACTCTTTCAGTTTAGAACGAACAAACACTTCCAGTTCACGGAAGATGGTCCAGCCGTCGTTGTGCCAGAATACCATACCCGGCGCTTCTTCCTGCATATGGTACAGGTCGAGCTGTTTACCGATTTTACGGTGGTCGCGTTTCGCGGCTTCTTCCAGGCGTTGCAGGTAAGCGTTAAGCGCTTTTTTGTCTGCCCACGCCGTACCGTAAATACGTTGCAACATTTTGTTATTGCTGTCGCCACGCCAGTAAGCCCCTGCCGTTTTCATTAGTTTGAAATGATGGCAGAAACGCATGTTCGGTACGTGCGGACCGCGGCACATATCGACATATTCTTCATGGAAGTACAGACCTGGCTTGTCATCATGGGCGATGTTTTCGTCAAGAATGGAGACTTTGTAGCTCTCCCCACGGTTGGCGAAAGTTTCACGCGCTTCGTGCCAGCTAACTTTCTTCTTAATGACGTCGTAGTTTTTCTCAGCAAGCTCATGCATCCGCTTCTCGAGTGCTTCGACATCTTCCTGGGTTAACGTGCGGTCAAGATCAACGTCGTAATAAAAACCGTTGTCAATAACCGGGCCGATTGCCATTTTGGTATGCGGCCAAAGTTGTTTAATCGCGTGCCCTAACAGGTGCGCACAGGAGTGACGAATGATCTCCAGACCTTCTTCGTCTTTGGCAGTAATGATCGACAGTTGTGCGTCGTTTTCAATCAGATCGCAAGCATCAACCAGTTCGCCATTAACGCGCCCTGCGATACAGGCTTTCGCCAGACCTGGACCAATGTCCAGCGCAACATCCATGGGGCTTACAGCGTGGTCGTAATGGCGTTGGCTGCCATCAGGAAGAGTTATAACAGGCATTTTATATCCTTATTTGCAGTGGTGACCCACACGAAAGATCACATACAAAGAAAAATTTGTTTATTAACAGTTCATTGCGAAACCATCTAGCCAACAAATGCTAAATTGGTTCGCAATCAGGTACACAAATGAAAGACATTAACCTCTCACCTTCCACCCGGTTGAACGATGTTAACACTAAAAAAAGGGAGATTGTACCTTTCCGTTTCACATTGATTCGATTCGCAATTCGTTTGTAGTGAGTACACCAGCAAAACGCTTAAAGAACCACTGATAACATCACCGAGTGTCTGAAAGGTTTACTACGAGCGGATTTACAGCAGCATAAACTGAATCCAGCAAAGTTCGTTGCGTTATTTGGCGGTGGTATTTAAACGATCATGAGATTCAGTGACGAAGTGGTCATATCGCAATGATAAAAGTGACACAATTCTTATAGCAATTTTTCGTGCGCATTTCGTTCTGGCGATAATAATTAATCATCATCCTCAAAATCTCCAGACATATATAAGACGAATAGATTATGAGTGAAAACGATATCATTATCAGAACTCATTATGAGTCTCCTCATAGAATACACATCGATAGCGACATACTAACGCCTTCATCAGAGCCTATTAATCAATTTGCGCGCCAGCTCATCACCCTACTTGATACCTCTTATTTAAGTTCGATGCTGTCATACTGTGTTACTCAGGAATTTACCGCAAGCTGTCGAAAAATTTCACAAAATTGTTATTCCACTGCCCTTTTTATCATTAACTTTGCCACTTCACCCATCCATGCAGAAAATACACTCATTACATTACACTATAAAAAAGAAATCATTTCCTTATTCCTGGAAACCACGCCTATTAAAGCTAACCATTTGCGAAGCATACTGGATTATATTGAACGGGAACAGTTAACTGCCGAAAAACGTAACCATTGCATGAAACTGTCCAAAAAAATTCATAGAGAAAAAACCATACAGCCAACAGTAAATCTCAATGATAGTGCATTTTTTCGCAATCTCCTTCTGACACTATTTTTTGTCGCCATCCGTCATTACAATACGCCCTTGATTCATTGAGAAATGGAAAAGGCAAAGTCAACCTGATTAAACATTACTCCTCTGTTGAATCCATACAGCAGCATGTTCCCTTAGTCCGGGACGCGGAGTTCAGAGCATTACTTCGCCATCCTCCTGCAAGGAGTGGCGTTATCGCGAGTCAGGATTTTGGCTTTGCTTTAGATATTTTCTTCTGTCGAATGATGGCAAACAATGTCAGTCATATGTCCGCGATTTTATATATAGACAATCATACTTTGTCAGTAAGTAAAGATGTCGTGTTATCTTATATATCAACGTTGGGTACTTTTGCAAAAAAATATTCTTTTAGCCAACATCAGCTATTTACACTGTTGGCCGCTAAAAATCATGACAACATGTCAGCTGTTCATATAGCCATTCATCATAATCATCATAATCATCATAAAACTGTAGAAACATATTATGCTGCTATAAATGTAATCAGCCAAAGCCTGAGTTTTAGTGCTGATGAACTAAAGACGTATTTATAACCCGCTATTTATGATATTTGTATATCGATACATAATTTTTTTTCATAAAATGCAGAAACAGTGACCAGGTGTACAACGCCACCCGACGACTGTAATAACAAAAAATCCCTTGATGCCTGTCCCTTTTGTTACACTCCGTTATCACGCACAAGAGATATGCAGGACACTGGTATGCCGACTAAACGCTTTGATAAAAAACACTGGAAGATGGTGGTGGTGCTACTGGCAATCTGTGGCGCTATGTTGTTGCTACGTTGGGCAGCAATGATTTGGGGCTGAGCAGTGACAAACGAAAACAGCCAGACCGCATAACACGGTCCGGCAGATAATTTTACATGCTGTAACCCAACGATAAGGTTGTCCGACGATCGGTATGTTCCGGTGCAGACTCTGGAGGTTCAGAGTTCCATGTAACGTTGTAAGCCACCTTCAGTCCAAAATGTTCATTAATAGCAACATTTAATGCGCTTTCGGAGTTCAGCGTTGTGTCTTCCGCGCCAAAGACCGAAACACCCTGCGTAAATTTAGCGTTGTCAGTCAACTGCCATGCATAAGCCCCGGAGGCATAGCCCAGCGGCTGGGTTTCACTGGCATTGTCGGTATATTTGTCGTAACGCACACCAGGGCCGAATTCAAAGCGGAAACTGTGTACCGGGCCATTCAAAAACTGGCGACCATAACCCGCGGTCAACACATCGCGCTCTCGATAGCCGTTATAACGGTCTGTCAGCCAGCTTGCCTGACCAAATAAATAGTCATAATCAGTTAAATTAAAACGGCTACGCCCGCCCGCCGCATATTTTTCTGAAGAACGCTCATCATTAGAAGAAGTATTACTGGCGTTCCCCCACAGCGACCAGGCAGTGGTTTGTCCATACCAGGTCATAGTGGTGTCAGCCGTAAGTGAGGAGCTTTTCGTATTGCCTGATTGTGCAAGATATCCTGCGTTCAGATTACCTTCGAAAGGTTTTTTAGCGCTGGCAGGATCGTCCATGACAGTAAAAACGGAATCATCGGCAGCTGCATTCAGTGACGCAAACATGCCCCCCGCCAACATAACGATGGCAGGAACTGTCTTCAAAAGCTTCATTTATCAAGAGTCCGTACAACAAAAAAAGAGACCATCGCGGTCCCGGAAACTTTCTTAAGGATCAAAGATTAGCGTCCCTGGAAAGGTAACGAATTATAAAAAGGCGCGAATAACTTAGCAATGTATTCTTATTTCATTTTTTGAATAAGCATGTGGCGAAAACAGATTTTTATTTATATATATTTATCTGCAAAATTTTAAATAAAGCTCCGATAAATCATATTGTTAATTTCTTCACTTTCCGCTGATTCGGTGCCAGACTGAAATCAGCCTATAGGAGGAAATGATGGTACGTATCTATACGTTGACACTTGCGCCCTCTCTTGATAGCGCAACAATTACCCCGCAAATTTATCCCGAAGGAAAACTGCGCTGTACCGCACCGGTGTTCGAACCCGGTGGCGGCGGCATCAATGTCGCCCGCGCCATTGCCCATCTGGGAGGCACTGCCACAGCGATCTTCCCGGCGGGTGGCGCGACCGGCGAACATCTGGTTTCACTGTTGGCGGATGAAAATGTCCCCGTCGCTACTGTAGAAGCCAAAGACTGGACCCGGCAGAATTTACACGTACATGTGGAAGCAAGCGGTGAGCAGTATCGTTTTGTTATGCCAGGCGCGGCATTAAATGAAGATGAGTTTCGCCAGCTCGAAGAGCAAGTTCTGGAAATTGAATCCGGGGCCATCCTGGTCATAAGCGGAAGCCTGCCGCCAGGTGTGAAGCTGGAAAAATTAACCCAACTGATTTCCGCTGCGCAAAAACAAGGGATCCGCTGCATCGTCGACAGTTCTGGCGAAGCGTTAAGTGCAGCACTGGCGATTGGTAACATCGAGTTGGTTAAGCCTAACCACAAAGAACTCAGTGCGCTGGTGAATCGCGAACTCACCCAGCCAGACGATGTCCGCAAAGCCGCGCAGGAAATCGTTAATAGCGGCAAGGCCAAACGGGTTGTCGTTTCCCTGGGTCCACAAGGGGCGCTGGGCGTTGATAGTGAAAACTGCATTCAGGTGGTGCCACCACCGGTGAAAAGCCAGAGTACCGTTGGCGCTGGTGACAGCATGGTCGGCGCGATGACACTTAAACTGGCAGAAAATGCTTCTCTTGAAGAGATGGTCCGTTTTGGCGTAGCTGCGGGGAGTGCAGCCACACTCAACCAGGGAACACGCCTGTGCTCCCATGACGATACGCAAAAAATTTACGCTTACCTTTCCCGCTAACAAAAACATTCCCCCTGCATTGGGGGAATCACCACCAACCTGTCGGCAACGCGTTTCTCCGACTATGCTCAAAAGTCATGTGATAACAAAGGGGTGAACTATGGCCAGTGGCGATCTTGTCCGTTATGTAATAACCGTCATGTTGCATGAGGATACATTGACTGAAATTAACGAGTTGAATAATTACCTGACTCGCGACGGTTTTTTGCTCACCATGACAGATGATGATGGCAATATCCATGAGCTGGGGACTAACACTTTTGGACTTATCAGTACCCAAAGTGAAGAAGAAATTAGAGAACTGGTTTCGGGGCTTACCCACAGTGCAACCGGCAAAGATCCTGAAATCACCATCACGACCTGGGAGGAATGGAATAGCAACAGAAAATAAATGGTTTTTGGGCAATAATCAGTCTGTGGTGTGCGTTAGCTCGTGTTTTTACACCGCATTCTTGCGCTAACCTTATGATCTGGCAGACAACATGGGAGAGACATCATGTGGCAGGCAATCAGTCGTCTTTTGAGCGAGCAGTTAGGTGAAGGCGAAATAGAACTGCGTAATGAACTGCCTGGCGGAGAAGTCCATGCCGCATGGCATTTGCGCTATGCAGGACGTGACTTTTTCGTCAAATGTGATGAAAGGGAACTGCTTCCCGGTTTTACCGCCGAAGCCGACCAACTGGAGTTACTGTCGCGTAGTAAAACCGTCACCGTGCCTAAGGTTTGGGCAGTTGGCGCTGACCGTGACTACAGTTTTCTGGTGATGGATTATCTCCCACCTCGCCCGCTGGATGCGCATAGTGCATTTATTCTTGGTCAGCAAATTGCGCGTTTACATCAATGGAGCGACCAACCACAATTTGGCCTCGATTTCGATAACGCGCTCTCCACAACTCCACAGCCCAACACCTGGCAACGTCGCTGGTCAACTTTTTTTGCTGAACAACGGATTGGCTGGCAGCTGGAACTGGCGGCAGAAAAAGGGATCGCTTTCGGCAATATCGATGCCATCGTCGAGCATATTCAGCAGCGTCTTGCCTCGCATCAACCGCAGCCTTCTCTGTTGCACGGCGATTTATGGTCCGGCAACTGTGCGCTGGGTCCGGATGGCCCGTACATTTTCGACCCGGCCTGTTACTGGGGTGACCGAGAGTGCGACCTGGCGATGTTACCGCTGCATACTGAACAGCCGCCACAAATCTATGACGGCTATCAGTCAGTATCCCCGCTACCTGCCGATTTCCTTGAACGTCAACCGGTTTACCAACTCTACACGCTGTTAAATCGTGCAAGGTTATTTGGCGGTCAGCATTTGGTTATTGCTCAGCAGTCACTGGATAGATTATTAGCAGCATGATATGGGTTGAGGATAATGGCCGCTCCGTGCGGCCTTTTGATTAAATAAACCCAAGCAGAGAAAAGAACACATAACCTGCAGCAATACAAATAACCGGCAGGATATACAGCGAGAAAAACTGCAGGAAAATAGTATGGTGCGGAACAACAATACGTGACTCAATTTGTTCACGCGTTAGCCCCTCTTCCCCTTTGGCTTTTTCCAGAATGAGTTGATCTTCAACACCTTCCCGCAAGAAGCGCGCCTGGCGACTCATCCGGGCTCCGGAATCCTGCAACGCCAGTCCGACAAAAATCAGGATGAAAATCACCCAGAACATAACGTTCACGCCACCATTAAAAGTGGGCGTCGGAGAGTTGTACCAGAACAGATTCAAAAAAGGCGTATTCGCCTGCATCATATCGATCATGACATGAGTAAAGTCGAGCATGACCGCATTAATGCCTTCCTGGTTTTCCTGCCGGGTATTCATAAATTTCAGCAAAGAAATCAATGTAGAGATCAATGCAGGTATAAAAATCACCCAACCCAAAATCCTTTTCAAAACAGCAATGCGTCCAGCTTGTTGATACGTCATGAGTTCTCCTTGATTAAGACGCGTCGTTTCACTTAGTTTACCTGTAGATATCTGTTTTCGCCCATTCTTTAAAGGCGATATGATAGGTGCTTAATCATAAGCACGGCTTAATACCTTACATATAATGCTCTAAAGGAGAGGTTGTAATGTCAACCCCGCGTCAGATTCTTGCTGCAATTTTTGATATGGATGGATTACTTATCGACTCAGAACCTTTATGGGATCGAGCCGAACTGGATGTGATGGCAAGCCTGGGGGTGGATATCTCCCGTCGTAACGAGCTGCCGGACACCTTAGGTTTACGCATCGATATGGTGGTCGATCTTTGGTACGCCCGGCAACCATGGAATGGGCCAAGCCGTCAGGAAGTAGTAGAACAAGTTATTGCCCGTGCCATTTCACTGGTTGAAGAGACACGTCCATTATTGCCAGGTGTGCGTGAAGCCGTTGCGTTATGCAAAGAACAAGGTTTATTGGTGGGGCTGGCCTCCGCGTCACCGCTGCATATGCTGGAAAAAGTATTGACCATGTTTGATTTACGCGACAGTTTCGATGCCCTCGCCTCGGCTGAAAAATTGCCTTACAGCAAGCCGCATCCGCAAGTATATCTCAACTGCGCAGCAAAACTGGGGGTTGACCCTCTGACCTGCGTGGCACTGGAAGATTCGGTAAATGGCATGATCGCCTCTAAAGCAGCCCGCATGCGTTCCATCGTCGTTCCTGCGCCAGAAGCGCAAAATGATCCACGTTTTGTATTAGCAAACGTCAAACTCTCATCGCTGACAGAACTCACCGCAAAAGACCTTCTCGGTTAATGACCAGGGGGCAGTGATCACACTGCCCCTGGTTCTTTATCTGAATTTGCATTCAACTGACGGATTAATCGCCAATTTAAGAGAAAGAGTTACACCGTCACCACTTCCGTGCACTGTATAAAAACCCTATACTGTACGTATCGACAGTTTAGTGAGTTTTATCATGACGGCGGAAGGTCACCTTCTCTTTTCTATTGCTTGTGCGGTATTTGCCAAAAATGCCGAGCTGACGCCCGTGCTGGCACAGGGTGACTGGTGGCATATTGTCCCTTCCGCAATCCTGACATGTTTGTTACCGGACATCGATCACCCAAAGTCGTTTCTTGGGCAGCGATTAAAGTGGATATCAAAACCGATCGCCCGCGCTTTTGGGCATCGTGGTTTTACCCACAGCCTGCTGGCGGTATTTGCGCTGCTGGCAACCTTTTACCTTAAGGTTCCTGAAAGCTGGTTCATTCCGGCTGATGCGTTGCAGGGTATGGTGCTGGGTTATTTGAGCCACATACTTGCCGATATGCTGACACCCGCCGGTGTTCCCCTGCTCTGGCCATGCCGCTGGCGTTTCCGCTTGCCTATCCTGGTTCCCCAAAAGGGCAACCAACTGGAACGTTTTATCTGCATGGCATTATTTGTCTGGTCGGTATGGATGCCCCATTCATTACCCGAAAACAGCGCTGTTCGTTGGTCATCGCAAATGATCAATACCTTACAGATCCAGTTTCATCGGCTTATTAAGCATCAGGTTGAATACTAAAAAGGCAAAAATCGCCTTTCTGGAATAAGCAATTCCATTTGAATATAAGAGCCAGCTCACAGTTCTGTTAATCTTGCGCCAACACTATGACTGCTACACAGTGATAGAAATAATAAGATCAGGAGAACGGGGATGAACTTTCCATTAATTGCGAACATCGTGGTGTTCGTTGTACTGCTGTTTGCGCTGGCTCAAACCCGCCACAAACAGTGGAGTCTGGCGAAAAAAGTGCTGGTGGGTCTTGTGATGGGTGTGGTTTTTGGCCTTGCCCTGCATACCATTTATGGTTCTGACAGCCAGGTACTTAAAGATTCTGTACAGTGGTTTAACATTGTTGGTAACGGCTATGTTCAACTGCTGCAAATGATCGTTATGCCGCTAGTCTTCGCCTCTATTCTGAGCGCGGTTGCCCGTCTGCATAACGCATCTCAGTTAGGCAAAATCAGTTTTCTGACCATCGGTACGCTTTTGTTTACCACGCTGATTGCAGCGCTGGTTGGTGTGCTGGTCACCAACCTGTTTGGTTTGACGGCTGAAGGTCTGGTTCAGGGTGGTGCAGAAACTGCACGTCTGAACGCCATCGAAAGTAACTATGTTGGTAAAGTCTCTGACCTGAGCGTTCCGCAGCTGGTCTTGTCCTTTATCCCGAAAAACCCGTTTGCCGATCTGACCGGAGCCAATCCGACGTCAATTATCAGCGTGGTAATTTTTGCCGCATTCCTCGGCGTAGCTGCGCTGAAACTGCTGAAGGATGATGCGCCGAAAGGTGAACGCGTCTTAACCGCTATCGATACCCTGCAAAGCTGGGTGATGAAACTGGTTCGCCTGGTCATGCAGTTGACCCCTTACGGTGTTCTGGCGCTGATGACCAAAGTGGTTGCAGGTTCTAACCTGCAAGACATCATCAAACTGGGAAGTTTCGTTGTCGCGTCCTACCTCGGTCTGCTGATTATGTTTGCAGTGCATGGCCTTCTGCTGGGCATTAATGGCGTGAGCCCGCTGAAGTACTTCCGTAAGGTATGGCCAGTACTGACGTTTGCCTTTACCAGCCGTTCCAGTGCTGCGTCTATCCCACTGAATGTGGAAGCACAAACGCGTCGTCTGGGTGTTCCTGAATCCATCGCCAGTTTCGCCGCCTCTTTCGGTGCGACCATTGGTCAGAACGGTTGTGCCGGTTTGTATCCGGCAATGCTGGCGGTGATGGTTGCGCCTACGGTGGGCATTAACCCACTGGACCCGATGTGGATTGCGACGCTGGTCGGTATTGTCACCGTTAGTTCCGCAGGCGTTGCCGGTGTCGGTGGTGGTGCAACTTTCGCCGCACTGATTGTGCTGCCTGCGATGGGCCTGCCGGTAACGCTGGTGGCATTGTTAATCTCCGTTGAACCGCTTATCGACATGGGTCGTACGGCGCTAAACGTTAGTGGCTCGATGACCGCTGGCACGCTGA
>OBXE01000233.1_pt1 | contig 38172 bp, 29 predicted proteins | sample 1495391 | NCBI WGS metagenome assembly OBXE01 (sample SAMEA2580146, study PRJEB22360) | human gut metagenome | biome: human gut; feature: human-associated habitat; material: faeces | place: Denmark | collected 2008/2010 | reverse complement strand
GGCAATCTGGAATGAATTTTGGCTACGTTACTGTGAACGGAGTGAACAGTAACGTAAATTTTGGTGACTCCGTAATTTTCTTGGTTTGTTCATGAAAAATTCATTGTTTTCCATAACGGAAAGTGTTAGAATATACAAGTATTGTGTATTATAGTAAGCGTTTGTAATGTTCGCATGCTGCTGACATGTCTGCTGTGGACGGAGTGAACAGAAATTATTCCGCACAGTAGCAATTGTTATATGGCAGCAATGCTTGTATAAAAAAGAAATAAACAGGAGTAAAACCTAATATGAATATGTTTTCAAAAGTATTCGGGACCCGCAGCCAGCGAGAGGTTAAGCGTATCATGCCTCTGGTTGAGAAAATTGAGAGCCTGCGCCCGGACATGCAGAAGTTAAGCGACGAAGAACTCAGAGGAAAAACAAGAGAATTTAAGAAACGTCTTGAAGAGGGAGAGACACTGGATGATCTGCTTCCTGAGGCATTTGCGGTTGTACGTGAAGCAGGCAAGCGTGTTCTTGGAATGGAACATTTCCGTGTGCAGCTTATCGGTGGTATCATTCTCCATCAGGGACGTATCGCAGAGATGAGAACAGGTGAAGGTAAAACACTTGTCGCTACACTTCCGTCATATTTAAATGCACTGGAAGGCAAAGGTGTGCATGTCGTAACAGTCAACGATTACCTGGCTAAACGAGATGCGGAAGAAATGGGAAAGATCCATGAGTTTCTTGGCCTGACAGTCGGTGTTGTTTTAAATGATATGAAGCAGGATGAGCGTCGTGCTGCATACAACTGTGATGTTACCTATGTTACGAACAACGAACTCGGTTTCGATTATCTGCGTGACAACATGGTTATCTATAAAGAACAGCTGGTACAGAGAGATCTGCACTACTGTATCATCGATGAGGTCGACTCCATTCTCATCGACGAGGCACGTACCCCTCTGATCATTTCCGGACAGAGCGGTAAGTCAACCAGGTTATACGAGGCCTGCGATATCCTTGCTCAGCAGTTAGAGCGCGGTGAAGCCAGCCATGAGATGACCAAGATGGCAGCCATCATGGGTGAAGAAGTTATCGAGACAGGTGACTTCGTTGTAAATGAAAAAGATAAGATCGTAAACCTTACAGAGCAGGGCGTTCATAAGGTTGAGAAATTTTTCCATATTGAAAACCTGGCAGATCCGGAGAATCTGGAAATCCAGCATAATATTACACTTGCACTTCGCGCCCATAACCTGATGCATAAGGATCAGGATTATGTAGTTAAAGATGATGAAATCCTTATTGTTGATGAATTCACCGGACGTATCATGCCGGGACGCCGTTACTCAGATGGTCTTCATCAGGCAATCGAAGCGAAAGAGCATGTTAAGATCAAACGTGAGAGCAAGACTCTGGCAACCATCACTTTCCAGAACTTCTTTAATAAATATGATAAGAAAGGCGGTATGACCGGTACAGCTGTCACAGAGGAGAAAGAATTCCGTGATATCTATGCAATGGACGTTGTAGAGATCCCGACTAACAGACCGGTTATCCGAGTTGACCATGAAGATGCTGTTTATATGACAAAGAAAGAGAAATTCAACGCAGTTGTCAATGCTGTAGTGGAAGCTCATGCGAAACAGCAGCCTGTACTGGTCGGTACCATTACGATTGAAACTTCCGAGCTTCTCAGCCGTATGCTGAAGAGACAGGGAATCAAACATAATGTATTGAATGCCAAGTTCCATGAACTTGAGGCAGAGATTGTCTCACAGGCAGGTCAGGCAGGAGCAGTTACGATCGCCACTAACATGGCTGGTCGTGGTACAGATATCAAGCTGGATGATGTGGCAAGAAATGCAGGTGGTCTGATGATCATCGGTACAGAACGTCATGAGTCCAGACGTATTGATAATCAGCTTCGCGGACGTTCCGGACGTCAGGGAGATCCGGGTGAATCCCGTTTCTATATTTCCCTGGAAGATGACCTGATGCGTCTGTTCGGTTCTGAGAGACTGATGAAGATCTTTACATCTCTTGGTGTTGCAGAGAATGAACAGATTGAGCACAAGATGCTTTCCAATGCAATTGAGAAAGCTCAGGAGAAGATTGAGTTTAACAACTTTGGTATCCGTAAGAATCTTCTTGATTATGACCAGGTAAACAATGAACAGCGTGAGATTATCTACAAAGAACGTCGTCAGGTTCTCGACGGTGAGAATATGCGTGAAGCAATCTATAAGATGATCCAGGATACAGTGGATACTTATGTTGATATGTGTTTCTCTGATGATGTAGATTCTGAAGAGTGGGATCTGAATGAATTTAACGGTGTTCTTACTCCGATCATTCCGATCAGACCGCTTACAGCTGAGAGTGTAAAAGGCAAGAAACGCGATGAGATCAGACATGAACTGAAAGAAGAGGCAGTGAAGCTCTATGAAGAAAAAGAAGCAGAGTTCCCGGAACCGGAGCAGCTTCGTGAATTAGAGCGAGTTGTACTTCTGAAATGCATTGACAGCAAGTGGATGGATCACATTGATGATATGGAAATCCTTCGTCAGGGTATCGGACTTGCTGCTTATGGACAGAGAGATCCGGTTGTTGAATATAAAATGAGTGCATTTGATATGTTCAACGAAATGATCACATCCATTCAGGAAGATACTCTTCGTATGCTGTACCATGTACATGTAGAGCAGAAGATCGAGCGTGAACAGGTAGCTAAAGTTACCGGAACAAACAAGGATGACAGTGCCGGTCCTAAGAAACCGGTTCAGAGAAAAGAAATCAAAGTATATCCGAACGATCCCTGCCCATGTGGAAGCGGTAAGAAATACAAACAGTGCTGTGGACGTAAGAATAAGGTCTGACTCGTTTATCTCAGTTGAGAAGACTCCCATTTCTGTATGTGGTGAGTTCATTACTACAGAGCAGGCAGTAATGATTTTGTAAAAAGAAAATTGTGAGCAGATCATGTCTGCTGCAAAATAAAAGGGCTGAATCATGAGGCCCTTTTATCGTGCGCAAAAACACGTTAGTGCGTTGAATTGGCAGATTGTGAATATCTGTCTGAACTGTTCAGTACATCCACAGCTATGTGATTATGATTGATGAACAGTCACAAATTCCATAAAGGGGGAAAAACAGTATGAAAAGAGAGTCTTTCGGCTCACGCCTTGGTTTTATCCTGGTGTCAGCAGGATGTGCCATCGGTATTGGAAACGTGTGGAAGTTTCCGTATATCTGCGGGGCATATGGAGGCGCGGCCTTTATCCTGATCTACTTATGTTTTCTGGTTATTCTCGGTATTCCGGTTCTGGTAGCAGAATTTGCGGTAGGACGGGGAAGCCACACAAGTGTCGCGAAATGTTTTGACAAACTGGCACCTGCAGGAAGCTGCTGGAAGCCATTGAAATTTATTGGTATTATTGGATGTTATATGCTGATGATGTTTTACACAACAGTAGGAGGATGGATGATCTACTATTGTGTGAAGAGTCTGCGGGGAGATTTCGTTGGAGCGACTCCGGAAGCAGTAACACAGTCTTTTTCCGATATGCTGGGAAATGCACCGACGATGATGTTATGGATGGTGCTCATCTGTCTGATCGGATTTGCAGTCTGTTTCATGGGATTGCAGAATGGTATTGAAAAAATCTCCAAAGTAATGATGAGTGCACTGCTTATCATTATGGTGATCCTTGCGGTTCATTCAATAATGATGGAAGGCGCGGGAGAAGGAATCCGCTTCTATCTGGTTCCTGATTTTCAGAAGATTAAGGAAGCAGGAGTTGGTAATGTAGTATTTGCGGCATTGAGTCAGTCATTCTTTACATTATCCATTGGTATTGGTGCCATGCTGATCTTCGGAAGTTATCTGGACAAATCCAGAAGCCTTACCGGAGAGGCGGTAAGCATCACCGTACTCGATACTTTTGTTGCGTTGACAGCAGGATTTATCATTATTCCGGCATGCTTCTCCTATGGAATCCAGCCGGATGCAGGTCCAAGCCTTATCTTTATCACTCTGCCCAATATTTTTGCAAAGATGAGCGGAGGGGCTTTGTGGGGAAGTCTGTTCTTCCTGTTTCTGACATTTGCTGCGGTTTCAACGATCATTGCTGTATTTGAGAACCTGATCGTGTTTAATATGGAACTGTTTGGCTGGAACCGTAAAAAGAGTGTTGTTGTCTGCGCAGTTCTTGTTGTGATCTTAAGCATTCCATGTGTGCTTGGATTCAATGTACTTTCCGGATTCCAGCCATTCGGAGATGGAAGCAACATCATGGATCTGGAAGACTTTATTGTTTCTAATAACCTTCTTCCTCTTGGAAGTCTTGGTTACCTTCTGTTTTGTACCAGAAAGAACGGATGGGGATGGGACAATTTCATTGCAGAGGTGAATGCCGGTACAGGCATGAAATTCCCGAAATGTCTGAAAAATTATGTTGCCTATGGAATTCCGGCGATTATCATTGTGATCTATCTGAAAGGTTACTATGATAAATTTGCAGGTCTGGGAACAGCAGCACTGGCCGGATGGATGATCGTGGCACTGGTACTGCTGGGATTTGTATTCTACTGTGCGACAGCGAAGAAGAAAGTGAAACAGTAAGCGGAGCGCGAATATCTGCCCGACCTGAGAACAATAAAAGATGTAATTATGTCTGAGAAGAAAGATTCTTTCAGACATGGTTACATCTTTTTTGTGTTATGGAATTGTTGTGTAAAGGTAGTGGATGCATTATTTTAGAGGATTGCGATAATGAGGCAGTCCTTCGCTGGGGTTGGTTTTGAACTGTTTACGGTATGCCCGGGAAAAAGTGCTGTATTCTGCGAACCCGCTTTCCTGTGCTGCTTTTGTCACAGGCATTCCATTTGAGATCAGAGTACGTGCCATAAGAAGCCGCTTGTTTACAATATAATTATGAAGGGTATAGCCGGTTTCTTGTTTGAACTTCCGCATCAGATGGTACTTGCTTACATAATATCTGGCAGAAAGCGTTTCTACAGACAGATCTTCTTTCAGATTGTGGTTGATATACTGAAGGATACTGGCAATCTGCGAGTCAAAGGTGTAGGATTTTTTATCAAAAATGTACTGCTTTTCCAGAAAGATACGGTTCAGATAAACCATAAACTGAAGAAAAAGTGACTGTGTCAGGATTTCCTTTCCATATTCATCGGATTTTGCGGAATTTTCCAGTTCAAACAGGATGTCTTTCATCTTTTCCTGAAGAGCAGAATTCAGACGTACCAGATTATAGCTTCGGTCATTTGCTTTCTGGAAGCATTTCAGCAGTTCCTGCCAGGGAATATCGTTTTGGATCCAGAGAATGAAACGTTCATATGGAACAGATGGATCAATCTCCGGGCGGTGGATGGCATGGCGGTTTACCAGAAGAATGTCCCATGGTTTCAGTTGATAAGCTTTTCCTTCTATATGATAAGCAGCCTTGCCGGAGATGAAGATAACTACCTTGTGAAAATCATGATAATGGTAAGAGAATTCCTTTCTGGTCTGGTCTTTAAGATGAAAAAGTCGGAATTGTTCGTTCAGGTATCCTGTTTTTTCTGTCTGATAGAACTGTTCTGATAATAACATATCTGCCTCCGATATCTGCAATGATTATTTAATCGAATCAAGCAAGTCCCCTGTGGAGATTGTGAAAAGAAATAAGCAGTGGAAAGCAATAAGCGGAGGGAAAAGTTTGATTCATGGTATAATCATATCATTTAATGCGCAAATGTACAATTATTACTAAGAATGTAACAAATAGTAACGAATATATTTTATAATTTCTGAGAAAATATGCTACAAAGATATTGACATTATTACACGATAATAGTATCATACAATTACAAAGTAATCGTAAAAACTTTGTAACTATTTCGAAATAGGGTAAAGAAATAGAAAACTGAACAGAGAGGAGTGATGTTGTTGCAAGACTGTTATATCAGAGAACTGATATAATGGTCTTTTTTGTAACACTTATAGAGCATTTTTTGCAATATTTCAAGCATTTTACTCTATATACATGGTAAAAATAATAGAATATAATGAATGTAAAGTCAGGATGTGACATGAGAAAATTGCCTGACACAAAATTTAATCAGACAAGTGGCGAAGTGAGTTGGGAAGATTGCCCGACAATTGATTATCGGTGCAGATACAAAAGCGGGAAGTATCCGGGATTATAAATCAGAAGGAGATATATGGTTATGGCAAATACAATTATTATGAGTAAATATCAGGGACTTGGAAACGATTATCTGATTCTTGATCCGAAGAAAAATCAGGTACAGCTTCAGGGAAAGAAGATTGCACTTCTCTGCCAGAGAGGATTTGGGCTTGGCGCTGACGGTGTGCTCTATGGACCGGTAGAAATTGATGGGAAATTGGGTGTGCGTATTTTTAACGCAGACGGAAGTGAATCTGCCATCAGTGGAAACGGCGTGCGTATTTTTGCCAAATATCTGATGGATAATGGATATATTACTGAGAAAAAATTTGACATTGAAACTATGTCAGGCACGATTCATGTGGAATGCCTGAACAGCCGGGCAACGGAATTTAAAGTAAACATGGGAAAACCATCTTTTATCTCCAGCGATATCCCTGTTTCCGGTGAAGTTCGTGAAGTAATTAAGGAGAATTTCGTATTCCATGGAAAAGAATACAAGGCTACCTGCCTGACAGTTGGTAATCCACACTGCATTATTTTTACAGACAATGTAAGTGCAGAAGCTGTAAAGAATCTGGGACCTTATGTGGAAAATGCAGATGAATTCCCGGAGAGAATGAATCTGCAGATCTGCCGTCAGGTCGACAAGGGAAATCTGGAGATTGAAATCTGGGAAAGAGGCTCCGGATATACAAAGGCTTCCGGAACAGGAAGCTGTGCGGCAGCAGCGGCAGCCTATAAGCTGGGGCTGGTAGAATCCCGTATTAATGTAAATCAGCCGGGCGGAATGATACAGATCGATATGGAAGAGGACGGAACTATCTATATGACAGGAACAGTGGGATATATTGCAGATATAAGTGTTGCAGAGAGCTTCTTCTCATAAATTACACAGACTTTATGCGTAATTCAGTGTAAAGTATGATTACCCACAGTGTGAAATGATTGTTATGATAAATGATCATTTCACGCTGTGGGTAATTCTTTGTTTGTAATTTGCTTAAAGATATGGTATTATTTTAAACGAATTATTTACTAGGACTGCTATAATCTATAGCAATTCAGTCGGTTATCCACAGGGAGTCCGACAGAGAATATTTATAATAAGAAAGTGGGTGAAGCTGTGGTTGAATTAGACCAGTTCAAGAGCATTCTTGCGACTTATACAGAACCATTAGTGGAAGTGAGGGATTCACTTTGACCTGGCTAACAAAGAGCAGAAGGTCGAAGAATTAGAGCGCGAAATGGAAGCGCCTGATTTCTGGGATGATGCAGAAGTTTCCCAGAAGAAAATGAAAGAATTAAAAGACATGAAAGATGACATGGAGACCTATCAGAATCTGGTTACACAGATGGAAGATATGGAAACCATGATCGAGATGGGATATGAGGAGAACGATCCTGCACTGATTCCTGAGATTCAGGAAATGCTGGATGAGTTTCAGAAGGATTTTGACAATATCCGTATCAAGACACTTCTTTCCGGAGAATATGACAGTGAGAATGCTATCATTAAGCTGAATGCAGGTGCAGGCGGAACAGAGGCCTGTGACTGGTGCGGTATGCTTTACCGTATGTACAGCCGCTGGGCAGATAAGAAAGGATTTACCCTGGAAGTGCTGGATTATCTGGACGGCGATGAGGCAGGTATCAAATCTGTTACTTTCCAGGTAAACGGAACAAATGCTTACGGTTATCTGAAATCAGAGAAGGGAGTTCACCGTCTGGTGCGTATTTCTCCTTTCAATGCAGCAGGTAAGCGACAGACATCTTTTGTATCCTGTGATGTTATGCCGGATATCAAGAAGGATCTGGATGTAGAGATCAATGACGATGAGATCCGTATTGATACTTATCGAAGCAGTGGTGCAGGCGGTCAGCATATCAACAAGACATCATCTGCCATCCGTATCACACATTATCCTACCGGAATCGTGGTACAGTGTCAGAATGAACGTTCTCAGCACATGAATAAAGATAAAGCCATGCAGATGCTGAAAGCCAAGCTGTATCTTCTCAAGCAGCAGGAGGCAGAGGAAAAACTCTCCGGTATCCGCGGTGAGGTGACAGATATCGGATGGGGAAATCAGATCCGTTCTTATGTTATGCAGCCATATACCATGGTAAAGGATCATCGTACAAACGAGGAGACCGGAAATGTGGATGCAGTACTTGACGGAGGAATTGATATTTTCATCAATGCATATCTGAAATGGATCGCACTGAAGAAATAAAAGAATAAAAAAGGCTGTCTGAAATCAGGACAGCCTTTTTCGTGTTGAGGCATAATGATTTTACACAATGATTCAGCAGAATATATTTCTTGCGTATTTTTGTGTGGTGTGATAATATATCCAGTGTGTAAAAACAAATGTCTTTAAAGAACGGACAGGTAAATTGATATGCAGAAACCAGTAACAGAGAAAAAGAAATATTTTGTAGTGAGGGAACGAGCAGTTCCGGAAGTCCTGCTGAAGGTGGTGGAGGCAAAGAAGCTTCTGGACTCCGGCAAAGTGGACACTGTACAGGATGCAGCAGAGCGCACAGGAATCAGCAGAAGCTCTTTCTACAAATACAAAGATGATATTTTTCCATTTCATGAAGAGACAAGGGGAAAGACGATCACCTTTATTATCCAGATGGATGATGAACCGGGGCTTTTGTCGGTTGTCCTGCAGACGATTGCACGGTTTCATGGAAACATTCTCACCATTCATCAGAGTATTCCTATCAATGGGATTGCCACACTTACTCTGAGTGTGGACATTCTTCCGGGCGAGGGGGATGCAGAAGCAATGGTAGAGACGATTGAACAGAATGAAGGAATTCATTATCTGAAAATATTAGGCAGGGAGTAAAAGAAAATGATCAATGTAGCAATTTTAGGATATGGCACAGTTGGAAGCGGTGTATTTGAAGTATTAAATGAAAATAAAGAGAGCATTTCCAGACGTGCCGGACAGGAACTTCATGTAAAATATGTTCTGGATCTTCGTGATTTTCCGGGACAGCCGGTAGAGAAGGTTCTGGTCCATGATTATGAACAGATCGTCAGTGATCCGGAAGTAGATATTGTAGTAGAGGTTATGGGCGGTGTGGAGCCTGCTTATACTTTTGTAAAGAAGGCACTTCTGGCAGGAAAGAATGTCTGCACTTCCAATAAGGCTCTGGTTGCAAAGCATGGCCGCGAGCTGATGGATATTGCAAAGGAAAAGAGCATTAACTTCTTATTTGAAGCAAGCTGTGGCGGCGGAATCCCGATCATTCGTGTCATCAATTCTTCCCTTACAGGAGATGAGATTGACGAAGTAACAGGTATCCTGAACGGAACTACCAACTACATGCTTTATAAGATGAGCACAGAAGGCTGTGAATTTGACACTGTATTAAAGGAAGCACAGCAGAAGGGTTATGCAGAGGCAGATCCTACCGCCGACGTGGAAGGATACGATGCATGCCGTAAGATCGCAATCCTTTCCTCTCTTGCTTATGAGAGATATTTTGATTTTGAAGATATTTATACAGAGGGAATTACAAAGATCACACCTGAAGATATGGAGTATGCTGCAAAGCTTGGCAGAACCATCAAACTTCTTGGAACCAGCCGCAGACTGGCAGACGGAACCTGTTATGCAATGGTAGCACCGTTTATGCTCGGCCAGAACAGCCCTCTTTACAGTGTAAATGATGTGTTTAATGCAGTATTTGTACATGGAAATATGCTTGGAGATGCCATGTTCTATGGAAGCGGTGCAGGTAAACTGCCTACAGCAAGTGCTGTAGTTGGTGATATTGTGGATGCCGCAAAACATCTCCATGTTAATATTGTGACAAACTGGAACAGCACTCCGGCAGTACTGAAACCACTGGATGAAGTGACAGGAAGATTTTTTGTGAGAATTAAAAAAGAAGCAGCAGAAAAAGCGAAGAAGGTATTTGGTGATGTTGAGACCATCAGTCTGGGACAGCTTCCACAGGAATGTGCATTTATCACTGATGAAATGACACAGGGAGCATTTGAAGAGAAACTGGCTCAGATCGGAGATCAGGTACTTGCAAAGATTCGAGTTAAAGATTGATAAACTGACAGATTTCGTGTATCATATAGTGTGCCTGATAAGGTGGACACTGATACAATACTTCAGATAAATATTTGTACAGTGATTACTGTAAACAGAACAGGAAAGGGAAGATATGAGAATCTTCTCTTTCCTGTAAACTTATTATGGAGGAAGTAAAACAATGTTGATTGTCAAGAAATTTGGCGGTACATCGGTTGCAAATAAAGAACGTATCTTTAATGTTGCCAACCGCTGTATAGAAGAGTACAGAAAAGGAAATGACGTGGTTGTCGTTCTGTCCGCAATGGGGAAATATACGGATGAACTGATCACTATGGCAAGGGATGTCAATGAGAAACCGCCGAAAAGAGAGATGGATATGCTCTTTACCATCGGAGAACAGATGTCTGTTGCACTGATGGCAATGGCGATGGATAAACTGGGAGTTCCTGCGGTTTCCCTGAATGCTTTTCAGGTTTCCATGCATACGACAAGCAGTCATGGAAATGCACGTTTAAAAAGAATTGATACAGAGCGTATCAGAAGAGAGCTGGACAGCAAAAAGATTGTAATAGTTACCGGCTTTCAGGGAGTTGACAAGTATGATGATTATACGACTCTTGGAAGAGGCGGTTCTGACACAACAGCGGTTGCTCTTGCGGCTGCTCTTCATGCAGATGCCTGTGAAATCTATACAGATGTAGATGGTGTTTACACAGCAGATCCGCGTAAGGTTCCGAAAGCAAGAAAGCTCAAAGAGATCACTTACGATGAAATGCTTGACCTTGCGACTCTCGGGGCAGGTGTGCTTCACAACCGTTCTGTGGAGATGGCGAAGAAATATGGCGTGCCGCTTGTGGTACGTTCAAGTTTAAACAACAGTGAAGGAACTGTGGTAAAGGAGGAAGTTACAGTGGAGAGAATGTTGATCAGCGGTGTTGCGCTGGATACAGATGCAGTGAGAATTGCGGTAATCGGATTAAAGGATGAGCCGGGTGTAGCTTTTAAATTATTTGATACCCTTGCGAAGAAGAATATTAATGTAGATGTGATCCTGCAGTCTATCGGACGTGCGGGCAGAAAGGACATTTCCTTCACAGTAGATGGAAATGATCTGGATGATGCAGTTGCAGTTCTGGATGCAAATCAGGCAAGACTTGGATTTGCAGAGCTTCATTCTGAGAGAAATATTGCGAAGCTTTCCATCGTAGGTGCAGGAATGATGAGTAATCCCGGAGTAGCTGCAAAGATGTTTGAGAGCCTCTATAATGAGGGTGTAAACATCAATATGATCTCTACATCCGAGATTCGTGTGACAGTTCTGATCAATGAAAAGGACGGCGTGCGCGCAATGAATGCAGTACATGATGCCTTTGGTCTGGCAGACTGATTTAGGAGAATTACATGACATCGAGACGTGAATTAAAAAACTATGCGAAGCAGGCCATGTCAGGAAAATATGGGATACTGATCCTGGCATTTGTTGCAGTTCAGGCACTGGCTCTGATCAGCAGCATGATATCCTCGGCTTTATTTCCGGGAGAGGAAACAATTGATATTGTGTTGTCGTATGCATTTACATTTATTCTGACTCTGCTGATCAATGTGGTAGCGGCAGGTATGAATTATATGTATCTGAATATTGCCAGAGGGAAAGCATACTCATTAAATGATCTGTTTTATTTTTACAGACATCATCCGGACAGAGTGATCGTTGCCGGATTTTTTATGGCAGTACTGAATCTGCTTACCATGCTGCCCTATACGATTTACAGTAATGCGAATCTTCCGGGTGAAGATGCTTCTGTGGAGGTGCTGATCACCTGGCTGTATACAGGTGTTGTTCTGATGATCGTAGGAATGATTGTTTATCAGATTCTGGTCATTCCTCTGGAGATGACTTATTATATTCTGGCAGATAAGCCGGAATTGAAAAGTACAGAGGCTATGAAAGAGAGTCTGGAGATGATGCATGGAAACTTCGGAAGATATCTGATGCTGAAGATAAGCTTTATCCCATTGATGTTTCTTTCTGTTTTTACATTCTATATTGCACTCTTGTGGATATTTCCATATATGGCCATGACAGAAGTAATGTTCTATCGTGATCTGACAGGGGAGCTTAAAGTGCAGAAAGAGGAAGAAGAACGTGTGGCACGAGACTATGTGAATCCTATGTTTGACAGTTATTCACAGAGTGAACAGCCACAGGAAGATCAGACGCATCCGCAGCAGTTCTGGAGTGTGACAGGTGATTCATCAGTGGCTTCGGATGAGAACAAAGAAGTGCAGAATAATGCAGCAAGTGAGAATACCCAGGATAGTTTGTATGGTTCTGTGGAAAATAATAGAACGACACAGGATAACCCATATGATTCTTCAGAGAGTAAAGAAGTACAGGACAGCCTGCAGAGTCAGACAATTCCGGAAGAGGAAGAAGATAACGAACCAAAACCATGGGATGAATACTTCAATAGCTTGAAATAAAATCATAATATGAAAGACCTTTAACTGACACAATGTAAAAATGTTGATAAAGGTCTTTTTTATTTTTATTAATTTGGTTTTACTGAATTTTCTCATTTATAATGGTGGAAAAAGCTTATACGTAAATGGTATAATAGGAATAATTGCTGGTAGCATAAATATATTTGAGGAAGGTTTTTACAATTATGAACACAAATGAAATCAGTGGAAAACGTCAGATGGAGTTTCTGGCGGAGTTTGATTATATCAGAGAGGCAGGAACTGTAGGAGAGGAAAAAGCAGCAACGATTATTCAGGAAACATTGAATAGTTTTGGTGTGGAGAACCATCTGGAAGAGTTTTGTTTTGAAACTTTTCAGGTAAAAAAGGCGAAGCTTACGATAACGGAACCATATGCAAAAGAATACATCGTAACCGGATATGGAAGATGTGCCAATACAGATGAGAATGGACGGAATGAATCTTTTTTGTATGTGGAGAATGCTGATGAGATCAGCCTCGCAAATGCCAGAGGAAAAATTGTTATGGTAAATGACCCGGTAAGAAAGGAACTGTACCAGAAACTGGTGAAAGCAGGTGTAGCCGGTTTTATCAGTATTGCCGGTTCCCCATTGGACGAGGGCGTAGATTTGACACCGCGTGCATACAGCTTACCGAAGAATCTGCCAGGTGAAGAGAAAAAAGCAGCCGGGATAGAAGCGGCAAATTACGATAACAGAATTCCGGGTGTAAGCATTCATTATAAAGATGCTGTCGAACTAGTGACAAGAGGGGCAGCTAAGGCTTGCCTGTCCGTAGAACAGGAGACAGTGACACGTACATCCCGAAATGTAGTGGCACGAATCAAAGGAACAGATAAAGCAGAGGAGATCCTGACTCTTACTGCACACTATGATTCCGTACCAGAGGGTCCTGGTGCTTACGATAACATGTCTGGTGCCGCGATCATCATGGAACTTTGCAGATATTTCAAAGAACACAGACCACGCAGAACAATGGAATTCGTATGGTTTGGTGCAGAAGAGAAAGGTCTGCTTGGAAGTCAGAACTATATTAAAGAACATGAGTCAGAATTGCAGGCTCATCGTTTCAATATGAATGTAGACCTTGCGGGACAGCTTGTGGGCGGAACGGTTGTAGGAGTGACAGGTGATGCGTCAATCTGCAATATGATCATATATATGGCTCATGAGACAGGAATCGGCATGTCTACAAAGAATCAGATCTGGGGAAGCGATTCTAACACCTTTGCGTGGAAAGGTATTCCGGCTATGACATTAAACAGGGATGGATTTGGCATGCATACACGTCATGATACCATTGCACTTCTGTCGGACTGGTCGTTGGAGAGAAGCGCGATCTTACTGGGATATATCGCGGACAGACTGGGAAACATCGAAATTTTTCCGTTTGAACGGAAAGTGCCGGAAGAGTTTATCAGACAGCTGGATGAATATTTTGGCTAATGTTATTCCGGCAGTATGTATCATATTGGCAGAATCAATCCCACACTTGACAAATGAACGCCAGATTGATACCCTATCACAAGAGCGTTTTTTATGCTATAGAAGAAAAACAATGTGGATGCAAGGGTCAGTTACACGCATCTGCATTCTGAAAAGCAACAAGAGGAGATAAAAAATTAATGGATATTATTCAGGTAATCACACAGGAATTGAAGGTGGAGAAATGGCAGGTAGAAGCCGCAGTCAAATTAATTGACGAAGGCAACACCATCCCATTCATTTCCCGATACAGAAAAGAAGCAACAGGTTCCCTTAATGATGAGCAGCTTCGTGCACTCTTTGAGAGACTGACGTATCTGAGAAATCTGGAAGATAAGAAGAATCAGGTATTAAAGAGCATCGAAGACCAGGGCAAGCTGACTGAGGAACTGAAGAAACAGATTCTGGATGCCCAGACACTGGTTGTAGTAGAGGACTTATACAGACCATATCGCCCGAAACGTCGTACCCGTGCGACAATTGCCAAAGAGAAAGGGCTGGAACCACTGGCAGATATCATTCTTCTGCAGATGACAGACAAGCCGGTAGAAGAGGAAGCCAGGGCGTATGTCTCCGAAGAAAAGGGTGTTAAGAATGTTGAAGAAGCATTGAACGGAGCTAAAGATATTATTGCAGAGCGTATTTCCGATGAAGCAGACTATCGTATCTACATCCGTAACCTGACAACAAAGAACGGAAGTATTTCTTCCACAGCAAAGAATGCGGAAACTCAGTCTGTATATGAGATGTATTATGAATTCGAGGAGCCGATCAGGAAACTGGCAGGACACCGTATTCTTGCGTTAAACCGTGGTGAGAAAGAGAAATTTATCACTGTTAAAGTAAATGCACCGGAGGAAGACATCCTTCGTTATTTGAATAAGAGAGTGATCAAAAAAGATAACCCGAATACAACTCCGATTCTGAAAGCAGTTGTAGAAGACAGTTACAAACGTCTGATCGGACCGGCTATCGAGCGAGAAATCCGCAGTGACCTTACTGATAAGGCAGAAGACGGCGCGATCCATGTATTCGGCAAGAATCTGGAACAGCTTCTGATGCAGCCTCCAATCGCTGGCAAAGTCGTACTTGGATGGGACCCTGCGTTCCGTACAGGCTGTAAGCTGGCAGTTGTAGATGCAACAGGTAAAGTTCTGGATACAACAGTTGTTTATCCCACAGCTCCGACTACTGAGAAAAAGATCCGTGCTGCCAAGGATACAGTGGAAGGGATGATCGAAAAATACGGTGTATCCCTTATTTCAGTAGGAAACGGTACAGCATGTCGTGAATCCGAGCAGGTGATCGTAGATATGCTCAAAGAAATCCCGGAAAAAAAGGTGCAGTATGTTATCACAAATGAGGCAGGAGCATCTGTGTATTCTGCAAGCAAACTGGCGACAGAGGAATTCCCGAACTTTGATGTAGGACAGAGAAGTGCGGCTTCCATTGCAAGACGTGTACAGGATCCGCTTGCAGAACTGGTTAAGATCGATCCGAAATCTATCGGTGTGGGTCAGTATCAGCATGATATGAACCAGAAGAAACTGGATGAAGCATTAAGCGGCGTTGTAGAAGACAGCGTAAATAAAGTTGGTGTAGATTTAAATACAGCATCTGCATCTCTGCTTGAGTATATTTCCGGTATCAGCAAAGCAATTGCCAAAAATATCGTAGCTTACAGAGAAGAGAACGGTCAGTTCACAGACAGAAAAGAACTTCTCAAAGTAGCGAAATTAGGACCGAAGGCATTTGAACAGTGTGCAGGTTTCATGCGTATTTCAGGTGGAAAGAATCCTCTGGATGCAACAAGTGTACATCCTGAAAGCTATGAAGCAGCATCTGCACTTCTTTCAAAACTTGGATATAAGCCAAATGATGTTGTGGCAGGAAATCTCCTTGGACTTTCCCTGCAGGTAAAAGACTATAAGAAGATGGCAGCAGAACTGGGAATCGGTGAGATCACACTTCGTGATATTGTAAAGGAACTGGAGAAACCGGCCCGTGATCCTCGTGATGACATGCCGAAACCGATCCTTCGTTCAGACGTTCTTGAAATGAAAGATCTGAAAGAAGGAATGGTGCTGAAGGGAACTGTCCGTAATGTTATTGATTTCGGTGCATTTGTAGATATCGGTGTACATCAGGACGGTCTGGTGCACATTTCCGAGATGACAGAGAGATTTATTAAACATCCTCTGGAAGCGGTGAGTGTAGGGGATATCGTAGATGTAAGAGTAATCGGAGTTGATATGAAGAAAAAACGTATCAGCTTATCCATGAAAGGATTAAATAAATAACATCAATAAAACAGGGATTACCACTGCAGACCGGATATCTGCAGGAGTGATCCCTGTTTTTGGGGGTACTGCTGTCTGCAGTAACAGTTATTCTGTTTCCCGGTGTGATGTGAGGTGTTCTTCAAGGCTGCGTGCTGCAATGCTCTGTGGCCTTTTTACATTACGGATCAGACAGATCTTTCGTTCAGGAAGAGGCTCTTCAATGGGAATCTGGACGATTTTCCCCTGAGCAATATGTTCAGCAGCAAGCTCTTCAGGGAAGAATCCGATTCCCAGGTTGTGCTGCACCATAGGGAAGATCTGGTCAGTAGTTGCCACTTCCATATCAGGTGAGAAGGGAAGGTTATGGCGCATAAAATACTGTGTATATAATTCTCTTGTACTGCTTCCGGGAGCAATCCCGATCAGAGGGATATCCTGCAGATCCTGAAGACAGTGTTTGTTGGAAGCTGTTTCCGCATATTCCTCTCCACCTATAAGGATCTCGCGGAAAGAATAGAGGGGAATTCTCTGAAGTGGCTTTTTCAGGGCGACAGGTGTGGTAACTACTGCAAAGTCTACCAGACCGTTTTCCAGTGCCTGAACTGCCTGTGGTGTGGAATGATTAGAGATTCTCAGCTTTACATGTGGATAACGGTGATGAAAGACTTCCAGTTCGTTCAGCAGGAATAAACGCAGTGCGATTTCACTGGCACCAATATTTACAAGTCCGCTTTCCAGACCTTTATCTTTGAGAAGTTCATTTTCTCCTGATACAAGCTGTTCTATTGCAATTGATACATGTTCAAAAAGTCTTTCTCCTTCAATGGTCAGCTGTACTCCGCGATTGGAACGGATAAAAAGTTTACATCCCAGCTCATTCTCCAGAATATTCATACACCGGGTAATGTTAGGCTGATTGTTTCCCATAACGTCGGCTGCTTTGGAAAAACTCTTATACTGGGCAACATAGTAAAAAATACGATAATAATCAAGAATCATGATACAGTCGGCTCCTTATGCTATATAAAAATAGAATATCTGATATAGAAAAATAACGTTTGTATATCAATGTGTGAATCAGTATAATACGACTGGGTCAAAAAATCAATATAAAAGTCCTGACAATAGGACGGAGACCAAAAGGGAAGGGAGATTACCGAATATGACAACAGCAAATAAGACAATTAAGATTAATGACGTAGAGGCAGCAAAGAAACTGGTCTGTGCGGCAGTCAGATGTCCATTTGATATTGACATTGTATCTAAAGGAAAAATTTTTATTGATGCCAAATCTATTCTCGGAGTATTAAGCCTTGATGTGGAAGAACCTCTGGAACTTAAATATGATGGTTATGATGAGGATTTTGAATCAGTGATCGCAGGTCTGGCATGTTAAGATTAAAGAAAGGAATTCGCAGGTGCAGATGACATCTACAAATCTTCTATATATTTATGTGATTATCATTAATGTAGTCACATTTTTTATCTATGGCTTGGATAAAAGCAGGGCAAAAGCCGGACAGTGGCGCATACCGGAAGCGCAGCTGATATTTCTGGCGGTGATCGGAGGGTCGGTGGGAGCTCTGGCCGGTATGAAGGTATTTCATCATAAAACAAGAAAGCCGAAATTTAAGACAGGAGTTCCGGCGATACTGATTATTCAACTAATTATTTATTTTCTGTTTTCGGGAAATGAGGGGATTATTCTGCGCTTATAGCAATTCTTATAAATAACGCATATTGATTTTAGCTCATCAGAGCGTGAAATCCTGTGTCAGTAAAGCGGATATATTGTCCGCTTTCTTTTTTTGCCCGAATAAAATTGATTGTTACAGAGAATGAGGTATGTTATGCTACTCTTATATGAGAATTGCGGGATCTGCAAAGTAGCGGAGTAATTCGTAGATACCAAGTCAGGGGAAAGACATCTTTTAACCCTGATATTATATGAAAAGCTGCCTGTTAAATGAAAGAAGGGCAGAAAAATAATACATGACAAAAATATAAGAGAGCAGGTGAAAAATATTGGAACAGGAAATTCAGGAGGCAAAAAGTTTATATTACAGCTATAAGCAGTATTTTTCAGACTATCTTCCGGCTTTGACGAAACTGGGGTTGAAAGTAGTAATGGCATTGCTGGTATTTGTGGGCGGGCGCAAAGTGATCCAGTGGTTTGTTTCTTTCATAAAGAAGTCCATGGAGCGTGCGTCTGTAGACAAAGGTGTGATCCAGTTTACAGGGTCGCTGTTGAGAATTGTACTTTACATTTTGCTGGTATTTAGTATTGCCACTCATTTTGGTGTAAGGGAATCCTCTATTGCAGCACTGCTTGGTACTGCCGGTGTAACGGTAGGTCTTGCATTGCAGGGCGGTCTTGCAAATATCGCAGGCGGGATCATGCTTCTGATCTTCAAACCATTTCAGGTTGGGGATTATATCATTATTGCACAGCAGAATGGGTGCGAAGGAACTGTATACAAAATAGAAATCTGTTATACAACTCTGATTTCCATAGATAACAAACATATTGTAATCCCAAATGGAACGCTGTCCGGCAGCATTATTACAAACGTAACTGCCAGAGATCTTCGTAAGCTGGAGATCAAAGTAGGAATTTCTTATGATTCAGACATTAAGAAAGCAAAAGCAATCCTGGAAGAAATTCTTCATAATGATGAAGATACGAAAGACGACCAGGGAATGGTGGTGTTTGTAGATGAGCTTGGAGAGAGCGCAGTGGTCATGGGCCTGCGTGTGTGGGTGGCTACGGAGAAATACTGGCCTGCCAGGTGGCGGCTTAATGAACTGATCAAAGAAGCGTTTGATGCAAACGGAATTGAAATCCCGTACAATCAGCTGCAGGTTCATGTGAAGAAACAGATATGATAACAACATAAGCCCTCTGAACCAACTATAAGGTTTAGAGGACTTATTGTTTGTACAGATTATAGCCAAATAATACCAAACAAGAATAAATAATCTTTGATTCATAGTGATTTATACCAATTTCATTGTCGAATATTGGTATAATACCACTAAAATAATATAAAATACGATAAAATAATTGACAATGCGACAATAGATTGCTATACTGGAGTCAAGTTAAACAACAAAGTGTTTTTATGAAGATGCAAAGGCGCATGTAAGTAAATGGATTGCTACACGATTTTTATACATTGCAAAGACGCAAAAATATAAAAACACTTTTTTTGTACCCAAAATTAACTTCGTGATTGTAACTAAGTAACAATGTACAGAAAGAAAAGGAGAGAAAACTATGAAAATGTACAAAAAAGTTATGGCAGCAGCTCTTGCAGGAGTAATGACAGTTTCCATGTCCGCTACAGCATTTGCAGCAGATGATGACGGCTATATTCTCAAAGCCACAAATGAAGATTCCAAATCATCCGACAATGATCTGGTGATCGCAATCGAAGGAAGCGTAAGCTCCATGGACCCGGCAAACATTCCGGATACAAACGCAATCTCTGCTACACGTGGTGTATACGAGACACTGGTTTCTTTTGACGAGAACCAGGAATTAACAGGCAAACTTGCTGAATCATGGGAAGTTTCCGATGACTCTCTTACTTATACTTTCAAACTTCGTCAGGGCGTTAAATTCCAGGACGGAACAGACTTCAATGCAGCAGCAGTTAAAGCAAACTACGATCGTGTAGTTAACAAAGACAACAATCTTCGTCAGAGAAGAACATTTATCGTAACTAACGAAGACGGATCTGAAACACCTCGTGTAGACAGCATTGAAACACCGGATGATTACACACTGGTTATCAAACTGACACAGGCATGGGCACCATTTATCAACCGTCTGACACAGTTCTGTATCATCAGCCCTGCAGCTCTTGAAGAGTATGGCAATGATATCATGAACCATCCATGCGGAACCGGCCCATATGTATGTACAGAATGGGAAGAGGGAGACCACACAAGCTTTAAGCGCAATGATGATTACTGGGGAGACAAACCGGGCGTTGACACTGTAACAATCAAAGAGGTTCCGGAAGCAGGTGCACGTACAGCTATGCTTCAGACAGGTGAAGCAGATTTCATCTATCCTACACCGTCTGACCAGATCGAAGCAATCAAAGGAACAGACGATGTAAATATCCTTACAACAGACTCCAACATCATGAGATATGTAACTCTGAACATGGATCTGGAACAGCTTTCTGATGTAAAAGTACGTCAGGCTATGAACTATGCGATCGACAAAGATGCATACATCCAGTTAATGTATTCCGGATACGGAAAACCGGCTACATCTGTAGTTCCATCTATCATCGGCGGATATGAAGAGCAGGAAGCTTACACATATGATGTAGACAAAGCAAAAGAACTTATGAAAGAAGCCGGATACGAAGACGGATTCAAACTTACTCTGTGGGGTGATAACACAACACAGGAAATCAAAGGTATGACATTTATTTCCCAGCAGCTTGCTCAGATCGGTATCGAAGTTGACGTTCAGCCAATGGAGCCTGCAACTGTAAGTGACAAGATTTATGTTGACAAAGAAGATGCCGAGATCAATATGTGGTATGTAAACTGGTCTGCATCTGACTTCACAATGGATGGTTCTTTACGTTCCCTGCTTTACAGCACAATGTGCCCTCCTACAAGTGCAAATACAGCATACTTCAACGATGCTGATTTTGATAAAGATATGGACGAAGGTCTTGCAACAGCTAACGAAGAAGAGCAGGCTAAATACTACGGCGATGCTCAGAAGATCGCATGGGAAGCATGCCCATGGTTATTCCTTGGCAATGACCAGATCATCTATTCTACAAAATCTTATCTGTCTGGCGTATATGTATCTCCGGATGGAGCATTTAACTTCGCAAATGCAACTTTAGCACAGTAGTAATTTGTTTGAGAACAGGCTGCGAAGAACATAAATCTGGCTGCCTGATCTGAAATTGCAGCAATTCCATAAAAATACTGCCGATACAGCAGTGTGAATACAGGACAAAGATGTTCAAACCGGAGAACTGCCATAAGATTTACTATGGCAGTTCTCTGACTATAAAGCATCAAATATAAACAACAGGTAAGAAAATGATAAGGAGGAAAAATATGGGACGTTATTTAGGTAAACGTTTGGCAAGCACGATCCCGCTGCTTCTGGTTATCTCATTCGTAGTATTTATGTTTATCCATATGATTCCAGGTGATCCGGCAAGACTGGTAGCCGGTCAGGATGCAACAAAGGAAGATGTGGCAGTTGTACGTGAACAGCTGGGACTGGATGAGCCATTACTTGTACAGTATGGTAAATATATGAAAGGTCTTTTTACAGGAGATCTGGGAAGCTCTATCAAAAACGGTAAAACCGTAGCAGAGACAATCGCACCAAGACTGAAACCAACTATCATGCTGACATTTTCATCCATGATATGGGCTGCGATCATCGGTATTGCAATCGGTATTATCGCTGCCGTATTTCATGGCAGAATTCTTGATTATGTAGGTATGATCATAGCAATCGCAGGTATATCTGTTCCAAGTTTCTGGTTAGGTCTGGAATTAATCCAGCTTTTCTCAGTAAGCCTGGGATGGCTTCCGACCAGTGGACTGGAAACCTGGAAGAGCTATATTCTTCCATCACTTACAATGGGAGCAGGAATCATGGCTGTACTTGCCAGATTCTCCAGGTCTTCCATGCTTGAGACCATGCGTGAGGACTATGTGCGTACCGCACGTGCCAAAGGTCTTTCTGAATCACTGGTTGTTATGCGCCATGCATTTAAGAACTCTCTGATCGAGATCGTAACAGTAGCCGGACTTCAGATCGGTGGTCTCCTTTCCGGATCTGTTATGGCAGAGACAGTATTCTCCATTCCCGGACTTGGACGTCTTCTGGTAGACTCCATCCAGATGAGAGATTACAAAGTTGTTCAGGCATTACTTCTGTTCTTTGCTACAGAATATATCCTGATCAACCTGATTGTAGATGTTCTTTATGGCGTGATTAACCCAAGAGTACGTTATGAGTAGAGGAGGAGAGAAGATGGCAGATAAGAACACAACATCAAACATTAACCTTGCTGCTGCCGAAGAACTCCCTAAGGCACAGAGCAAGTTCAAAGAATTTGTCAAGAAATTCATGAAGAGAAAAACAGCAGTGATTTCTCTGGCATTTATAGTTTTTATTATCTTAATGGCGATCATCGGACCGTATGTAGTTCCGTATGATCCGCAGGCACCGGATTACACAGCTATGATGCAGGGACCAAGCGCAGCCCATATCTGGGGAACCAATGAATACGGACAGGATGTTTTCTCCCGTCTGATGGTTGGTACCAGACTTTCTCTTACATGCGCGCTGACAGCGACGATCATCGGTACGGCTATCGGTGTTGTTCTCGGACTGATCGCAGGTTTCTACGGCGGAATTATCGATTCCCTGATTATGAGATGCTGTGACGTACTTTTCGCTTTTCCTGATATCCTGCTGGCTATCGCAGTCGTTGCCATCATCGGACAGGGAATGGTAAATGTTATGATCGCGGTTGCGGTATTTACAGTGCCGTCCTTCGCACGAATCATACGAAGCGCGACGATTTCCGTAAAGCAGGCTCCTTATGTAGAGGTTGCCCGTTCCCTGGGATGCTCAAACACAAGAATCCTGTTTGTACATATTTTCCCTGGTACGATTCAGTCCATGATCGTTAACTTTACCATGCGTGTAGGTACTGCGATCCTTGCTGCATCATCCTTAAGCTTCCTGGGATTCGGTGCAAACGTTACAGAGCCTGACTGGGGTTCCATGCTTTCCACAGGACGTAACTATCTGAACACAGCTCCTCACATGGTACTGTTCCCTGGTATTCTGATCTTCCTTACAGTTCTGGCATTCAACCTGCTGGGCGACGGTCTCAGAGATACCCTGGATCCAAAGATGAACTAGGAGGAAGAAACCATGGCAGAAAAATTATTAGAAGTAAAGAACCTCCGTACGGAGTTTAAAAGAGATAAAACATGGGTGACAGCAGTTAATAATGTAAGTTTCTCCATTCAGCCGGGTGAGATTCTTGGTCTGGTAGGAGAGTCCGGATGCGGTAAATCCGTAACTTCCCTCTCCATTATGAAACTTCTGGCACGCAACAGTAAGATTTCCAACGGTGAGATCCTGCTTAATGGCAAGGATCTTCTCAAAGAAGATAAAAAAGGCATGAGAAAGATCAGAGGACGTGAAGTTGCCATGATCTTCCAGGAGCCGATGAACTCTCTGAACCCATGTATGAGAATTGAGAAACAGCTGACAGAAGCAATCCTGCTCCATAACAATTTCTCAAAAGAAGAAGCGCACAACAGAGCATTCGAAGTACTGAGATCAGTAGGTATCCCTGAACCGGATATGACATTAAAGAGTTATCCGCACCAGCTTTCAGGCGGTATGTGCCAGCGTGTTATGATTGCTATGGCAATGTCCTGTGAGCCGGAGCTTCTCATCGCAGATGAGCCGACTACAGCCCTTGACGTTACCATTCAGGCACAGATCCTGGAGCTGATGGAGGACATCAGGGCAAAGAAGAATACAGGTATTTTGATGATTACACATGACCTTGGTGTTGTTGCTGAAATGTGCTCCAGAGTTGTTGTTATGTATGCCGGCCGAATCGTAGAAGAAGCGCCTGTGCAGGAACTTTTTGCAGATCCGAAACATCCATATACACAGGGGCTGATTGGTTCTGTACCGAAACTTGGAAGTGGTGTGGAATCTCTTCCGTCTATTCCGGGAAGCGTACCGGATCTGTCCGTAATGCCGAAAGGATGTAAGTTTGCACCGAGATGTAAATATGCAATGGATATCTGTCATCAGCAGGAGCCGGAGCTTGCAGATATCAACGAAGCAGGCACCAGAAAATGCAGATGCCATCTGCTCAACAAAACTGGAAAGGAGGCGTAACCTGTGAGCGAGCCGTTATTATCAGTAAAGAATATGAAGAAAACATTCCAGGCAAACGGAGGAATGTTCAGCAAGAAGAAATTTGTCCATGCTGTAAATGATGTATCATTCGATATCTATCCGGGTGAAACTTTCTCTCTGGTAGGTGAGTCCGGATGCGGGAAATCTACGACAGGTAAACTGATCGATCATCTGATCACACCGGATTCCGGTGAGATCTGGTTTGAAGGAAAAGAAATCTCCAGACTTTCCGAGAAAGAAATGCGTCCGCTGCGTTCTGATATTCAGATGGTTTTCCAGGATCCGTACGGTTCCCTGAATCCGAGAATGAAAGTTCAGGATCTCATCGGTGAGCCACTTCTGATCCACACAAATATGAGTGCAGGAGAGCGTCTTAAGAAAGTACATGAACTTCTCGGCACTGTAGGATTAAGTCCGTCTCATGGAGAGCGTTATCCACATGAATTCTCTGGTGGTCAGCGCCAGCGTATCGGAATTGCCAGAGCACTGACAGTGCAGCCAAAGCTGATCATTGCAGATGAACCGGTATCTGCCCTTGATGTTTCTATCCAGGCGCAGGTATTAAATCTTCTGCAGCAGTTACAGAAAGACTTTAATCTTACCTATCTGTTCATTTCCCATGACCTGAGTGTCGTTGAGATGATTTCAGACAGGATCGGTGTTATGTATCTGGGTACGATCGTAGAGACAGCTCCGAAGAAAGAACTGTATGCAAACCCGAGACATCCATATACAAGAGCACTTCTTTCCGCAGTTCCGATCCCGGATCCGGAAGTGAAGAAAGAGCGTATTACATTAAAAGGTGATCTTCCAAGTCCGAGTAATCCGCCAAGCGGATGTCTGTTCCATACACGCTGCCCACATTGTACAGAAAAATGTAAGACACAGGTGCCGACACCTGTTGAAATTGCACCGGGCCATATTGTAAAATGTCATTATCCGGAACTTACAGAATAGGAATTCCGAAATAACAATATTACACCTGAAGATGAACAGTGAAGAAAACAGGATTCACTGAAAGATACAGGTTATCATGAATGGATGAGGAAAGAGGGGGCTATGTTTACTGAGGAAAGACAAAGCGCAATAGAGAAATGCCTTCGTGAAAACGGAAAAGTCAAGGTTAAGGAATTAAGTGAAATGTTTCAGGTCACAGAAGACTGTATCCGAAAAGATCTTAAGATTCTTGAAAACGCCGGTAAGTTAAAGAGAACTTACGGCGGCGCAATCCTTTCACAGGATTATCCGCTGAAAAGAGACGTAGTAGACAGACGCCAGTTTAACCTTGACAAAAAGAGAACAATTGCAGCCAAAGCATTTAAACTGATTAAGAATAACGAAACGATTTTCCTTGATATTTCTACCACAAATATCGAGCTGGCAAAGCTTCTTGCCACGTCAAATATGCGTGTGGTAGTGGTGAGCAATATGATAGATATCCTGCAGATCCTTGCCACAAATCCGTCCATTACTGCAATCGGTACAGGGGGAACAATGTATCAGACAGTAAACGGATTTATGGGAGCTGCAACGATAGAAGTGATCAAACAGTATAGCTTTGACCGTGCATTTATAGGAAGCTGCGGTGTGGATATGACTGATTGTGCAATTACTACATTGGGGGTAGAGGACGGATTGACAAAGAAAGCAGCCGTGCACAGCAGCAGACATAAATATGTTGTTATGGAAAGGGATAAATTCTATTTCAATGATTCCTATAAATATGCATACTTCGATGATATCAGCGGAATTGTTACGGATGAATTTCCAGATGATACGATCGTGAGTACACTGGAGAGAGCAGGGGTAAAATTGTTCTGATGCAGGTAAGTCTTCGGGGGACTTATCTGATCTGGGTAAATCAGTCAGCAGAAAGGATGATCTGTCTGGCTTAAATGAAAAAAGATGGAGGCAAGTACGTGAAAGAATATATTTTGGAAGCCTGTGTAGATTCTGTAGAATCTGCTATGGCAGCGGTTGAAGGAGGCGCAGACAGACTGGAACTTTGCGGTAACCTGATCATCGGCGGAACCACTCCGGGACCGTGGCTTTTTGATGAAATAAGAAAGCGTTCGGATATCAGGATCCATGCTCTGATCCGTCCGCGTTTTGGAGATTTCTGCTATACAGATGCAGAATTTTCCATGATAAAGCATGCAGTGGAAGATTTCAGGAAAATGGGTGCCGAAGGTGTTGTATTTGGGGTGCTGAAACCGGATGGCACATTAAACATGGAACAGATGAAAGAACTGATGGAGGCGGCAGGGGATATGTCAGTGACCCTTCACAGAGCTTTTGATGTATGCGTGGATCCAATAGAAACAATGGAACAGGCAATCTCACTGGGAATCAATACGATCCTTACTTCAGGCCAGCGCAATGTATGTCTGCAGGGGGCAGATCTTTTGCGGGAACTCGAGGAAAAGAGTCGTGGACGTATCACAATCCAGGCAGGAAGCGGTGTCGGCGCATCGGTGATCCGACAGCTTTATCCTCTGACAGGAATAAAAGCATATCACATGACTGGTAAGAGAGTAATCGACAGTGAGATGCAGTTCAGAAAAGACGGAGTGAATATGGGACTCCCGATGCTTAGTGAATATGAGATATGGCGTACGGATGTAGACAATATCCGCGCCGCAAAGAAAGTTCTGGAGGAATTATAATGGCAGAACCGAAGATTTTTTTGAAAGAGAACAGGGATCGAATTGAAAAGAGCTACCTGGAGCAGGCGAAGAGCCTGCCCCGGGTTTTTGCGGCTATAGATAAAAAAATGCAGGAATGTACAGAGGAAGTGGCGCTTGCATGTAAATATTTATACGCATTTATGCCATACAGCGATATAGGAAATTATCCATTTGAAGTATTCCTGGATTATGCTGAAAACGGTGTGCAGCTTTGGAAAGAGAATCCGCAGGTGGCGGCTCTCCCGGAAGAGATTTTCCTGAATTATGTGCTGTTCCACAGAGTAAATGAAGAAGAAATTGCTCCTTGCAGAACTTTCTTCCGCACAGAGATTGGAACCAGAACGCAGGGAATGAATTTTAAAGAGGCAGCCCTGGAAGTGAACTACTGGTGCGCCGAAGAAGCAACCTATCACTGTACAGATGACCGTACTTTATCTGCGGTTTCCGTATATCGGAGAGGTAATGGAAGATGTGGTGAGGAGTCTGTATTTACAGTGAATGCCCTGCGAAGTGTGGGCGTTCCGGCGCGCCAGGTGTATGCGCCGAAATGGTCTCATTGTGACGACAATCATGCATGGGTAGAAATCTGGTGTGATGGTGAATGGTATTTCCTTGGAGCATGTGAGCCGGAAGAAATCCTGAATAAAGGATGGTTTACGAATGCTTCTTCCAGAGCGATGATGATTCACTCCCGTGTATTTGACACAAAAATTCCGAACGGAGAAGTGATCGGCAAAGACGGCATGGTTACTATGCTGAATGAATTGAAGAGATATGCTGTTACAAAGGAGATTACAGTATCCGTAAAGGATGAACAGGGAGCTCCGGCTGAGGGCGCAGAGGTTTCTTTTGAAGTACTGAATTACTCTGAATATGCACCGATTGCAGAGAAGAAAACAGACAGTAAGGGAACCGCCAGACTGACAACAGGACTTGGGAGTCTGCATATTTCCGCAAGAATGTGTTCTGACGGCGAATGGTTCTATGCGGAAACTGTTATGAACACTGAGAAAGAAGATAACTGTGAACTTTGTCTGGTACCGCAGGATAAAAGAAATGACGGCGAATCAGAAAAGTGGACAGCAGCAGATATATTTGCTCCTCATGATGCACCTGTAAACACAGACATGCCGACTTTAGAACAGAAGTCGAAGGGAAATAAGCGTCTGGCAGCAGCCAATGCACACAGAGAGCAGAAAGTAAGAAACTGGTCAAATCCGGAATGTGAACGTTTCCTGGAAAAAAAGGTAAACAGGATAGAAGAAGCCATTGCTGCTTCATACAGAGAAGATCTCCTGAGGGTTCTCACAGAGAAAGACAGAACTGACTGTATCAGTGATGTTCTGGAGGAACACCTGGAGCTGGCAATTCCATATCATGGTATGATGAAAAAGGATACCTTTGTATCTTATGTGTTAAATCCAAGAGTAGATGATGAAGTTCTTCAGAAATACAGAAGAGAGATTAAGAAGCATTTTTCCAGAGATGAGAAACAGGAGCTGAGAGATGATCCTTCCAGAATCTGGAATCTGATCGAGAAGGCAATTGTTTCCAGACCGGAGAAAGAGCGTTCCAGTGTGATCACAACACCGGCAGGATGCATAAGGACCTGTACAGGAAGCTTCCTGTCAAAGAAAATCCTGTTTGTTGCAATAGCGAGAACCCTTGGAGTAGCGGCAAGACTGAATCCACATGATCGTTCTATGGAATATATGAAAAACGGAAGATTTGTTCCTGTGCTTGCAAGAACAGAGAAGAACTGTACTCTGATCCTGAAAGCAGGAGAGACTGTACAGTGGAAATATTTCCAGAACTGGAGTATTGCAAAACTGGAGAATGGAAGATATACATCACTGAAACTGGGAGCAGAGAATTTCGAAGATCAGATCCTGAATCTGCCGTTGGAATCCGGAAACTACAGGATTCTTACTTCAAACAGACTTCCAAATGGAAATATGTTTGCAAATGAATATCATTTTGAAATTCAGCCCGGAGAGACAAAGGAGATCGAGTTGGTACTCAGGGAAGCAGATCTGGAGGATATGCTGGAGAATATTTCCATGCCGGAATTCATGCTGAAAACTGAGGATGGTACAGAAGTGAAAGCATCTGATCTTACAGCAGACGGAAAACATATCCTTATGTTTCTGGAAGAAGAAAAAGAGCCTACTGAGCATATCTTAAATGAAATGATGGAGCAGGAAGAGGCTTTCGCAGGATATGCAGAGCAGATTATTTTTGTAGTGAGAAGCAAAGAAGCACTGGAGACACCGACACTGTCCAAAGCACTTGCAAAGTTAAAAAATATTCAGATTTATTATGATGATTTCTCAGAGATTATCAATACTCTGGGAAGGCGTATGTACGTAGATCCGGACAAACTTCCGCTGATTATTGTGACGAATGGAACCCTGAATGGGATTTATGCGACCAGCGGTTACAATGTAGGAACCGGGGATATGCTGCTTAGATTAATGTAACAGAGCGATAAATAAGATGCCCGGAGATGACACCTGTGAGCATCTTCTGGTATTGCCGGATTACATTATTGTATAGATGTAAAGGATTGGATATTGAATTTGCATTTACATAAAGGAGATAAAAATCATGTATCAGTTTAACAGAAAAGAATATGAAGAACGTATGAAATGGTATCAGGATGCCCGTTTCGGAATGTTTATCCACTGGGGATTATATTCTATTCCTGCAAGAGGAGAATGGGTACGCAGTACAGAGGAGATGCCTGAGGAAGAATACCTTCCGTTTATGAAAGAATTTGATGCCAGAGACTATAATCCGAAACAGTGGGCAAAAGAGGCAAAGGCAGCAGGTATGAAATATGTGGTTCTGACTGCAAAACACCATGATGGTTTCTGTTTATTTGACAGTAAATACACAGATTATAAAGTTACCAATACACCTGCAGGAAGAGATCTGATCAAAGAATATGTGGAAGCTCTTCGCGAAGAAGGTCTGAAAGTCGGTCTGTATTTCACCTTACTTGACTGGCATCATCCGGACTATCCTCATTACGGAGACCGCATCCATCCTATGAGAAACCATCCGGAATGCAGTAATGAAAACAGAGATTTTTCTCGTTATATAGAGTATATGTACAATCAGGTGGAAGAGGTCTGCACAAATTATGGAAAAATCGATATTATGTGGTTTGACTTTTCCTATGACGATATGCGAGGCGAGAAATGGGGAGCAACCAGACTGATAGATATGGTCCGCAGATTACAGCCGGGAATCATCATTGATAACCGTCTGGAAGTCAGTGGTGAGGGAAGAGGATCTCTGTATGAATGCGATCCGACACCGTATCATGGCGATTTTATAAGCCCGGAACAGATCATCCCGCCGGAAGGAATCTGCGACAAAGAAGGGAATCCGATGGTATGGGAAGCATGCTTCACCATGAACAATAACTGGGGCTACTGCGCAAATGACCACTATTACAAACCTGCTTCCATGCTGATCAAGAAGCTGGTAGAGTGCGTTTCCAAAGGTGGAAATATGATTTTGAACGTAGGACCTGATGCGAAAGGTAAATTCCCGAAAGAGTCCTCTGCGATTCTGTCGGAAATCGGACGCTGGATGGATAAGAACCATGACAGTATCTATGGATGCGCTCCGGCAGCAGATATCCCGAAACCGGATTACGGACGTATCACCAGAAATGGAAACAAGTATTATGTCCATATTTATGAGAATACATTAGGACCACTGCCGCTGATCGGATTTGATAAGAATAAGATTGTGAAAGTACGTGCCCTGGATGACGGACATGAAGTGCCGATCTCTACTTTATGGGTACACAGCGATTATCCGGATATCGCATTTGTTGACCTTGGTCCGGATCCTGTACTGCCGGATCCTGTAGACTATGTGCTGGAAGTGGAGATGGCTGAATAAAGATATAGAATACAAAAAGCTGCCGTATGGCAGCTTTTTTGTATTTCTTAACCGAACTGAGATGCAGGTGTCTGCCTGGTTCAGCATCGGTTTCTCTTGTTTACGAAATAATTCAGAATCCCACCGCCTACGATAATAACAAGTGCAACAGCAACAACACGTTTCGCTGCTTCCTGCGGCATCTGGCTTTTGGAACCGATGGAATCGGAATAGAAAGTCAAGGTATAATTGATCTCATGAGGGGTACCCATGGCAGTAGTGTCTGCGATTACCGGCATGCTCTCATCCATAATGGTAACCGGGATCAGGAATTCAGAATTCGTTCCTTCCTCATTGACAGGGAGATATTTTTCACCGTCAACGATCATGTAATCATAATTAGAACTGCTCCACTGGATATCGGCAGTTACTTCGCCGTTTTTTACGGTGATCAAAGTCGGTGAAGTGACACTGGCTTTGCCGCTCCCGCCCTCCAGCTCTACCTGGATGGAATACTCCCCATCTTCTTTATCAAGAGTGAAAGCCTGTGCAGCAGGAACAGAAGTCCATACTGACAGACAGCAGATCAAAGTTGCCAGAACTGAAAAAATCTTTCTCATATTTCTTTCCTCACTTAAATTCGATAATTTTCATCATCCCACAATTGAAATTAATTGTCAATACTTTGTTGAAAAAGTTATCCTGTTTTAGTATAATAAAAGGTGCTGTCCGCACGCAACATCATTGAGAACGTAGTGAACAGTGAGCACAATAAATGAATATCTGTGAATTGCTTTGCTGCGAAGCAGCTCCTGCAATTCTGATATCATAAAAATGTATATGCAAATCACAGGAGGATATGGTAATGAGAGGAATTTTATACGGAGTAGGAGTTGGCCCCGGAGATCCGGAACTTATGACATTAAAGGCAGTGCGCCTGATCAAAGAGAATGATATTATTGCAGTACCGGGCGCAGAGGTGCGTGAAACAGTTGCATATAAGATCGCAGTACAGGCAGTACCTGAGCTTGCAGACAAAGAACTCCTGCCAATCTATATGCCAATGACACACGATAAGGCAGAACTGGAACTGAACCATGAAAAAGGAGCCAAGGCGCTGGAAGCAGCACTTGATACAGGTAAGAATGTAGTATTTCTGACACTTGGAGATCCGACTATCTATTCAACATTTTCATATGTGCAGAAGAGAGTAGAAGCAGATGGATATGAGACAAGACTGGTAAGCGGCATCACTTCCTTCTGCGCAACAGCAGCACGCCTGAATATCCCGCTTACAGAGTGGAACCAGCCTCTTCATGTACAGCCTGCAGTTCACCGCCTTGACAGTGAACTGGATCAGCCGGGTACCTATGTGCTGATGAAATCCGGCAAAAAGATGAATCAGGTAAAGGAAATTCTGGCAAAAAGCGGACGCAATATCCGTATGGTGGAGAACTGTGGAATGCCGGATGAGCATATTTACAACAGTGTAGAAGAAATTCCGGATGATGCAGGCTATTATTCTCTGATCATTGCAAAGGAACAGGATGGAGGATTATGATCGAAACCAGAGATCTGACAAAAACCTTTGACAATTTTACAGCTGTGGATTCCCTGAACCTGAAAATTGAAAAAGGGGAATTTTTTGGCCTTCTTGGACCGAACGGAGCAGGCAAGACAACGACCATCAGCCTGCTCTCAACCCTTCTTCTTCCGACAAAGGGAGAAATCCTCATAGACGGTCAGCAGCTTACGAGACAACGTCCTGATCTGAAAAGAAAAATCAGTGTGATCACCCAGGAATATTCTATGCGTCAGGATATGAATATGGATGAGATTATGGAATACCAGGGACGGCTCTATTTTATGCCGCGAAAGCAGATAAAAGAAAGAACAGAAGAACTTCTGGAGTTCTGTGACCTGCTGAAGTTTCGCAAACGTACAGTCCGTAAGCTTTCCGGTGGAATGAAGCGTAAGCTGATGGTCTGTCGGGCATTACTGACAGATCCGGAGATATTGCTTCTGGATGAACCCACAGCAGGTATGGATGCTCTTTCCAGAAGACAGATGTGGAATCTTCTGCGTAAGCTTAATGAGAAAAATCTGACGATCCTGCTGACTACTCATTATATGGAAGAAGCACAGAGTCTCTGTAATCGTGTGGCACTGATGGATCATGGTAAGCTGGAGGAGGTAAGTACTCCGTCAGCACTGATTGAGAGTCTTGGTGCTTATGCAGTGGACGAGATGACAGCAGATGGAACACAGAATCACTATTTCCATACACGACAGGAAGCAATCCGGTATCTGGAAGAGCTTACAGGGCAGGCGTCTCTTCGCGAGACAACACTGGAAGATGTCTTTGTAGAAAGAGCCGGGAAGCATTTGATTTCAAAATAGCAGATATTAACTGAATCAGGGAAGTCCCCTGCGGAGGTTGCGAAAAAAGTTAGAATAATCTGGAGAAAAATGTATGGGAATTATAACAATATTATGGGAGAAGTGGGTAGAATTCCGCCGGGATTTCTATAAAATCACACTGGCGGCAATGATTGCACCGCTAATGTATCTGATCGTATTCGGAATGGGAATCCAGACCACTTCTCATGGACAGCCATACCTGAACTTTCTGATTCCGGGTGTGGTATCACTGACAACTATGAACGGAAGCTTCAACGCTATTGCGCAGAACCTAAACGTACAGAGACTGTATGAGAAGGCTTTTGATCAGGTGATGATCTCCCCCACACCATTATGGCAGTTTATTGCCGGACAGATCATCGGGGGAAGTCTGCGCGGTCTGTATGCAGGAGGAATCATACTGCTTCTTACAGCACCTATTGAGACAGGACTGATCTTCAACGGATGGTCCTTTCTGGTGATGTTCCTGAACGGAGCAGTATTCTCAGCCATCGGCGTGGTGGTCTCCTTTCTGGCAAAAAACCACGCAGACGTGCCGAGGTTTTCCAATTATATCATTATGCCTATGGCATATTTGTGTAACACCTTTTTCTCAACAGAGAAACTTCCGGGATTTGTAGGCAAGTTTGTATCAGCCTTGCCATTATCCCAGACCAGCCATCTGATGAGAAGCATTTCATCAGGTGAGGCGGTGAATTACACTGGTATTGGGATTCTGCTTCTTTATCTGCTGGTGTTTACTGTAGCAGCATCATGGTTTATTTATAAGAAGAAAAATCTGTAACTGACTGACAAGGAGGAGCCTGTGCTCCTCCTTGATCTGTTTATGTATTATATATCAATGTGAATTTTTGTAAAGAGAAAACAGGGAATCATATACTGGTAGTATATCCGATTATTACCGGTGAACAGCGATAAAACGATATTTCCAATTATTGACTTTTATCCTTTGAATGATATACTTGAATTATGCATAACCGAGCAGCTGTTTTTGACATCTGTCCGGTTAAATTTTCACACAGCCATAATAACAGAAGAAAGGGCATACATTATATGAGTAAGCCAAAGATATTAATCGTTGATGATTCACAATTAAACAGAGAAATCCTTTCCTGTATGCTGGAAGATAAATATAATATCTGTGAAGCTGAAAATGGAAAGCAGGCAGTTGAAATCCTTGAAAGATGCCATAAGGATTTTAAGCTGGTGCTCCTTGACCTGATCATGCCGGTAATGGATGGTTATCAGGTACTTGCTGTTATGAAGGAAAAGCAATGGCTGGATATGCTGCCTGTTATCTGTATTTCATCAGAGACTTCCGAAGATAGCATCCGTCGGGTTTATGGGCTGGGAGCAAGTGATTACTTCACACGTCCCTTTGATACAATGACGGTCTTTCATCGTGTTGAGAGTACGATTGAGCTGCATGATAAGATGACGGGAGACCTGCAGGATGCGATGAAAATGTTATCATCTATTTTTCACCGGATACTCAAGATTAATCTCTCGACAGATACTTATACAGTTATAAGAGGAAAAGACAGTACTGTTTCCATGCTTCCAAGTCTTTCTGAAAGCCTTAAAATGATGGCTGATTATAAGTATATTTATGAAGAGGATCAGGAAGAATATTTGAAATTCTGCAGTATAGATAATCTGAGAAGAGAACTTGCGAAAGGCAGAGAACGCATTTACCTGAACTACAGAACTCTGATAAAACAGGAGTACCGCTGGGTATGTATGGAAGTCATCAGAAGTGCAGAATATAAACCGGATGACCAGATTGCCATGATGTATATCCGGGATATCAATGATGAATATCTGAAACAGCTGGATAAGATCATACGTCATGCAAAAGATGCGTTTGCCTCAGTTACAGTAAATATTTCGGATGGAAGCTGTATTATGGCAAACAGCAGGATTGCTTCACTGGAGCTGAAAGATGTAAATGAACCACTGGATTCTTATATTGAGCGGATCAGTCAGTCTATTCCGCAGAGAGAAGTGAGAACTCAGTACAGAAAGGTATTTTGTGTAGATAATCTGAGGGAGTGTCTGACACAGGGAAAAGATATGATCCAATGGGAATGTCCTGTGTATGCCGCAAAAGGAATCAGTCTGAGGATGATCAGAACCACAGTTGAGATGGTCCGGAACGTTTCTTATGACAGGCTGGAAGCACTGATCTATTTTTCTGATATTACAGAGAACTATTTTTCAGAGCAGATTCCGCATATGCTGTACAGAAAGAATTTTGACAGAATAGAGATTATTGACGGGCAGAGAGACTGTGTGAGACTGGATCATCCGGGTATCTGTGCCATGGAGATGGTTCTGGCAGAAGAGATCAGTTATTCCGGTTATGTTACTGAAGTTATGAAGAAATTTGTTCCGGATGATGAGAAATCTGTATATGAAAAATGTGTGCGTCTTGATACCATTCGGAAAGAACTGCAGGAGAAAGATAGATATTCTTTCTCTGTTCATCAGTTTAATAAAAAAGGGGAGAAATGTTTAAAGAACTATACATTTTTTTACCTCAATAAATTTTTTGACATTATTGTAGCTACAGTTGAGGATATTACGGAGAAATTTGAACAGGATATTCTGACGGGCGGATATAACAGACAGGGTTTTATCCGTCATGTGGAACGGATCCTGAAAGAAAGTGAAGACAGAACCGGATATGCGGTTGTATTTTTCGATATTAAGAATTTCAAGGCAGTCAATGAACTTTTTGGAACAGAAATCGGAGATATGATGCTGCGCAAAGTGTACGAAGATGTCCGGAAATCAGAGCTGAAGCCTCTGGTATCGGCACGTGAGGATGCAGATCATTTTATCTGTCTGGTAGAACGTAAGAATCTCAATCTGGATATGCTTACCGGAATGTGTCAGAAGAAACTTACCCGGGGAGGAAAAACACTTCATTTGTCTGTCAAATGTGGGATTTTTATGCTTGAAAAGAAAAAAATGTCTGTGAATGGAATGATTGACAGGGCAAAGATTGCCCAGAGATATATTACAGATGAGTTTGTCCAGTCATATAAGATTTATGATTCTTCCATGAAGAATACATATATAGATAAAGCAACATTAGCAGGTGAACTGGAGGAAGGGATTGAGCAGAGACAGTTCAAAGTATATTTTCAGCCTGTTGTGGATGCAATGACCGGAAAGATTGCATCAGCAGAATCTCTGATCCGGTGGTTCCATCCGAAAAAGGGATTTATTTCGCCGGGTGTATTTATTCCTGCACTGGAGGAAAGCGGACATATTTCCGAACTGGATCTGTATGTGCTGGATTCGGTTAATGAATTTCAGAAGAAACGTTATCAGTCCGATAAGATCACAGTTCCGGTATCAACTAATCTGTCATGGATGGATTTCTATGATGAGACGATCATGAACTGGCTGGAGAAGAAATGTGCAGATGCTTCCATGCCGTCCGGTCTGTGCAGAATGGAGATTACAGAAACTTCCTATGCTGCCATTGAGGCAGACAGAAATGCAACTCTGGAGGCATTAAGAAAAGCAGGGATTCTGCTGCTCCTGGATGATTTTGGAAGCGGATATTCTTCCTTTGGAATGCTCCAGAATTACAACTTTGATATTATGAAAATTGATATGAGTTTTGTGCGGCAGATAGAAACCAATACCAAAACACGCAGTATTATCCGCTTCATCATTGAAATGGCACATACTATGGAGATAAAGATTATAGCGGAAGGTGCTGAAACTAAAGAGCAGGTCGAGTTCTTAAGAGACAACGGCTGTGATTATATCCAGGGTTATTATTTTTACAAACCGATGCCGGAGGAAGAGTTTGTGAAACTGCTGGATGCCGGCAGATAACAGTTACATAAAATAGTCTCGCACAAACTGTACAAACTGCTTCACATGGGGTTTCAGAATCCTGTTTTTGCTGTAGACTATATAGAAACTGCGCTTATGGGCAGCTTCCTCCAGCGGAAAGACAAGAATCTGCTTTGTCTTCTGCAGGTCATTGACAGAGCGTGATGAAAGAATAGAGATTCCCAGACCATTAACAATGGACTTTTTGATGCTTTCCAGGTCATTCATGCGGGCGATCACATTCAGATTGCCTGTTGTGATGCCTGTGCGCTCCAGAAAAAGGTCCATTTCTTTTTTTGTGCCGGAGCCCTTTTCCCTGAGGATAATAGGATCTTTCAGGAAATCATGAAAAATAGCGGGTGTTTCTCTGTCCTTGAGTGCAAGATAGTGATCTGTTACAGGAGTTGCTATGACCAGCTCATCATGGCAGAAAGGAATAAATACGCAGCTCTCATCACGTGTATTCTGGCCTACCAGAGCCAGATCTACAGTTCCGTCCAGCACCCGGCTGATGGATTCAGAACTGTCTGACTGTATGGAGTGAAAATAAACATCAGGGTGCGTTTTGCCGAAAGCAGCAAGCAGTTCTGGCAAAAGATAAGAAGAAGGAATGGTAGATGCAGCCAGATCTATCATATGTTTGTGGGCACCTGTAAAATTTTCAAGCAGGTTATTTCTGATTTCCAGCATACGGACTGCACTGTCATAAAGCTGGTAGCCTTTGGCTGTGATCGTTGTTTTCTTTGTAGTACGGATGATCAGTTTCATATGCAGTTCATCTTCCAGGGAACGTATATGCGCACTGATCGTAGGCTGTGTCAGATAGAGGCGGGGGGGC
>OBXE01000213.1_pt1 | contig 42381 bp, 29 predicted proteins | sample 1495391 | NCBI WGS metagenome assembly OBXE01 (sample SAMEA2580146, study PRJEB22360) | human gut metagenome | biome: human gut; feature: human-associated habitat; material: faeces | place: Denmark | collected 2008/2010 | reverse complement strand
GATTCTTGACCTTAATCACACGAGTTCGGGATCTGTTATCCGGGAGTTCCGGATGCAAAAACCGCCTCGGCCTTGCGGCCGGGCGGTTTAGGGGTTCCGGAGTTGCGTTTGCGGAGAGCTCCTTATTCGGGTGAAAGCTCGACGCTTTCGAGAATCTCCGGTCCAGTGAGTTTGCGCTCGCGCTTTTTCCAAGGTTTGTATTCACAGTGGAGCAGCTCATGAGCCCGTTCGCTGCCGGGACTCCCCAGATACTCCTGATACAGCCGAATCACTTCGGGGTTCTCGTAGGACGCGCGGATCTTCTTGACCTTGTCGATCGCATAAATCCCCTGCTGACGCTTGGCCGTATTGCGGCCCCATACACCGCGGGTTGTGCCGCCGCCGCCCACACAGCCGCCCGGACAAGCCATCACTTCAACAAAGTGGTATGGGCACGTTCCGTTGCGGACCATTTCGATGACCTTGGCAATATTGGCACATTCGTGAACCACTGCAATGCGAATGTCGCCGAGGTCGCCGAGACGAACCGTCGCTTCTTTGATGAATTCCATGCCGCGCACCGGCGTGAGCGGCGGCATTGGACGCGGATCCTGATTCTTGACCGCCGACATCGTGCGTACCGCCGCCTCCATCACGCCGCCGGTTGAGCCAAAGAGCTGGCCCGCTCCCGAAGAGAGCGACATCATGGGGGAATCAAACGGCATATCGGGGAGATCGGCCAGATTAAGGCCGGAGCGCTTAATCAGTCTGGCAAACTCACGGATGGTCAGCACGACGTCAACGTCGCAGGAGCCGTCTGCGCGTTTGAGCGTATCTCGATTGGCCTCGCCTTTTTTAGCGGTGCAGGGCATGATCGAAATGACCCGCATATCCCTCTTCTCGATGCCTGCATGTTCAACCAGCCAAGTCTTGGCCAAAGCCCCGAAAATCGCCTGCGGCGAACGTGTGCTCGACACATGCGGAATCATGTCGGGGGCAATCTTCTCGACATAATTAACCCAGCCCGGACAGCAGGACGTGAAGTAAGTGAAGGGCTTGGAATGGAGTGTTCCGGCCTTTTTGGCACGCTCGAAGTTGGCGAGCATCTCGGTGCCTTCTTCCATGATTGTCACGTCGGCCGACCAATTGGTATCCATCACGTAGTCTGCGCCCATGCGCTTCAAAGCACTGACGATCTTGCCCTGCACATCCATGCCGGAGGGCAAGCCGAACTCTTCGGAAAGCGCCACTCGCAAAGCAGGCGCAAACTGAAAGACCGTGGTGATTGAATCGTCGTCGAGCAGGTCGAAGACATCGCACCCTTGATCACGCACGCTGATCGCCCCCGTCGGGCAAACGAGCGAGCACTGCCCGCATTCAATGCATCGATCGGATGACCCCCAATTGACGGCGCCGGTAAAGCCGATTTCGGCTTTCGTGCCCGTTCCGGTGAGGCAGAGCGCCGAAACACCCTGCACTTGCCTGCAGACCTCAATGCAGCGCAGGCAGCGAATGCACTTTCCGCCGCTGCTCGACGTGGCGGGTGCGGACATATCGAGCTTGCGAATCGGCTTATACCGCCCGGAAAGTCCCAGACGGTCCGCGCCGGTCCAAAGTGCGGCATCCTGCAGTCCGCACTTGCCGTGGCGCTTGCATGACGAGCAGTTTTCGTCATGATCCGCCATCAGCAGTTCAACCTGCATTTTCTGGCGGCGGCGGACTTCCGCCGTACGCGTGCGGATGCGCATGCCGGGCTCAATCTTGGTTTCACAGGACGTTACGATCTCACGGCCGCCCTGGGGAAGCTCTACCTCCACCAAACAGACTCGGCAGGTGCCGGGGCGGTGATTGAGCGCGGCTAATTCGCACAGCGTCGGAATGAAAATACCCGCACGGCGCGCAGCTTCCAAAATCGTGTCGTTGGGTTCGAACGCGACCGTCTGGCCGTTGATAAAGGCGCGGCGGCTGAGGTCCGGCATTTCGTTTTTGTCGGGATAAGCCATTGTCGGAGTCTCCTCGGAATCCTGTTCAACCGTTAGAAAGTCGCCGCATTGGGAGCGGTAGGTTCGTGTTCAACCACTGGGTTGCGGGTTGTAACGGCGATGAGACGCATGCATCGCATACAGCGCTGAGACTCCTGACGAGCCTCCTCAATCGTCATAGCGCCTTCGACTTCTTCCCAATTGGCACTGCGCGCTTCAGGATCCAGAAACTTCGACGTATAGCGCGCTTCAATCGGCAGCGGTCTCGTCGGTCTGCAGGCACCGACCAGTTTGGCCTTGGCAATGATTTGTGAGAGCCGTGTTCTCGGAAAGAACGCAGGTTCTCTGGTTTTGAGATATTGGTCAATCGACTTTGCTGCCGCCTCACCCTGCGCCATCGCAAGAATAAGCGTCTTGGGGCCCGTGGCGGCGTCGCCGCCCGCGAATACGCCTTCACGCGATGTGGTGAAGTTTTCTTTGGTTTCGATGGTGCCCCAGCGAGTCAGTGCAATGCCGTCCTCAGGGATGAAAACCGTCGGATCCATCTTCTGACCGATGGCCGCAATAACGTACGAACAAGGGATAATGAACTCACTACCGGGCAGCGGCTTCACTGCTCGGCGGCCGGAAGCGTCGGGTTCTGTTTGATGCATCCGTACGAGTTCAATGCCGACAACGCGGCCGTTCTCAACCAAAATGCGCTTGGGTGCCGAGAGGAACTCAAATCGAATGCCTTCGGCCCGGGCAGCGTGAATTTCTTCAGGATCGGCCGGCGCAGATGCTTCAATTCGACGATACGCAACCGTAACTTGACAGCCGGGCTTGACGATGCGCCGCGCGGTGCGGCAGCAGTCCATTGCCACATTGCCGCAGCCGATCACGACGACATCTCCCTCTAAGGGCTTCGGACCTTCCGGCATTCCCTGACTGTGCTCGACCTCGAGCAGAAAATCGAGCCCGCGCAGGTACCCTTGAGCGTTCTGATCCTCATCGGGAAGCCCCAGAAACTGACCGCGTGCGCAGCCGATGCCGAGAAAAACGGCGTCATAGCCCTGAGCGAACAAGTCATTCAAATGGAAATCGCGGCCGAGTTTTTCACCATAGCGATAATGGCCGCCCAGCGTCTTCACAATATCCGTTTCACCGGCCAGCTCTGCCCGCGGGAGGCGGTATGAGGGAATGCCCCAGCGAGCCATGCCGCCCGCTTCCTGCTCCATTTCAAACACATCTACCGGCCGCCCCAGGCGCAGAAGATGATAAGCGCAGACAATGCCGGCAGGCCCTGCACCGATTACGGCAATGCGCTGATGGGGATCAACCCCCGGCGCAGGGTGCTTGAGCATGGCATCGTCAAAAAGTTCCGCGGAGCCCACGCCGAGCTCATCAGCGGCGTGACGCTTCAGATCGCGAATGGCAATCGGCTGCTCATTGAAGCGGCGGGCGCAGGCGGCTTCACAAGGGCGCACACACACGCGGCCGCACGTTCCGACCAAGGGATAACGCTTGAGAAGCACCCCTTCGGCCATCTCCGGCCGCCCGTCACGAATGTAATCGATGTAGCGCGGCACATTGACATGCGCCGGACAGGCTTCAATGCAGGGGGCAGTCGCCGTGCTCACATACTGCTTGGCGTCTTTGAGTCCCTGGAGTCCCGCTACCGGTTCCGTCGTTTCGAGCTCTGCTCGGAAGTTTTCGATCGCCCCCAGAATCGGTTCGGCTGTTCTGCAGCCCAATGCCGCAGAGACTCGACACCTTCATATGGCGGGCAGTTTCAGCGATTTCGTCCCAGTCTACGGTGCTGCCGCGCCCTTCAACGGCATTTTTCAGTGCCTCAGCAATCAGCACTGTTCCCATGCGGCAGGGCGTACAGCGTCCGCAGGAAAAGCTGCGTGCATCTTCGTAATAGGCATAAAGAATAACGGTCAGGTGCGGAGCGTTCTCAAAGACGAGAAAACCCTGCGAACCGATCACGCTGGTTAACGGATTGCCTTGATTAAAGGCGGCGGCCTCCTCAAGCGGGAAACCGACGGGAAGGTCGCAGGAATCTACGGCCGAACGATTGTCGAGCCGGCGTCCCTGCCAGTGCCCGTAGCTGAATGCGGCTTGCATTGTTGTTGCGCTCTCTTCTTTTGTTTCGGGCATGGATAGTCTTGCGGGCGACGTCCTTTGGTCCACGCCGCCCGCCGAGGGGTCCTCCAGCCCACCCCATGCCGGACGGCTTCTTTGGCCGTTCCGTTCACATCATGGGGTTCTCCTTACTGGTTCCTATTGATTCTAGCGTTCCCCCTAAGAGATAGGGTTCTCACCGATCGAATTAGTCCAAAGATAGATCAAAAGCTATAACGACGGTTACATTAATGTATTCAATTATTTTTAAAAGTTCGAGAAAAATTACAGTTTTCAACAGTCTGCATTCTGCCGATGTCAACGCCATTCTTTATGCCCGTTTTGAACGAAAAACTGCCAAATCGTCTCGGACAATCAATTTCCTGCCTATTTCTATCAATGGCGGGAAGAACGCTCGACAGACAGAGAAAATTGCCTGAAACTGCTTGATGCAGACTTCGGAGAAACGTTTTCGGGTGGAAAATAACCTATTTCTCTCGATACGCCGCACTACCTCCGTCAACTCGAAGTCCACTGACGACATAGGAAAATTTACAAATGACCACGATTCAAAACATGTTGGCAGACATGCGCCGGGAATTAATGTCGGCCAATCCGCCTTTGGGCGTCAGCACGACCCCGGCAGAAGGATTCCGCACACATCGTTTTGAATCCGAAGTGCCGCTTTCCTGTTCCACGGGCGAGATCGCCGTATCGTTCATCCTCTCGGGCGTCAAGACCGTGACGGTCGGAGGCCGGTTTTTTTCCTACGGTGCCGGGGAAGGACTGCTTTGCGGCGCCGCGCTGCCAAGTACTTTTCGAGCGATGCACGCGAGCCCCGAAGAACCTTTCTTATCGGTTTCTTTGGCGCTTGACCGCGCTACGCTGATCGAACTGGCCGAACACCTGCCGCAAACCGACCAGAAAGAGAACGCGGAGCTGCCGCCCGAAGCCATCTTTGTGTTTGAACCGACTGAAGACTTGCTCTTTGACTTTGAGCGGCTCATCAAGCTGCTCAAAACGCCCGAGCTTGCACCGCTGCGAGCCCCCTGCATTATTCGCGATATTCACAGCCTTCTGCTGGCCGGCCCTACCGCAGCGCGGCTCCTGCCGCTTCTACGTGAAAGCGCCCCGGCGAACACCGTCGTTCGTGCTATTGGGTGGCTGCGGCGCAATTTCGATAAGCCCATATCCATTGAAGCTCTGGCGAAGCTTCACGGCATGTCGACGTCGAATTTTCATCGCCAATTTAAAGCCGTTGCCGGCATGAGCCCGCTGCAGTTCCAAAAGCAAATTCGTTTGTGCGAAGCACAGCATTTGATGCTTGCCGAGCGCGCACAAGTCTCTGCCGCAGCTTATGCCGTAGGTTACGAAAGCCCGACTCAGTTCGTGCGAGACTATAAGCGCCTCTTTGGCGATTCACCGCTTCGCGACGTCCGCAAGCGCCGAGACTTTGGCCGCACGGCTGAAAGCATTAAGCTTGTCGGCGTCGAACACGGAACCCGCACCGCGGCATAAGCTTCTCATATGCCCCATCTCACCACTTCCTAACGTTTTAGGCCGCACATGCTTGACTCCGCCGTACGCTTCGATCTTGACCGCGAGCGCCGCATCGGGCTCCCTGAAGCTGTCTTTTGCGCAGGCAAACCTTTTGACACGCTTGCGGGTCTTTTCGCACGATTTGCCCTCCGAAATGCGCCGCCCGTTCTTTTCACGCGTCTGGATGCCGAGGTTTTTGCGAAAATTGATCCGGATACGGCAGGAAAATACAACTTCGACCCGCTTTCGCGCACGGCCTGGAACGCCGTGCGTCCCCGCCGGCCCGGCGTGTGCGCCGTAGTCTCTGCGGGGAGCGCCGATGCCCCCGTCGTCATGGAAGCGGCTCGAACGCTTGAATATCTCGGCTACGAAGTCAAGCCCTTCATCGACTGCGGCGTAGCCGGCCTCTGGCGCATTGAAGCCGCACTCCCTGAAATCAACGCCTGCGATGCGGTCATCTGCGCTGCCGGTCTTGACGCTGCGCTCGCCTCTGTGCTGGGCGGCCTCACCATGCGTCCGCTCTTTGCTGTGCCGACTTCCATCGGCTACGGCATCGCTCAGGGCGGCGAAACCGCACTGCGCAGCATGCTCGCATCCTGCGCGCCCGGCGTCGCCGTACTGAATATCGACAACGGCTACGGCGCGGCATGCGCGGCCGCCAGAGTCCTGGCGGCTCTTTATCCGCAGGCGCCGTCCGAAACCGCCCGCTGACCCTTTCTTTTTGTTCCGCTTTGGACACCACTATGCCCGACAGCATTCTCGCCATCCGCATTCATGCGGGCTTTAACGCATCGTCCTTCACGGCAGGGCTTCTGGCACTGACCGAACAAACCTCCGGCACTGCCGGCGCCTATCTGCGAAGCCTGTTTCCAGGCCTTGACATCGGACTGGAACTCAAACCCGCCTGGGTGCGCGGCATCAGCGGGTGGACGGTGAAGTTCCTCACGCCTGCCGAAACCGGACACGGTCACCGGCATCCCGAAGACATCGAAGCCATTTACGCCGCGAGCCGTCTCTCCGCGGGCGCCCGGCAGCGTGCCCGAGCTGTTTGGCACGAACTCGTGTGCGCCGAAGCTCGAGTGCACGGCACTGCGGAAAATGAAGTTCACTTCCATGAAGTCGGCCGCTTAAGCAATATTCTCGCTGTCGGTCTATGCGCACAGTTTCTCGAGACGCTCGAGCTCGAAAGAATTGCTGCAAGCCCCATTCCTGTGAGCGACGGCGAGGTGATCTGTGCTCACGGCACGGTGCCTTACCCGGCGCCCGCAATGTTTGCCATGATGCCGGGCGTTGCGGTGCGGCCTTCGTCAGGCATTGGGGAGCTGGTGACCCCCACCGGGCTTGCCATGCTTAAAGGTTTTGGCGCGCATTTCGGTCCTTGGCCTGAAATGCAGATTTCTTCCGCAGTCAATGTATTCGTGCCCGGCTGCACTTTTGACAATGTGCCTAACGGAACCCGATTCCTCTTAGGCAGCCCGCTCCCGCAGCCTGCGGAATAATCTTTCAGTCACAGATATAACGAAGGCGCAGAAAACGTAATGCCTCTGCGCCTTTTGTTTGGCTGCTATTTGAGTCGAAAGCGAGATATCAGCCTTTCAACAGAATGTTGACGCGTTCACGCATCGTCTCTGCATCCACCGGACCGCGGTGCTGCCAAATCGGCTCTCCGGATGCATCGTAGAAGATCTGTGCGGGCATTTCTTCGATCAGATAATCGTTTTCAATGCCGTTCCATTCATCAATATTGATGACGATAAAGGCGGCGCGGTCGCCATATTCCTTCTGCATTTCTTCCATCAGCTTGGCCATTTCCGGGCAGCTCGCGCACCAAGGCGCTCCGAAATCAACAACCGTTACCTTGCCTTTCACCGGGAAAGGAAGATCCTTGTCCTTATCTTTCTTCTTTGGTGCCGGTTCGTCTGCCGCAGCTTCAGCCGCAAGCAGCGATGCGCCCGGAAGCGCAGCAAAAGCCGCAAGTGCAGCCCCCTTTCCGATCAAATTGCGTCTCTGCATGACATGGATCTCCAGATGGTTATTTAAATATTAGCGGTTAGATTTGGGATCAGCGCTTTGCACCGCTTCTGCTCGAAGCTTGAGCTCGCCGTTGACCATATCGTAAATCGCATTGGACGCCCCAATCCCTAAGGTATCGTGCGTCACGAGCAAAACGCCGGCGCCCGCTTGGCGGGCCTCAATCAACATCCCCATCACAACCTCAGCGCTTTCGCGGTCCAGATTGGAAGTGGGTTCATCAGCCACAATCAGCTCGGGCGAATTCATGAGGGCTCTCGCAAACGCCGCTCGACGAAGCTCTCCGCCGGAAAGCGCTCGAGGATACTGTCCGCCCAGATCAGCAAGACCAACGGCAGTGAGGAGCTCTTCAGCGCGGCCTGCTGGTTCAGTCCCCCGACGATTGGCTAAATGCCACGGCAGACGAATGTTGTCCAGAATGGTGAGTGTCGGCACAAGTCCTGCATGCTGCGGGACATAGCCGATGTGCGCATTGCGAAGCGCGGAAATCTGTTCGTCCGACATTCCCGAGAGGGCCCTGTCGTTAAAAGCGACCTCGCCCTCTGTCGGCATGCATAAACCCAAAAGGAGCGTCAGCAGCGTCGTTTTGCCCGATCCCGAGCGTCCCAAAACGGTGACGAAATCTCCTGCACCGACCGACAGATCCGCGTGGCGCAGCGCCCAGAAAGGACGTCCGGCGCGTTCATATCGGCGGCCAAGCTGTTTGGCAGAAAGCTTCATGACGTCAGTCCTCGCGCAAGGTCGTGAAGATGTCGCTGCGGCCAATCCGCCAGGCAGTCGGCAGCGACGCCAACGGCACCGTAAGAATGCCCGCCGCTACGCTCGCTGCCAGCGCCCGCAGCCAGCTGCCGGTCTCCGGAGCAAGATAAGGCAGTCCGATCGCATGAGCGATGACCGTCGAAAAATTCGATAACACCAACGCCGCGAGACCAATGCCGACGGCGGATCCCAGCATTGAAATAATGAAAGCTTCCGCGAGCACAATGCCGACCACTTTGCCGCGGGAAGCCCCCAGGGCCCGCAATGTCGCAAACTCCCGCTGACGCTCGCTGAAGGCAAAGAAATAAACAATCAGCATGATGACGGCAGCAGCGGCCCAAAATCCGCCGGCAGCGGTGTACATAACACTCACGACCTTCTGGAGTTTCGCAGATGTGTCACTCATCATGTTCGAGGCGAACACGAAATTGACATTCGCTTTCAGCCCGAGCTGATCGAGCAGTTCGTCAGAAACCGTAATCGGATCAACACCGGGATTCACCCGCACAAGAATGGCCGAGAGGCTCTGAGCCATTTCGTCTGCTCTGTCCGGCGAGGCTGCCCTGCCGGCCCGGCGAGCCGCATCAAGCGTCATGAAGATGGACGAGTCAAATCCCATGCCTGTCGGCGCAAGACGGCCGACGATGCGGTACTCCTGATCAAAAAACTTCAGGGTGCTGCCGATTTCACCATAGATGTAATCACCGACAATGACGTCATTGCCCGAGAGCGGCTTATCCGCAGCATGTTTAAGCCATGGAGCGATTACGAAGTCAGTGGCTTCGTCAATGCCGATCAGCTGCACCTTGACCGAACAGCACTGCGCGTCTAAAGACGAAATGAAGAGCTGCCCTGAAGCCTTGGCCACCCCGGGAAGTTTCTGCACGACATCCAGAAGCTTTCCGTCCAGATAGAACGTTGAAGGCTCAGCACGCAGAATCACGCTTTGGATCTTCTTGCCCTGTCCCTGTGGGACGACTAACACGTCAGCCCCCATTCGGGCAGCGAGCGAACTGATGCCGGCTTCCAGATTGGCCGTTACCATCGCACTCGAAAAGAGCAGAAACGTAAAAACCGCGGCGATCAGTCCGAGCAATATCGAACGAAGCGGCCGCTGCGTAACGTTCGCGGCGGCGATGGTGAACGTCGTGAGCGGCTTATATTCACCTGCCGCTTTTGCAGGTTGACCTGCAACGTTCTGTGAAGGCTGAGGATTCGTCATGCTCTCTAAATCTTTCCTTCTGTGCTTGGCCGGCAGAGCCGGCCAATTCCGAGAAGGCAGCATCCTGTTTATTTTGGGTGAATAACCGCTTCAGCGGCAGGCCAATCTGCGGATCTCAATCAGCGCAATGACTGCGATGACCGCTGCGGCAACAATCAGCACCGGCTGAGTGATGCTGTGGCAGTGCATCATCGGACTCGGGCACGGCCCAATCAGCGGACCCGCAACGCCGGCAATCAGAATTGCATTTAAGAAGACCCCGACAGCCATGCCGAATCCCGCACCGGCCGATCGAGAGAACATCATGGCGAGACCGAGAAATGCAACAACCGCCGATGCGCCGCCTGCTGCTCTAGTCATCCAATAGCAGACGCTCGGACCGTTGTGCCAGCAATGCGGCAAGAGCCCCGTAAAAAGCGCGGCGGCCAAAGCCAGGCCGATGACGAAAAATAACCCGCCGGAAATCAGCGCGGGATGGTTGGAATTCATTGTTTAATCTCCGCTAAGACGAAATGCTGCATGCACACCTTAGTGTGCATCAAACAGCAAGCATTCTGCTCTTTGCCGCAATGGGTGAGCAATGCTTCAGTCCTTGCGCTGCAAAAGCACAGGTGCTTTGCTTTCGTACGGCTTCCAAGAAGTGCCTTCAAAGGGATAGCCGTTGGAGACCCACCCCTGAATGCCGTCAGGCATGACGTACACATTCTCGTAGCCGGCGTTAATCGCCTCCAGTGCCGCTTCAAACGAGACGGTGCACATACGGTTGATGCAGTAAAGAATCACAAAGGAATTCTTTTTGTCTTTCGGCAGCAGATTCATCCAATCGGCCTTGTTGGCATGAATGGATCCCTTCAAATGGCTCTTTTCATAAATGTCTTCCGGATTGCAGTCGTAGACATAGACGTCAGGCTGTCCAAGCACCTTCGAAACCTTGTTGAGCGAGAGCGGAATCGGCTGGCGCATCTGCTGCACGGTCATTTTGGAGCCGTCAGCGGCATCGGCGGCATAAGCCGGAGAACCGGTCGAGATCATCAGGACCGCGGCAAGCGCCGTGCTGAACGCGGCAAAGGACTTCTTCTGCATTTTTCTTCCTTCGTGAAGGGTCTGCTGATGCATTGCTTTTTTGGGTTCGGCAATGCATAGGGATTTATGGCGAACCCTAACAGGAAAAGATTAAGCAATTGTTATGGCAATACTTGAAATATCCTTATAAATCAAAGTAAAAACACGAAAAGCTCGGCAGTCGAAACTGTCGAGCTTTTCTATCCTGCTCCTAGAGGACTCTTTGCAGAGTCCTCTTCGGGAAAGATCACTCAGGAAGGATTACTTCTTGGCGGTCTTGTTCGCGGCATTCAGGATGGCGAGAGCCTGCGTGGTGTACGTCGTGGCTTCGTCAACGAGCTGCTTGGCAAACTTCGGAGCGTGGACACCCCAGGAGCCGTCGTCCTTGATCTTGGCGGCATTCAGGCGGGCTTCTTCAGCATAGAGCTGAACCTGCGCGCGATCGGCCGTCGAGAGCTTCGTGACCTTCAGCAGATCCTGGATGCTGGCCATGTCGGCGATGACCTTGGCATAGCCTTCCTTGACGGGGGTCTGCCAGGCGATGACCTTGTTATAGATGGTCTTCTGATCCTTGAAGCGCATCATTTCCGGGAACTTCGACTGGATCGGGCTGTGGCAGCCCATCGCGTCGACGACGTGCTTATCCTGGTAAGCCGTACGGCCGCAGGTCCACATCAAGTCGAGGTACGGACGGCCTTCGTCCTTGGTCAGGTGCCAGCCCTTCGGCGACACGAGCTTGCGGTCAGCGCCTTCAGGCGGGTTGATGGACTTCTTTTCCGGATCAACGAGGATGCGCCAGATGTGGGACGCACGGACGTTGTCGAAGCCGGCCATGTCAGGACGCTGGATCGCGGCGAAGTTTTCGCAGGAACCCATCTTCGGCATATGGCAGGATTCGCAGCTGTTGCGGCTGTGCGTACCGCCCTGCGAGAAGAAGTAGGCGGCCGTGGTGTGGCAGTCCTGGCAGTTCTTCTTCAGGTTCGGAACCGTGTACTGGCTGGTCCAGTCGTTGGACGTAACTTCGTGCGGGTCATGGCAGGTCGTGCAGCGCATGCCCTTCTGATAGTGCTTCGTGTAGTGCGACTGCGAACCTTCGGTACCGCAAGCCGGGCAGAAGCTCTTGAAGTAAGACGTGAACGGAGCCTTGGGATTGGCCTTAGCGTCTTCACGGTTGTAGACGAAACGCTGGTGGCAGCGTTCGCAGTCGGACGGCATGCCGGCACCGCGGGCGCCGTACAGGTGAGCACCTGCGCCGTGGCATTCTTCGCAGCTCACGCCCTTAGCGATCGTGTGCGCACGAAGCTTTTCGCCGTCGCCGAGGGCGGCAAAGAGTTCATCCTGACTCTTGAAGTCGAACTTCCAGGTGTGGCAGATTTCGCAGTAGGACGAACCCGGCTGGAACATGGCCTGCTTACGGTTCGAAGCACCGTAGGAGTTCATACCCCAGACCTTGGAGCTCTGAGCACCGAAGTCTTCGAGCTTGGTCGGGAAGGTCGGATCCCATGCGTTGATCTTCTTGGCAACTTCAGGGGTGATGTGTTCGGCCCAGTTGCGGGAGAACTGGTTGCCGCCGGCAACGATCTTACCGGTAGCCTGGGAGAGGCTGCCGCCGTCTTCGATGTGGTAGGTACCACGGACGAGCCACTTATCGACGAAGCCGTACTTCGTACGCGGCGTGCCCATCAGGACGTAGACGTCCTCGACATTGATGCCTTCAGGAAGGACGGAAGCCTTCGAGCCGTAAAGCGGACGCTTCAGGTCGCCCTGAACCACGGCTTCGGTCATTTCTTCCGGGAAGCGAACGATCTTGTTGTGACGCGAACGTTCCCACTTTTCATACTGAGAGGGGTGGCATTCGCCGCACTTCTTCGGGCCGACGAAATTGTTCGGCAGATCGAGGAAGGATTCGTACGGGAGGCGGTACGTCACAGCGGTCGTACGACCGGTGTCTTCACGGTACTTGTCGCCGCCGCCGAAATTCACCCATTCTTCTTCACGATCGGACATCGTGAACTTACCGACAACGCGGCCTTCCTTCAAATACTTGAAGTAGGGGTGATTAGCCTTCAGGTAGTCCCAGAAAGCCTTATCTTGAGAGACATAGCCTTCAAGCGTACGCGGGAGAACTTCTTTGGCGGAGGTCTGGGCCGCCGGGGTTTCAGCTGCCAGGGCTGACGAAGCGACGAGCGCTGCCGACATACAGGCGGCGAGAGACAGAAGCTTGTGCTGCTTGGTCATATCTAGCTCCTTTCGGGTCTCTATATATAGATGTTGTTAAATAGCTCGAATCTTTCGATCGGCTTCTTTGAGGTCAATGCGCATCCCTCACGGGCGGCGCAACATCAATTTACTCCCTTAACTTCTTCTTAAGACTCAAAACCTTTTGGGGAGTGTTCTCAACCTTCTGAATAGTCAAAAATACTCAGAATTAGGTACTCTTCAGGATGTCTTAATGGATCATTTCGATATATTTCAAATGTTTGCTCGACTTTCGTCATTTCCGAACGATGCAGGCTGTTATATCGAACATAAATACCTCTCTAGAGATATTTTGTCACCCTTTTTAGGTTGACACGATATACGATTCCGATTTTCGGAACGTATAGTTTTGTTTATCGATTTTTACTATCGAATTCCCATATGACAATATCAAATCTGATAATTGTCTTTTTTGATTGGTACTGAGAATTGTTCTCATTTAACTATAGGATAAACCTAGGTATTTAGGGAAATTACCGACCCTGAATTTAGAAATATTTTATGGATAATTAGTTGCCGATAGCTACGTTTTGCCTAACGACTTCGATCTGAACGTTCATTTTTTTCGTACATTCTGAGTACTGCCAAACCTTATTTGAGAGTGTCTTTCAAAGCACTTCAGAGACGCGTAGCAACCGCCCGTACGGATGACAGCCCTAGGGAGAAAAAAGGCTCAAACGTCTTTAGTCAACGCTTGAGCCTTGAAATTACAGTCAGCCTCGCGGCTGCCGCGGGCTTGCCCGTACTTGGATTCTCTGTCTGCCGAAGATGCCCTCATTGACAGAGTATGTGAGCGCCTAGATACCGCTCACGTTCGTATTGTTAGGATCCATCGTTGCCGCGCGCGTTTTGGGTTTGGCATTCTCAATGCGGAAATCGTCGGCCCCTCTCGCTGAAGCCAATTCTCCTTCCTTATAAACCGTCATCTTCGGCGGAAGTCCGTCCTCGGCAAGGTCAGGTTCATTGCCGCCGACGATCCTCGGGAGCACCAGCGTAAAGCGCAGCCCCTGCGCTCCTGCCCGTTCGACCGTACAGCGTCCGGCGTGCCGCTCGGCGATGCTTGCAATAATGGAGAGTCCCAGCCCCATTCCGTCAGCGCCTTTAGTGGTTTGCAGAGGCTTGAAAAGATTGTCAAAGGCCTCATCGGTAATGTAGGGACCGTTGTCCTCCACAGAAAGCGCCCAAGTTTTTTCGTCAATGGGCGTGAGAGAAACGATGATCTTCGGGTGTTCAACGCCGGAAATGGCGTCTGCTGCGTTTTTCATGAGATTCAAGACCGCGAGTTCAATTTCCCACGCGTCCACCTCCGCCATAGAGTGCTTGTTCACGCGCACGATCACTTCCGCAGCCGTCTGCCGCGCACGACGGAAGTTGGTGATGGCATTCCCGATGACGCCGTACAAATCCACAATGGTTCGCGGCGGATAGTCGTGTTTGGCGTAGGCTCGGACTCGGTTGACAATCTGATTGGCGCGCTCGGCCTGATCCAGAATTTCCCCCAGTGCCCAGCCAAACGCTTTCTCGTCGTAATTGCCCTTCTGCACGCGGAGATTCAGGCTGCCCGCGAAATTGACAATAGCCGCAAGCGGCTGCTTGAGCTCATGCGCAATGATCGTGGACATCTGTCCGACAATGCCGGTGCGTTCAAGGTTGGCAATATGCTGACGCGACTGAACGGCTTCGGCCTCGATCATTTCACGCTCTTCGAGGGCTCTGCGCAGCTGCGCAGTCTTGCGCTTAACTAATACCGACAAACTGACGGCATACGAAATGATGATGAAGGCCGCCAAGAGCGCAAAGGCAATGAACTCGGCATTTTCACGCAGGAAACGGTTGAGATTCCATGACCCGAGGTTTTCGTACGGACCGCGCTTCAATTCGTAAAACAAATCGTAAATCGTACGGTTGACGGCCGGAAGCGCCCACTCGCCGCCGTAGCGCTGGCTTGCCGCGGCATAAAGCACCGTGCTGACAGCCTTTTTCCAAGCAGGATCAAGCGTACGCAGCACGCCCACCGTGATGGACGGATAGGTAATCGTCGAGTGGGCGCAGGAAAGCGTGTCGTCCCTTTGCGGAGAAAAGATTGAAAGGTCATGCGTGATGCCGACCTTCCCGCGGTTTTCGAGCTTTTCAAGTTCGCATGCCGGAAGAATGCCTACCGTCTGCGCTCCTGAAAGCACGGCATGAAGCACTGAGGCAGAGGACCACCCGTAAAAGGTTGTTCGATCTTCTATGTCGGTTCGAGAAATACCGTTCTGAAAGAGTTTCACTACCGCCGCGTCCCAGCCGGCCAAGGAGTCGCGGCTGGTGGCGGCAAACGTCGTACTGGGATTGGCCAAAGCACTGAACGCTGTCGACTCACGTCCGCGGCGCGTAAAAATGACCGCGGCCTGCGCATCTTCGGCACGAATCGCCGCATTAGGCAGAAAACTTGCGGAGGCCTCGTAATATCCAGTCGACTGCGCCAGCGCGAATTCATCCGCATCGGCAAGGATGAAGTCGAGCTGACGGCTCTTGACGCCAAGTTCGAGCTGCCGATTGTCAAACCAGAGAATTTCTAGATTCGCCTCGCCCAGAACGTACTTGAGTTCTTCGAGCGTAAATCGCAGCCACTGCGCTCGAGACGACAAGCCTAAAGAAGCCTGCACGCCGATCTTCAAAGGGCGCGGGAAATTGGTTGTCACCGGCACCGCATAAAGATCGCTTTTATTAAAAGGCGCCGACTGTACCATTGTCGGCACAGGAAGCGAGCGCAAAACGGGCTTCACAGCCTGAGCAACATCCCCTGAAGGCGTGCCGGTAGCCGCTCCCATGCCGATGAAGGACGAAGCCGCGCGCGGCGGTTCCGGCGGCAGGTCGGGATAGTCGGCCAAGGCTGAAAGCGGAACAGTCAGCGCGAGGACGGCGGCGGCCGAAAAAAAAGGGAACCGGCGAATCTTCGTCATGATGCGCAAAAATGATGAAATGAAAGAGAGGAGCATCACACTCTCGCAAAGCGTTTGAGTGCGCCATAAGCTTCCAACGTATATTAGCCTTGCCTCGCAGGCGGTTTAGTAGGCGAGGTCTCCTAAAGCAATACTGCCGCCTCAACCCTCCCCATTTTTCCTTGTCGGTTATGGCCAAACTTCCATCCCTTCCTGAACGCACGCTTTCTCCCGACGACCGTCTCGCGCGGCTGCTGACGCCCACTGTTGCCTTGCCGATGGCGGCAGCGGGCATTGAAACTGTCGAGGATCTCTACGAATGCGCAGCAGCACTCGGAAATACCTGGTTTCGCCGAATTGAAGGGCTTGATGCCGCTCTGGCCGGGGAACTCATGATGTGGCTGGCGCGCTGGGGCAAATCCGTCGGTGAAGTGACGCCGCGCTTCTTTCCGCCCGGTTCGCTCCCGGCGGTGCGTACATCGGCCAGCCGGCGTCAGACCGATGCTTCACGCGGGCTCTCTGCGCCGGGCGACCCGCGTATTCGCCCGATTGAACAAATTGAACTCCCCGAGGCGCTCTCGGGCAAAAAGGGACTCAACCGGGCGCCGGCCGCGGCTTGTGCGCTCTCTGCCCGCGATGACCTGGAAGCCATCCGTACTTGGCTTAACGCTCGAGCCGGGAATCCCAATACGCATGCGAGCTATCGAAAGGAAGCTGAACGTTTTCTGCTCTGGAGTCTGGTCGAAAAAGAAACGGCGCTCTCGGACATTCGCGCCGATGAAGCTTCTCAGTACTTGCGCTGGCTCGAAGATCTCGGGCGAACCGATGACAAGACGTTCAGCCGAAAATGGCGGATTCCGCAGGCATTCTGGATCGGCGAAAAAAATGCCGAACGATCATCCGCAGCCTGGCGGCCCTACAATGGCCCGCTTTCGCCGGCAAGCCGCCGAAACGCCATCGTCGTCGTGCGCCAGCTCTTTAATTTTCTGAAGCGCACGGGCTACCTCATCTTCAATCCCTTCGACCAAGTGAGCCCCAAGGTACCGCTTCTGAAGGGCGAAGGCGCGCCGCAGGCATTTGCCGATCGATCGCTTACCCCCGAACAGTGGAGTGAAATCACAGGGCACCTGTCGCTCATCCCGGAGGGACAGCCGCGTGAACGTATGAAGCTCATCCTGATGCTTGGCAAATCACTCGGTCTGCGGGCTTCTGAAATGCTTGAAGCCCGTACCGGCTGGATTGTCCGGCGCAGCTTCGGCGGCGGTGAGCGTCCGGCCATTGAAGTGATCGGCAAAGGCAGCAAAGTCCGACGGCTGCCGCTCACCGCTGAGCAGCTCAGCATCATCAATCAGGCACTCGCAGCACGAGGCATTCCCGAAGCCGCTCAGACGCCTCCGGATACACCGCTCCTCGTAAACCTCGGACGCGGCCGCAATCCTGGCGGCCCCATGAGCCGCAGCGGCCTCTATCGTGTGCTGGAGTCCTTCTTCGACCGCGTAGCCGATGAGGTGGCGCTCAGCGCGCCGCTTGACGCCGCCAAACTGCGTGCATCGTCCACACACTGGCTGCGCCACACCTTTGCGGTCTCGGCCCTAAAGGAAATGAGCGTCAATGTCGTTCAGGCCGCCATGGGACACGCTTCTGTTGCAACCACCGGCCGGTATCTCTCGCCCGAAGAAGCAGAAATGGGCGAAGCGATGAGTCACATGAAGGCGCTCTAAAGCGCCCCATCTTGGAAGTGACGGGAATTTGATTCAGTCCGGGCGGCTGCCGCGCCCGCTCTGAATCTTTTTCTGACGCAGCTCATCACCGGTCAGCGCCCTGACGGCTCCGGAAACGCCGGAGCCCGTGCTCCGCCATCCCGCTGCGGGCTTATTCTGCGAGGATCGGTGATGAAGACCGCGTTTTGCAGCCTTTTTCACTGAAAAATCTGCTTATAGCGAAGCAGCACCGATTCAACGGTCTGCTTAGGATTGAGCGTATGGTCAGCTGCTCGGCGGCACGAGAGCGCCTGCGTGCAGAACCCCGCTGCGCGCTTAGCATCCGTGTGCGAGGCCAAGCGTTCAATGGCGGCGTTTTCGTCGATAAAGTACCGCGGCTCAAGGCCAAGCGCCGAGCGCATCAGATCGTGCGCCCAGCGCGACACGAGGAGCGAGAAAGCCGGGAGCGTGAGATCGGGGGCATAAAGCCGCACAAGGGCATCAACCGAGAGTTCGGGGCCCGCACGCAAAAATTCGAGCACGGCATTCTCCGTTTTAGCGGAAAGCCGATCGTCTGCAGAGGGTTCAAGCGCTGCCAGAGGCGAACCGCCCGCCATCGCAAGGGCCTCTTCCGGTTTCTTGAGTTTTTTGGACTTCAAAAAAGCGAGCGCCGCCTCATGATCAGGCATTGGCACGCGCACCAGCCGAGAGCGGGAGCGAATCGTCGGCAGCACATCATCGAGCTTTTCAGCCGTAAGAACCCAAATCAGTCCTTCTGGAGGCTCCTCCATGGATTTAAGGAGTGACGCTGCCGCTTCAGCCCGGAGTTTATCGGCCGGATGCACGAGCACCACACGACGGCCGCCCTGATTGGCGTTAAGCGACAAAAAATCGCCCAGCACACGAATTTGATGAATGCGGATTTCGCGGGAGAGCTTCTTCTTGGCATCGCTGCGTTCGTTTTCCGCGGGCTCATACGCCACGTCATAGCGTGCGCACTGAGCTTCCGAAAGCACCTGCTTAAAGTCCGGATGGGTGCCGGCCTGCGCCAGCCGGCAGCCGGTGCAGTGCCCGCAGGGGGTGCCGTCCGAATGGGGCGAAAGACAAAAGAGCGACTTGGAAAACGCGAGTGCGAGCTCATAGAGCCCCGCACCCGGGGCACCGTACAAAAGCACCGCATTGGGCATCCGATCACGCATCGCCAAAAGCGTCTGTGCGGGCTCTTCGAGCCACGGATAAGGCGCTAAAGCCATGACGAAATCCTCGCAAAAATGTCTGCTGACACATCCTTTGCCGGCCGATCCGCATTGATAATCAGAAAGCGCTCCGGAGCAGCAGCTGCTCTCGCCAGATAAGCCTCCCGCACGCGGGTAAAGAAAGCTTCTCCCATACGCTCGAATCGATCCTGATCTCCGGCCCGGGCACGCAGCCGTGCGGCGGCCACAGCGGGAGCAATGTCAAAGAGCAGTGTCAGATCCGGCGCAAAACCGCCGAGCGTCCACTTCTCAAGCGCCTCTACTTTCTCGCCGGGAAACCCCTTGCCGCCCACTTGATAGGCATAAGTAGCATCGGTAAAGCGGTCAGAAAGCACCCAGCGGCCGGACTCCAAAGTCGGCCGAATGACCCGCTGAACATGATCGGCGCGGGCGGCAAAGAAGAGGAGCGTTTCAGCATCCGGCGCCATATCGTCGGCAAGGAGCATGGCGCGGATTTTTTCCGCCAAAGGCGTTCCGCCCGGCTCACGCGTGTGGAGGACGCTGACGCCTTGATCGGCCAAATGCTTGAGGAGGCTTTCCGTCTGCGTGGACTTGCCCGCACCGTCAATGCCTTCAATCGTAATGAAGCGCCCCAACATGCCCTGAATACTCCGCTTTGAATAGTGAACCTGAAAGCAAGCCTGCCTGTGGCCGTCATTCTACCGATGCGGGCTTCGAAGCGTTCTGCGGCGCCTCGGCAGTCGAGGCAGGCTTATCTGCCTGAACGGACTTGGCCGGCGCACCGCGCTTGAGGATAAAGCGATTTACCGCGCGATTGTGATCGCGCAGGTTCGTTGAAAATTCACTCGTACCGTCACCGCGGGAAACAAAGTAAAGATACTTGGAAGGTTCCGGGTGCGCCGCCGCCTCAATAGAAGCAGCCGAAGGCATCGAAATTGGAGTGGGCGGGAGGCCCTTATTGAGATAAGTGTTCCAGTCGCCCGGCCGCTGCAGATCCTTTTTCGTCAGATTGCCGGAAAACATCGGTCCGAGTCCGTAGATCACCGTCGGATCGGTCTGCAGCGGCATGCCGATCCTTAGACGGTTGTTAAAGACAGAACTCACAAGATGCCGATCGCTCTTCACGCCCGTTTCTTTTTCAATGATGGAGGCGAGAATCAGAAGCTCATAGGGGGTTTTGGCCTCACAGAGCTCCGAGCGGGTTGCCCAAGCCTCATCGACGAGTCTGCGCTGCCGAGCGGCAGCCTGCTCCAAAACAATGAGATCACTCGTGCCGCTGCCGTATCGATAAGTGTCGGGCGCTAAGAAACCTTCGAGCGTCGCGGTATCCGAAGCGCCTTCCATCGATTTAACGCCCAAACGCTCGAGCAGTGCATCATCGGTGAGTTTGGCAGATTCGGGAGAGAGATCCTCCGCCGAAGCCAGAATATCCTCAACCGTCCATAAAGCGGCGCCCTCCGGAATACGCAGCTGTTTATCAACGAGCGCCGGTCCGGAAAGCGTCTCCAAGACGTTGTAGGGCGTCATGCCGCGGGTAAAACGAAAGCGGCCGACATGAATCTTGCGCACCAGCGTTGGTTCAAGCCTTGTTAAAAGTTTCGCCTGCCAAATCGGCACCTCCACACCCGCCTGAGCCAGTCGGCCGAGCACTCGCGTCACGCTGTCGCCTTCAAGCACAGGCACCACGACAGTGTCACAGGTCATCACCGCGGGTTTTTCATAGAGCATGGCACGAACCTGCTGCCAGGCTACGGCAGCGCCTCCGGCAAGCAGCATTACCAGAAGAGCCAGCATCAAGAGTCGGCGCCCCCAATGCGGTTTGTGAGCAGAATGCACTGTCTTTTCGGACGAATCCGTCGGCTCGCCGGCCGAGTTTTCCGCTGAGTGCTGCGCCCCCGTCTGACTGCATTCCTCTTCACTCTTCTTAACCGCTGAAGCTTCAGACCCCGAAACAGTATCGAGGCCAGGCGCCTCGTCCGGCTTCTCAAGAGGGGCTTCATCTGAAGCCGCATTGCTGGGCGTCTCAATGTTCTTCACTTCAATTCTCTGCACTTAACGGAAATCATCAGGACGCCTGAGTCTAGCGCATGACGCTTCAGAGAATCGGCCGGCGCCTCGCTGACGCGGTCTCCAATATGCATCGCGCCAGCCGTCAAAGAACAAGCATCTTTTTCCTCAAACGGCTATGCTTTCACGTCACAAGAACTCAATTAAAACTGCGAGGGTCGGCCGCAGCCGCTTAGGAACGGCCTTGACCCCAAATCAAACCATGGAACAGACGACCACTTCTTTGGCAGTGCCGCCAAGCATTGCCTGCGCACCGAACACTGCACTCATTCGTGTGACGGGCGAAGACGCCCGGCATTTCCTCCACGGCCAGTTCACCCAGAAAATTGAGAACCTCGCCGGCCGCACAACGCTTGCCGGCTACTGCTCTCCCAAAGGGCGCCTGCTTGCCGTCCTGCGCGCCTGGCTTCCCGGTGATGCCGTGATGCTCGCGCTGCCCGCGGAAATGGCCGAAGGTTTTCTCAAGCGCCTGCATATGTATGTGCTGCGCTCCAAAGTCACATTCGAAGTTGTTGACCCCGCACCTGCCATGCTGATCGCGGTCGGTGAGGAAGGTGCGAAGACACTCTCTGCGCTGGGCCTTGAAATGCCCGCCCACGGCGTCTGCATTGAAAAGAACGGCTTTACGCTGCTCGGCATTGAACCGTCTCAAACGGTTCCCGGCTTCTGTGCGGGCGGTGCCCGCGCCTTGGTGATCCTGCCCGCAGGAAAGACTGCCGCAGACTTTGGACTGACGCCGGCACCTGCAGCTTGGGCGCTCGCCTCATCCATTGCCGCCGGCATTCCTCAGGTGCTTCCGCCCACGCGCGAAACGTTTGTGCCTCAGGCTGTCAACCTCGAACTCGTTGACGGCGTCAGTTTTTCCAAGGGCTGCTACCCCGGTCAGGAAGTTGTTTCCCGCCTGCAGCATCTCGGCGAAACGAACCGTCGTGCCGCCGTCGGCATTCTTTCCGCAGAAGCGGCCGCTCCGGCCGGCGCTCCCGTCTACGCTAAGGGTGAAGAGGTCGGCAGAGTTGTGCGTGCTGTGACCTTGGGCGGACGCACGCTCGTGCTTTTCTCCGCTACGATCGGCTCACTCCTTACTGGCATCACGCTTACCCCCGACGGTCAGCCGCTCGAACTGGTTGAGCTGCCCTATCGCTACCGCAACATCTTGAAAACTTCGGCCTGATGCCGAAAAATAATTAAATCGACGGCCGGTCAGGCACCGCTCCCGAACGCGCCTCGGTTCCGCACAGATCAGCGGAATCGAGGCGGTTTGTTATCAATCATTTCCCGACATAACTTTTCCCCGCCACATCTCTCATGTTGAAGCAGTCTCTTTGGGCGCTCGCTGCAGCACTCTTCTTCTCAATGATGGCCGCCTGCGTGAAACTCACCAACGGTGAGCTGACGACGCTGGAGATGGTCTTTTACCGATCCCTTTTCGGCGTCATTACCATCGGACTCTTTGTGAAGCGCAACCATTTGTCGCTTAAAACGCCTCATTTGATGGGCAACATCACGCGCTCTATTCTCGGTACGCTCAGTATTTCCGTCTGGTTCTTCACGCTCGGACAGCTGCCCTTCGGCACTAACATGACGCTCGTCTATACGACACCGCTCTTCATGTCGGTAAACTTCATCATCCTGGCGCTGCTGCGGCATCAGCGGGCGCCCTGGGGACTGGCGGCTGCAATCATCGCCGGTTTCAGCGGCATTACGATCATTCTGCAGCCGAGCTTTTCAAGCGACCAGCTCTGGCCGGCGCTTTTGACGCTTTCTGTGGCGCTCCTGGATTTGGCAATTTACTGGCAGATGAAAGAACTCGGCCGACTGCAGGAACCCTCTTGGCGAATTGTTTTTTACTTCACGTGCTTTGGCACCTGCTTCGGACTGATCGGCGCGTACCTGCTCGAAGACGGTCTTCATATGCCGAGTCCCGAAGCGGCGCTCGCCGTGCTTGCCATGGGCGCCTTTGCCACGCTCGGTCAAATCGCCACTACCCGCTCCTATGCCTATGGCAACATGCTGCTTTCGTCATGCCTTGGATTCTCTGCCATTCCTTTTGCCGCGATCATCAGCTGGTTCCTCTTTGATGAGCCCTCGACGCTGATGTCGATCTGCGGCATGCTCCTGATCACGACGGCAGGCATTGGCGCCACCATCATCACGAAGCGCGCAGAAGCCCGCGGCATTGCGCCGGTCGAAGGCAAGGTCGCTGCGGAAGGCAGCAAAGAATAATGCTATTGCGTTAATGGACAAAATTTACATTGACTTATGGAATGAGTCAGTGCCTCAGCAAGAGACGCAGCCATAAAATAGTTCCATGCTTGGGAGGCCCAGATTTTGCATCTGGGTCTCTTTTTAAATTGCAATCATTCATGGACGAAAAACGGCGCTCACTTCTGCGCCTTTCGTCTCTTCTGAATACGCTCGAAAAGAAAAGGAGTTGGTATGTGCACAACGGTGATTGTCGGTCGTCTGGCCTCGACCACGGGTCGCGTCATCCTCGGCCACAATGAGGACTCAGGCGGACGCTGCATGCATCAGCAATTCTGGGTGCCCGGCGGTTCGCACTCGGCAGGTGAATTCGTTGAAGGAGAACCCGGCCGCGCCCGCGTTCCTCAGGCGCCTGTCACGCTCGGCACCTATTGGAGCAATATGCTTGCGCCGGCCCCCGGCTCCTCCTTTGATCAGGGCATGGCCAATGACGCAGGCGTCGTCATGTGCTCAAACTCCGGCGGCGACTCTTATGACGGTCACCTCTCGGACGAAGAAGTCGGTTTGTTCGAAGGAGGCATTGGGTTCCTCCTTCGCCGCTGCGTGATGGAGCGAGCGCATACTGCCCGTGAAGCCGTTGAAATTGCGGGCGAGCTGATCAGCAAATACGGCTACTGGAGTCCCGCACGAAACTACTCTTTTGCCGACGCTCAGGAAGCTTGGGTACTCAATGTTGTTAAGGGCAAGCACTTCGTCGCACACCGCGTGCCAGACGACAAAGTCGTTCTGATTTCTAATTACTTAGCCATCCGTGTGGTGGACTTTTCCGATACGGAAAACGTCATTGCCTCGCCTGACTTGATTGACTACGCCGTCAAGAAAGGCCGCTTCTCGCCGGCCGCAGGCAGCTACTACCATGAGTTTGATTTCTCCGTCGCCTATCAGCCCGACGAAATCCGCCTCGACCCCAATAAGAGCATCCGCATGCGCACGGGCTGGCAGTACATCACGGGAGAAGTTTTCGACGATCCGAACCATTATCCGGAAATGGTTACGCCTCCGCATAAAATGAGCGTTGAGGACGTGAAGGCGGTTCTTCGTCTTACGGCTGAAGAAACATACCGCACCCGCGGCGACGGCCGGGCCGACGCCTTCCACGCGAGTGCACAAGACATCTCTCGCGCCCATACGCGCGAATCCTGGGTGGCAGATATAGCCGATGACCCGCTTTATACGGTGCTCTGGCGTTGCTCGTCGTCTCAGGACCCGAATCCCTATGTGCCTTGGTTCCCGATGGCCGGCGAAATCCCGCAGGGCTACCAATGGTCAACGCTCGAGGACGCCCGCCGGTTCCATTTCAGCATGCCCGCTGACATGCTCGACTTCAATGAAGATCACAGCTGGTTCATTTACGGTTCGCTCAGCGAAATCGTGAACTTCAACCGCGGTCTGATGGCCGGCATCTGGCCGGTGCGCGATTCACTTGAGGCTGAGTTCATCGGCGCAGCGGAGAAGGTTAAGCATGAAGCCGAAGCCCTCCCGCATGCTGAAGCTAAGAAGCTCTTGGGCGACTTCACGTGCCGCATGTGCGCCAAGGCGGATGAAACGTATCGTGAACTGCGCGATGCACTCACAATTGATGCCGCTGATGTTGTGCTCGCAGACGCTGAAGCCGTAGATATTTCCGTGAGCGACCCGAACGCACTGGTAGCCATTACGCTTACGCCCGCGGTTGAATCTTCCGAACTCGATCTCGATCCGAACAGCGTGCTGTGGAGTCTGGGTTTTTCAGGCAAAAAGGAATCCGTTCTCGCCCCGGCCAAGCCCATTTCATCAGCGAAGAATGATGACGGCAGCTGGACGCTTTCCTTCCGTGCCAATGAAGTCGCCCGCTGGGCAGTACCGGGCTGCTTCATGGACACCTACATTCGCGGTTTCGTCGGCCACCGCCGTTTTGTCTCACAGGTGAACTTCCGTTTTACCGCATAAGAGGCATACAGCGCTAATTTCCGGACGTTTGCCCGAAAAAGTGCCGGCAGGAGAGAACACTTCTGTCGACGCTTTTGTTACTGCATGAGCCCGCACGCCTCATGGACTATTGGAACGGCCGGCTGTTTGCAATTTCAACTCGGTTCACTTCAAACCCATTCATCCAAAAATTGATTTATGCCGCAGTGAAGATTTACAGCAGCGACAGTCTCATTCCATTCGGATCAGCTGCTTCATCACAGCCGTACGCAGGAATCGGCTCTAATCGTTAGAATCAAACATTCTGCACTGACTCCGCGATGAATCAACTAAAAAATACTTCAGATCGTTTATCCCATCTCTGCCGCCGCATTGCCATGCTGGTTATCGGCATGGAATTTGCCACCTTTGGTATTTCTCTGACAGCAGTTTCAAACATCGGCACAACGCCTATCAGCACAGTTCCGTATGTGCTTTCCAAGATCTTTCCGCTCTCATTCGGAACGACTACCTTCATCCTCAACGTATTCTTCGTTGTCCTTCAAGCCTTGCTTCTGCGCAGCCGCTTTTCCATCCTCAATTTATTACAGATTCCTGCCGTACTCGTCTTCAGCGCATTCATCGACCTCAACATGCACCTTTTGCAGCCATACAGCCCAAACAATTGGTGGCTGAGCATGGCAATGAGTATGTTCGGCAATCTGGTACTTGCTGTAGGAATCATCCTGCAAGTTCGCTCCAAAACAATTGTGCAGCCAGGCGAAGGCATTGTGCTCGCTTTTGCGGCCGTATTTCATCGCCCATTCGGCACCGTCAAAATCGTAAACGATACCGTACTGGTTGTCATTGCCGGCATTCTTTCAGTTGCGGTGCTGGGCAGTTTGGTCGGGTTACGGGAAGGAACCGCAGTCTCGGCCATTTTGGTCGGTTTTCTTGTAAAAGCAATCACTGCTTTCTTCCCAGACCAACGTTCGGAAAAACCGCATGTGGTGAATATTCGTCACGAATAAAAAATCTTATTGATAGGCGCAAAAAGTGTATGCCCTGCAGTCTGAGACGCGAAAATGAACGAATTGCATGCGTTTCATTTCTTTATTCAGCGGAAATAAAACCTCTTCTCATAAAGCACAAACTATATCGATGATCAAAACTTCACTCCGCTCGGCAGGCCCCGCAGCGGCTGAGCTCACACGACGGCACTCGAAAAAAGTGCCGCCGAGATGAGCTCTGGCTCTGTACCGACGGGCATGTCTAGCGAGGCGATTGCAGCAGGCTGAGAGGCGGTTAACGCGGCATGGCGACAGGTTCCCACGTCAGTCCGCGCCAGGCAGCTTCCATGAGATGAAGCTCCATCCGGCAAGCTGTCAGAAATGCTGACGTCATTTCCGCTTTGACAGCTTCATCCGTTTCCGCAGCAAGTTCATCAGCAATTCCGAGTGCCTGACGCACCTCCGCCGAATACTCCGGCGACCCATAACCAGCGATCCAGTCCGCAAAGGGATTCTTTTGGAGCCTGCTTTTCTTTTGCGCCTTCACAAAGACTTGCCCCAGCCCGTCATAAACCCAAAAACAAGGCAGAAGCGCTGCCATGCCGACAGCCGGATGCGATGTCTTGGCACAAAGCGCTTCATAATTAATGTAAAGCAGCGTCGCGGGTTCAATCGTCTTGAAAAGCGGATCATCGGCCAAATGTTTCCCTGCGGCATGTGCGGCATACACACTATCGAGCGATTCCCGGACAGCATCGGTATCCTTGGCCCATCCATGGAGACGCTTGGCAATGCGCTTGCGCTCTTCAAGGGGGAGATTAGACATCGTCGCCACGCGTCCGGCCAGGGCATGCAGCGAAGCTGCGTAGCCCGCGAGATAGTGAACATTCTGAACAACGTAAAAGAGGAATGCCTTTTTTGGCAAAGTCCCGTCAGCCAAACCCTGTGTGAAAGGATGACGGCAGCAAGCCTCAAGGATTTTTTCGGCGGCTCTAACCGCATGGCCGCTCCAGTCTGCCGGAGCGGTCTGAGGCTCTCCGGCAGCCCAAACGCTTTTGGGCAGAAATGCCAGGAACCCCGTACTGAAAACGATTGATGCTGTGCTGATAAGCACCTGTCGGCGAGTACGGCAAACAGACGCTTCTTTATTGATATTCATTGCTTTTAGCTCTTCTAAGGTTTCAAGCGCTTAACCTGCTATCCTTCGCTTCGTCTCATCTAAACTGCCGCGATACACTTGAGGCCGATGCGTCATAATTTGACTTATTAGCCGTTTCAGAGTTCGGGAATAAGGCTTCATTTAGGCGTTTGAACAGACCGGGCGAATCGGAGATTTCATTATGTTGTACGGCGCCGTTATCGGAGATGTGCTCGGGAGTACGTTTGAATTCAACAATTGGCTTAAAAGTCCTGAGGAGCTCCCGATCTTTCCGCCGGACGCCCATCCCACAGACGACTCCGTCCTGACGTGTGCCGTCGCAGACGCCTTGATTGCGTCTGCGGTTCGTGACGATGTAAGCGAGAATACACTGCGCGTTGACCCAGTGCAATTTCAGAGAAAAGTGAGAGGGGCTCTGCGCGACTGGGGCTGTGCATTCCCAAAGGCTGGCTACGGCAGTCGATTTATGCGCTGGATGCTGAGCGACACCGAAGCGCCTACCGGGAGTCTCGGCAACGGCTCCGCCATGCGCGCATCCGGATGCGCATGGGCAGCAGGATCGCTCTTCGAAGCGCTTGAACTCGCAGCCCTTTCGGCGCTCCCAACGCATAATCACCCGGAAGGCGTTGCGGGCGCTCAGGCTGCCGTGTGGCTCATCTATCGCCTGCGAGAAGGCGCTGATCCCGAAAACCTTCGCCGCGAATGGAATGGTCTGTGGGGCCAGCCGCTCGGCGAATTGCCTCAATTGACCGTTCTGGAGGCGTCTCGTCCGATTCGCACGGACTTACGGTGCTCAGCGACGCTTCCTGTGGCAGCTGCACTGGTCTTAGGAAGCTCATCGTATGAGGAGACCGTGCGCCGGGCCGTAGCGCTCGGCGGCGACTGCGATACCATCGCCGCTATTGCCGGGGCAGCCGCTGAGGCCGCTTGGGGCGTTCCTGAAGATCTTCGAGCCAAAGTCGATGCTTTGCTCCCCATTCGTCTCATTGAATTAATCAGGCGCTTTGAATCTGTTTTTGCCGTCAGCGCTCCCAAACGAATGCCCGCCTGATCATTCGTCAGCTCGGCGTCCCTTTGCCGTAGTTTTCGCTTCCCCGGAAGGCCGCCGCGTTTTTTTATTGGCCAGAGCATCAAGTTGAGGCGCTAAGATGCTTGGGCTAACACCCATCCTCTTCGTCTGACAGCCATGCTCTACCGCCGTATATTCGACTACCTTATTGACAACGCAAGTTCGGACGCAGAAAAGCGGCTGCTCAATACCTTAAAAAAGCCGGCACTGCGAAACCAGCGATACTTTGCGGATCTGGACCTCACTTCTGCTCGATACAACAGTACGCTCAAGCGCCGGCTTCTGCAGTTCAGTGCAGACTTTCGTTTTCATTCTGAATTTCAATTCTGCTTAATTCAGCTCTGGGAACCAAGGCTCTTTGACATTTTCCCCGACATAAAAGGTTGGTCGACGCTCACGCCTACAGACGGCAAGGAGGAGCAGCTCATTGAGTTCCGCGATTCTCTCATCGCTTATGCCAAAACGTGTCCGAGCAAAGCCATGGCAGCGAGCATTCTCGCCGCAGGGTGGATGTGCGGTATGTTTGCCCCGGTGAGCAATGAAGTTACTGATTTCGGCAGAGCACTGATTGCTGCGCTCAGAACGAAGTACGACGTGCCGGCAGATGAGGACTGCCAATCCGATGAACGCACGCCTGACGCCAATGCAGACCCAGAAGAGCAGACGCCGGCCTCTGCGCCCCCAAAAGAAGCCCCCGCAGCTCAGCCTGTCCCGACTTCACGCACTGCCGACGGCCAGAGAAACTCGAGCGCATCAGTCGAATTAACCGTATGGGATCCTGCCACTGCGGCCGGACCGGTGATTAAACCCATCCTCTTTGACGAACTGCTGAAAAGTTTTTCCGGCAAGGCCGAAAAACGCGTGGCTGCCGTTCTAAAAACACCGCAGCCCGCAGAAGCCATCGCGTTAGGCGCTCCGCTTGGCAAACTGCGCACCCGCGAGGATCTGAAAATCGCCCTGCTCGCTGCGGAAGAAAAGACGCCCGCTTTTTTTGAACAAGCCATGCTGGCTGTTTCCTGCGGCCCGCTCCATACCAAGATTGCTCAAAACGTCGCGCATTTTCATGCTGCAGACGCTGGCGAAGAACGCGAAGCGGCGCTCCTTGCTTTGGCAGAGTTAGCCAAAGACATTTCCAAATCCCGAGTTCCCGAACTGCTGGCCGGCATCTGGCGCTGCGGTCTTTTTTCGCCCGACGGACGTCTCACGCTGTTCGGACGCCGAACCTATCAGCATTTCCTGCACCTCGGCTTCCTTGATTTTGATCTCTCTGCGCTCTATCCGGATCTCCTGCTTAGCAACGAAGCGGGCGATCTGACGAAACGGCCGGATACTGCAGACTCCGCTGAAAAAAGCGAAGCTGCCGCCCCGGAGAGTGATTCAGCGCAGCCAGACCTGGCTCAAGCCGACGAAAAGGAGCGGAGCGAGGCCCCTCAGCCGTACGGCACCCTTGCGGTTCGTCAGCTTCTTCTGCGCTGGATTATTGAGCACATCGACAGTGATGCCGAATCTCGAATCATTAGGCTCCTCAAGTCAAAAACGCTGCGCGGCTCCCCGATTACGCGAGGCGTGCGCATCACCCGCGTGCGCGGCAACAATGCGCTGATGAAGCGCATCTTGTCGGCAGACCGTTCCGACCCCGGATTGCTTTCTGTTTTACGGCTGGCGATCGGAGAAAAGATGTTTGAGCGATGCTCGGCGCTCTACCCATCCTTCGCGCAGGGTCGTTTTTTGGACCGCAATAAAGAAGGCCGGCGGCCTTATCTCTCTGAACTGAAAAACTACATCGACGATGCAGGGACAGTTCAGCCCGCAGAAGCAGCCTCCTTTCTGGCCGGCGCCTGGCCTTGCGGGCTCTTTCAGGATGACGGCGATTCGCCCGCAGATGCTGACGCACTTTCGCTCGCCGGACAGCTGATTCTCAAGAAGATGGACGATGCCGGCATTGTCCCGTTGTCCGACATGATCCGTCACGCGGAAGACGCCGCGGCCAGAGCCCGCGAAGCAGAAGCCCGCGCCGCTGAACGTGCGGAAGCGCTGCATCGAGAGCAAGAAATGGCCGAGGCGGTTCGCTCCGCTCAGCGCAGACAAGCTGAGACGGCTGCAGCTGAGGACGATGAAACGGTTCAGGAAGCCGCTCCCGCACACCCCGTGGAAAAAAGAGGCGCACAGAAAAAAACTGGAGCGGTTTTGCCCGCTCAGAGAGCCAAACTCAAAAGTGACCCGAATACGGTTGACGCCCTCAGCGCCGAAGCCTCCGTCACCGCGCCAACGCCGGCCGCAGACAATGTGCTCCCTGCCGCAGAACCTGCATCCGCAGCACAAAGTGCTGTCAGCGGCTCTAAGCCGACCGGCGAATTAGCTGGGCAGCATCCCGAACCCGTCCAATCGCCCGCGCCCTTGAAAGCGCCGCTGCGCAATCCCGACCGAGAGCCAACGCCCGGCTGTGAACGGTGGCTTGGCTTCGTGCACCGCACCGGAACCTTTGTCAACTTCTTCTGCTTTGCCGTATGGAACCCATTTGAGGAGCGTTTTGAAGCCGCTTCTGAAGAGTCCCTTCGCACGCGTTTCCCAAGCCTCGGCGCCGTCAATCTGAAGGGCGTTTCGACGGGAGCCGTCAACGACGGCTCCATTTATGCTGCCGACATCGATTTTTCTGCAGATCTGAAGATCAATCTTGACGTGGGTACGGGCGCTCCGCGCCCGGACTTCAAATACCGTATTGACTTCGATAAGCTGACGCGGCAGGGCCGCATGCGCCGTGCTTCCGACATCGGCATCTATCGAATCGTCTTTCCGGAATCTGCCGAAGTCGACTTCAGCAAGACCATTCCGGTGCGCCTCTCGCTCGATCCAACCGTTGAACCGCCTAAAGGCACAAAGGCCGCCAAAAACAATAAAGTTTGGCAAAGCATGGGGATCTCTTCCGTGCCGGTGCTGCTCGCTTACCAAGGCCGATTCCTCGGTCCGTGGACCCTCAAGGAAGATGCGGGCCACCATCCCTATCTGGCTGCGCCCGAAGGCCTCGCCGACGGCCTTGCGCCAGGGCTTGAAGCAGACGGCACCGCCCCTGATTTGCTTGAAACGCACGAAAGCTATCGCGCCGTTGATCAAATTGTCGTCGGCCAAAGCGCCGTGCTCGACACGGAAGGACTCAAGGCCGGGCGCTTTGACATATTGAGCGACAGAGCACTCCTCGCCAAAGCTGCTCAGGCCGCTCAAAGAGCACTGTCGGCTTCGGCCGCTCCGCACTCATCCGGAACGGATGCGGGCAGAAGGCAGATTGAATCGTGGCTTGCGGCCGAGCATTCTGCCAATGAACTCTTTCCCGATGTCGCTGAGGTTTCAGAACGCCGCCGGGCTCGTCTGGAAAAACTCCTGGAAACATCCGGCCGCAGCAGCCTTTTCACTCGTGAAATAGCCGATCTTGCCCGCATTTCGATGGGTGCGCAGGCGCTTGAAAAGGGCCCGCTCTTTGAGGCCGTGCTCGAACGCATCTTTTCGGATGCCAAAACGCTCAAGCAGCTCGGTGCCAGTTCTGCTTTCGTCAGTATTCTCGAAAAGAAAGAGCGGCAGGCCGATCAGCTGGCCCAGCGAATCGAAGCCGAACGCATCCGTGCTCAGGCTGAACTTTCTGCCGCTGAGGCAGAAAAGACCGCTGCCCTTCAGGCGCTCCAGGACGAACAAGCCAAACTCGCAGCTCAGCGCAAACACACAGCAGCCGAATTCGCAGCGCTTGCTGATCTGGAGGCCGTCAACGCCAAACGTCAGACACTCGCTCAGGATGCTGAGGCGCTTCAATCCCGCATTGAGGACCTCACACAGTCTGCCGAAGATCTCGAATCCCGCGTTTCCGAAGCTGCCCAGCGCGCACAGAACTATATTTTCGACGGCCGTGCCGCAGCCAAATTCATGGAAGCAGCAGCCGACTTTCGCCGGGAAGAAACTGAGAAATCCGTTGTCATCCGTGCCGAGACCATCCGCCGTCTGAAGACCTCTGCGCTTTCGGGCGCCGAACTTGCCGATTATCTGGTAAGGGGCGTCTCAGCCGTTCGCAGCTACAGTGCCAACGACATCCTCAACCTCTTTTTGTCCCTCACGCAGAACTTCCTGACCGTCTTCTCCGGGCCGCCGGGATCGGGCAAAACATCGATCTGCTCCATCCTTGCGCACGTCCTTGGACTCGACCTCGTATCGGAGGCGCTCGGCCGTCAGTCGCCCGAATCGCTCGCGCTTTGGCCGTCGCCGGAATTTGCCGACCGCTATCTGCCGATCTCCGTGGAGCGCGGCTGGACCTCCAAACGCGACTTCGTGGGATATTGGAATCCGCTCACCAAGACTTTTGAGAGCGTTGATGACCGCCGGCGCGATGCTTTCCAGGCTCTCGATGCTGAAGCTCGGCTCGGAGCGCCCAAACTCCCTGCGGTGATGCTTCTCGATGAAGCCAACCTCTCGCCCATGGAGTACTACTGGGCAGACTTCATGAATGTCTGCGACGATGCCTCTGGTCACGCCTCCATCAGCCTCGGCGACCACAGAAGACTGAAGATTTCGCCTGCGCTTCGTTTTCTCGCTACGATCAACAACGACCACACGACTGAAACACTCTCGCCTCGCCTCGTCGATCGCGCTGCCGTCATTACCCTGCCGGCCGCAGACCGCGCAGCCCTGATTCGCACTCCGCGGAGCTTTACGCCGCAGATCATCAGCTGGGCGGCACTTTCATCATTATTTTCCGCCGGCACAACACCTCTCACCGGCGCCGCGGGGGAAGGCTTGGAAGAGCTTATTTCGCTTACGGCTGCTGCCGGAACGCCGATGTCAATTCGTGTGCAGCTCGCTTTTGAAAAAGCCGTGCTCGGCGGTCTGCCTGTTTTCCGTGAAGATCCAAAATTGGGGCAAAGTGCGGCAGACGCTGCACTCGACTGCGCCGCAGCCTCCCGGCTGCTCCCGCATCTTTCCGGCAATGGCCCGGACTACAGATCGGCGCTCGTCAATCTGTTGGATGCGGCTCACCGGCGGCGGCTGGTGCGAACCGCCGGACTGCTCGAAACGATGATCAGCCGCGGCGACCGTGCACTCGGATACTTCAGCTTCTTGTGAAGCTGCCGACCGATATCCAAGAGCATCACGCAAGGAGCCTGAGTGGTGAACGACGCGATTCATTCCTCTGCCGCAGCCGTGAGCGACGATTCACACTCCATCTCTCGAATCGCCGCTAACCGGCTGCGTCTCGTTCCGCTCAGCTGGAAGGGCGAAACGGTGGAGCTTACGCTCCAGTCTGCGCCCGTCCACCTCTGCGCAGACACGCTCGTGAGGACGCTGCCGACGGTTTTTGCAGATCGGCCGTACCGCATTGAATGTGAAGGCGCCATGCTCAAGCGGCTCGCTGCGGTCACGATTGAGCTCAATGACGATGTCGTTTTATGTTCATCGACGAGCCGTGACGGCCTGCAGTTCTTTGCTCAGCCGACTGACCCGAATCTTTTTGCGGACGTATTTGGTCTTGCGAGACTCTCCGTCTCGCTTCGCAGACCCGACGCTCTAGTCCCGGAGCTTTTCTATGCACCGCCCATCCATGTGCTTTTGCCTAAAGGGGAACGCGCCGAAGCCATATCTAAAATGGCTGTACGAGTCGCATCAGCGAGCGACAGACTCTTCCCGAAAGTGTGCTCGCACGATCGAACGAAAGAGGACTGCGACGAATCATCTTCGGAAAAAGCGATTCGCAATCAGGAAGAAGCGCTCGAGCGCATTATTCAGCTCTATGAACGGCACTTCAGTTATTTTCGTACGAATGCACGCAGCCGTCTGAGCGAACGTGAAGAGGTCGGCGCCTTTGCCAAACTCAAAAGCTTTACACAGAAAACCCTCGAATTTATTGTTCGCCATCCCGAAGAGCTCGAACCAGCTCCCGGCGGCATCGGCATACGCCCGAACGGCATAGGACCCGCCTGGCTGCCGCGCAGGTCCTTGATTCGTTCTGCACAGCCCTCCTTCAATACTTATGAAAACCAAGCGCTGGTCGGGTTTTTAACCTCGCTTGCCCATGAAATCGACACGGAATCTGCGGAACTCACGGCAGCGGCCGAGCAGCTTCCGCACACGCAGTTCAATGTCCCTGAGGGTTATGTGCCTTCCACCGCCGCCATTTTTGCGGAGTCCGCCAAACGTCTCCAGCTTGCCGCGAGCCGCTTTCTGCAGTTTCGAGAGCGCCTGACTCAACTGCGCGAGCTCTATGTGCGCACCCTCGGCATTGAAGGCGAAATGCATCCATGGCCGCTGCGCCCAACGCCGGTCTTTCTCGCCATTACGCCTTATCGAGAAATCTTTGAGGCGGTTTCCAACTGGCGCAAAGCTCCGCCGCCCGGTCTGGAGGAAGGCGAGATGCTGCTCACCTGCATGGCGAACAGCCGTTTATACGAATACTACGTTCTCACAGCGCTGCTCGACGCATTCTCCGCCAACGGGTTCCTGCAGACGACGGCCTCAAGATATGACTATCAGGGAGCGCAAGGCCTGACCACGGGCAGTGACGAACGTCCCCACGCCAATACCTTCACGTTTGAGAAAGACGGCATCGAACTCACACTCTGGTACCAACCGGTCGTGAGCGGCGGGATGTATGCCGGAGAAAACGGGCTTGGACTCGCCCGCACTTCGGACTGGTCCCTGATGCAAAACAGCGACTCTCCCAACACGCTGAGAACCGCCGACAAGCCCTTTTACACGCCGGACTTTATCCTTCGTGCCGCATTGAAGCACGACGCCGACTCGGCCGACCATTCACGGGCGGTTTACTTTGTGGCTGACGCTAAATTCTCCCGCATGCAGACCGTAATCGCTTCTCAGACGATGAGCTTAGTGTTCCGCTATCTCTTTTCCATCCGGCCGATCCGGCCTCAGGATCAGCACGCCGGGCTTTGGATTTTCTGCGGCTCGGACCTGCACGGAGACGCCTCAGCTTCCCCGCTCACCTCCATGGGCGCCTCTCTCCATGGGCCGGCCTTTGTGGTTGAGCGGCTCGATCCCGAAATGGAAACTCAGGCGCTTGTCCGCACGGTGCTCCAGACCGCGCATGCACTCGCAGCCAACCCTTAAACACTTTATGCCCGAGATTGAAACTCCGGCCGGCAGGGGTTCAGTCTGAGCCCGAATGCGCTTAACGCTGCCAATCAAACGAAAGCCTCCAGAAAATGCCGAGATTTTTCTGGAGGCTCTGAAAGAATCTGCCGATACTTAGTTCGACAGCGTCAGAACAGTCACTTGACGTCGCCGAACCACTTGTCGTAGATCTTCTGGAAAGTACCGTCAGCACGCATCTCGTCCAATGCGTCATCGAGCTCCTTCAACAGCTTCTTGTTGCCCTTCTGGACGGCCATGCCGTAGAAGTCGTCGGAAACGACAAAATCAAGCGCCGTCAGATTCATGCTCTTAGAAGCTTTCTGTGTAAGGAAGTACTTGTTGACGGGACCGTCATTGAGCATTGCGAAGCAGCCGCCCTTATTGAGTTCCAAAAAGGCATCCGCAGCAGAATTGAAGGTACGCACCGTCGTGCCGGGGATACGCTTCATCACCAATGCGCCGCTTGAGCCGATTTCGGCGCAAAGCAATTTATTTTCAAGGTCTTTGACGCTCTTGATCTTGGGAGCGTTATCCTTCGTGGTCATCACGGTGAGACCGGCGTTGAGGTACGGTTTGGTGAAATCGACCTTTTCCGCACGTTCCGGCGTAATCGTCAGCGCCGAAACAGCCGCATCAATGTTGCCGCTCACCAGCGCCGGCACGAGACCGTCGAGCGTCATGGAAATAATCTGCACATCGAACCCTTTTCGGCGTCCGATTTCACGGATCAGATCCATGTCAAAGCCTTCGTATTCACCGTTTTGCGAATTCACATATTCGAACGGCGCATAAACGGTGAGACTGCCGACTCGAAGTGTCTGAGCAGCATCAGCGGCGGCTGAAAAAGAGAAAACAACGGCGGCAGCTGCCGCAGCCATTTTTTTGAACATAGCCATCAGAGGGCCTCATATTTATGAAGCGGATTGTGCAGCAGAACGTGATCCCTCTTCTTATCGTTCACATGCTTCGAGTCTCAGGCGCTGAGGGCCTGCTCTCCGCGGGGATTTTTCGAACTGCCGGACCCTCCCGGGTTGGCTTCTGACTGAGTGACGGACACAAAGCGCCCTCCAGTCAGTGGTGAATTTATGCCGACGGGATCTTTTCCGTCAGCCTTGGTCAATGCCTTCCGGGCGGCACGTTTTCCTTTGAGTGCATCAGCCTGATGGTCGGCATCTTCCGCGGATCCGGCCTAAGGGGCCGTCCCGTTCCTCCTCGCCTTCACGGGCGCTTCGGACCCCATAATCCTACACAGAATTGAGACATTCGCTCAAAACCAATCATCCGCGCGGGCAATGTCAATGACTTAAGTCAAACGCTTCATAGCGTTGCGCGTGTATTCCCTGTTGACTGCATTGACCGACAGCAGACCGTATGAACGTCCTGCAAGCATACAAAACGGCTTCTGTGAGCAATATTCCACAGAAGCCGTTCAAATGTGCCTGGCCGAACTTTGGCAAACGATCAGGCAGAGCGCGTCTTCAGTCAATGCTGACGAACAAGATCATCCATAAACTGCAGATACGTCTCCTTCGTGAATACGGGCTTAAATTCACGGCAGATGCGATCGGCTTCCTTAGCATCGTCGCAGAGCAGGTCAATCAGCGTCATGGCCAGCACCTCAGGCGTCTTCACATACGCCGTCTCCTCATCCGAAACGACGTAGTCTGCACCGTGGAGCGTGCCGGTAACGCAGCCCACCCACGGATGCACGCAGGGCATGAGATGGGATACGTCGCCCATATCCGTGCTGCCGGCAGAATGAACGCCTTCCTCAACGTTTGCTGCGCCGAAAATCTGGTTGGCGTTTTCGCGCAGCAGCGTACGGAAGTTTTCATCGGGCTTAAGCGGGAGGTAGCCCGGAAGATCCGTAATATCGCACTTAGCGTTCAGCGCCATGGCGCCCGCATTGAGTGCGCGGTTAATGTCGCGGTTGTAGCGGGCGAGCGCCTCGACGTTGGCCGCACGCGTGTAGCTCTCCATCTTCACGTAGTCAGGAATGACATTCACAAGGTCGCCGCCGGAATTGATGATCGGATGGAAGCGCACGCAGTCGTCTTCGCGGAAGGTCTCGCGCAGCGCATTGACGCCCATCACCCCCATCATTGCCGCATTGAGTGCATTGATGCCGCGATCCGGAGCACCAGCCGCATGAGCAGCACGGCCGTGATATTCGATCAGTTTGCCGACAAAGCCGTTCGAACTTGCCCCAACGGTGAATTCCCCCTCGGGATTGGTGGTCGCGTTGACGTGCATCATCATAGCCATGTCGATGTCGTCAAAGGCGCCTTCGGCAATAAGCTGCTGTTTGCCCCCTAAGAACTGAAGCTTGCCTTCGCGGCGCAGTCCGCTGCGGTAGTCAATTTCGACATATTCTTCGGCCGGCACAGCAAAGAAAACCAGATCGCCGCCGAGATAATCCATGACGCCGGATTCTTTCATTGCATAGGCAACAGCGAGAAGATTGCCGATCTGCACATTGTGTCCGCAGCAGTGCGCTGCGCCCGTCGCCGGATCACTGTGCGGATGATTGCGGCAGACGATGGCATCGAGCTCGCCCAGAACGGCAACCGTACGGCGGTGTCCCTTGCCGGCAAGACGCGCCTTCACGCCAGTGATGCCCCAGCCCGTTTCATAGTCCAGGCCGAGCGCATCAAAGGCGGCACGAACTTTGGCAGAAGTTTTCTGCTCTTTAAAACCGAGTTCAGGCTCGGCAAAAATGGCATGCCCGAGACGGACAATGTCGGGGTTGCGGCGACGAATAACTTCGCAGACCCGCGCTTTCAGTTCTTCCTTATTCATTTTGGAAAAAACCTTGCAAATGAAGCGACTCCGATGGAGCTCAAAAAAAATTCAAAGAGACTGCGCAGATCTTCAGCCGATCGCCCGGAACCGGGTGGATCGGTTTGGCGCTGCGCAGACTCCTCTTACCTGTCAATGACAAATTCTGCGCCCGCCCAGTGAACTTGAACAGTCCGGACTTGAGCGGGCGAATAAAGCTGCCTCAATGCATCAGAAGATGCCTTCAAGATGCAGAATGATTTCAGCGAGCACAGTTGCGCAGATGAAGCTGCCCGCACCGACGGCCAGCGCCACCGGAACAATGCGCCAGGAAAGACGCTTAAAGGCGTCGATATCCTTGCCGAGCGACAGGCCGCAGTAAGCAAGCACCGGCGTCGTGATGGGCAGGAACCCTACCTGCTTCGTATAGTGGATGACCCAGTCGCCGCCCGGGAAGCCCGGCAGCGAGATAACCACTGCGATGATCGATACCCAAAAGACCATCGGGAGAATACGAAAGCCCGGCAGGTGCGAAACCAGAATGCCGAAGGCCGTGATCACGACGAGAAGCAGTACGCCAATCGAGCTTTCGGCCATATTGACTTTCGGGAGCTGGATGCAGTTGGCGATCCAGGTAAAGAAGGCCGTCACCAGAAGGATGAACAGCACGTCCTTCATTTCTTCCATGAGTTTGCGGATTTCCATTTTTCGTTTCCTTTGTCTTGTTCGCTTGTATTCGTTGCCATGGAAGAGGATCAGTCGTTGACCTTAGGCTTCGCCGATCCCTTGTCACCCGTAAAGAACTCATAAACCTTGATCGTAACGGGGAGCGAAATAAAGAGCGCAAAGTAGATGCCGATCACAGACGTGAGGAGATTGGCCGCCGCTGCATAGGCACGCACGGTTTCTTCCCATTCCGGATGAACGACGATGATCGAGCTCGTCGCTGCGGCCATCATGGAGGCGCTGCCGATGCCGGCGCCCATGGCAAGCGCATGCGGATGGAAGAAACCCATCTGAGCAATGACGCCGGCCAGAACCGACACCCAAAGCGCGCCGAAGACCGTTCCGCAGACATACATGCCCATTACGCCGTGACCTTCAGGAGAGTCCAGGCCGAAGCGCTCCGAAATAATGGCGACGTTAGGTTCTCGGTCAATGGAGTAGCACGCGCCGATCGCTTCGCGTTTCATGCCGACGAGGAGCGCCACCGGCAGACCGAAGATCAGCGTGCCGAAGAAGTGGCCGAATTCCTGCATGATCAGCGCCCAGCCGGACTGCATGATCATTTCAATATTCGGACCGATGTCCAGCGCGATCTTCGTGATCAGCAAAAGAACGCCCACGGAGAGCATCTTGCCGGCTCGATTCATTTCATCGAGCCTCACGACACTCCAGCGCGGAAAGCTCACCAATGCACCAAATACGAGTGCATAAAGCAGCGGCAAAAGCACGACTAGACCGAACTTTTGTACACCCACCAGTTCCGCGAGCACCACAATAATGAGTGCCGCCGCGTGAATTTTGAAGTTCCGGATGAGATCCATGAGCGTCTCCAAAAACCTTCCGCCGGTTAAAACTGCTTGGCAAGCCGTTTTTTTTTCGATGTTCGGCGGTTGAGGCTGTAATTAAATTAAAGAGGGAAGAGGTATAAAAAAACGGGAGGCGCCTTTCGGAGCTTCCCGTTCGTTTTTGGGAACCCTTTTTAAGTTCCCGCTTGTTGGGTGCTGGTGGAATTCGGTTTCTCCGAATGCCTGTCAGTCTCTTCGAACGTGCATCCGCAAGGCGTCAAGCGTCTCGCTGCCTGTTGTGCTGCGAGACGCGGATGTAGAGGATGTAGAGCTGGTGCGGAGAGCATTCGAGCGGCGGCCGTGAAGGACGTCGGCAGCTCGGCAAGAAGTGCGGATGTACACCTGCATAATGCTTCCTATTGGCTCATGAAAACATTCGAAGAAATCGGCCGCAGCTGTATACCTATCAGGTCTACTGCCGCAACGCGTTTCAAGCACCATAGCACGAGATGCAAAAAAACGGCAAAACCGCGAAATTCGCCGTATGACAACGATGAATTTCAGCTTCCTTACGGATTCCGCTTGAAAAATTCATATTTTTTCGCGTAATTTTTCTAAAAAATCAAGTGGAGCATTTGAATTTGGACAAACAAGTGATTGATATGCATCAATTGGGTTTTGCAGTCCTACCAAGCCCTTTTCGAGTGACGGCAGGTACGATGAAATCACTATGAAGCCGGAAAATTTTCTCTCCTGCCTGCAGCCTCGCCGTCAGTGGTGGCGACTCCCGTCAAGTTCAATGGCGGGTGCGCAGACCTGCGCGCCGGTTTGAGAGAAGGAAAGATCGTGCAGCGCACTTGATGTGCTTTCCCCCAGTTTCTCAGTCCAACCCGCCTTCCGGCGGGTTTTGTTTTTCAGCCGTATCTCAAAAAAACAAAAGAAGTCCCGCCGCAGACGATTTGCAGTTTTTCTCCTTCATGCCCTCACGAGAATTCACCATGACCTCCCCTGCACCGGCTTGCGCCTCTGACGCTTCGCTTGACGAAAACCGCATTCCTTTTTTCTTCGGACCCGCATCGCTCCTCATTCCATTTCTCATTTTTGCGCTGCTTTCGGTCTACCTTTTTGTCGTCCTCAAAGTATTCGATCTGATGGCGCTTGCGGGTGCCGGTCTCACGGCGCTGGTAGCAGGCGCGCTGCTGACCAAAAAGCCGATGCGCTACTGGAAGGCGGTCTTGGAAGGCGCCGCATCGCCAATGACGGCAACCGTGCTGCTGCTATTGAGGGCTGCCGGCGTATTCTCGGCCATGATGAAGGCCGCCGGGCTCGCCGAAGCCCTCGCCGCCTTCACGGGCGGCGCAATTGCCGGAACGCCGCTGCTCACCCCAGCCGTTTTTCTCATTTCATCGCTTTTGGCCACAGCCACCGGCAGCTCCATTTCCACGATTCTGGCTGCATCCCCCATCTTTTTGCCTTTCGGCGCTGCGCTCGGCTGCGATGTGCCGCTGATGGCCGGCGCCATTCTTTCGGGCGCCATTTTCGGCGACAACCTCGCGCCGGTTTCGGACGTGGCCATCATCTCGGCCATGACGCAGACGGATAAGTTCGGCAAGCCCCTTGATCTCGGCCGCGTTGTCAAGACTCGCTTCCCGTTTGCCGTCATTGCGCTCCCCTTCTACGCTCTCGGCGGCAGCGCTTCAGAACCATCCGCAGCGCTCAATGCCGCCGCAGATCCGATGCGTCTCCTGATGCTGATCCCGGTGGTGCTCCTCATCTACATTGCGATAAAGATGCGCGACGCACTCCACGCTGTCACGATGGCAACCGTTGCCGGACTGATCATCGGTCTGCTCACCGGCGTGATTGAACCCTCGCAGATCGTTCGCGTAGAAAATGGTTCCATTTCCGGCATTCTGACGGGCGGCATCGCCAACGTCTCAGGCATCATGCTGATGTGCCTTGCACTCTTTGGCTTTACGGGCGTTATTGAACACGCCGGGCTTGCCGATGCCACGGCCAAGTTCCTCACGAACGAAAATCAGTCGCCGCGCCGCGCCGAAGTGACTCTGGCCGTCGCCACGGTCTTCATTTCCACCTGCCTTGCCGCCGTCACGAGCGTCGCTGTGGCGCTGGCCGGACAGCTGGCCGACCGACTGCTGCGCAGCAGCATCGATCCGTACCGCCGCGCTTATCTGCTCGCTGGATTTGCCAACAGCATCCCGGTGGTTCTGCCGTTTTCGGCCTTCTCACTCATTACGCTTTCAGCCGCCTCGGCGCTGGGAGACCCGTTCCTCACGCCGTTTTCTTTGATGACGGCCACGTTCTATCCCATTGCGCTTTTCGTCGTATTCTCAGTATCGATCGCCACCGGCATCGGACGTCCTAAGATGAGTGATGAACCTCAGGCCACGGACAAGGCATAAGACTTGACTCCGCTTTCATCAGAGAGAACCGGAATGCGGCGCACCTTTGAGACACACTATGACTGCCCCCCTTAACTCCCTGCCCAAAGCATCCTCAGAACTCGAACCGGATGAGTTTGAACTCTTTGACCTTACCGTTACCGTGGAGGGCGGCAATTTCGTCTGCCGTCATCATCTCGGCCAAGGATTCAAAGTCGAAGGTGAAGATCTGGTCTTCCCCGAAGGCGGCCGATTTTCCCTCTATGCCATGGCCGCGCTGCTGCCGCTGATTCCTGCCAAACAGCGGCCGACAGCCGCGGCAGACTGGATGACC
>OBXE01000110.1_pt1 | contig 71493 bp, 72 predicted proteins | sample 1495391 | NCBI WGS metagenome assembly OBXE01 (sample SAMEA2580146, study PRJEB22360) | human gut metagenome | biome: human gut; feature: human-associated habitat; material: faeces | place: Denmark | collected 2008/2010 | reverse complement strand
TTTTAGTAAAACCGGGTAATGTGTTTATCTCATTTAAAACCAATTTGTTTTCAGTAGAAAGGAGAAAATCGACACGTGCCATACCTTCGCAACAAATCGCCTTATAAGCCTTGACTGCCAAATACTGGATTTCATCGGATATATGGGTTTCTATCCTTGCCGGAACTTGTAATATAGCTTCGTTAGCATGGATATATTTTGCATCGTAAGAATAAAATGTTTCTGTTGCTATAATCTCACCAACGACAGAGGCTTGTGGGGTTTCATTACCCAACACACCACATTCCAACTCTTTTCCTATAACAGCTTCCTCTACCAAAATTTTATTGTCGAAGCGAAAAGCGGTTGTTAATGCCACATGGTATTCTGTTTCATTGGTAACCTTGCTTACCCCGACCGATGATCCGGCATTAGCGGGCTTAATGAACACCGGAAGTCCTAACTCAGATACAATTTCTTGGAATGAATATTCATCTGGGATGTGTTTATACAATGTGTAAGAATCGGCTACTGGTATATCAGCCGCTTTAAGAAGTCGCTTGGTCACATCTTTATCCATCGCTATGGATGAGCCCAAGACATCAGGACCGACAAAAGGAATATTCAAAGATTTCAGTATACCTTGCAATGTTCCGTCTTCTCCGAATGTCCCATGAATGATGGGAAAGGCTATATCAAAACTCGTCAATACTTTATTCTCTTTTTTGCCAATCACATTTACGGATTTCCCTGTGGCTGATAAATAAACATGTGTTGCCTCTGCAAAATAATCGTTATCAGCCAAGTTTACATTGTCGGCGACATACTTATCATTATAAAACCACTTACCCGACTTGTCCACGCCCAACAGGACAGGAATAAACTTCATTCTGTCCGTTGAATTGAATACATTACTTGCTGATTTTAGTGAAACTTCATGTTCGGCAGATTTACCGCCGAATATGATTGCTACTGTTACATTCATAATTAATATCTTATTATTTTATGCAATGCCTACACTATCTTATAATGTTTTCCAAAGTAGTTTATTTTCCTGTATTGTAAATGTTATCTTTTCATTATCTCTGAGCCAAGAAAGATAGGAGCGTATGGTACTGCCGACTAATACATACTGTTCTATATTCATCGTCAAATTATATCTGTTGAATATTTGTTGAAGTATAGCTTCTATAGAAATCTGCTTTTCGCATATAGCCAATAGTGTCTCTGCTACTTCATATACTTTATTGCGATTAGTCTTCACTATTTCCTTCATATCTTTGGTTACTTCCGCATGTGCAGGAACAAATATTTCTCCTTGCATCTTTTCTACCTTATCCAAAGTCTCTAAATATTGTGCAACATCATAAATGAATGAAATCTGATATTTTTCCAAAGTGGCTTTACTACTTATACAATCAGCTAGAAATACAGTATTATCAGGTGTGCGCAGTCCAATCATGTCAAAGAAATGTCCCGGTAATGGGATAACTTCCAATTCTTTAGGAAAATCATCATGGGAAATATCGTTAACCTTACTAGATTTTGCAAGTAAGAATTTACTCCTCAGTTCTTTGCAAGGATATCCGCCATATAAGAAAGAGGGTTCCAAGATAGGATGATTGGTAAAAGCAGCCTCAATCCCTTTTGCAAAAATGGGACAACCGGTCTGTTCCTGTATATAATGATTTCCACCAATATGGTCGGCATTGGAGTGTGTATTGATGATAGCCTTTATCCGCCAATTGTTTTGATTGGCTATTTTAACGACTTTCTTACCCGCTTCTTTATCATTACCACTATCAATCAAATAGATATCTGTATCATTCTGCTTATAGATACCTATTTTCGCAGGACTTTCGATGTAATAACTCTGAGGTCCAAGTTGTTTTAATTCATACATGATTTGTCGGATTAAAAGATATAACTATATTCATGTTTTTTTATTTCCCCAAAATATTAGATTTATGCAAGATATTGCTACTATCAATGCTATACATTTCAAAATCAGAGTATTTACAATGAAGAGCCCTGTTATAATGTTAGCTAATGATATAAAAAGAAGTCCCCAATTTAATATCTTGTATTCTTTTGGTTTTTGCATATTTTATTCCTCTTGCAATGAAAGTCAAATAATACTTTTTTCCATTTCGAAAACAATCTCTTTAATGCAAACATTCTTTGATAAATTCAATAAAAAGCGAATGGTATTTAGCAAATCGTCAGGTTGTACCATCTCTTCTTCTTTAAAAGGAGTTCCTGCCTTTTGCGCCATTTCTGTATTGACCCATCCGGGACAAAGGGTAGTAACATGTATGCCCAATGGAGCTAATTCACGATACAAAGATTCTGCTAATCCGAGAAAAGCAAACTTTGTGGAACCGTAAATACCACCATTGGCAAAACCATATTTGGCAGCACGGGATGCGATATTAAAAATATATCCACTTTTCTGTATTTTCATTATTTCCGTTACAGTTTTCAAAATGTTGTATTGAGCAATGACATTTATCTCCATAATCTTTCTGAAGTTTTCAACGGGTTCATTTAAAGAACCGTCTATGAACATTGCAGCGGCGTTTACGAGAATATCGATTGTTCCATATTTCTCATTGATATTTTTAATTTCATAATCGGCTTTTGCACTATCGGTTAAGTCTAAAGGTAATACAATCGGCTGCTGTATGTACTTATCCAATAGTCGAATTTCATTATATACTTTATTTAAGTTCTCTTTATTCCTGGCTATCAATACAACTTGATAACCGTCACTGGCTAAACCTTTAGCTATTACTGCGCCTATTCCTTGACTGGCTCCTGTAATTATTGCTATTCCTTTACGGGCTTTCATAATCTATTTATTTATAAGTTCCTTTTGTCTACAAATGTATATCTAATAAAAAAAGCCTTGAAATAATTCAAGACTCTTGATTGGCATGCCGCCAGTCCGGAATAAAATCTTCGGGAAGCCCTTGTGAGTCTTTTTTCTCTTTTGAGATGATTTCAAGAAGTTTGTATTCGCTCCATGCTGGTGTGCCACGTCTATAATCTAAATAGTTTGTCTCACTTATCTTGATTACATATTCATAGCCGCTTTCATAATTAAAATCTTGTATGCCTGTAAATTGTTCCCATTCTTGTGACATATCTTTTTTTACAGCATACACATCTGATAAAACATTAACTCCTACTCCCACAATCCCTTGCAGTTTTTGTGATGCAACCGTCATAACATATTCCTGATAGCCAGTTACTTTAGGTTCATCCTCGGTTTCATTTATGTCGCAACTTACAAAGCTAGCAAAACAAATAAATAACCAAAGTGCGTTTAATGTATTTATTGCTTTCATGTTCCTCATATTTTCAGCAAAGAAAGACAGAATGAAATGAAAAAGCCTTGAAATAATTCAAGACCCATGCAATTTAAAAATATGTATAAGACTTTTTAACAGATATGCCTTTTATTAGTGCTGTTTAATATATGGCTAATAAAGTTAGGTATAGCTTGTAAAATGAAGCTGTTTTAGAGTTGTATAATCTTGAAAATCAAAATACTTATCTGTTAAGTTTGTATACGAATTATTCCTCCTGTTTATCCTTTTTGAGGATGTCAAATGGTTATCTGTTAAGATTGGCTAAAGATTGGAAAGCCTTGAATTTCTTCAAGGTCTTTCTTCTTTTTATAGGCTTATTTTGGCACGAACTAAACACTTAAAATATATCTGCTTATGAAATTATTGAATGTATTATTTTTATTCTTATTTCTATCGGGCTGTGCCAGTGAAGAAAGTGGCCCCAGTGATAGTACATCGGCTACAAATGCGTTATGTAAATATTGGTGGCGCGCGAATGATGTAGATTACGATGGCTCAGAAATGAGCATACTATTTAATTTCAACTTCGATGGCACCGGCACGGAAATAATAGACCGTCTTCCTGCGATAGGAACGCCGCCTTCCCGGGAGGAACATTATTTTAAATGGGAATGGACATCCGACCGGCATCGCTCCATCTGTATTATGTATGGAGAAAATGATCTTTCTTATATAGATGAGCTATTCATCAATGATAGAATTCTGACCGGGCTATTAAACGGACAAGAAATAAAACTTGATGGTAGCGACAAGTATTACTAATCAAAATCTTTAATTATAGAAATACAATTATGATACTAAAAACAAGAATCAATCGGAAAGCCTGTCTGAAAGTTCTACTTTGGATAGGTATGGGATGCGGAGCACTGCATGCTTCTGCACAAAATGAAGTACGAGATGAAGACTATTCATCTCTAACAAGTTATTTCAATCTCAAGAAGATTGAATGTCCGGTACAACAGTATAAGGCTGGTAGAGTCATGTCCTTAACCATCGACACACTTAGTCAGGCATGTTTCAATGGGAAAATAGTAGAGTTGGAGCGACTGAAAAGTACAATAAAAAAAGATATGGATGCGGCTTGGAAAAAGAGCAGGCAAAAAGAAGTACAAGCGCTTGTCTATTGCTTTGCCCGCAATACGAGCATGGACACGAAAGTTACTGTATTAAAAGCGGCAAAAGATGCGTATGAAGAAATCCGTAATGATATTGCCGGTTATACCAATAATAAGGATGAAGCATATTTAGACGATGTATTTCCCATACTTATTTGCGAAGATACTGGTAAATAATTCTCTTAGTGACCGACAAATGCCGATAAATACGATTGAATATATAATAAATTAATCTATTTCTTCTTCCATTATCAATGGAGTTCAGTTCGACTATCCTAATTTTATTTGAGCTTCTTTTTGTGGATGACGGGCAACCGTCATCCAATCCCATAGATACTCTCAAACGTGACTCAATACATAAAGAGCAGAAGATCAATGCTCCGATTGTATATGAGGCTTCCGATTCCATTGTATTGACAGGAAAAGGAACAGCACATCTTTATGGCAAAGCAAAAATCAATTATGAAAAAATCGAATTGACAGCCGAAATTATTGATTTAAACTCGGATAGCAGCTTGGTTTATGCCCGTGGTGTACCGGATACTTTAGGACAGAAACAAGGAACTCCCGTATTCAAAGACGGGGATACTCCCTATGAATCCGAAGCAATACGGTATAATTTCAGAAGCGGGAAAGCATTCGTCTATAATATTATCAATCAGCAGGGAGAAGGATATGTGACAGGAAAACAAGCAAAGAAAGGACCTGATGATGATATTTTTATGGAAAACGGACGATATACGACTTGCGACCATCACGAACATCCCCATTTCTATCTCCAGTTGACAAAAGCCAAGGTACGTTCCAAGAAAAATGTAGTAACAGGCCCGGCATATTTGGTAGTTGAAGACGTTCCATTACCGCTCGCCGTACCTTTCTTTTTCTTTCCATTTTCCAAAAGTTATTCTTCCGGCGTCATAATGCCCCGGTTTATGGATGATTCCAGCCGTGGTTTCGGCCTGACCGAAGGGGGATATTATTTTGCTATAAGCGATGAAATGGACTTAAAGCTGACTGCTGATATTTTCACGAAAGGTTCATGGGCAGTAAGGGCATTAAGCAATTATAATAGAAGATATAGATATTCCGGTTCATTCCAAGCGGATTATCAGATAACCAAAACAGGGGATAAAAATATGCCCAATTATTCTGTCTCTAAAGATTTTAAAATAATCTGGAACCATCGGCAGGATGCAAAAGCTAATCCCAACACTACCTTTTCTGCCAGTGTGAATTTCTCGACCAGCAGTTTTGAACGCACCAATATAGGCAATCAATACGATGCACAAAAAATGACACAGAACACCAAAAACTCCAGTGTCAGTTATTCCCATAGTTTTCCGGACCAGCATCTGATGATTTCCGGCACTTTCAATATCAGCCAGGTAATGAAAGAGTCTTCCCTGTCAATGACATTCCCGGATTTAAATATTGTATTAAGTACCATTTATCCTTTCAGACGGAAACATTCCGTCGGTGATGAGCGGTGGTATGAGAAAATATCATTGAAATATACGGGACGTCTGACAAACAGTATTAATACAAAGGATGATCTATTGTTTAAATCCGGTCTTCGGAAATGGAAGAATGCCATGAATCATGACATACCTGTCAATGCCACCTTTACTCTGTTTAAATATTTGCAGGTGACCCCCTCATTCACTTATCGGGAAAGATGGTATACAAAGAAAATCATGAAGGGATATGATATAGAAAAGAAACAGCTTGTACCTACCGATACATTAAGTAAATTCAGCCGGATATATGACTACGATATGTCTTTGCAGTTCAATACCAAATTGTATGGTATGTACAAACCGTTATTTGCGAAAAATAGGGAAATCCAGGTCAGGCATGTTGTAACCCCCATTGTTGGTTTCAGGATAGCACCGGGCTTCAATCAGTTTTATAAAAGCTATATGGATGCTAATGGCAGCATACAATATTATTCCCCTTATCAAGAGCAGCCATTTAATGTTCCCAATCGTGAAATGCAGGGAGTGGTTAGCTTCGAACTATCGAATAATCTGGAGATGAAGTATAAGCTGAAGAACGATTCAATAAAAAAAATAAGTCTTATTGACGAACTCAAATTGGGAATGACTTATGATTTGGCTGCTAAAAAACATCCTTGGGGAAATCTGGATATGAATATCCGTTTGAAACTAACCAAGGATTATACATTTAGTATGAATGCAAAATTCGCAACTTATGCGTATGCATTTGATAAGGATGGCAATGTTGTTGACAGTGACCGCACTGAGTGGTCCTACGGACGCTTCGGACGTTTTCAGGGATGGTCTTCTTCATGTAGCTATACTTTTAGTAATGACACATGGAAGAAGTGGTTCGGGGGGAAGGGAGAAGAGAAAAGCGAAGAGGCTTCGTATGATAAAGAAAATGCAGATAATAATGCTGATGAAGAAAACGACAGAAATGCTACCAAACAAAAAGAGATAAAACTGGCAGAAGTAGATAAGGACGGATATCAGGTCTTTAAAATGCTCTGGTCTATAAATCTGAGTTATTCGTTCAGCATCCACGAAGACAAGAGTAAACCTATTAATAGACACAGCATGAGATACCCTTTCACTTATACACATTATCTCAATGTATCCGGGAATTTGAAGATTTCCAGTAAATGGTCGTTTTCGCTAAATTCCGGCTATGATTTTCAAGCCAAAGAAATAACGCAAACGTCTTGTTCAGTATCCCGTGACCTGCATTGTTTTAGTATGTCTGCCAGTTTTTCTCCTTTTGGCAAATGGAAGTATTACAGTTTTACCATCGGGGCGACTTCAAGTCTTCTGCATGATTTGAAATGGGATAAAAGAAGCCAGACTTCAAATGCGATCCAATGGTATTGAATCATTTTCACCATTTAGAGACTGGAGAATATTAAATAATTTTACCATCCGTAAGCTTTAATTTATTCTATCCTTTTACGTATATGGCTTACAGTTTCCGGAGTGACCCGAAGAAAGGATGCAATTTCCCTGAGTGTGATATAATTCAGAAGATCCGGATAACGTTTTATCAAATCCCAATATAGTTCAGCAGGTGTTTTACAATAAATATCCAACAAACGTCTATACGTTTGTAAGAACAATTCTTCTGCAAGGATTTGTTTCAAGCTTTGGGTTACATTATCAGTCGATAGAAATTCATTCATAGCTTCAGAAGAAGCATAATAAATTCGAGAGTCGGTTACGGCTTGGATGGTCACTATAGCTTTTCTTTTTTTAAGGAACCATGGATAATCGCCTACATATTCCCCGGTAAAAGAATAACCAACAATATGTTCACATCCTTTTTCATCAGTACAAATATATCGGAACACACCTTCCTTTATATAGGCTGCATGTGTTGTGATGAATCCCTGACTTGCAAAATATTCTTTTCTCTTGATTTCCTTGTAATGCCCACATTCCAAAAAGAAATCTTTAAATACAGATAATTCTTCACGTTTTATATAGTCATTGAAGCCTTTCATTATTATCTATTTGTCATATTTGTAGCAAAGTTATAAAAATAGTATCAGTTGGTTCGCTTTATGCGTAATTTGAAAGAAAAATTAAACCACTTGTTTGTTTTGGGGTTCTTTATTTCATTTTTTTATATGATAAGTCTATCAAAACTAATCTACTTCTATATTGTAAACTCATTCATTAAGCGACTCTGGAGCTTTACCCTTTGGGACGGTTGTCGGCAAATGCCGTTAAACCGTTCCGTTTTCGTTTAACGAAAACACAACTTGCTGTCCCCTCCACGGGGACAACATTTTTAAGTAGCACTGTAGACTTGCTCTACACCATCGGACTCTTCGACGAGAAATTTAAGGAATTAACACATTTCATGCCCTTCTTTTCCGAGTTAAACATGGCTATGTTCGGCACATTTGATTGGTTTTACACATCCGCAAAAGGAGAATTTAAATATATTCCACAAATGTATATAGGGATTTGTTGTTTATACACAACTGTCATGTAATTATTTATTGGTATTATGCATTTGCAAATGGAGAATACAAGTATATTACACAGGCATCTGGGGGCAGTAGTTGCTTTCGGTACACAATCATCATATTATTAGTTATTGGTTCTACACACTTGCAAAAGGAGAATATAAGTATATTCCACAAACACCTTGCTGTCCCCTCTATGGGGGCAACGTTTTTGAGTAGAACTGTAGACTGCTCCACTTGGCACCTTCTTCCTCTGCAAACGCCCTTAATATATGTTCGTATTTTTCAATAGCAAGGCGGTCTTTCTCGGAAATTTGGCATCAAAAATGAGCTGAAATGGCTGAAAATAGCCCGAAATTACCGAATAATCAGCTATAATCCAATAGATAATTAGGTAAACAGATATTCAAATAATTGGATATTCTGGTATTCGGAAGTTTAGATAATCTAGTGTTTTGGTAAATTGAAAATACGTCATATCACGTTTCGACTGGTATGCCATGCGGACGGTTACGGTTTATATATGTCATCTATTGGTTTTACACATCCGCAAAAGGAGAATTTAAATATATTCCACAAGTGTATATAGGGATTTGCTATTTATACACAACTGTCATATAATTATGTATTGGTATTGTGCATTTGCAAATGGAGAATATAAGTATATTCCACAGGCATCTGGGGGCGATAGTTATTTTCGGTACACTATCCTTATATTATTAGTTACTGGTTCTACACATTTGCAAATGGAGAATTTAAGTATATTCCACAAACATCTTGAGGAGGCAGTTACTTTCGGTACACAATCATCATATTATTAGTTATTGGTTCTACGCATTTGTAAATGGAGAATATAAGTATACCACAGACACCCTTACGGTAGAAGAGAGTGACTAAAACTGACTTTTAGTGACTATAACAGACGGAGTATTTCATAAGATTATTCCATTTCCTTATTTTGTCTTGAGATTTTTATAAATGAAGAATGTCTAACTTTAATACAATAACGATGGAATACTTAAACTGTTTCAGCCATGATACGATGAAAAGTCCTATCCAAAACGGCTCTGGAGGGGATGTCTGAAATCACGACTCCCATCCGGAAATGCCTTTTGAAAGCATTTAAATTGTATTTAGAAGTCTGGGGTCTGATAAAAACTGTTTAAAATAAACAAGAAAAATGGAAGTGTATTACATTGAAGCCGGGATCTTTGAAAGCATCATGGACCGGTTCGAGAATTTAGCCACTCATGTGGATCACCTTTGTAAGAAGACAGAAGAGAAGAAGCTCGGCGAATGAATGGACAATCAGGATGTCTGCCTGCGTCTTAACATCTCCCCACGAACTTTACAGACTCTCCGGGATACCGGAAAGTTGGCATATTCGCAAATCCAGCATAAAATCTACTACAAAGCGGAGGATGTGGAGAAACTGGTGACTTATGTCGGTCTGAAACGCAAGGAGAAAATATTGAGAGAAAAAAGAAAAACGGTTAACTTATAAAATCAGACAGACAATGGACGACATTATAACCAAAAGCAATGAACGTGTAGCCGGTTTCTTCCGCACACTGAACGAGATGCAGGTGAAAATAGAAAAGATAGCAGACAACAGTCGTCCTCTACTTGGAGGAGAAATGTTTCTGACTGACAAGGAGCTTTCCGGATTGTTGAAAATCAGCCGCAGATGCCTGCAGGATTATCGTAATCAGGAACGGATACCCTATATTCAGTTAGGTGGTAAAATCTTGTATAAAGCATCGGATATTGAAAAACTATTGGAAGATAATTATCATAAGGCTTTGGAATAACAGAACGGGGGGATAGCCTTCACTGGTTGTCCCCCATTTTTTGTCCTGTCTCTTTCTTCTTTCACGGCTACATCGCTTTGCCGGATGGCCGGTTATCATCTTTGCCCTCTTCCTTTTTCCAGCCGTTGTAACGCCCGCATTGGTAAACTCTCGGCGTCATTTTATCATCAGGCAGACTGTATTGGTCCTTTGTCGTATCTGCAAGTCTGACCAGATCCCGGCTGACTTTCTGGTTGGTTATTTCGGCATAGATTTGTGTCGTGCGGATAGAGGAGTGCCCCATCATCCTGCTGATGGTTTCAATGGGTACGCTGTTACCGAGGCAGATGAGCGTGGCGAAACTATGTCTGGCCATGTAGAAGGTCAGATGGCATCCCAGTTCACATTGTTCTTCTATCATCTTCAGGCTGCGGCACAAACTGCTGGTTGCCGGTACGAAGAAAAGTTTCCCGTCCTTTCCGTCTCCCTTGTACTTGTCAATAATGCGACTTGGAATATCGAGCAACTTGATATGGCATTCCGCTTTCGTTTTCTGACGTTCTATGTGAATCCATCTTGAACCGTCCGGTTCCGTGACGATATTCTCGGAAGTGAGGTTGGCGAGGTCAGCCCTGCCAAGTCCGGTAAATGTCGAGAACACGAACAGGTCACGTGCATGGCATAGCCGGTAAGTAGGTAACTCCACACCCGTCAGTTTGGCAAATTGTTCACTGGTGAGATAACGATGGTTCACCGGAACGGATTCCAGCTTGTAACCGGCGAACGGATCACGTTTGACGGTTCGTTGCTTTACCGCACGACGGGCGATTTTGTGCAGGAAGATTAAGTAGTCGTTCAGTGAGACGGTTTTTAACCGGAGTACCGTGGAGAGGTAGAACTTGAAATCCTCGATCAGCTGCATGTCAAGCTGGCGGAGCAGAATATCCTCCATTCCATATTTATATTGGAGGAAATTGGCGAGGTGCTTACGCCCAGTGAGATACCTTACATAAGAATGATGCGTCCGGTCCGTGTCCACCCGTTTGGCATACTCTTCATTGTGCTCATCAAACAGGGCAAGCAGGGTTTCTTTTGCCTGCACCTTGCCGGTGAGGACATTCTTGATAAGTTCTGCGGATACATATCCTATTTCTTCCACCTTTTCGTTATAGGCTTTCTTTGCCTTCTTTTCCAGTCCGTCCAGATGAATATTCAGTTTCCTTACCTCGTCCCTTATTTCGGGAGAAAGGTTCTCCAGCCGTTTACCTCCCGACATTGCCCTGCCGGTTTCAGGATTCCACAAGTCCGGTTCAATCTCCAGTCCGGTGGTGTACTGAGTCATCTTCCCGTCAATGGTTACTCTTCCCATGATGGGGCATCTCCCGTTCTTTTTTGTTTTCTGGCGGTTGATGTAAAATAACAGTTTGAATGTACTACGCATAGGTCATATTATTTATCGGTTATTATTGTTCTTTTTTCACTCTCGGTCATTGGTCTTTTACTCGGGCGATATTTCCGTCTGCTCACGTCTTTCAGGATGTGGGAGGGTTCGGAGTCGATTCCCTGCAAGGTGAATTTGTCCTCTATATTAAAACTTAATGCGGTCACGTCACGGTCTATCTTTTCCTGCGTGATTTTCGCATACCGTTGTGTCGTGGAAATATTGCGATGCCCCATAATCTTGCTGACCGTTTCAATGGGCACTCCCTGGGAGATACAGACCACGCTGGCAAATGTGTGCCGGGCCTGATGGAAGCAAAGGTTGCGGTCTATGCCGCATTGTTTGGCGATTTTCTTCAGGTGGGGATTAAAGCTCGTGTTATGCAGCATCGGGAACAGTTTCCCATCCGGTGCCATTCCTCTATACTTTTCTATAATGGTGATGGCAATATCCAACAGACGCACATTTTCGGGCGTACCTGTTTTCTGACGTTTCGTTTCGATCCACAGACTGCCGTCATCGGCCTTGACTATATTAGATTCTCGCAGGTTGCACATGTCACAGTAGCAGATTCCGGTGAACGCTGAAAAAAGGAACATGTCACGGGTAAAGTTCCGGTTGGGCGTATCGAATGTGGTCGTCATCAATTTTTCCAATTCCTCACGGGTGAGGTAAAGTTGCTTCTGTTTCGGTTTCAGGGGAGTGAACTCCTTGAAAGGATTGAAGGACAGGATGCCACGATATACCGCTGTCTGTACGATGTGCTTCAGACGTTGGACATGTCCGATGGAACTGCCGGTCTGCATCCCCTTGTCAATACGGAGGTAAAGCTCGAACGATTCGATAAACGACTCGTCCAGTGCTTTTACCGGAATATCGGACACTTTGTATTTGTCCGTAATGTATCCGGCAACATGATGATAGGTGTTCTTATATTGGTAGAAACTGTTTTCTTGCCGATTCACGCCCACACGCAAGGCGTATTCCTCATTGTGCTCCCGGAATAATCCCAGCAGGGTGGCTTGTGCCGTGGCAATTCCTTGAAATGTGTTTTTGATTTCCTCAGCGGTGATGTCGGCCTTCATATCCAACAGCTCGTTATACCGTTGGCGTAGAAGGAGCAGCATCTTCTCAATCTCACGGTTGGTATAGACCGCTACTTTACTCTTGCCGGTGCAACGCTGTGAGGTGGCATTCCATAGGTTTGGATTCACTTTGAACTTGCATGCGAATTGTGCGACGGAGTTCGTTTTTCCTTTGACGGTGATTCGTCCCATCAGGGGGCATAATCCTTCCGTATCCTGCCCGTTTCGTTTCAGGTAGAGCAGCACCACGAATTCTGTTTTCATACTCTTCATTTTTTTTAGTTGCAATAATACTCCTAATTGGCTTTTGACCGGATATGAAAACTTGGGCGAAACGTTGCAACGGAACCCGGGCAAGTCGGAACCGCTGTTCCTGTCTGTCTTTCGGGCTATGTTTCTTCATTCTTCCGCAGTCTGTTAAGCATTGATATTCAGCGTTTATCCTCGTTCAAAACAGGTAACGACTTGGTAGCTGAACCGCTTCTATATTTTGCCTTTTTCCGTCTTTCGCTAAAGATGCGATATTGAGCAAATATGTTATAATTCAACGATTTACGTTTTATTTGCTGCGGTTGTTACTTGGGTGCGATTGGGGTGGTTTGTTGCTTCACGGGCTTGTCATTTATAGATATTAAGCAACTAACGGCTGAACATATCGTAAAAGACAGAGAAGGTAACTTTTGGATTCGCAAGGCTCGGCAGAAGACAAAGAATATGTGTAATATTCCGCTACTGGATATTCCTTTGGCTATTATTGAGAAGTATAAGGATAATCCAAAGTGTCAAAAACAGAATGTTTTACTGCCTGTCCCTTGCAATCAGAAAATGAATAGTTATCTGAAAGAAATCAGCGATTTGTGCGGAATTCATAAGGAAATTTCCACGCACACAGCCCGCCACAGCTTTGCCACTACTATAGCATTGCATTCTATTGCTTTGAAATACAAATCATTATAAGATAGTTTCAAGAAAAGGGTAATATTTTAGCAACGTGCTATCTACCTTTATTTACTTTGGATTGCATCATTTCAAAAACCTCTCCACAAAAATAGTTATTTTCCTCTAAATATGAAATACATGATGCTTTATCTTTATGATTTCTTTTATTTTTGTACCAAAGAGCTTAAACTGATTTAGATATGGAAGATTTTAATTTATATATGAGCAATTTGGATTATTCCAATTTTATACGATTTTGCCAAGAAAAGGGAAAGATACACATCTATCATAAAAAAGATTTCTTTGTCAAGCAAAATGGTAATTCAGAATTTGTCGCTTGGATAAAGAAAGGAACGTTTCGCTACACATGTGTTGGAAAAGATAACAAAGAGCATATTGTAGGATATGCATTTGCCGAAGAGTTTGCCTGCGACTACTCTTCTTTTATAAACCAAAGTGTTTCATTAGTAAATATTCAAGCTATGTCTGAATGTGTAGTTTACAAATTGTCTTATCAGGATGTGGTTGCATACTGGGAAACAGATATGGAAACACTGCGTTTTGGGAAGCGCACTGCGGATGCTTTGTATGAAATGGTATATAAACGATTGTTGGATGTATTTTGCAATTCTCCGGAAGAGAGCTATCTGAATTTAATGAAACGATGTCCTGATTTGAAAGAGAAAGTATCTTTAAAAGAGATAGCATCTTATCTAAGAGTTACCCCGACTACTGTAAGCAATATTAGGAAAAAAATAACATTTGGAAATTAAATAGACATGATTTATACATGGAAGATTTTAATTCATACATTGGAAGATTAGACTACTCTAATTTTATACAATTTGCCAAAGCCAAAGGTAAGGTACATGTTTATCATAAGAAAGACTTTTTTATTGAGCAAAACAAGGTATCTGACCGAGTTGGATGGATTGAAGCAGGAGCATTTCGTTATATGCATACTGGTGAAAATGGGAAAGAGCATGTTGTGGGATATGCATTTGTCGGAGAGTTTATTTGTGACTACTCTGCTTTTATATATCAAAATGCTTCGTTGGTAAGTATTCAAGCTATATCCGAATGCATAGTCTACCAACTATCTTATCAAGATATTATTGCATATTGGGAAACAAATATGGAAACACTTCGTTTTGGGAAACAGACTGCGGATGCTCTATATGAAACGATATTCAAACGGTTGTTAGATGTCTTTTGTGATTCCCCAGAAGAGAGTTATTTGAAGTTAATGAAACGATGCCCTAATTTGAAAGAGATAGTACCTTTAAAAGAGATAGCGTCTTATCTTAGAGTTACCCCGACGACAGTAAGCAATATTAGGCGAAAAATAACATTTGAGGACTAAACTCTCAAACTACTTTGAGAGTTTCATTTGAAACGGAAAAATGAGCGTGTACTTCACAGAAGTATGCGCTTTTTTGCTTTACCTTTATTGTCTAAATTGATATTTGAAAGAACGATTTATATCAAATGAACCAAGTTTATTTGATTTTTAGTAACCTTCCAATATTAATAAGACACTAGTGAGCCGATACTATAAAATTGGAGTGGAACCGAAAAACTCAAAGAGCAGGAAAATTTAAATTATGAAACGATATGAAGAAAATTTTGTACATGGCATTTTTTTTAGTTGGATGTATTATTGTTTCGTCATGTTCGGATGATGAAGTGATTACACAACAACCTATAGTTAGAGATACCCAAACTGATATGCAAGTTCTATCTCGTTATATTGATATAAACGAGTCTACTAACGAGTATTATATCAATGAGAACAAAAAGACAAGAGCTTTATCTTATGTGACTGGGGCTGACTGGAAAGAGTTGGAAAAAGTAAGTTCAATAAATTTGGAAAAGTGTAAGAGGAATCTACGGGATTTGAATACTCAAGTGGCAATGGCTATTGGTGATCCTAATATTACTTACATAGTATTCTCGGTAGAAGGAAAGACTTTGGTAAAGAAAATAAGAGATGCAAATTTTGATTTGGTATCTTCATATGCTTCATCTGTTTCTACAAGAACTTTACCTTACTCTTTGGAGGTAACAGGCGGAAGTGATAAAAGTACAGGTAAGTTTAAGGATGAAAACCGTACAATAAGAATGGATGTGAATTTGGATTCAAAAGTTCAGCTTAACTATTATTTCTTTCAAGTATTGAGCCCAAATACAAAAACAACTTCAGACAATAGTACATTGACTCTGGAAAGTGTTGTTTTCTGCGGTACTGGTTCATTGTGGAATACTTCATTTTTTTGGACGGCTAATTGGGATGTGCAAGGAAGTGATGGATTATACTTATGGGAGTTTAAGAGCAAAGGAAGTGCCCCAAGTTATGGTCATATTGCTCGATGTACTTTTAGTTATTAAACAGTATACTTGATTTTTTATACGGGTGTGTGTTACTGTGTGCCACAGACCCGTTATGATTGTATTAATTGAAAATGGGAGTAAATTATTTAGATACTATAAAACTACTATAAATTATGAGGAAAATATTATTTATAATAACATCACTTTTCGCAATGCTACAAATAAGTTGCGTAGAAAAAAGTGGGTATTATACAGAAAGCGAAAATCGTATAATTGATTTAATTTGTGATATTACTTGGATGAGCGAAAAAACTACTAATGATAAGGGAATGACCTATCAAGACGTATATAAATTTTCTAAAAATGGTACATATGCAAGAACGTTAATAGCTACAGATAAAAATGGAAAGGAACAGCAAAGTGCTATTAATGGTCAATGGACTTTTTCTGATCCTAGTTTTGGTATAATTTATTTTGGTCATAATGATTACTGGGATATAGATGAACTCACAGAAAAGAAATTCTCAGCATATAGAAGGAGTGGTGAATTTGGAGAACTAGGAATGACAAGGGAATATTTTGAACTCAGCCCTAAAGAGTAATTTTAAAATAGTAAATATCAAGTGTCTCAAAAAAACAAAAGATGAAACATCTAAATACGAAAATTTTAACATTACTACTAAGTATCACCTCATTATGTAGTTGTTATACAAAGAAACAAATCAGCCGATTTTCAGCAAGTAAAGTTGAATTGGGGTTCAATAAAGAAGACCTTATAGATAAGTTCGGCGAGCCATTTAGTCAAGCGGTATCTTACAACAGTGAAAATAAATTAGAAGAAAAACTCTTCTATAAAGAGGAACTGCATTTGGGAGTGTGGTATATAGTAACTACAATTTTTACTTTCCAAGATTCAAAACTCGTCAAACAAGAGATAAAAGAGGATAGAATGTTTGAACAATGTAGTTGTGAAAAACAGTGAAAGTTCTAATAGGTTTCATACTAAGTCTTATTCCTTGCTTCGTCTTTGCACAAGGGGGATGGACAACAAAAGACTCGATTAAACTATCTAAAATGTTAGATGGTGAAATTCCGATTCACATAAACGATGCCTTTAAAAAAGAACTGGAACAATCTCTTACAGGTTTTCCAAGAGAAAACAAAAGTAACAAATTAAATGATTTTATATTAGGCGTAAAACCTGAAAATGATTTAATGAAATATCCCCATTTTAATAAATCTAATCTGTATATTCAATATCATTTATTGTCAGATAGTTCTTATTGCAAAAAGATTGAATATATGAGATTTAATGGAATTAGAATAAGTAGCAGAGTATATACAGACACCCCCTTTATCAGCATAAAAAGGAATACTAACATATCAATTCCATTGGGTAAAAAGTTGAATTTTAATATATATGGGGATTATACTTTTGATAAAAGACGCAGTGTAATACTTCCTGTAACCTCTATACCTTATGAGTTCGGAGCAGGATTTTCATATAGGATTGGGAAGTATACCATTATTAAATCCCAAAGCAACTACCAATATAATCTAATATGGAAAAAGTGGGAATGGTTCTTCGGAGCAGGGGTTTCTTTTACTTTTTGAGCAACTTATAATTGGCAAACTAATTTGACATGATGAAATTAAATAAAATAATAATATCAGCAATTTCTTATATGGTGTTAAGCTGTTTTCAGGCAGAAGTTTGGGGGCAGACGATTAATGGCAAAGTAATAGACAGCAAACAACAACCCATAGATGGTGCAACCATTGTTTTGCAAGCAATGGATTCCACCTATATTGGTGCATCTATATCCAATACTGACGGCACATTTACTTTGAAAAACAAACCTAAAGATTACCGTCTGATTATACAACATCTTTTGTATCAGACTAAAATAATAACAGGTAAAGGGAATAATGCAGGAATTATTCAGCTTCACCCCCAAGACTATGCTTTGGATGAGGTTGTTGTAAAAGCGGAACGTCCTTTTGTGAAAGTAGAGAATGGACGTTTAGGATATAATCTTGCTGTTCTTACTCGAAACCAACTGGTAAACAATGCCTATGAAGCATTGGCAAAGTTACCGGGAGTGCAAGAAGATAGAGGTTCATTAACTTTGGCAGGGGCAGGAAAATTAACAGTGATTTTGAACGGCAAACCTACAACGATGGATGCCGGACAGCTTGAAACTCTTTTGCGTAATACTCCGGTGAACCGTGTGGAGAAAGCAGAAGTAATGTACAGTACTCCTCCCGAATATCATGTACGGGGCGCAGCCATTAATATTGTTTTAAAACGCTCGAATGATTATTCTTTTCAGGGAGAAGTAAGCGCCGATTATAAGAACCAATACTTTAATAGTGGCAGTATAAACGGAAATTTCCGCTTATCAACCCCCAAAATAGCTTTTGATGTAATATATGGAGCTAATGATGTGAAAAACATGGAATATATAGAGCTTGATTCCAAGCATACATTAAAAGATAAACTATATAATATCACACAAAATGAACAGTTGCGTAGTAAGTATTGGAACCACAATTTTAGAACTGCATTTGAATATAATTTTAACGACAAAAATAATATCAACGTGATATATACAGGTAGCTATACTCCCGACCAATATAATAATAGCTTAACAACAGGTAATTATCAGACCAGCAATGTAGATAAACGCATTGACACCCATATGCATAACGTCACATTACAATACCATTCAGGTTTCGGGCTTGAAATAGGTGGAGATTATACACAATATACTTCCGATAACAATCAACATCTATATGCAGATTATCAAGATGGTAATCAGAGTAGCTTTTCAATGATAGGCGGGCAAAGGATAAAGCGTTATTCTATTTATGCAGACCAAAAACATCAACTACCTAAAGGATGGAATTTAGGGTACGGAGCATCCTATCGGTTTGCCAAAGACCGTGATTTCCAAACCTATAGTCAAGTAACAGGTAGTATTCATACCCAAAACATGTATTCTAATTTGAAGGAGCAGACGACCAGCTTTTATGCATCATTAAGTAAAAGCTATGCAACAGGTACTTCACTTTCTGTTTCTGCCACAGGAGAATATTATACCCTCGGTAGTTATCGTAAGTGGGCAGTCTATCCACAATTATCGCTGACTTACCTTAAAACTCCGAAACATATATTCCAACTTGCGTTATCTACGGATAAAACCTATCCGAGTTATTGGAATATGCAGTCTTCGGTCAGTTATCTTAATGGATATACTGAACTATGGGGAACACCGGGCTTAAAACCAATGACAAACTACAACCTGAATGGAAATTATATATTGAAACAGAAATACATCTTTGGTTTGTTTTTCACCCATACATTAAATTATTTTACGCAGGTTGCTTACCAATCGACTGACAGACTGGCACTAATTTATAAAAATACGAATTGGAACTATATGCAGATATGGGGGGTAAACATTATATTGCCTTTTAAGGCTGGTAATTGGTTGAATTCTCGACTAACCTTAGTCGGTATGCAAATGCACCAACGCTGTGATTCTTTCTTCGACATACCTTTCGACCGGAAGAAGTGGGTGTTTAGTGGCACGCTGGATAATACTTTTAGAGTAAATAAAAACTTGTCTTTCGAGTTAATGGCTAATGTGCAGACACCCGTTATACAAGGGACATTTGATATAGAATCTATCTTTAATCTTACTGCCGGGTTGAAATGGAATTTTGTTAAAGATAAATTTAGCTTGTCTGTTCGTTGTAACGACATATTTGATTCAGGTATGCCTGCTACAAAAGTCCGTTTCAAAGGACAAAAGCTGGATATGAATAGTGGATTTTATTCACGAGCGTTTACAATACATTTTAGTTATCGCTTTGGGGGATATAAGAAAAAGGAAACTAAAAAAGTAGATATATCAAGGTTTGGTCATTAATCTGTAATAAGATGAAGGTAATATTATTAGTTATAAGCGTTTTATTTTTTTGTTCATGTAAAACGTCATTGATTACATATAGAAATGGATATGTATTCAATAAACAGGGTGAAACTATAGGTAACTACTCTAATGGCTATATTTATAGCCAAGAAAAAGTTATCAAGGGATATTATTCTAATGGTTTTATTTACGATAGTGATTATAATATTATAGGAAATTATGTAAATGGCTATGTAAAAACAAGAAGAAAATAGGCAATTAATAATATAATTTAAACATTACATGAAAAGTGTATTACAACAGAGATTTTTCCGGCTATTGTCGGAATACTCACAACACGAAATTTCAGTCTTAGAATTGACAGAAGCTATTAAAGAATTAGCTATTCATTTGGCTGATTTTAGTATGAATGAACAGGATTATAGCGTGTTACTACGTTATTTTTCCTTTGGACTAAACAGGCTCAAATCGCACCGTGTGCAATTTGAGCAGGGGGAAAAATGCCCTGTTGTTGCTTATAGATGAAGCAATAGAACTAATCAAAACAGAAATACGCATAGTGAGTTTGCGTATCAAATACCCCGAACAATTCCAGCAACATGCAAATAAGCTATTTCTTTCTCCTCTCCATTTAGCAGACAACACAAGCCTTATTAACGTCATGGAAATTGTCAGCGGTTTGTTTCTTTCCAAACGTGTAACATATCAGAATGGAAAACCTGTTCATCTGACGGACTTAGGCAAAGCCTTTGAATGGCTCTTTAATATAAAATTGGGGGACTATTACCAAAAACATGAAGATGTTATAAAGCGAAAATCTACTAAACTAACGGAATTTCTTAATGGACTAACAGCCCTTATCCGTGAGGAACATGAAAATAAAGGGTATAGATAATCAGGTGTTTAGCATCAATTTATACGGGGTAGCGTATGCTACCCTGTAACTTGTTTGCTTTCCTTTGCTGAACTTTGCTTCATCAATCGATTGGTAATCATTAGTGTATAATCAGAAAAATGAAGCAATATGTATGTAGATAATTACGAGTTTAAAGACTGGATGCAGAAACTTCTTGATAAATTGGAAGAAGTAGGCAAAGACGTAAAGAGTTTGCAAACCAATCCCGAAGTAATGCCGGGCGATAAACTTTTGGATAATCAGGACTTATGCCTGTTATTCAAAGTAAGTACCCGAACATTACAGAGATTGCGAAGCAAAAAAATGCTATCCTTTATGATGATTAGCGGAAAAGCCTATTATCGGGCTTCTGACGTGCGAGAGTTCATAAAGGAAAGGTTTGATGTAGGTACGCTCCGAAAGTTTGAAAAAGAACACGGAACGGACAAATAAGAAAGAAACTACCCCGGAGTTGTACACGTGGCAACTTCGGGATTTTTCTTTTTTGGTAAGCCGTTTTTATTCCTCTGCCGATATTGTCCCCTCTCTTTGGTAAGACTGTTCAAACCGTCTGCTTAAAAGCACTATCATTTCATTAGTCTTTATCAATTCCAAAGTACATTGTTCCAGTCTGTAAAGCAAAGCAAGTGCTTTCTTTTCTGAAAAATTGGAATGAAGTTCTTTCACTACCTGATTGTAATTCTGCCCTATGCTCCTGAATTGTGAATAGAACTGTGTTAGCTGAATGTAATAATCAACCTTACTTTTATCCCTGACCGTAACCTTAAATGACTTACCGAAAATGCAATTCTTAATAAAATGCGCTTTGATAGTGTAGCCTGACCTATCAAAGAATGACAGAAATTTGGCGTTTTCCACATCGTCCAAATTGAACGAATAGCGGTGTGTTCGTGGGTCAAGTTTAGGCTTGCGCCCTCCATTGTGTTGGTACTTCTTTTTCTGTTCCATAATTATAATTTTTACAAGGTTCACGACTTCGGAGTAAACCAAACCACCTTATCAGGTGGCAAGGTTTTGAGGTGCTAAAAGCGAATAGCGGACCTCAAAACACAACTTGCTGTTATCATGTGATAACAAAAATCTTCCCTACGGTCAGATTGCCAAAGCAAGCGGTTCGGCTTCTTCCTCTGTCTGTTTATTGATTACAAAATTACAGACAGCAAATTGTCTCTGAAATAGAGCCTACTACGCCAAATAACGACACAAACGGTCAAAGTAACCCTGTTTTTAAAAGCATCTGTTTTTACCCTTTTCTTTGCCGGAAATTGATTGAATGAAAGCAATATATAAGACTGCCAAACAATCTTTAGAAATGGTTTTAAACTATGCTTGAAAGCTATTTAAAGAAAAAGCAATATAGCGATAAAACTGACTGGCTTTCTTTCAATCAGCATCGGAAATCAATCAACTTATTTATAAACCATTAAAAATTGAAAGCATGGAAGAAGCAAAACAATCATTACAGAAAAAACAGGAGAACTACAAAGCGGTGTATCTCCAAAAGCGAATAATCTGCAACCGTCAAAGCGTGTACATAAGCGGAGAGATACAGAAACGTATCATGCAAATTGTAGGGGTGATTACAGGCAAACAGGTAAGTATCGGAAATTTCATTGATAACGTACTGGAAGAACATTTGAATACACACAATGATGTTCTTTCGGCTCTCTACCGGGAAGAAATGCAAAAAGGAATATTCAACCAGCCAAAAGAGAAAAACCTATGAATATCATAACTATTGAGGAACAGACCTTTAAACAGGTGTGCGGTCGTTTTTCCGGCTTCGCCAGTCAGGTGGAACGGATTTGCAAAGAGAATACCCGCCAGCCGGATGAATGGCTGTCAGGTCGTGAAGTGTGTGCCCTGCTCGGTATCAGCATCCGAAGTTTGCAGAACTACCGGGATAGCGGTAAACTGGGCTACTCCCAAATAGGTAACAAGCTGTACTATAAATCTGCCGATATTGAAAGACTGATTGCAGAATGTACGGAAAACAAGATAACGAATTATCAATCAAACAATAAATAAAGATTGTCCTATGGAAAAGAAAGAAGAAAATAATACGGAAATAAACCAGTCATTCAAACTGTCTGCCATTGTCGGAATTTGGGAAAGTTTGAACCTTCATCCTACGGTGATGATATACCAAAGCAAGAAAAAGTATTTCCTTTCGATGCTCCATGTATCTGATAACGGACAGGCGAAACCAGCCGTTTACGAGATACAGAAAGAAGATAACCGTTACTTCATCGTTGAAGCCTTTAAACGGCTTTATATCGGCTATGATGCGGTAAAAGATAGTATTTCCATATTTTACTATGGCGAGTATCTGCGTAACTGACAGGTGTATGTCTGTCAATCATTCAAACGAATTATAAATCAATAGAACGATATAGCAATATGGAACTGATAAACGGCAACAGTGAAATAATTAGGGACTTCTTTCAGTCTATGGATAGAATATTAGACGGTATCAGCCGACTGGCAAAGGAAAGCAGACCGCATTTGAACGGTGAAAAGTTTCTAAGCAACCGGGAAGCAGCCAAATACCTGAAAGTAAGCATCCGCACGCTGCAAGAATGGAGAGATACGGGCGTTATCCCTTACATTCAGATAAAAGGCAAAATAATCTACCGTCAAAGCGATATAGAAAGGCTTTTACAGACCTACTATAACAAGGAACGGCAGGAATAACCTACCATCCTTAAAAAAACACATTTTTTTCCGAAACTGACTAAGAACATTAACTTTATTAGTGTAGTATTTCGTCTGTGCAAGTCTTTAACTAAAAATACAACCCGGAGCGCAGCGCAGGTGTGGAGATTTTTAGTTAAACCCGTAGGGCTTGGACTTGAACGGACGGAATACGGAGCTTACCTTTGTTAATGTTTTATTCAGCTTTGGAAAAAGTACGAAAGCCGGATAGTAATCGTTTGTATTTTATTATCTTCGTAGAAATTTAACTTTTAAAATGATACCAATATGGAAGATTTAAGCGAAAATGAAAATACGGTTGCCGTACTGACTATTTATTACAAGGAAAAACAACTGACAAACCTTGTTTTTAAAAGGCGTGAAATGGCTGATAAATTTGTTGATACTTTGCAACAACTATTGAATGAAGAAGGGAAAAAGGATTTTTCTTTCAGTGGTTCGATTACTACGGTTTATGACAGTCAGACACTTAGTGAGGAATTGGGCGGTTTCCTGAACGGTACAATCAAGCCTAAAGGCACATTGTCGGAGATAATGCAACTAATCAAGGTTGCAGGGATGAATTAAAAAGAAGATAGGTTTTGCCTATCTTCTTTAACCTGTATATTATTTCTTTTCGGGAAATATCTGCTTTACTTTCAGCCATTGAGAAAATTTCTTGTGTGCTATGTCCGAAGTAATGTCACTTTCAATCACTTGGTATTTACCGCTCACTTTGGTAAGGAGTTTCTTCATGTCCTCGTTTACTTTCTGATTGGTGATTTTGGCATATAACTGTGTCGTTTGAATAGAACAGTGCCCCATGAGCTTGGAGAGCGTTTCTATTGGAACTCCTTGAGAGATACACGTTTGGGTCGCATAAGTATGACGTGCCATGTGATAGGTTAAATTCCGTTCTATACCGCATAATCTGGCTACCTCTTTCAGATTGGTGCATATACAAGAAAGATTTATCATATTGAAAACCTTATCCGTTTTCCGTTCGTCCCTGTACTTCTCTATAATCATCAGGGGGATGCTTAACAGTTTGATGCTGCATACCGTCCCCGTCTTTTGGCGTGGTATCTTTATCCACGTGCTGCCGTCCTGTTCCGTTATCAGGTTCTCTACCGACAAGGCGCACATATCCGCATAAGACAGCCCCGTAAAAGACGAAAAGACAAACCAGTCCCTTGTGCGGTAATATCTTTTAGTCGCTATCGGAGTGGTGAGTAACTTTTGAAATTCTCCTTCCATCAGATGCCTGTATTTTTTCAAAGGCTGTTCCGCTACATAATTCATGAATGGGTTACGTCTTAACGTCCCCTGATTGATGGCACGGGCGATTATCTTTTTCAATGCAATCATGCGGCTTAAAACGGTGCTTGCCTGCATCCGTTTTTCCACCCTCAAATAGAAATCAAAATCATTTATAAACTTATGCGTAAGGCTGACTAACGGCACATCTTCCGAATTGTATTTCATGCGGATAAAATTTGAAAGATGCTTGTATGTCAATAGATAAGAATAATAAGTATCATAAACACGGTTCACGCCTACACGTTTTTCAAATTCGGCATTATGTTCCTGAAATAACTGTAACAGGTGGGATGCTTTTTCACCTATACCGTTCAGGGCGTTCTTTATCCTTTCGGCTGTTACATACCCCTCTGTTTCCACTATCCGGGAATAGTGGGCTTTTACTTGCTTTTCCAAACGGTCAAGCGTCCGGTTTATATCGGAAAGTTCCTTTCTTTCTTTTTTCGCCCGTCCTTTCTTTGCGTCCCAATCAGGGGAAGAAAGATTAATTTTCGTGCTGAACTGCACGGAATTTGCATCTACCGTTATACGTCCGACTATCGGACAAGTACCGTCTTTTCTACGTTTGGACGTATTGAGATAAAACAAGATAGCAAAGGTGCTTCTTTTGGCTTTTGTATTCTTTTCCATATTGATAGTTATTTAGAATGATTTGTTTATTGCTCTACGCCAACCAACCGGAATTTATCCTTTATCCGTTCTTCCAGTTTGTCGGTGTCCTCTGATATTTTATTATTGCTGATTTTTGCGTATATCTGCGTGGAACGTAAATCCCTATGTCCTAACATACGGCTTACTGTTTCTATCGGTACGCCTTGAGATAAGCAAATTTCGGATGCGTATGTGTGCCTTCCGGCATGAAAGATGAGCTTTCTTTTCAGTCCGCAAAGTTGGGCGATAACTTTCAGGTTCTTGTTCAACCTGCCGCAACTCTGCATTGGCAACAGTTTCCCGTCAGGGGCTAAACCTTTGTATTTGTCAAGAATTTGCATGGGTATTTCCATCAGGGGAATTTCACAAGGCGTTCCGGTTTTCTGCCGGGTGGTTTCTATCCATAGTACGCCATCGGAAGCCCTGACAATATTCTTTTCTGTAAGGTTGCAAATATCCCTGTACGCCAATCCGGTGAAAACAGAAAATAGAAACATATCACGGGTTAAGTACCTGCATGGATGGTCTAAGGGCGTGGTTATTATCTTCTGCAATTCGTCACGTGTCAGATATTTCTGTTCGGCTTTGGGTCTTTCAGGTGAATAACCGTCAAACGGGTCATGGGTTATAATCCCCTCACCAGTGGCAAGTTTTATCATTTTACGCAAATGGCGCATGATGCCTAATATCGTGTTGGGTTTTAATTTCAATTCCACACGCAGATAAAAATCGTATTTCTCGATGAAAGAGAAATCAAGCTGTGTAAATGGAATATCCGATAACTTGCATTTTAATGACATAAACCGTTTAAGATGGTTCAGGGAGTTTTCATACTGTACCTGTGTGGATAACTCACGGTTCACACCTACACGTTTCTTAAAATCTTCATTGTGGCGTGCAAAGTAGCTGATTAGTGTTTCCTGCCCGGATGCGATGCCTTGAAATGCGTTCTTTACCTCGCTTGCGGTGATAGCATTTTTTATTTCTTGTAATTTGCGGTAACTGGTGTTTACCGCTACATTGATTTTATCCAGTGTGGCGTTTATTTCGGTAGCGTGTTTACTCTTACCCGTTACCCTGCCTGAAACAATATCCCAAAGGGATGCTTTGGCGGTAAGTTTTGCGCTGAATTGTACAACGTCTTTTCCAATAGTGATTTTTCCTATAACGGGACACTCGCCGTTTTTCTTTTCATCGGTCTTTCTTAGGTAGAAATGTACTTTCAATTCTGTTTTCATATCTCTGTTTTTTTTAAGTTGATAAAATTACTTCCAACAGAGTTATTTGAAATGATGCAAGCCACTGACAAACAGACCATTCAAAGGTCTAATAAGGACAGCGAAAAGAGAGAAACGAGCAGATTTGTAGAAGTCCGTCCTATTTCCTTGTTTTTCTGCCTGTTGCCGACCTCTAAAAAGGGTAACGGATAAGCAACGGAACTACTACCTGAATACGCTCTCTTTTTCTTTTTCAAGGGTGGACAGCTAACGACTACAAGCGACAAACATACATGATTATCTGCGCTTTACGCTTTATTGCTAATAATTACCTTTTCAGTATATACTTATGCCACTTCTGTGTGCTTAGCCAATGGTGTTAGCATTGAGAATGTCGCAAAAATGTTAGGACATTCCAATATCAACATGACAAAACGATACGCACGTGTATTAGACCAAAGCATTCTAAATGATATGCAGAAAGTAGGTAATAATTTGTTTGTATCAGATATTTAAGAATAAAAATAGTGATGTGAAATAGTCCTGATTGAGAGCTATAATACTCAATCAGGATTTTTCATTTATATACAAATGTGGGCTTCCACCCATTTAATAACATCCGATTACTTATACAGAATCTTCCCTTTAATCTGAATAAACAGTATGCAGTGGACTGAACTGCCATCCGATGTCCGTAACGCTCACTCCAACCAACATATTTTTCCTTTTTTTCTCTGATAAACATCCTATATATGGAAAGAATAAATAAGGCAACACTTTTTGTAAATTTACTCTTTTTCGGGACGAAAAAGGAAGAAATTTACAAAAACCGCTTGCGGCTCGGTGTTGCCGTTTTATTCTTGCAATATACCTTTGTGTTCAGATAAAGAAAGGATTAATTAAGATTAATCCATTGGCGAATAAGATGTTAGATTGGTTACTGCTATTGCGTAATTCTCGTCATTTATGGAATAAAAGCCTAATTTATTGGCAAATGCACTACTTTTGATGTTGGCGCACTCAATACCAATATAATTGAAACTATATTTTCGGGCTACTTCGGTCAAGAACCTAAGAAAGTGTGTTCCGTGCCCTATCCGTTCTTTACTAAAACCTAATCGGGCGATAATCAGACAATCGGGTGGAAATCGGCTTTCTACTCTCCTGATACGCAAATATAAATCTATCCGGCTGTTTCTCCGGGTGGCGATAATATTATCTACCGTTAGGTAAACGAGCGGTTTACTATACTTGAAACGTTCCATCAGGTAGCGGTCTATATCGTTTCTTAGTTCCTCATATTCAATCATCTTCTTATCCCTTTCTTCCTTTTCTTCTTGCGCTTCTGTGCCTGTAAGTTTTCTGCCAATGTTGCATCATAATTGTTGCCATCTCCCAGTGAAAAGATAGATAACAGAGAATCACCGCTTCTATTATCCCCCTGATTAAAAGCGTGTTTATTGTTTTGCTTGCTATCAATATTGCAAGGAATCATATTTTCTCTTTCACTGGATTGGAATACTTCTTTTTTATTTTCGCCAGTAAAGTTCTGCTCCTGTACTTCAATCTGTTCGGAGATAGAACCGTTCTTCATCGTGTTGAGATAATCAAAAGATTCTGTTTGTTGTCGGTTGTAACCGAATATCTTATCAAATCCCTGTTCTGCTTGTTGGAAGAGGTTCACACGGTCAAACCCACCTTTGATTACTCCGTTCTTGGTATTCTTATGGTTGGTTAGCGGAGATAGCTTCTTTTTATTAGTTTGGTCTTTCCGGCTTACAATCAAATGGCAGTGCATATTCAGTTCGTTATCGGAACGACTACGGTCAAAATGTATCTTCCCGTAAAACTTTATATCCGCTTCGGATAGTCCTTTGTTGAAGTTTTTGGCGTATTCAGGAATAAAGACTTCCCGAATATATCGTTTCATGGCTTCGGCTTTCTCCTGTTCGGTATTCCCCATTGCCCGAAGTTCACTTTCTGATGGGCTGACATGGATGGCAAAAAACTTAGCATCTGTTTTCAATAGTTGCCCGATATTACTATCTATATCCTTAATAACTTTTGATTTGTAGATATTATCATCCGTCAGGCTGAAAAAGCCATCGGTATAGATACCTTTCTCCATACGTTCCAAATCTTCATGCTCCATATATGAAACTAATTGGCGGCTACTTCCTGCATTGTTATACGTTCCACCCGATGATGGGGCAAAATCTATGTGCATGGCTTTATGTGTTTATCAGATTGATAATCTCTGCTTTTAGGCTCTCTTTCCGTTTACTATCCATCACACCACAAGCGGATAACTCCGAATAGAGTTGTATTAGATTTAGTAGCTTCTTATAATCTCGTTGGTGTATCTGATAGAGTGCGTTTAGTTGCTTCCCTTGCTGGTTGATTACGTCAGCGTGTTTTCCGAACTGTTCACTTACCTTTTGCAGTACGGCTGTTTGCTTTCCTCTATCAGATTCCAATTGTGAAAGGATAAGTGTTTCTAATGTCTTGCTGGTGGTATCAAACCTAATTGCAATAGAATTGACGGTTCGTATCATAGGATTTAATTGTTCTTCCTCGTAGTGTCGGATGAAACGAATTATATCTTCCTGCCGTTTGTTTATCTTCGCCAGTTCTGATTTTACTGATTCGGGGGCTTCGGATGGATTGATACATGCTCTATCAATATAGACAAATGCCAAACGGACTATTTCCCCTTTTTTCAGCGAATAGCGTTTGCAGAGCTTGTCTATCAACTTACCTGTCTGTCGGTCTATCCCTATGGTGGTAAGTGTGGATATATTATTGGTCTTATCCATGATTATAACTTTTTTATAAAGAAAGTGAGATTCATTTAGTTGATTATAAGCGAAATACGTTTTCGACTTATAATCACTGTTATAAACGGTTACGTTCGTAACCCATTAAAGCCGAAGGCTTTGCCCCACAGGGCAAGAGGAAAGAACAGGACTTGTCCAGTTCCCTCTTGCTTCATTTAGCGAAACGAGCCGAGCCACAGGGCGAGGCGGTTTCTGCTAAATGGGCATTATTAGCACTTCATTGGGCGGTAATATTACCCACCTTGTTTTGCTTCGGTTTGCTTATCGAGTTGGTTTTCCTTTTTGAACCGTTCGTAAGTCTTGCAATCAGCATTTTCTTGAATAAATGCCCGGATGTCGGCTGCACGGTAATAGGTCTTATGGCTTATCGTAAAGTAAGGAAGTTTGCCACTTGCCCGATACCGTTGTAGGGTTCGGAAAGATACTTTTAGAAGAAAAGCTAAATCCTGATTGTCGAGTATCTTATCATTTTCGTCCAGTACGTTGTCGGTATCGATAAGCGATTTCAGGTCTTGCCCAATTTCGGAGAGCTTCTTTGACAGCCGTTCCATCCACTTGTCGAAGTTTTCGTTGTCTATATACATTTTGCTTCATTATTAAATTCAACATTAAGATTACCAATCGATTGATGAAGCAAAGTTCGGCAGAATAGAGAAATAAAAATAGAGGAGTCCGGTGTTGACCCCTCTATATCATAAATACAAACAGTTATTTATCAAGCTATTACAAAATTATCTTTTTTCATCTTTATTTTTCAGTGCTTCCGCTTGTCGTTTCTTATATTCTTTAATAAGGACGGCTTTTAAAGCATCCAATGTTTTGGTGAGATTACATGATTTGCGTTTGAAGAGTTCGCTTTGACGGTCATAGATACCGTTAAAACTAAATCCGAAAGCCTGTTCAAAGACTTCCGAAAAAGCAATGATAGTTGGATTCTTGCCTGTGTTGTCGATGATACCACCCAACAAAATCAAAGCTGAAAGAATTTCAGTCATACCCATAATTCCAAGATGTTGGAACTTAGGTATGACCGATAAAGGTGATTCAAATGTCAATGGAGTTGCCAAAGGAAACGATTCAAGATGTGTAATTTTGAAATTTAGTAGTTCCAGTTCTGTGCTAATAATTGCCAGTGTCTTTTGTAAGAATAGCTTTTTAAGCGCATTTTTCCCCCTGCCCGTAAAGAGGTACTGTTTCGAGTGAGGCTATCTCAATACGGGTAGCTACAAGAATACGGTAGACTGTGGAATAATCACTTCCATCCCCCACGATTCTTATTTGTTCAACAAATTCGCCATAAGCATTTTGCATTTCTTCGTTACTTACTTCCTGTGAGGTTTCAGACAATAGTCCGAATATCCTCATTTGTAATAAATCATTCATAAGCATAAATTGATTGTAATTAATTGAATTATATCAAGGAACAGCCTTGTATACTGAATGATTAATGCATTAATTGAATATCCCCTCTTTTATTTGCTTAAGAATGTAAACTTTAACTCCGTGTTTTTCTCCGTCCGTTATAATGTCTTCAAACATTTTCTTCATTTCATCAGGTGAATGCTGGGTATGCCCGTCAAACATAAGGCATAATGCTTCATTACCATAAACCTTCTTGGCTATTGGAATTGCAATAAAGAAAGGTAAAAAGTAAAGCCCATTAGCTTTTACTGCTTTCGGATTATAACCTAACTTTTGACATACCTCTAACCCTTCTCTGATAGCCTTTATTGCTTCCTTTAGAATATCAGAGTTGCTCGCAAAATTCCGTCCGCTTTTAGCTTTCATGATTCCCGCAGACAATCCAGCAGCAACTGCATAGTGGGTTATAAGCCAAATTTTAATTTGATTGTATATAATTGGTTTGAGATTGGCATCTTCAAATGCATCAGCTATTTTCCGTACTCGTTCAGATATTTCTCCATTCGGTTCTCCTAATGGAGTATGCGATTGTTTTAATCCAGAAATAGCACTATATATACAACCTGCATCTCTGCCACCGCCTACCATAAAGGGAAATCCGAAAAAATATTGTTTCTCGGAAAGATATTTATTAATGCTATCCAAATCATCAATCCACATGTTTTGAAAGAAAAGAATATGAGCATTTCCTGCTGACTTGGAGAGAACAGGTAGTATTTCTTTCAAATGAAGATTGTTTGTTGTTACAATAATGTATTCAAAATTGTTATCTGCTGACAAGGAATCTATAACATCAGGCTTAAAAACAATATCCTCTATTTCCTTTTTTCCTCCTCTAAAATCTGCACAGTGGATATGAATGCCTTCTTCCTTTATAGCTTGTTTCTTTTCAGGTCTAACCAAAACAACTATTTCGTGACCCGCTTTTGATAATTGCCAACCGTAGGTAGTTCCTACAATTCCCGCTCCGTAAATTAGTATTTTCATATTGGGTTGCTTATATTCTTATATCTACAAAAAAAGATTGAAACAATGACCTATTATCAGAATAAGGGTCTGCATTTGATAAAAACTCATTCGGAGTGTAACCTGACAGAAATTTCACTTCTCTTATTAAATGAGATTTGTCGTAATATCCACATTTGCAAGCAATTTCATTTAGATTTGCTGAAGAATTCGTTTGCAACGAATGTAGCGTTTTTGAAAATCGGTTTATCTGAATGAACTCCTTTGGGTTTAATCCTACATATTCTGAAAAAAGTCGTTTGAATTGTTTATATCCAAGACAAGCTCTGTCAGCCAATTTAGAAATATTGCTTTCTCCCATTTCTATTGATTGAATAACTGAAGTATATCGCTTATAGTTATAATCTTCGCCACTATTGAGATATCCTAACAAAAAATTCTCTATCAAACAGACAACTCTTTGCTCATCAGGAGTGTCAAGCAAACGTATTTCTAATTCTTTAAATCGTGGGCTTAGTAAGTCCAACCCGACATTTTGTCCTTTAAGCTCACTACCTGACATATTCAATAGCATTTTAATACCAATAGGCTGGAAAACGACTATTACGATATTCAGATTGTCAAAGCACATATTTACGGGTCTAACGGATTGTCCAAAAAGATATGACTTCGGATACAAGCCATATTCTTCCGAATAGATATTACCTCCCCGATTAAATATTAGTCCTGCGTATCCAGAAGGAATAGCACGTTGTTTGCCTTGACATGTGCTATCTGCGGATAGAAACCAATATTCCTTGACATACGGTGCAAGTAATGGTGATGGCGATATAGACAAAAATCTCTCCATATAAACAATTTAGGCAAAAATAAAGCATATTATTTAAGATTGCGGTGTACAAAAAGGACATTTTTGCTTTATTTGTAGCAATATGAAGCAACTTTCTGCTTCGATGGGGATATTTTCAATATAATAGTCAATAAAACTATTCTTTAAATTTCCAAATTACGACGATTCTCCGTATATTTGTAGTAGGAAATGTGTTGTGAAGAATTTCGCCGCAAAGCAGTGCAAAAATTTGGTGGAGCAATAGCGGGAGATTACTTCTTTTTTGAAAATATATCTATAAGAAATACAGTCACTTAAGTCAAAACGACGATTTCTGGTGGCACCACTTTTAAGAAAAGAAAAACGATGTAAATTCTTGAATTTCAAAGAAATTCAGGAATTTTTCATTTCCAAGAATAAGCAAAATAAGTGGGACTAAAGCAAACTATACATCCTTATTCGGGGGATAGTTTTAGAAAGCCTAAAATGTTACACAGCACAAGTGCTACTTCGTTTTTTTACAGCACATTGATCTATTTTACATAACCGGGTTCTCGGTTCGATTTCCTAACTTTGTATCATTAAAAATTGAGCCGTATGGAAAGAGAAATATTCAGCGTGTTGTTCTTCATTAAGCGTAGTAAAACGTTAAAAACGGGAAAGTACCTCTGCGTGTGAAATTCTATCAGATTTACCAAGACTTGGAATTGGAGGAAAAGATTGTCTCCGCACGTGCCATAGTAAACCGCTATCAGGGAAAGGACGAAACTTTCAAAACATTATATAATGTGTTCAAGGAGTATAACGACAACTTGGAAACTCGAATGAAACAGATCCCCAATATCCAACTTAAATTGACCCCCGATTTATTTTTCCTAAAATACAAAAAAACATCATATAATCAACTCATTAGCTTTCGATTTGTGCTGGGTTTGTAATTTTTATTTACTGCCAATATAGTCATTCATTTCTTCCCGCAAATTTTGCGTAAGGACTCTCCGTGCAGCTCAATTCTTGCGGCTTGGTGAGTTATTCTGTCCATGACTGCGCCGGCGATTGTCTTCTTGCCGATGACATCATACCTGTCTTTGACAGGCAATTGTGATGTAATCAGTGTTGATTTCTTACCATATCGGTCTTCGATGATGTCCATCAGATGCATTCTGCTTCCGTTGTCCAACGGTTGCAAGCCGAAATCATCCTGTATAAGCATATCCGTCCTTTCTATCTTTTTCAGCTCCTACAGGATGCTACCTTTTACCTTGGTGGCCTTCAACTGCCCTAAAAGTCTGGAAGTATTGGCATACAGCACTTTCAATCCTTTCTGGCAGACTCTGTATCCCAAGGCTGTGGCAATGTAGCTCTTTCCTGTACCGGAGCTTCCCATGACAAACAAGTCGCACACCTCCTTGACAAATCTTGTTCATGCTGATTGATTTATTGGGAATACTATCTGTTTTGTCTATTTAATAGATTAATGTAGAATTATGAACTGATTCTGTAACTCTTTTAATGTTTTTTGGGTGGGGCAATTTAAATTGGATTTTGGGGAACTCTTTAGATAGGACAATGGGGGGACAGTTTATACCAAATTTTCCACCTGTCAATACACAGAAGAATTTTCATTGTTTATTACCGAAAAATAGAAGCAGTCTCTACAAAAAAAGACTGCTTCTGCTTCATTTCTAAAACAAATCAAAAAACAAATATGCTCAACTATTAATCTTAATTTTCTTTTAAGAAACGGATGATAACACAGGTTTGTCTGATACGGAAAACAAGTGTTCACTAAGCGCCTTCAAAGCATGCACTTTATCTTCCGCTTTCATCACCAACGATACATTACTACTACTTCCGCCGTATGAAATCATCCGTACGGGAATATCTTTCAATGCATTGATGATGCGTGCCTCAAAACCGACATTTTGCCATTCTAGGTCACCAACAACACAAACAATCACCATATTCTTTTCGACTGTAATCGTTGCGTATTTCCGTAATACACCCACAATCTCGTCTATATGCTTGTCATCATCAATCGTTACGGAAACCCCGATATCGGAAGTGGTCACCATGTCCACCGGCGTATTGTAATTATAGAACGTATCAAACACGATGCTCAGAAAATGAGGTGTCGGTATCGTATGGAGCGACTTGATCTTGACATACGTGATGTTGTCTTTGGCGGCAACAGCTTTGATCGCACCCTTTTCCGCCGTATTCGAGATCAATGTACCCGACGCATTTGGCTGCAATGCGTTCAAGAGGCGTACCGGTATGTTCTTTTCCTTGGCAGGCAGGATGCAAGTCGGATGTAGTATCTTGGCACCGAAATGTGCCAACTTAGCGGCTTCGTCGAAGTTCAACTGCCTAACAGGAGCGGTGTCATTGACAAACCGTGGATCGTTGTTGTGCATCCCGTCAATATCCGTCCATATCTGTATCTCTTCTGCTTGGATAGCCGCTCCAATTAGAGAGGCGGTGTAATCGCTTCCTCCTCTTTCCAAGTTGTCAATGCTGCCGTAAGCATTCCGGCAGATGAAACCTTGCGTAATATATATTTCTGCCTCTTTGTTTTGCTCCAAAAGTGTATTTAGGTGTTTAGCGATATATTCCATGTCCGGTTCATTGTCCATTGTAATTCGCATGAAGTTCAACGCAGGCAATAAAACTACCTTCACTCCTTGTTCTTCCAGATAGCAGGTCATCAGAAAGGTTGATATTAGCTCACCCTGCGCCAAGATTTCCTTTTCATCGAACATGCTGAAAGGCATATTAGAGAAAGACCAGACATGTTGAGACCGTTCAAGCATGTATTGCATGGCCCTTTCTTTGTAGGTATCGCTTTGGTATAATTCTTCTATATGATTGACATAAGCTTGTTCCAAAGCAGAAAGGATCGCATTGGCTTTTCCCGGATCTTTCTTATGGAAACACTCAGATATCTCCACTAAAGAGTTTGTTGTCCCTGCCATGGCAGAGAGTACTACTATTTTCTGTTCCTGATCGCAAATGATTGATGCGACATTCTTGATCCGCTGGGCAGAACCGACTGAAGTACCACCAAATTTTAATACTTTCATTAGACTATCTGATTTTTGATTTTACTTTTTATACATTGAATCTGATCACGAACGTGCTACCTTTACCGACTTCGCTTTCGATACGGATCGTACCACCATGAGCTTCCACAAAGTCCTTGCTGATGGCAAGTCCTAAACCGCTACCTTGTACTTTTGTTCCCGGCACACGGAAATAGTGGTCGAAAATACTTTCGTGGTAACGCGAGTCAATGCCCTTTCCGAAGTCCTTGACATAGATCTCGACGGCTTTGTCGATCTGTCGTGCACCGATGATAATCCGTCCGTTCTCCGACGAATAACGGATGGCGTTCGATAACAGGTTGGTCACAACCCAAGCAATTTTCTCGCTGTCGACAAACAATTTGGTGATCTTTTCAGGATACTCCACTTCGATCTGACAGTTAAAACGCTCGGCCTGTACCCGGTTCGCCTTGATGGCATAGTCGATCAGTTCGATCGGTTTGGTAATCTTCGGATTCAGGTAGAGCTTACCGCTTTCTACCTGTGACATCTTCAACAATTCGCCAGTGATTTCCAACAAACGGTCGCTATTTTCCTTTATGTTCTTGGAAAGGCTCTCCTGTTCTGTATTCAGTTTTCCGATCCGATTGTCTTCCAGCAGTTCCAAGCTCATCATGATAGCCGATATCGGTGTCTTCAGTTCATGAGAGATCGTTGAAATAAAAGTTGTCTTTGCAATATCTTTTTCTTTAAATTCGGTCACGTTCTTCAACAGGATCACATCCCCGACATACTTACCCTCCAGTCCAGTCTGCCTGTTAACGTTGATCGGGATGTATTTTACTTGAAAATAGCTTTCCTTGTTGTCCGCATAGATTTTCAACGGATCCTTATTGTCATCGGGATGTACCAACTGGCGGATCAAACGGCGCAGCAGATCATTTTTTAACGCCACTTCGGGAGCCGGTTTGTCAATAATGTTTTCCCGTGTCAAATTCAAAACAGTCAAAGCCTCGTCATTGACAAACAAAATCTTCCGTTCCTTACTCAAGCCTATGATAGGTTCTGCAATGCTGTTGATAATTGTTTCTATATATTTTTTCCCTTGCAGGATATCTTCCAGCGAACTGTTCCTGTATTCGGCCAAGCGCTCGGCCATCTCGTTGAACAACGTGGCTATTTCCTTAAACTCCGGTTCATTGCCCAAATTAAGCCGTTTGCTGTAATTGGCATTGGTGATTTCCTTGATGCCATCCGTCAATTTCCGGATCTGTACGCTGACCGAGCGTGGCAGGCGAGCCAGAAAGAGGAAGGCGATCACGATACAAGCAATCCCTACCGTCCAGATCCAAAAGAGAGACCTTTCCGCCGTATGGACAGCCACTTCATTCTTTTCATAAATGGCAGACATATTGACTGCCATAATGGTATAAATCGTCTGGCGTATCTGCCGAATCGATTCATCATCCATGTCATCCAACGCCTTTTCACAGTTCGAACTTAATCGGTTAGTCAGTATGTCTTCATCCTTCTCTGTCAGATTTTTTTTCTGAGCTTCCAACCCGGCCTCAAACTCTTTTCGGGCATTCGGATTTTCCCGAATGGCATCCAGTGACTCGAGCATCTGACGGGAATAAAGGAGTGAATTATAATTATCCGCTAGGATATTCTGCGTGTCATCCGATACATTATGAATGTTTTTTATAGCCAATCCACCTAATAAAGTGATCAGGACAAATAAAAGTCCTATCCCATAAGTCAACTTTGTTTTTATATTCATATTCATGGAAGGATTTTTATGCTAATATTATTAAATCAATGCCTAATTGAGCCAACTCTTCTAACATGTTCCGATAGTGAACCATCGCAAGGATAGCGGAAGGATATTTTAAAGCTGGTCGTCCGATACATAGCGTACTGATTTGCTTTTCTTTACAAACCTGTACGATCGCATCCGTTATATGTGGGGATTGCACTTGAATGATTTCTCCTCCAAGTTCCGTTGCCAACTTGAAATGGTTAAGCAAATGCCTTTGACTTGCCAACGGAATCCTGTCGGAACTTTCTCTTGGGGTTTGTACATACAGTACAAAAAACTTGGAATTATATCGGGTTGCCAACCGTGCGACTTTCCGTATGATCTTACGGGGAGTTTTCTCATTACTGCTGATGCAGGCCATAAACCTTTCGTGGCGTACACCGAGATTCTCTGGAATGGTATTCTCCACTTTTTTTTCTACCCGCAAAGCTACCTCTTTCAATGCCAACTCCCTAAGCTGAAGAATATGTTCAGCCTTAAAGAAATTATTTAATGCTGTTTGTATCTTATCGGGTTTGTATATTTTTCCGGCTTTTAACCGAGCCAGCAATTCGTCAGCGGTAAGGTCTATGTTGACCACTTCATCAGCCTGCTCCAGTACGATATCAGGAATACGTTCCTTGACCTCAATGCCAACCACGTCCTGCACCATCTCGTTAAGTCCTTCTATATGCTGAATATTGACCGCCGTGATCACACTGATACCGGCATCCAGTATATCCATGACATCCTGCCAACGCTTTTCGTTCTTACTGCCTTCGACATTGGTATGAGCCAATTCGTCAACGATGACAACTTCAGGATGGATACTGAGAATCGACTGCAAGTCCATCTCTTCGATCTCTTTTCCTTTATAAAATATCTTGCGGCGGGGGATGATAGGCAATCCTTCCACCAATGCCTCCGTCTCGACTCGCCCATGTGTTTCTATATAACCGATCTTGACATCGATACCGCTTTCCAGTAATTGGTGGGCATCTGATAGCATCCGATACGATTTACCTACACCGGCAATCATGCCGATGTAGATTTTAAAATTGCCACGACGAGACTTTTTCAACAAATCTAAAAAATGTTGTACACTTTGTTCTCGGTCCATGCGTATTATTATATCAAGGTCTTAAAGAAATTCCCAAGACAAGATGGGCATCCTCCATACGAGGGTTCCAAATTGCCTGTGTAAAAATAGGTAATGAGAAAGAATCCGTGATTTTGATATCTTTCGTTGCTTTCAATGCAACATTCGTTACTGCAAATCCACTATTTACATCACCTCCATACGTAGTTATTCCCGCATCATACGGAAGAACACCACAAGTTGCATTCAGATCGACGCCCTTCACTGTGAATGGAAAATTCAACTCCACATAAGAAGAATAGTTTTGGTTTCCATTTTCATCTTTGTCTTGACCGGCAAACATGAAATTCCAAGTGATAGACAAAGGTAACTTCTCAATAGGCAAAGTGTAAGCCAAACCTGCTTCAAAATGGTGATCTGTTTCATGGCTTTTGAAGTTAAAATAACGGCAAGAGCCTTGCCCTGCCCACCATAAGCTAGCGACAGACAATGTAGGACCAGCTGATCCGAATGTATACGCTGCCGTTAAATCTATCTCTTTAGCAGCAGGCATAGATGTAGAGTTTGCTCCCTGAAAATCGGTAGATCCCCAGGCTGTCAAAGAGAAATTACCTACCCCCAGTGATAGTGTCGGCTGGAAGCTAGCACCAGTCTGGTAGAAACCACGCCAAATATAGGAACTTACCAAATCTCCCTGTACAGAAAAACTTACTTTACCATCCTCTTCCTGTGCATTAGCCAACGTAGAAGATGCCATTGAGAATACAACTGCCAAGGCTGCTACTTTTTTTACGAATGATTTCATAACCTAAATCTAATTGACTTATTAAAAATTTGTTATTTGTTATTTGATGCTTGATCAAGCGCAACATTTAATTTCAATACATTTACTTTCTCCGTTCCGAACATACCCAATAACGGTTTCTCAACATGAGAATTGACGATACCCATTACCTTTTCTTCCGACCATCCACGAGCGTCCGCTACACGTTTGGCCTGTGCATAAGCGGCTTTCGGTGAGATATGGGGATCCAAACCGGAACTGCTGGCCGTGATGATTTCAGCCGGAACTTTTTCACGGGTTAGGTAAGGATGATGAACCAAGAATGTATCAATACGTTCTTCCAACAAAGCTAAATGTTCTTCATTGGAAGGTCCCTTGTTACTACCTGCCGAACTGGATGCATCGTAACCGTCACCGGCATGGGAAGGACGTCCCCAGAAATAAATATCTTGCGTGAAATTCTGACCAATATTGGCGGCCCCCACTACTTTTCCATTCAATGTAACCAGTTCGGCATTACCCTTATTCGGTCCTGCCACTTGGGCAAACAACCACAAAACGAAAATGTAGAAAACACTGAAGAACAAACAAAATGCAATTGTCAGTCTTAATGATTTAAAAAGATTTGATATCATAATGAATTATTGTTTTATTTTTTTAACCTTCCTCCTATCTTCATACAGAGGGAGGAAGGTTTTTAATATTGATTTTACTTTTACATGAATAAACTTACAATCATATCTATCAACTTGATACCAATGAACGGGGCAATTACACCGCCCAAACCGTAGATCAGCAAGTTGCGACGAAGCAATGCGGAAGCACCAATCGGTTTATAAGCCACACCACGTAATGCCAGAGGGATCAGAATCGGGATGATGATCGCATTAAAGATGATCGCACTTAGGATCGCTGATTCCGGACTGTGCAGGTGCATGATGTTCATCGGGGCCAATGCCGGGATCGTAACCATGAACAGAGCTGGTACGATAGCGAAATACTTGGCCACGTCGTTAGCGATACTGAAAGTAGTCAGCGTACCGCGAGTCATCAGCAACTGTTTACCGATTTCGACAATCTCGATCAGTTTCGTTGGGTCGTTGTCCAAATCAACCATATTACCAGCTTCCTTGGCAGCCTGCGTACCACTGTTCATTGCGACACCAACGTTTGCCTGAGCCAAGGCCGGGGCATCGTTCGTACCGTCCCCCATCATGGCGACCAGCTTACCGTTTTCCTGTTCCTTACGGATATAGTTCATCTTGTCTTCCGGTTTGGCTTCGGCGATATAATCGTCTACACCAGCTTTTTCAGCGATATATTTTGCGGTCAACGGGTTATCACCGGTTACCATTACCGTCTTCACACCCATCTTACGCAAACGTTCAAAACGTTCTTGAATCCCCGGTTTGATGATATCCTGTAATTCGATCACACCGATGATGAAATCATCCTGTGAAACAACCAGCGGAGTACCGCCGTTACTCGTGATCTTCTGAACCAAATCGGCCACCTCTTTCGGATATTTGTTGCCGGCAGCCTCACTCATCTTACGAATAGCATCAAAAGCTCCTTTACGGATGCGAGTACCGTTTGCCAAATCCACCCCTGAACATTTAGTTTCTGCCGTAAACTTGATCATCTTTGATCCGGATGTATTCAGATCATGTACACGTACACCTTTTTCACGTCCCAGTTCCACGATTGACTTACCTTCGGGTGTATCGTCAGAAAGAGAGGACAGTAGACAAGCTTGTACAAAAGAGTGTTCGTCAATGCCGGATACCGGATAGAACTGGGTTGCTTTACGGTTACCGATCGTGATCGTACCGGTCTTGTCGAGCAGCAAAGTATCAATGTCACCGGCTGTTTCAACCGCCTTACCGGATTTGGTGATCACATTAGCAGACAACGCACGATCCATACCGGCAATACCGATGGCAGATAACAAACCACCGATCGTAGTCGGGATCAAACAAACGAACAAAGAGATAAAGGCCGCGATCGTAATCGTCGTGTTGGAATAATCAGCAAACGGCTTCAAGGTACCGCAAACAACAACGAATACCAATGTAAAACCTGCCAGCAAGATTGTCAAGGCGATTTCGTTCGGAGTTTTCTGGCGAGAAGCGCCTTCCACCAAGGCGATCATCTTATCCAAGAAACTTTCACCCGGTTCGGTCGTCACTTTCACCTTGATCTGGTCGGACAATACTTTCGTACCGCCTGTTACAGAACTCTTATCTCCACCCGCTTCACGGATCACCGGAGCAGATTCACCTGTGATGGCGCTTTCATCGATAGAAGCCAGACCTTCGATAATTTCACCATCGGAAGGAATCGTGTCGCCGGCTTCACAAATAAAGATGTCGCCTTTCTTCAACTGAGAAGAACTGACCGTTTCGATCTTGTTACCGACACACAATTTGGCAGGAGTTTCTTCCCGGGTCTTACGCAAACTGTCGGCCTGAGCCTTGCCTCGTGCCTCTGCAATCGCCTCTGCGAAGTTGGCGAAAAGCAACGTGGCGAACAATACAATAAACACTAAGATATTGTAACCGAAAGATCCTTGCGTTGTATCACCGGTGGCAGCAGCCCAAATCGTAACAAACAACATGACGAACGTCACCACCTCCACGATAAACATGATCGGGTTACGGAACATCATCCGCGGATTCAACTTAACGAATGATTGCTTCAAACTTTCTATAACGAGCTCCTTTGGAAATAAAGAAGCAGTTTTGTTATTTCTCATCTTCTTAATCTGTCAATTAGTAAATACTAAAATATTCGGCGATCGGGCCTAATGTTTGTGCCGGGAAGAATGACAAGGCAGCAACGATGACGATTACGCAGAATGTCATCACACCGAATGTAACCGTATCAGTCTTTAATGTACCCGCACTTTCCGGAGTGTACTTCTTGTTTGCCAAAAGACCTGCAATAGCTACCTGTCCGACAATTGGCAAATAACGTGAAATGATCAGTGCCAAACCGCAAGTGTAGTTCCAGAAATAGGTATTGTCGCCTAATCCTTCAAAACCGGAACCGTTGTTAGCAGAAGAAGAAGTATATTCATATAACATTTCACTGAAACCATGGAAACCGGGGTTGTTCAACCAGCCACCCTCGCTCTCTACGAATTCAGGGGCATATACCCATACGTAGGAAGAGATAGCCGTAAAGATCAAAATCACGAACGGGTGAGCCAACGAAACGATCGTCGCAATCTTCATTTCTCGGGCTTCTACCTTTTTACCTAAGAATTCCGGCGTACGTCCGACCATCAAACCGCTGATGAATACGGCTATAATCAAGAATGCATAGTAGTTCATGAAACCTACGCCGACACCACCAAACCATGTATTGATCTGCATGTTCAACATCTCCACCATACCGGAAAGAGGCATTGTGCTGTCGTGCATACCGTTAACGGAACCATTAGAGGTGACGGTCGTAGTCACAGACCACAAAGCGGTTGCGCCCGGACCCAGACGGGTTTCCTTACCTTCCATAGCACCGCAAGACTGGTCAATACCCATCTCGTCGATTTTCGGGTTACCTGCCATCTCATAGTGAACGTTACAGAATACCCCCAAAAGATAAGCAAACAGCATTACACCATAGATCACATAACCTAACTTTTTACGTTTCAGATAAAATCCCAAAGCAAATACCAATGCCATCGGAATGATCAGAATAGACCAGCATTCTACAATATTGGTCAGGTAAGTCGGGTTTTCCAATGGGTGAGAAGAGTTTACTCCGAAGTAACCACCACCATTCGTACCTAACTGTTTAATCGGAACGATTGCAGCTGTAGGGCCTTGTGAAACAGTTTGTTCTGCTCCTTCCAATGTCGGGATTGTCATTTTGGAGTCGAAGCCCATCGGCGTACCTTGTATGATCAGGATGAAACCCACGATCAGAGACATCGGGAAAAGGATACGTGTACAGCTGATCACTAAATAGTGCCAGAAGTTGCCGATTGTTTTAGTTGTTTTGGTAGCCATCGATTTCATAATTCCAGCCATAGCAGCCATACCTGTTGCAGCAGTGATGAACTGGAACAACATGATGACGAACAACTGTGTAAAATAAGTCAAACCGCTTTCTCCGCTATAGTGCTGCAAGTTACAGTTAACCATGAAACTAATACACGTGTTGAACGCCAAATCTGGACTTTGTCCGCTGTTCCCATCAGGATTCAAAGGAAGATATCCTTGCGATACCAACAGGATCATACCCCAGAAGAACCAAAATACGTTTATAATAAGCAGAGATTTCAAGAATGCCTTCCAATCCATCTCTTCATTGGGGTTGATACCCGCCAGTTTGTAAATAAATCTTTCAATTGGAGCCATGAAACGCATGCAGTCGTTTCCATCCTTATACACCTTGGCGATATGCTTTCCCAGCGGGTAACTGATAACCAGCAGCAGCAATATCTGCAATGCTACACCTAAAATTTCTGTATTCATCTTTTCACTTAAAAAAATAATTACCATTAAAACTTTTCGGGCTTAATTAGGACATACATCAAATACCCGAAGATCAATAAGCAAAGTATAAACAGTGCTAAAAACATAATTTAATTCTCCTTTCTTACATTAAATTTTCTCAAACCAGTCCACACACTTGAAGAAAAACCAATAGCATACTACACCGGTAGCACACAAGAACAAAAATGATAACGTATCTTCCATACTTGTCTCTTTTAATTGTTAATACTATTTATTTGTTTTCCGCCCTACTATATGCCAAAGTTGTGCCAAAAAATCGAGTTTATGCACAATATATTGTTTATCAGTTATATAATCAAAAAAATAATATTATTATGTAATATGCTCAATCCTTTTCAAAATGAAAAGGATATTTTCATTTTGAAAAGGTATATAAAACAGGCAAGCTGCCTGTTTTAGGTAACCTACCGGGTATGCAAGAACAAAGTGTTCCACATTATAGTCCATAGGCTTCCATCTTCCTATAAAGTGTGGTTAAGCCTATCCCAAGAAGACGAGCTGCTTCGGGTTTGTATCCGTTGGTATGTTGGAGAACTTTCTGAATGAGGTGCTTTTCAACGCTGATTAGGTCCAATTCAATATTATTCCCCGTATTTTCAGATAATTGACATTTCCTTTCCATGGACATCGTTTTATGGCTGCCATATATTTTTTATGATCACTTTAAATCTCACCAAAATCTTTAGATATCTGCCCTGCACAGACAGGCTTCCAACAATCGAAATTTCTTTTTTTAGCTAAAATCGTGTTATTGATTATAGGCAATTCGCAACTTTCGCTGATATATAAAATAGCATGTCCCTGAGCTGTTGTTTTCAATTGTTTTCTTAATGTGTTCCAAGCTTCTGTATCAGAAATAAAATATTGCGATGCGGTAGACTCCGTTTCATACACCAGTTTGTATTCATTCAGCACCAATTCATTTTCCTGATTTGTCTTCTTTTGAGGATAGCATAAATAGGCAATTCCTGTCAAAAGGATGATTCCTGTAAAAGTATTCAGCAGATATTTAAAATAATAATCATTTTCGAAGAAATAGAATTCATTGATGCTACCACATATACATACGCTAGCCACTAACAGTAATATTACCGTTATCCGTTGCTTCAAAAAGTTCATCCGCATATTCTTTTCCATTTGTATCCTAATTTTTGAAATCAAATCCTTTAAATAAGCCGTGAATAAATTATATCCACGGCTCAAAAAGAAAAAAACAATTCAAATCTTTACATAATGAATGGAGAAAAAGATTTTGGTACACATAAAACAACTTTAATTGCAATAATATATAATATGAAACTCATATCCTTCTATGGGCAACCAAATACTTCTTGCAAGGCCACCATTTTTCAATCCTGTTTTTCAAAATGAAAAAATACCCCAAAACACCAATCCAGCTTGTTACTAGTAACAGAACGATAATCTTGTTTTTGATCCTTTGAGGAACATCTTTTTTTATTAAATTGCTGATTGCCCATACAGAGGCAAGCGAGCCTAACTGATAAATAAAAAATACCATTTTGTTTCTTTGTTGTTCTACATTGTTTCTTATAGCAGACAACCGAAGATGAATATTAATGATACTTTCTTCGGAAATCTAAACTGATAAAGATAATGCCAAAATCAGACCAATTTAAGAACAATAAACATAAATCACTATATATCAATCGATTAAAAAATACCAATTCTAAATTGAAAGTAAAAAAAACCAACTAAAATGAAAAACACTTTTTCATTTTGGTAATATTACTTAGGCTTCCCTATTTGCAAACATCTGTTTATCAATAACAAATACAAATTGGTATGGATTTTGCTTTGTGTTGTATATAATATTTCAAATATGAGATTATTTATCATTTCGAATAGGTTGCCTGTAAAAGTTACATGTTCCTCCGATGGAAAATTTGTTTTTTCACGGAGCGAAGGAGGGCTGGCTACAGGTTTGAAGTCATTGGACGTTGATTGTGAAAAACATTGGATCGGTTGGCCTGGCGTCTGCGTAGAACAAAAGACGGAAAAAGATGACATTTGCAGTCAATTGGAAAAAAATAATTATCATCCGGTATTCTTATCCGACAGGCAGTATGAAAATTACTACGAAGGATATAGCAACAGTACCCTATGGCCCCTCTGTCATTACTTTTTTGCTTATACGTTATATAAAAAGAACTTTTGGGAATCATATAGGGAAGTCAATGCTGTTTTTTGTGAAGAGATATCGCGGATAGTTGAACCTAATGATTGGGTTTGGGTACAGGACTATCAGTTAATGCTGTTGCCGGGCATGCTCCGTGAGAAGTTTCCCAACCTTCATATCGGGTATTTCCACCATATTCCGTTTCCTTCACATGAACTTTTCCGGATTCTGCCCGAAAGGGTCGAGATCCTGAACGGACTTTTGGGAGCCGACTTTGTCGCTTTTCACATTCACGATTATATGCGTCATTTCATCAGTGCGACGGAACGCGTCCTTCATAAGAATTTCAATCTGGATGAAGTTCAAATGAATGATCGTGTAACCCGTGTGGATGCATTACCGATGGGGATAAACTATGATCTTTATCACAATGTGATAGCTGATGACAAAGTCCACCACGCAGTAGAGAAAACACGACTTCTATTTGGAGATCATAAGTTAATCATATCGGTAGACCGACTGGATTACAGCAAAGGAATATTGCACCGTCTTTACGGATTCGCCTCTTTTTTGAAAAATCATCCGGAATATCACGGGAAAGTGACATTGGCGATGGTTATCGTCCCCTCTCGCGACCATGTAGGCAGTTATGCCGAATTGAAAACCAAAATAGACGAGGAGATCGGTTCTATCAATGGAACTTACTCTACCATGAATTGGACTCCGGTATGTTATTTTTATCACGGTTTCTCTTTTGAGGAATTAGTAGCGATGTATTATGTTGCCGATATAGCCTTGGTAACCCCTTTGCGCGATGGTATGAATCTTGTGGCAAAAGAGTATGTCGCTACCAAACAAGATAATCCGGGGGTACTCATTTTAAGTGAAATGGCCGGTGCTTCGGTTGAATTGTCTGATGCTTTATTGATTAATCCAAACGACACGGACCAGATCGAACAAGCCATTTGCCGTGCATTGAAAATGCCATTGGAGGAACAAAGAGAAAGGCTTCAGCGGATGCAAGCCATCCTTTCGGTTCAAACCGTAAACAAATGGGCTGCGGATTTCATGAGAGAATGGCGGCAGACCGCAGAGAAAAACAAACGATTACAAAAGAAAAAGATCTCCGCACAAGACCAGAACGAAATCAAAACATTATATGACCAAGCGAAAAAGCGCTTGATTTTGCTGGATTACGACGGAACATTAACTGCATTCAAAAATCATCCGGAAGATGCAGTTCCAACACCTGCATTACGAGACCTGTTACAGCGTTTTTGTTCCGACCCTCGGAATCATGTAACCATTAATAGCGGGCGGGACCACTATACATTGGAGAAATGGCTGGGAGATCTTCCTCTGTCTTTTGCCGCCGAGCATGGTGCATTTTACAAGGAAAAAGGCGCATGGCATAAAAACATAGGCAATCGAGAGTGGGATTCGGAGCTATTGTTTATTCTAAATTTGTTTGTAAGCAAAACCCCGTACTCTCATCTTGAGACAAAAGAAGCTGCTCTTGCCTGGCATTATAGAGAATCGGACGCCTGGCTGGGAGAGCTGAGAGCGCAACAGCTAACAAAGGCTATAATGCCTGTTTGCCTGAAAAAGGGATTACAAATCATGCAGGGCAACAAAGTCGTGGAAATAAAATCTCCAGAATGCACAAAAGGTTCGGAAGTAGATCGCCTATTATTGGCTTCCCGCTATGATTTTATACTAGCAATGGGAGATGACACGACGGATGAGGATATGTTCCGGGCTCTTCCAGTATCCGCCATAACAGTTAAAGTTGGAATTGTATCTGAAAAAGCCAAATACAATCTGTCCTCGCAGGAAGAAGTATTGCCTTTTTTGGAAAAACTGTCGGGTGAAGGTGTTAGTTACGGAACGACTTCCAGAAGCATAAAAGGTCAACTGAAAGCCACCGTTGATTTTTTTAAAGGATTGTGGACAAATAAAAAATAATTTTTATGGACAAGTTAAATTACGGAGTAATAGGAAATTGCTGCACTGCGGCTTTGATTTCGGATAAAGGCAGTATAGATTGGTTATGTTTCCCTAACTTCGACTCACCTTCCATCTTTGCATCATTGCTCGATCGGGAGAAAGGGGGATATTTCGGCTTCGAGGTTTCTCCGGATTATCAAATATCGCAATCGTATGTTCCTCATACAAATATTCTTTCGACCAACTTCGTATCAGAAGAAAATGAATTTGCCGTTGTAGATTTCATGCCTTGTTACCATCTGAGCGATGCGAGCAATTGTTATCGTCCGGCAGAGATCTACCGATATATCCGCAGAATCAAAGGTACTCCCCGTTTTAAAATCAACTATGAGCCGGCTCCGGACTATGCCCGTGGAAAGACAATTTTCAACACGACCTCGGAATATATAGAGACCTACTCTACTTCTAACAGCAAAGATAGACAATATCTTTATTCCTCACTACCTTTGCACAACATCTTGGAACAGAAAGAAATCGTACTGGTTAAGGACGAGTTCTTGCTACTTTCATATAACGAGAAAGTAATACCCGTCAACATTGAGCGTGAGAAACTGGAATACTGCCGGACGCTGGTTTATTGGTTGAATTGGACTGACCGAACCAAGAAGTTTACGGTCTATAACGATATCATTGAGCGAAGTCTCCTAGTTTTAAAATTGATGTCTTTTTATAATGGAGCCGTATTGGCGGCCATAACAACTAGCCTACCGGAAACGATCGGAGAAGTCCGTAACTGGGATTATCGTTTTTGTTGGCTGCGCGACGCCTCCATGTCCATTGAAACTTTGTTCCAGATAGGCCATGTGGAAGCCGCAAGGCGGTTCATGAGATTTGTCCAGTCTACTTTTGTTTCTCAACACGATACTTACCAGATCATGTACGGTATTCGCGGAGAAAGAAAATTGACGGAAGTTATTCTGGGACATCTTTCCGGTTATAAGAACTCACGACCCGTTCGGATCGGTAATGATGCTTACCACCAGCTTCAAAATGACTCGTTCGGCTATTTAATGGACCTGATCTACCAATACTATCGTTTGATGCCCGGTACATTGGACGAGGTGGAAGATATGTGGGAAATGGTAAAAAGTATCCTGACGAATGTGATGATTGACTGGAAAAAACCAGACAAAGGCATTTGGGAGATTAGAGGAGAAGGACAGCATTTTGTTTCCTCCAAAGTTATGTGCTGGGTCGCATTAGACAGGGGAGCTCGTATTGCAGATTTATTAAACAAACCGACATACCGGAGACGTTGGTCGGAAGAAGCGACCGTAATCAAAGAAAATGTCATGAAAAACGGTTGGAAAGAAGAGATGCAAAGTTTCTCGCAAACCTACGGTAATTCCGACCTTGATGCGTCCTTGTTGTTAATGGAACCGTACGGATTTATCGATCCGAGAGACATACGCTACCATAAAACAGTGCAAGCGATAAAGAATGCGTTACTTTATAAAGGGTTGATGTACCGTTATAAATCTCATGATGATTTCGGACTCCCCTCTTCCGCCTTTACTATTTGTACGTTCTGGCTCATCCGTGCTCTTTATGTCATTGGAGAAAAAGAAGAAGCACGTAGTCTGTTTGAGGAAATGCTTCATAATTCAAATCACTTGGGACTTTTCAGTGAAGACATTGATTTTGAAACCAAGGAGCAACTGGGGAATTTTCCTCAAGCATATTCCCATTTGGCACTAGTCAATACCGCTATATTGTTTTCGGAAGAGGACATACGACTGTTTTTTAAATAAACCTTCTGTATCTCTTTCATTTTGGAAATATTTTTTCACTATGCAAGGGGCTACACTAATAAACGCATGAAGCATACTCCATATTGATAACTTCAAGACTTTTATAAGTAAATTACCATTATAGACCGGCCTTAACCCATATTTTTCTTTATCCAATCGTATCCACATATAGAAGGAAAGCATCATAAAGGAGCCTATCTCTGCCAAAGAAGAGGCAATTGCCGCCCCCGAGATTCCTAATTCCCTAGTGAATATCAAATAAAAATTTAAAGGAATATTGATTAATACCGCTATGGCAGCAGCCCAAGATAGAGCTTTTGTATGCGTTATCCCCACTAAAAAAGAACGTATCGCTAAAAATGGGAATGAAAACAACAATCCAAAGCTACGCCAATCCAAGTATAGGATTACCGTTCGATAAATATCCGAGGAAACGATCAGCTTCTTTAATATAAATGGGGAAACCGTATGAATGAGAAGGTAAAGAAAGATAGCCAATCCCAAAAGGAAAAATAAGCCTTGAAAAAAAGTCTTGCCGGTTTCCTTGTAATCTTGCTCTCCATTCCTTCGAGCTACCATTACTTGCAACCCAATGCTAAATCCAAAACCAAGCATATAAATCGCCAAATAATAAATTCCGGCGATAGCGGACGCTCCTAATTCTATCTCTCCAACGTGGCCTAAGAAAACAGCATCCGTAATATTGATTAATTGTTCCATTAAGATGCTCATCATTACAGGAAAGTTGATGAGCCATATTTGTTTATATGTATAATTCATTGCTCAACTGTATAATAGTACGATACAACATACCGCTTTTATGCAGTATGTTATTTCGTAATCCATAAAATAAAAGGATATAAAATCTCCGTGACAAATAAAGCTGTATTTGTCAAATAGCTGAATAGCTTTATTGGATAGGGCTAAAAGAAAAAACGGCTAAATAGACGTCTCTATCCAACCGTTCAAAAGATCTTCGCGATAATCTTTTGTGCTCACAGTCAAGGTTAAACTCGAAAAACATATAACTTCAAAATGAATTTATAACATCATTTTGTTTTGATGTTGGCAAAGGTAAGCCTTTATTTGTAAATAACAATTTTTTATCATGTTTTTTTTACTATTATATCTTTTTTTCTTCTCTAGAATATTTTCGTTTTAATTTATGGTCTCTTTTGTGCTCGGATATTCAAAAAAACACAATGGAAAGTTCAAGAGATGAAAGCAGGACATAAAGAGGGTGTGTCATGACACACCCTCTTGTGAAACCATAAAAAAGATTTTCAGCCACAATGGAAATAAGTATTGACCAGCTTCAACATCTCTTCCGGATTATTCTCTAGGTCCTTGCGTAAAGAAGCGTCATCATAAGATTCCAGTTTATGGATGATGCCGTCTATCATACTCGGACTAAACACATTATATTTTTCAAAAACAGCACGCTGTTGTCTTAAACGGGCGGCTGAGGCTGCGCAACTGTCTGGGAGTTGATCCAATGTCTTTAGGCGATCTTGATTCTCTTCCTTATGAATATTCACGTTTACATAAGTCTTCTCAGCGATCTCCAAAGCATCGTCGATCTCAAAACCATGGCGGCACGCAACTGCCAATCCTGCCAATAATTGGTATAAATCAGCGGAGCCATCCGGTGAGCGCATCTCGACCGTTTGCTTTTGGCTCGTATCATAATGGCTGGCAGGTTCCAATGGGTTCGCCAAAGCACACATGTCCGTTTTTGCGGCCCAACCTAGCGGAACACGAACTAAAACTGAACGATTCCGATCTCCCCAACAAATATTCGTAGGTGCTTCTTGGTGTGGAACCAAGCGGAAATATGAGGTTGGGTTCGTATTCCCAAAAGCCGTAATAGAGGAAGCTAAGCACATCATTCCAGCGATAGCCTTACGGGCGGTTTCGGATAAGATACCATTCGCTAACATCTGATTCTTGCCATCTTTCATGATACGCATATGGACATGCAGACCGGAACCTGCTTTTCCCACCGTAATTTTCGGAGCGAAAGTGATGTTATATCCATATTCATGCGCTAGATTGCGGATCGCCCATTTTGCGATCATCAATTGATCTGCTGCATTTTCCGCAGGACATGGTAAGAACTCGATCTCATTTTGCTCATAGATCAAACCATTTAACGTAAAGTTACCAACTTCTGAATGACCATATTTAATTTGTCCCCCGGCTTGCGCTATGCAGTGCATGCACTCCGTCCGGAACTCATTGAACTTAGCGTAAGGAGCGGATTCATGATAACCTTTTTGGTCGGTAGCAGGGAAAACGCCTTCATCCGGTGCGATTACGTAATATTCTAATTCACCCATTGCCTCAAATTCCATTCCCGTCACCTCATGAAAAGCCTTACAAGCTTTATGCAAGGTATATTCCGGGGAACTTTCTAAGGGTTCTCCATCCTTATTGAAGAATGAGCAAAGCATGGTAAGCGTAGGTAATTCCGCAAACGGATCCTCGAAAGCCGTACGGAAACGGGGCACCACATACAGGTCACTACTTCCCGCCTCGATAAACGAGAAAAGACTAGAGCCATCCACACGCTCACCGCAAGTCAAGATCGCATCCAGATAGGCCGCATTGTTGATTACAAAGTTTAGTGTTTTCAAACGTCCGTCGCCTGCAGGATACATAAAATTAACCATCTGGATATCTTTCTCATAGATATAACGGATAATGTCCTCTTTCGTAAACTCGGACGCTGGCTTTTGTAAAAACTCCACTAATACGTTGGGAGTCATTTCTAGTTCTTTGTTCATGTCTTATATTGATTATGTTTATAGTGTAGAGAAAAACTTTCCTTTGGAACTGCTAACCGGAATCAAGCTAGAGATCGCTTCAGCAACCTCTATAGGTCGGTCAGACTCTATGATGTCCACGCCTTGACGGATGATCATACGGTATGCTTCAGCACGACTTTCGGGTGTGGATAGTTTATCGTCGGAGGGAGCGGTAGATATCATGCACATGACACCTCTTTCATGTAACATATCGATCACCTCACGGACTTCGGGGGTAATCTTAGGTCCTACGTAAGCCATGATATGATTCCAAGGTATACCGTTATCCTCATAGTCTTGAACCGCCTCTTTCGTTTTCACGAAAGCCTCAAACATGAAATTCGGATTTTTCTCGTAAAAGAAACGAGCCGAGGCACCATCATGAACCGTAATCATTACATAAGGTTCCGCTTGCATATCGGTAATCAGCTGAGCAGTGCGCTCCATCGGAACATCCTTCTTATCAAGGATTAGGATTGTTTTTCCACGGGCCCAACGAATCGCTTCCTCTAAAGTCGGGATACGATAGTTTGTGATATTTCCTTCGGGATCCTTCAAACGGAAATTTTGCAATTCTTCCCAAGTGTAATCAGAAACTTTCCCGGTCCCATTACTGGTACGCTCCAGTGTATCATCGTGGAAAAGGACGATAACACTATCTTTGGTTAACCTCGGATCTATCTCGAACGTGGCAGGCGTATAAGAGAGGGTATTTTCAAAGGTTTCCATACTGTTCTCTGGATAGCCTTTTCCCCGTCCACCTCGGTGTCCGCTAATTAAAGGAATTCGGTCATCGGCATATTGGTAGAAAGATATCAAATCATCTACATTTGATATCTGTAGCGTATTCATTCCGTTGTATTCAAGCTCCTCCTTTGGCGTGTTCAATACGCAAGAACCACAAAGCAGGGCCAGCATTAAAAATCTGGCGGATAAATTGAGTTTCATTTCACGATCGTATTTTAGGTGAATGATTCTTTCTATCCGCCAAACTTACACAAAATAAATGATTTTACAGAGTTAGCACCTTAATATTCGTCAACTTTCTGGTCTACACGGAACTTATCCAAACGTGCTTGCAGGCGAGTTTGGATATCTGCATACTCCGGATTATCGTATAAATTATTCAGCTCATTCGGATCATTTTGCAAATCGTAAAGCTCGTTGCAATTAATCGCGTCATTATGTTCATTCTTCTCTCCATAGAAATGGATCAATTTATAACGACTGTCACGCACGCCATCGTGACGACGTACCATATGGATAGCTGGATAATCATAATAATGATAATACAAATACTCGCGCCAATCTTTTGGTGTCTCGCCTTCAAACAAGGGAACTAAAGAAGTTCCTACCATATAATCAGGTTTCTCGATGCCGGCTATATCCAGATAAGTCGGGGCATAGTCAATGTTCTGTACTAAGGCCGTACATTCACTTCCCGCCTTGATTTTAGCAGGATAACGGATAATCAACGGCGTACGGAAAGATTCCTCATACATGAAACGTTTGTCGAACCAGCCATGTTCACCCATGTAAAAACCTTGATCCGAGGTATAAACGATCACGGTATTATCCATAAGCCCTTCTTTTTCCAGATAGGCGATCAAACGCCCTACCTCATCGTCAATCGATTTGATGCAACGTACGTAATCCTTGATATAACGTTGATATTTCCATTTAACCAAATCCTCACCTTTCAGGTTCTCGTTAATGAATTTTTCGTTACGAGGCTTATAAGAAGCGATCCAAGCCTCCCGTTGTTCCGGGGTCATACGATCCAAAGAGGCCTCCCAACCACCAATATTCCATTCCTTTTTATAAGCTTCCTTATCTTTAAGCTCATCTACCTTCAAATCATAAACCAAAGTCATATTTTTGTCTATACTCATCTCTTGTGTACGTGCGGCATCGCAACGAGTGGCATAATTATCATTGAAAGTATCTGGATATGGGAACTCTACATCCTCATATAAATCCATATATTTCGTATCCGGCATCCAGTTACGATGTGGAGCCTTATGATGAACCAGCAGGCAGAAAGGCTTATCCTTATCCCTCTCTTCCAAAAACTCGATAGCGTGATCGGTCGTAAGGGTCGTCGCATATCCCTCTTCTTTTACATACTTGCCATTCGATTCTTTGCTTTTAAACTCCGGATTATAATAATCTCCCTGATCCCATAACACATGATAATAGTCAAAACCTTTCGGCTCGCATTGCATATGCCATTTACCGACAACACCTGTTTGATAACCGTGCTGTTGTAAGATTTCAGAGAAGAATACTTTTGTCGTATCAATACCTTTTCCTAACTGTCTTTGCCCGTTTTGATGGCTATAAAGGCCGGTCATCAAACAAGCGCGGCTAGGAGTAGACAGAGAATTCTCTACGAAAGCTTGCCGGAACAACATTCCTTCCGCGGCCAAACGATCTAAATTTGGTGTAGGAGCCAATTTACCTAGCGCATGTCCATAAGCGCTAATAGTCTGATACGAATGATCATCCGTCATGATATGAATGATATTGAGCGGCTTCTCTGCCACTTCTTTTTGCCCTGTTCCGCATGCGGAGAATAAAAGGGCAGGGGCTAATATAGCTCCATAATTAATAGTATTTTTCATATATAATTATTTTATGTAACCTACTTCCCGACGATTCAAACCTATTTGTCCCGTGAGATCATCTCCCAGATCCAACCGAGCCTCTTCTGCTATAGATTGTAATAGACGAATCACCTCCGGATATTGATCTTTCACATCATATCTTTCTCCCGGATCTCTACGCAAATCATATAGAGATAAATCGATATGTTCTCTCCCGATTTTCCCGGGATACCCATCGACTCCTGCCTCTAAATAAGTGGCATGTTCATGAGGGAATACCAATTTAAATCGATCGTTCCGAATGGCCTCCAGATTATTCTCCCCATAATAATAGAGCAGATATTTTCTAGGAGACTCAACATTCATGCTATATAACAATTTTTTGATATTGACCCCATCAATTTTTTTCTTAGGAAGTTCTGCTCCCGTTAACGATGCTAATGTAGGAAGTATATCAATCGTACTGGCTAATTGATTGCAAACAGTACCTCTAGGAATCACTCCTTTCCAACGCATGATACAAGGAACGCGTTGTCCTCCCTCAAACGTGGTAGCTTTCGCTTCTCTCAAACCTCCGGTACTCCCGGCATGATTACCAAAACTAAACCAAGGCCCATTATCTGACGTAAAGATAATCAAAGTATTTTCATCTAGGTTTAATTCCTCTATTGTTTCTAGAACTTGTTGGACACTCCAATCTACCTCAAGCATGACATCCCCATATAAACCTTGTTTACTCTTTCCTTTAAATTTGTTGGATACAGCAAGCGGAACATGTGGCATCGAGTGAGCAAAGTAAAGAAAAAATGGTTGTTCACGATTCTTTTTGATAAACTGGATCGCCCGTTCCGTATATAATGTAGTAAGCTCGGCTTGATCATCCAATGTCCACAATTCTCTTATTTTTTCATTTCCGTCGATTAATGGTAATGCCGGATGCCGTAATTTGTTTGGTAAATTAGATGCTGGAGTCACTCTATTCCCGTCATAATCTACTGGCCACATATCATTGGAATAAGGCAACCCAAGATACTCATCAAATCCTTGTTGCAAAGGCAAAAATGGATAAAGGTGACCTAAATGCCATTTACCGACCATTCCACAAGAATAACCTCTAGTTTTTAATATTTCCGGAAGAGTTTCCTCATTAGGGGCCACTCCTATACGGCCTTGAGGCATCAATGCCCCCGAAATCCCCACTCGATTTGGATAACACCCTGTAATTAATCCGGCTCTCGATGCGCTACTTATAGGTTGGGCTGCATAAAAGTGGGTAAAAAACATTCCTTCAGAGGCCAGTCGGTCAATAGTAGGCGTGTTATATCCAGAAGCACCGGTGATTGTTAAATCGCCATATCCCATATCATCCATAAAAAAGATCACGATATTAGGAAGTTTGTCCCGGGCTTGTATAATAACCGGGGTAACAGTTGCTACCCCAGTTATAAATAACAATTTTCTAATATCCCGCATTTTGTACTAAATTAGGATTCAAGTCTATCTCGGATTGAGGGATCGGCATAAGGATCATATGCTCCTTGATATTTTGCGCAATCTCAGTTTTATTAGCTTCCGCTACTTTTGCTTCATATGCACTATGCTCTTTCATTCGTTGAATAAATGTACCGGTACGTACTAAATCGAACCAACGATGTCCTTCGTGAGGGAATTCCAGCCGTCGTTCATTTAATATAGCTGTACGAAACTCATCCTTCGACATAGGTTTAAAGTTTCCAGAATCATCACCAAAAGCACGTTCCCGTATCCTGTTTAACATAGCGAGAGCCTTTGTAGATTCGCCCACTTCATTTAATGCCTCTGCATACATTAATATAGCGTCCGCATACCTGATAATGTGCATATTTACATCGCAACGGTCACCCGTTTCAAGCCCTTCAACCCAGAACTTACCGCTAAGTGGTATACTTGATTTCAATATTTCACCGGTTTTAAGATGAGCGAACTCTGTTTTAAAATTAGTCTTTTTTCTCAAATCTCGATTATCAAACTGGTCATACAATTCTTGTGTCGGGATATCAGCCTCATTAAGGGCAGAGATTCCTAAGCTCCCCGGAATGGAATATTTCGGACCAGCAAGCGCCATTTCACCATTATGTTGAAATGGAGGTTCTTTATACTCAATATAAAGTACAGCCTCAATACCAGCCTCTGTATCTCGAAGCCAGTTCGCATGGTAATCTTTGTGTAAACCGAAGCCATATTCAGATTCATGCTCGACTACCTCCGCCAATTTATCTTTCGCCTTTTGGAAATCCCCTTTAGTCAAATAGACTTTACCGAATAAAATTTTAGCGGCCCCTTTGTTGATACGGCCCTCATCGGAAGCCGAATATTCAGATCTTAAAGGAAGATGTTCTTCTGCAAATGTAAGATCTTCTATAATCTGATCATAAATCAGTTCTTTAGAATCACGTGGTCCTTTTGAATCTTCTACGGTTTTCAAGTCTAAGATTAGAGGAACATCTCCGAAGAAACGAACGAGGTTGAAATAGTATAGAGCACGAAGTGTACGAGCCTCAGCGATCAATCGGTTCTTTTTACTTTCATTCATTTTGATCTCTGGAATCTTAACAATCGCCGTATTTGCCCTAGAAATACCGGAATAACAATTTTTCCACATATCTTTTACAAATGTATTCTGAGAGTTAAATCGCAGAAACTCCAAGTCTTGTAAGTTTGCGTTCGGCATACCTAAACCATTTTTCATCATATCGGTAGGTAGCTCTGCCATCATATACATCAAACGGTTATATAAGCTGTTTAATTGCTGATAAGTAGCATCTACCGCTGCCTGTGCGTCTTTCTCACTTGTATAAAAATTATCCACGACCAAACGGTCCACGGGATTCTCGTCAAGGAAAGAACAACTGTTGATTCCACAAGAGAAACAGAAAGCTGAAAATATATATATGAACGATTTTTTCATTTTGAGTCGATTTAAAAGTTATTTAATGTCCAATTTGATGCCAAACATAAAGGTACGGGCTTGCGGATAACCGCCAAAGTCCTCTCCTGCCTCTAAAGTTGAAGCGCCTCGATAGCTCACTTCCGGATCATAGCCTCTGTATTTAGTCCAAGTCAATAAGTTTTGTCCGGTTACGTACAATCGCAGACCTCCGATATGTTTCCAATTCAATTTCGGGAAACTATAAGACAATGAGACAGTTTTTAATTTCAAGAAAGAACCGTCTTCAATGAACCGATCACTTACGATATTATTCCGATTCGTTGTCGCTTTTTGGTATTCATTACTTGGATTCGTAGGTGTCCAACGGTTCACGAGATCCTGATATACATTTTGTCCACCAGTCGGCGACTCAAGCTCCATTGCGTTATAATTGAAAATCTTATTCCCATATGAGTATTGTAAGAATACGTTCAACTCAAATCCTTTATAAGCAAACGTGTTGGTCATACCTCCAAAGAATTTCGGATTTGCGTCTCCTAATATCTCCCGATCGTTTGTGGCATCAATCTTACCGTCTCCATTCAAGTCCTTATAACGACGGAGTCCGACACCGATAGGCGAGGGTGAAGAAGTTTGTTGAGCACATTCTGCTTCATTTTGGAAAATACCGTCAAAACGATAGCCATAAAATACTCCAATTGGTTGACCAACGATCAAGCGACGGATATCACTCGTCTTTAAATGATCGTCGTATGTACCTACATCTTTATACGTTTCCCCACCCAACTCTAATACTTTATTCCGGTTGAATGAAATATTAAAGGCTGTTGTCCATGAGAATGCCCCGCTTAAGTTGTCACTCTCAATAGAAAGCTCATAACCTTTATTTTGGACACTACCAATATTTTTCAACATAGAATCATAACCGGAGGCGCTAGGAATCGCTACATTATATAATAAGTCCGTTGTTTTTTTATAATAATAGTCTGCCGTTAAACGCAAGCGATTATTAAATAGCCCAAGATCAAAACCAATATCAAATTGCCCTGTTTTTTCCCATTTCAAGTCAGGATTAGGTATCCTGTTCGGATAAAATCCAGAAACCAATTGATTTCCGATTGTCCAACTATTACTTCCCAATGTAGCCAAGGATTCGTAAACTCCGATTTCTGTATTTCCAGTGAAGCCATAACTGGTACGTAACTTTAAATTATTAATGACAGCTTTAACCGGTTCCATAAAACCTTCCTCAGAGATACGCCATGCCACAGAACCCGAAGGGAAAAATCCATACTTATTGTTGCCACCAAAACGAGAAGAACCATCCACACGTCCGTTAACAGAGAATAAATACCGGTCATATAACGAATAATTAATACGTGCCAAATAAGACATAAGGCTCCATTGAGTAGCAGAAGATTCCGGTTTATCATAAATAGATCCGGCTCCTAGGTTATTATACTTCATGACATCATTCACGAAATTAGAAGATGCTCCCGTTACGGATTCCACATTATTTCTTTGAATGGTAAAGCCTCCTAAAATATTCAAAGAATGAATATCCTTGAATGTCTTATTCCAAGTAAGTATATTCTCGTTCAGCCAGTTAATAGAACGGTTTACACCGACTTTCGCAGATGCGATACCTAACGATTGGTAGATATTTGACGGAGTATATTTATTTTGCTTCAAATACATAATATCCATCCCCAAAGATACTTTAAGCTTTAAGTCTTTTAAGAATTCCCATTCCGCATAAACATCACCTAACACACGTGTAGTCGCATTATTGTATATTTCTTCTTTTGCGGTAGCTACCGGATTCGGGATTAATAACCCGGGGTCGTTAGTTGGCGTATACTCACCCGTCTCTTCATTCGCATAGACAGACTGGATGGGATTCATTTTCAAAGCGCCGTTCACGACTCCGTCACGTCCACCGACATCTGTTGCCGATGTTCTACTGATCGTGTGGGTACCAGACATATGAGTGCCGACTTTCAGTGTATTGAATATTTGTCTATCAAGATTCAATCGTAATGAGTAACGTTTGAAATCCGAGTTAATAATTACACCCTTTTGATCAAAATACCCCCCTGAGATCGCATATGTTGTTTTGTTATCACCTCCGGAAAACGTCAATTGATAACTTTGAATCATAGCTGGACGGAAAATTTCATCTTGCCAATTTGTTCCATTACCCAATTTAGCGATTTCGCCTAATTGTGTAGTGTTATAGGGCGCATCCAATCCATCGTTCGTATAGGCCTCATTAACCAATGCCGCATATTCTTGCGCATTCATGACATCAATTGTCTTCGCTACATTTTGTACACCAAAACTAGATTCAAAAGTTATTATATCACGTCCCTTCTTACCACTCTTCGTCGTAATAAGTACAACACCATTAGCGGCACGTGCTCCATAAATGGCTGTTGCGGAAGCATCTTTTAGAATCTCGATAGATTCAATATCAGAAGGGTTTACCGTAGATAATCCACTGATTTGTGTATTACCACCCGTCGAGCCGAAACCTGTCCCACTATATACGGGAAAACCATCGATTACATAAAGCGGCTCATTTCCTCCTTGTAGAGAGCTACTACCACGTACACGGATAGACGCTACCGCTCCGGGCATACCCGAAGTTTGCGTAACTTGTACACCGGAAGCCCGGCCTACTAATCCTTGGTCGATAGAAGTCATAGGAGTTTGTTGTATCTCTGTTGTTTTTACAGAGGAAACAGCTCCTGTCAGATTACTTTTTTTCACAGAACCGTAGCCGATAACTACAACTTCATCAATTGTCTTCGAGTCTTCTATCATCATGATAGAAAGATTGTTTTGATTTTTAACCGCCACTTCTTTAGGAGTATAGCCGATATAGGATACAAGTAAAGTAGCTTGATCGGGTACCTCTAATGTGAAATTGCCATCCATGTCAGTAATTGTACCAGTTGTAGAGCCTTTTACTACTACGTTCGCTCCAATGATAGGTTCATTCTTCTCATCTGTCACTTTTCCGGTTATTTTTTTATTATTCGTAATCATAGGATGAGAAGCTTTCTCGTTTGTTTTGTAAATAACAATATGCTTTTCGTTAATGGTATAAGCCAGTCCTTGAGTGGCTAGTAGCCTATCTAATACATTTGCGATATTCTGATTATTGATATTTACAGAAACCTTACGGCCTAGATTAATCTCATCGTTTCTATACCAAAACGAATACTCACTCTGTTGCTTGATCGCCTCAAGAGCTTGTTCCAACGTGGCATCTTCCAAATGAAGAGAAATCTCGTTGACCTGCGAATAACTTACGGTAGCCGATGCGCAGAAAATAGTCAACATACATAGTACTAGGGATAATCTCATAATATTAACGATTTTATGGAAGTGAGAAATCGGCGAATAACGCCTAATATTTAATTTAAAATGCATATCTTCGTATTGATTTTAGGTTTGTAATTGTGTCGCTATAATTCGAACTAAGATCATTCTCTCAAAACGGAAGATGTTGGTAGCATTTTCCGTTTTTTTGTTATTTTCATGTCGTGTCTTTCATACTCGTATCATTTTTATAAGATTAATACTCAATTGTTTTATTTCTCATAGATGCATATACTGTCACCTCGCATGGTGTAGTCCGTTCGTTTATCTGCGGTAATAATCCGAAGTATTTGCTCTAAGTTTTCACCCCGCACAAAATCACCTGAAAAAACGGTTCTTTGAAGTTTTGCCGGTTCAACCGATATATGTACATTGAACCGACGTTCTAGTTGCTTGGCTATCTCTAGGAAGGTTACACTTTTAAAGTAGAACTTACCTTCTTTCCATGATGTATAGTAGTCTAAATTTACTTCATATTTCGAAAAAGACTGTTTCATCTTATTGAAAAGAGCTTGTTGGCCCGGAGAAATGTACATCATGTCGTGATGTCCTCCTAGTCCGACACCTACTTTTCCTTCAGTAAGAGTGACCTCTATATGGTCATCTTCTTTATAGGCTTTCACGTTAAACTTAGTTCCAAGTACCTTCACCTTCACGTTTTCCGCACTTACGATAAATGGGTGGTCCTTATCATGTGATACTTCGAAGAAAGCTTCCCCGTTCACTTTCACTTCTCTTTGGCTTGAGACAAAAGCGGCCGGATAGCTAAGGGTAGTACCTGCGTTCAGAATCACTCGTGTTCCATCCGATAAAACAATCGATGACCTCATGCCCATCGGGTTTGCCATCTCGACCATTTGGCTGTTTTGGTTCTTATAGCCTTCATGATATGAGATATAATTAGAGACTCCCAGTAAAAGAGCAATAGAGGCGGCGATAGCGGATGCTTTCAACCAAAATCTTTTACGTAGATTACGATGGATACGACGGTTCACCTCAAGGAAAATATCCTCTTTCATCTCATCACCCATTTGCTTTATGACCTCTTTTCTTGTTTCCATATTTTGTCTTTCTTATGATGAGGAGTAAGGGTATGCTAAATTCGTTTAAAGGGATTGGCTATTTTTTTCGAAAAAAATAATGAGGAAGTTATAAATGGAGGCTTTTTCCCATGAGATCATTATCTTTGTACGAAACATATCGGTGAAATTATGGACGAGAAAGTGCTCGAGAAATTGAAAATCTTGGCCGAGTCGGCAAAATATGACGTATCCTGCGCTTCCAGCGGAACCTCCCGTTCGCATAAGAGCGGGGCTATAGGAAGTGCCGCGGGATGGGGTATTTGCCATAGTTTCGCTGAGGACGGACGGTGTATCTCGCTTTTAAAGATCATGCTGACGAATTATTGTATGTATGATTGCGCCTACTGCATCAATCGGCGAAGTAATGATTTACCGAGAGCTACGCTTTCCGTTACCGAGTTGGTGAATCTTACGATCGAGTTTTACCGGCGTAATTACATTGAAGGATTGTTTTTAAGCTCCGGCGTGGTTCGAAACCCGGATTACACGATGGAACGGTTGGTGAGAGCCATCAAGGATTTGCGCCTCGTACATCACTTTAATGGATACATACATATGAAGAGTATCCCCGGAGCCAGCCAAGAATTGGTAAATGAGGCTGGGCTTTACGCCGATCGTTTAAGCGTGAATATAGAGATCCCGAATGAGGCGAGCTTGCGGACTCTAGCTCCGGAAAAGGATTTTAAAAGCGTATTTGCCCCTATGCGTTATATCCAACAAGGTGTATTACAAAGTGCCGAGGAACGCAAGCGTTTCCGGTATGCCCCACGATTCGCTCCCGCCGGGCAAAGCACGCAGATGATCGTTGGCGCTACGGCGGATACCGACAAGGATATACTTCGTCTATCATCGGCCTTATATCAGAGACCTACGATGAAGCGTGTTTACTACTCGGGATTCATTCCGGTAAATGCGTATGATAACCGTCTTCCGGCACTTACCACGCCTCCGCTGGTCCGTGAGAATCGTTTATATCAAGCGGATTGGTTATTGCGTTTTTATCAATTCAAGGTAGATGAGATTGTCAATGACGCATATCCGGATCTGGATCTAGACGTGGACCCGAAGTTGGCTTGGGCCCTGCGGCATCCGGAAGTCTTCCCGGTAGATATCAATAAAGCGGATTACGAGATGCTTCTTCGGGTTCCGGGAATTGGCGTGAAATCGGCAAAGATCATAATCGTTTCCCGGCGTTACGCTAATCTCGGTTCAGAGCAGTTGAAGAAAATAGGAGTGGTCATGAAAAAGGCTAGCTATTTTATTACTTGCCGGGAGCTCCCGACGCAGACCGTGAATGAGGTCAGCCCTGAAACCGTCCGGCAACTATTGACGAGAAAGAGCGGAAAGAAAGTAGACGATCGGCAGCTTATACTGCCTTTTATAGATTAACGCCTGTTTTATAAGAAGGATTGATAATGATTATATTTGTTTACGACAAGACTTTTGAGGGATTGCTTACCGCTGTATTCGATGCCTATTCCCGTCGAACTTTTCCGGATTTGTTAGTAACCGAGGGTGAGCCATTTCCATTGTTCTATGACGAGGCGATCCGGATTTATACGGACGACCGGAAAGCAGAGCGGGTATGGAAAGGGCTTGAGAAGAAAATCTCCAAGTCTTCTCTTTCCGGGTTGACGGTAACTTGGTTGTCGGAATTACCGGAAGTAGACCTGTTGTTATTCAGATATATCCGCAAAGCGATCGATGCTCCAGCCACGATTGAGTTCAATCTTGGTGACCCGGACATATTGGAAACGGCCAAGATCTGGAAGAAAGTAAACAACGAACGCTTGCGAGTGATGCAATTCTTTCGTTTCCAAAAAGCGGCGGATGGAACTTACTTTGCTGCCATCGCACCTATATATAACGTATTACCTTTGGTATTACCTTATGCGCAAGACCGTTTCGCTGATCAGCAATGGCTCATTTACGACTTAAAAAGAGAGTATGGATATTATTATGATCTTAACGATACGATAGAAGTCCGTTTCGAAGAGAAAGATTCACACTTATTGACCGGATTGCTCAGTGAGGATATCATGGATAAGGATGAGAAACTTTTTCAAAGTATGTGGAAAGAGTATTTTAAGTCTATCGCTATCAAGGAGCGTTTAAACCTGCGGCTTCATCGCCAACATATGCCGGCTCGTTTTTGGAAATATATGCCGGAGAAGAGATAATAGTATAATTACTATTAATCAGCCAATTACAGTTTTTGTTAATTTCATTATCGAAAAACTAAAGTTTTTTCAGCAGGAAACTAGAGTTTCTCCATTGGAAAACTTTTGTTTCATCTAAGGAAAACTAAAATTTCGTGCTATAGAAAAAAATGTTTCTCTCATATAAAACCAGCCTGTTATTTAACGAAAAAGGGATGAACTTAATATCAAGTCCATCCCTTCTTATTACAATCAACACGTTTCTCCTATAGCTCACGAATCCAGATATTACGGAAGCTGATCGGCTCGCTAGGATCGCCATGGCTCTGCAGGATGATAGGGCCTGCGCCATGTTTCTTCACTTGCGGGAAACCGATCCACTCTGTCGTACCCAATATCGTCGTATGGTTCTGCAAAACCACGCCGTTCTGGATAACCGTTACGGTTGGATGCGTACGATAAGAACCATCTTCCTTGAAAGTGGGGGCGGTATAAATGATATCGTATACGTTCCATTCGCCCGGTTTACGCATGGCGTTGGCCAAAGGAATGGATTGTTTGTAGATACTACCCGTCTGGCCGTTCACGTAAGTCGGGTTATTGTAGCAGTCTAACACTTGAACCTCATACATCCCTTGCAGGAAAATACCGCTGTTACCTCTCGACTGGCTCTCTCCAGTGATATTCGTCGGGACCTGCCACTCAATGTGCATCTGGAAATCGTTGAATTTCTGTTTGGTCTGGATATCACCTTTCTTCTTGTTTACGGTAAAAACGCCATCATGTACATCCCATTCGGCCGCACCGCCTTTTACGCTCTCCCAAGCGGAAAGATCCTTGCCGTCAAACAAAACGATAGCGTCGGAAGGAGCCGTGAAACCTCCACCTTTTAAGTCTGTACCCGGAGTGACAACGGGAGGAACCGGTTCGTAAAACTCGGACATCTCATGCGTGATACCGGCATAACCTGTAGGCATCTTGAACTCTTTTTTCTTGTCTTGAGCGACAACGGTAACGCAACCCGCTAAAGCGAAAGCCGCAACTGTAAGCAATCTTTTGTTCATGGTCTAAAATGATTTATTAGTTAGTTAACATTTCTTGCTGCAAATATACCGTTTTTTGCCGAGACTGATAACGATTTGTCAGAAATCTTATTGATTATGATCAAATAATCTTTTCTCGGCCAACTGCTCAAACTTGGTGTTCGGACGACCGTAATTGCAATACGGATAAATACTTATACCGCCTCTCGGTGTGAATATACCAGTAACTTCGATATATTTCGGATCCATTAATTTTATCAAGTCCTTCATGATAATATTCACGCAATCCTCATGAAACGCCCCATGGTTGCGGAAGCTGAATAAGTAAAGCTTCAAGCTCTTGCTCTCTACCATTTTCACGTCGGGGATATAATCGATATGAATCGTAGCGAAATCCGGTTGTCCGGTAATCGGGCAGAGACTGGTGAATTCCGGGCAATTAAACCGTACCCAATAATCATTTCCTTGATGCTTGTTCGTAAATGCCTCCAATACCTCCGGAGCGTAATCCTGTTTATATACGGTAGAGCCACCTAATAAGTGCAACTCTCCTTCTTGTTTTCTCTCGTCCATTTCTTTAAATTTACTTTTGATTCTCTTCTTTCCTTTTCAGGTATTTCTCCAATCCGTCCTTGCGAAGTTTGCAAGCGGGGCAATGCCCACATCCCTCAGCCATAACACCGTTATAGCAAGTCAGCGTCTGCGTACGTACTAGATCAAAGACGCCCAGCTCGTCCGACAATTCCCAGACTTCGCTCTTATCCCGGTCCATAAGCGGGGTATGAATTACGAATTGCTCATCCATCGCCAGATTTAATGTTACGTTAAGAGAACGCACGAACGTATCCCGGCAATCCGGATAACCACTATAATCAGCCTCGGAGACACCCGTTACCAAATGATAAATCCCCTTACCACGGGCTAAGATAGCGGCGAAAGTAAGGAATACCATATTACGGCCGGGCACAAACGTATTCGGATAGCTATCCTCCGGCTTCTCTTGATCCATCTCTATGCTCGCATTCGTAAGCGAGCAATTGGGATCTAACTGGCTGATAAGCGATACGTCCAATAACTGAAAAGGTACGTCCGCATCCGCGGCGATCTTTCGAGCGACCTCTATTTCCAAGGAATGTTTCTGTCCGTATGTGAAGCATACGGCCTCTACACGTGAAAAATGCTTCTTCGCCCAGAAAAGGCAAGTCGTGGAATCTTGTCCACCCGAGAAGCATACCAAAGCGGCATCTTGTTGTTTCATATCTTTCTTGTTTTTAATACGTGGTTTAGCAAGCACACGGAAAAGACATCTTTTCAGCCACAAAGATACGCTTTTTTTTAATTCTTTCGAGCGGCGATAAGCAACATCATCGGACGGCGAAGTTCGTCTCGCATCCCGGGAACCGTATCCAGCATCGATTCGTCCGGTTGAGGCTCCACCAGATGGGTGATACAGAAACCCGCCTTGATCAATCCGTTCACGTAAGTCGTAAGTGTCTTATGATATTTGGTTACATCCTCTCCCAAAAAACGAGCATGCCGGATTCCCTCTTGAAAATAATGATCCACCGGCCAATGCGCAGGTTTCCCTTCCGAATCGTAAATCCAATCTTGATTGCCATAAGCAGTAAAAACGGGATGTTCCACAGAGAAGACAAAGACACCCTCTTGCGTTAAACATTTATATACCTCTGTACAAACCGTATCGAACGACTCGAGATAATGGAATGTCAAGGAGCTGATCACGATGTCAAAAGAATTTGGAGCAAAATCAAAATCCTCGATTGCTATTCTTTTATATTCGATCAACGGGGAGGAATTTATCTCCCGTGCCTTGTCTAACATCTTCCCGGAAAGGTCAATGCCTAAAGCGAAGGTCGCCCCTCGCTCTATGGCATATCGACAATGCCAGCCAAAACCACACCCTAAATCCAATACACGCTTTCCGTTAAAATCAGGCAACATCTTCTTTAGCTCATGCCATTCTCCTGCTCCTCTCAGCCCTTGTACAGAGCGAGACATCTGACTGTATTGACCGAAAAAGCGTTCATCATCATACTTATTTTCTTTCATATTATATATTGTAGGGATATCTTGGCCGAAGATACTTATTTTTCGTAGATACCGACATGATTTCCTTCGCTATCTTCTAAAACGGCGAAGTATCCTTTATTTTCCGCTTCAATCTTTGTCTTAGGTATAATAATTTTACCCCCTTTATCCAATACTTTAGATAAAGTGTCCTCGATATCTTGGCTATTAAAATGGATTAAGATACCATCCGGCGAAGGTTGATAACTAGGAGCGTAGAACAAAGCCCCAACCACTTCTCCTTGCTCGATAAAACAAGCCATCTTCTCTGTCTCACACTCGAAAACCGATAGTTTTAACCCCAAAATAGTTTCATAGAAATTGATCGCTCGATAAAAGTCTACAGTTGGAATCTCGAAAAAAGCAATTAAATTGTTCATTTTGTTTTCTTTTTATAGTTACTATTAATGTCCTCGCGAAGACATCACAAAAGTAGAGCGTATCGTATCTATAGGATAGAAGAAAAAGGACATCTTGATCACTCCGAGAAATAATCAGAATAAGGAGCGCATAAGGAAAGATACTCCGTGGGTGTATAGCCGGAAAACAGCTTAAACTCTTTTATCATATGTGACTGATCTGAAAACCCACATTCATAAGCTAATTGAGCGAATGAAATGGATGGATTCTGTTGTACCTTAAATAAAGCCCATTGCATCCTAACGATACGAAGAAACTCTTTGGGCGTAGCTCCTACATAATCTAAGAAAATGCGGTTGAACTGTTTAGAACTTAGGCATGCGGTTTCAGATAACTCAGAAATATTAGTTTTCGCTTGTTCATTTATTTGATGGAGGACTGCGGATATTCGCTTTAAGTTATATTCATAGCCTTCAAACCTATAAAGACGGTGAATCAAAAACTGCTCGATCAAGCGGATGCAAGTTTCATGATCATCAGCCTCTATCACTTTTCTGGATAATATTGATAATTCCAAATCTGCTATAGCATCCACCGCTATAAGTTCTCCATAAAAGAACTTAAGGGGGAGTTGAAGGATGGCTCTTGCCGCATACGGCTGAAAAACAACCGTGATCATTTCAATCTTTCCGGCTGACATCACATCTGAAAAGTTGAGGCATTGCCCACAGATGAACGCTTGAGGCTGCGATTCTTTTTTTCCTACTAATAAAAGCCTTTTACCCCTATGAAATACTAATTGTATGCAGCCCGTTGGTAAAGTCCGTTCAGATACAGAAACATCCGCGCCATCTTCCAGTATCCAATAATATCTCACATAAGGAGTTAATATATGAATAGGCTTTATTATTTTAAATGACTGCATCTTATAGAATTTAATTTATCGGGGCAAAGGTAAATAACCCCTAATCAATTCTATAGTAAAAAAGAGACATTTCATATTAATACTGCGACATTAAGCTTCAATCAACTATTTTTGGGTATATTCAAAACTGTAGTATGCTTGATTTCATTAAGTACAAAAGAGCTTTGCATCTTCACGATGCCATGAACCTTGGTTAATTTCTCGAACACAAATTGATTATAGGCATCTAAATCCTTAAGAACCACTTTGACAAAGAAATCATAAATACCTCCCGTCGAGTAACATTCCATTATTTCATCGATATTCCGTATTTCTTCTTTGAAGCGTTCGATATGCTCATCATCGTGTACAGCTAAAGATACATTACAGAAAATGATCAAGGGTAATCCTATTTTTTTATTGTCGACCAATGCCACATATCCTTTTATATATCCTTCGTTTTCTAAACGTTTGATTCGTTCGTAAATAGGAGTCTTGGAGATATGAAGTTTCTCAGAAAGCTCTTTTGCATTGATCTTCGCGTCCTTTTGCAAAGAATGAAGAATTTCAATATCTGTCTCATCAAGTAGTGCCATAGTTTTTTTTCCTGTTTTATTTGATTTAATATCCCCGAATTAGAATTATAGAATGCAAAACAGGACAAAAATAGGAAAATTATCGTATTTAAGCTTGACGTATAGGAAAACAATCTTCTTTAAATAACTTTGCAGCAAATAAAAATCTAATTCTAACACAATTATGTTTAAAAGTAAAGATCTTCTGTATCATAGTATCGCCATATTGACAGTCATTATATGGGGAACAACGTTTGTCTCCACAAAAATACTGATTAATACAGGATTATCACCGGTTGAGATATTGTTATACCGTTTCGTGCTTGCGTATTTTTGTATTTTGACTATAGCGCATCGACGGTTGTGGGCTAATTGCGTAAAAGATGAATTCTTATTGTTCTTGTCTGGATTATGTGGTGGTTCCCTATACTTCATAGCGGAGAATACGGCACTGGGCATCACATTGGCTTCCAACGTTTCATTATTGATTTGTACAGCACCGATCATTACAACGGTATTGTCTCACCTATTTTATAAAGAATCTCTTAGGAAAGGACTGTTATATGGATCTTTAGTTGCCTTATTTGGAGTCGGATTAGTTGTTTTCAACGGCAGTGTTCTTTTAAAAGTAAATCCACTTGGTGATTTTCTCACTTTAGTTGCCGCTACGATGTGGGCTTTTTACTGCCTTATCCTAAAGCGTTTGAGTCGCTCTTATCCCACCTTGTTTATTACACGAAAAGTATTTTTTTATGGGATACTTTCTCTTTTCTTCTATTTTGTGATCTACCCTTTAAATATCAAACTAGAGTTATTGAAACTGCCAGTCGTATATTTAAATATATTATTTCTGGGTGTCATCGCCTCAATGCTTTGTTATATCATGTGGAATACGGCAGTCAGAGCCCTCGGAGCATCAAAAACAGCCAATTATATTTACATTGTCCCTCTGGTCACCTTGATAACTTCTGCGATTTTTCTATCAGAAACTATTACGATAGCTTCTGGTATTGGCGCTTTAGCCATTATTAGTGGAGTTTATATCGCAGAGAGGTAAAAATAAAGAAGGGTTACTCATATGAGTAACCCTTTGATTTTCAGTGGTGCCACCAGCAACCGAAAGTCGGCTTGTATAGCACTATTTCTCAATAAGTTATATCTTTATTACGATGTTAGTCCCTTGAATAAGGTTTTCACAACTTTGCACCGTTCAACACAAGTTTGTGTCTTAGGTTCGATTTCTGCGTGCAAAGGTAGATATTTATTTGGAATTATCAATATTTCCAAGAACTTTTTTTGTATTTACTGCTAAAAGTCTGTTTGAATTTTGTTCAGTATTCTTTTAGGAGTTGTTTTGAGGATTTTTCTCTGTATCATTAAGAAGAATTGCAGGCTATGTGACGGAAGGTTTTCAATATCCATGAAGTATATAGAAAGAACTTTAGTCGAAATGTCAGGTATCAATTTTCCCAATAGATTGAATCGTAAAGGAGTATTTTTATCGAGTAATATGTATAACTACATAAACCCCACTGGTTTCGAAACGTGCAGCCACATTACAAATAGGGTAAATTTCAATAATGGATTGTTTTGATGAAAAAA